>JAEEGL012467886.1_pt1 | contig 24147 bp, 25 predicted proteins | sample 9134231 | NCBI WGS metagenome assembly JAEEGL01 (sample SAMN16246548, study PRJNA631951) | gut metagenome | biome: gut microbiome; feature: rumen; material: fiber-attached | host: Bos | place: Iran: Karaj | collected 2018-10
CCCTGCCTGCCCGTGGTGAGCGCCCCGGATGACCCGGAACGCCGGACCCGCTTCGCCGCGCACTTCGGCGTCGACTTTGACCAGCGGATCCTCTCCGCCAAGGCAAGGGAGGGCATCTGGCGGGCGGACCTCAACGCCCCGGTGCGGGTGCCCCTGTCGGTGCGGATGCAGGAGAGCCTCCGGGAGCTGGACAACATCGTCTCCCGGCTGACGCCCCTGGTGGTGACGGCCTGGATGGACGTCCCTGAACCGGGGGATTCCCTGGATCAGGAGCTGGCCCGCTTCCGCCGCCTCTGCGCCATGCGGAACGTGCCCCTGGCCTGCTGGGCGGAGGGGAGGGGGTATCGGCCCATCAGCCAGGCGTTCCGGGCGGCCCAGCCCCTGAAGGCCCGCCACGGCCTGCCCCTGAAGAGCAGGATCCCCCCGGAGGAGCGGGAGCACTATGCCCGGCTGTCCCGTCCCTTCCTCCTGGCGGCGGCCCGGGAGCAGGACATGCGCCACAGCCACTTCGTGTGGATGGAGTTCGGCTACCTCCGCTATCCCGTCTATGCCCGGGCGGCGGTGGACTGGGACGTGGTCTGCGGGGACAGGATCACCATCGCCCGGGTGGAGGGGCAGATGGACGACAGCATGTTCTGCGTCCCGGAGGCGGAGGTGCTGCCCCTGTGCCGGGATTTTGCGGAGCTCAGCCGGGAGACCTGGCAGACGCAGGGGCGGCTGCCCCCGGCCCCGGAGGTCTGGGCCTGGCTGGCGGAACAGAACCCGGAGCGCTTTCTGGTGGTGGACCTGCCCACGCCCCGGGAACTCTTCGGCCTGACCATGCCCGGCCGGGACGAGGAGTGGGGCGGCCCCCGCTGAGGCAGACCGCCCCGGGACGAGAGAAAGGAAGACCGGTCCTTGAAATACCTGAAACAGGCTCTGCGGACCTACCGGAAAGAGGCGATCCTGGCCCCGCTCTTCAAGATGCTGGAGGCCTCCTTTGACCTGCTGGTGCCGGCGGTGGTGGCCCTGATCGTGAACCGGGGCATCGCCGGGGGAGACCAGGGCTACATCCTCCGGATGGCCCTGGTGCTGCTGGGCATGGCGTTGGTGGGCCTGGCCTGCGCGGTGACGGCCCAGTACTTCGCCGCCCGGGCCGCCATCGGCTCCGCCACCACCCTGCGGGCGCGGCTCTTCCGCCACATCCAGTCCCTGGGCTGGACGGAGGCGGACCAGCTGGGCACGGCCACCCTCATCACCCGGATGACCTCCGACGTGAACCAGGTGCAAAGCGGCGTCAACATGTTCCTGCGGCTCTTCCTGCGCAGCCCCTTCGTGGTGCTGGGCGCCCTGGTGTGCGCCTTCCTCATCGACCGGGGGATCGCGGGGATCTTTGCCCTGGCCATCGCGGGGATGGCGGCGGTGGTGGTGGTCATCATGCGCATCACCATGCCCCGCTACCGGCAGATCCAGGGACAGCTGGACAAGGTCACCGGGGCCACCCGGGAGAACCTCTCCGGCGTACGGGTGATCCGGGCCTTCGGCATGGAGGAGCGGGAGGTCGACCGCTTCCGGGCCTTCAACGCCGCCCTGACCCGGGGCCAGCGCACCGTGGGCCGCATCTCCGCCCTCATGAGTCCCCTCACCCTGGTGGTGGTGAACCTGGGGATCATCGCGGTGCTCCAGACCGGGGCCCGGGCGGTGGAGGGCGGCGTGCTGCTCTCCGGCAACGTCATCGCCCTGGTGAACTACATGAGCCAGATCCTGGTGGAGCTGGTGAAGCTGGCCAACCTGGTGGTGACCCTGAGCCGCGCCCTGGCCAGCCTGAAGCGGGTGGAGCAGGTGCTGGACACCGAGGCTTCCATGACCTACCCCGACACCTCCGCCGCCCCCGTGGCGGACGCGGACGCGGTGACCTTTGACCATGTCTCCCTGCGCTATGCCGGGGCCGGGGCGGAGAGCCTGACGGACCTGAGCTTTGCCGCCCGGCCGGGGCAGACCATCGGGGTCATCGGCTCCACCGGCAGCGGCAAGAGCTCCCTGGTGCAGCTCATTGCCCGCTTCTACGACGCCACGGCCGGGTCGGTGGAGCTCTTCGGGCAGCCGGCGGCCGCCTACACCCGGGAGGACCTGCGGCGCATGGTGGGCGTGGTGCCTCAGCGGGCCCAGCTCTTCACCGGCACCATCCGCTCCAACCTGTGCTGGGGACGGGAGGACGCCACGGAGGAGGAGCTGTGGGACGCCCTGAGGGCCGCCCAGGCGGAGGACTTTGTGAGATCGAAGCCCGGCGGACTGAACGAGCCGGTGGAGCAGGGAGGCCGGAACTTCTCCGGCGGCCAGCGCCAGCGGCTCACCATTGCCCGGGCCCTGGCAGGGCGTCCGCGGATCCTGATCCTGGATGACAGCGCCAGCGCCCTGGACTACGCCACGGACGCCGCCCTCCGGCGGGCCCTGGCAGGGCTGGACTGGCCCGTGACGGTGTTCATCGTCAGCCAGCGCACCGCCAGCCTCCGCCAGGCGGACCGCATCCTGGTGCTGGAGGACGGGCGTCTGGTGGGCCAGGGCACCCACGGGGAGCTGCTGGAGACCTGCCCGGTGTACCGGGAGATCCATGAGAGCCAGTTCCAGAAGGGGGATGAGCGGGCATGAGCAAGAAGAAGCGTGTGCTGAACGGCAGGCTGCTCCGGCGGCTCCTCTCCCGGGTGCGGCCGCAGATCGGCTGGATGCTGCTGAGCCTGCTGTGCGCCCTGCTCTCGGTGGCGGCCCAGCTGCTGGTGCCCTGGCTGTGCGGCGAGGCCATCGACGCCATGGTGGGGGAGGGCCGGGTGGTCTTCGCCCAGGTCTTCTGTATGGCCACGGCCATCCTCACGGCCACGGGGGTGTGCGCCTTGGCCCAGTGGGTGCTGGCGGTGTGCAACAACCGGGTGGCCTTCTGCGTCTCCCGGGACCTGCGGGATGAGGCGGTGGCCAAACTGCAGCGTCTGCCCCTGAAGTGGCTGGACGCTCACCCGGCGGGGGACCTGGTGAGCCGGATCATCGCCGACGTGGACACCCTCAGCGACGGCCTTCTCATGGGCTTCACCCAGCTCTTCACCGGGGTGGCCACCATCCTGGGCACCCTGGTGATGATGGCCCGGATGAGCTGGCAGGTGATGGCGGCGGTGATGCTGCTGACCCCCCTCAGCCTCTTCGTGGCGGCCTTCATCGCCCGGAAGAGCGCCCGGTGGTTCCACGCCCAGAGCGCGGCCCGGGGAGACGAGACCGCCTTCATCAACGAGATGATGGACGGCCAGCGGGTGGTGCAGGCCTTCGGCCGGGAGCGGCAGACCCAGGAGGCCTTCGGCGTGCTGAACGACAAGCTGGCGGAGGCCTCCCTGAAGGCCACCTTCTTCTCCAGCCTGGTGAATCCCACCACCCGCCTGGTGAACAACATCGTCTATGCGGCGGTGACGGCGGCGGGGGCCATCCTGGCCATCGGGGGCACGGTGACAGTAGGCCAGCTCAGCACCTTCCTGTCCTATGCCAGCCAGTACGCGAAGCCCTTCAACGAGATCTCCGGCGTGGTGACGGAGCTGCAGAACGCCCTGGCCTGCGCGGAGCGGATCTTCGCCCTGCTGGACGAGGCGGATCAGCCCGCGGAGCCGGAGGACGCCGCGGTGCTGCGGGAGGCCCGGGGGCATGTGTCCCTCTCGGACGTCTCCTTCCGCTATGTGCCGGAGCGGCCCCTCATCGAGCATTTCAGCCTGGACGTGGAGCCGGGACGGCGCATCGCCATCGTGGGTCCCACGGGCTGCGGCAAGACCACCCTCATCAACCTGCTGATGCGCTTCTATGACGTGGACGGGGGCAGCATCCGGGTGGACGGCACGGACGTGCGGCAGTACACCCGCCACTCCCTGCGCACGGGCTGGGGCATGGTGCTGCAGGACACCTGGCTGCGGGCCGGGACCATCCGGGAAAACATCGCCTTCGGCCGGCCGGACGCCACGGAGGAGGAGGTCATCGCGGCGGCGAAGGCGGCCCACATCCACGGCTTCATCCGCCGCCTGCCCCAGGGCTATGACACGGTGATCACCGGGGACGGGGAGGGAATCTCCCAGGGCCAGCGGCAGCTGCTGTGCATCGCCAGGGTGATGCTCTGCCTGCCTCCCATGCTGATCCTGGACGAGGCCACCTCCTCCATCGACACCCGCACGGAGGTGCACATCCAGGCGGCCTTTGCCCGGATGATGCAGGGGCGGACCAGCTTCATCGTGGCCCACCGCCTGTCCACCATCCGGGAGGCGGACGTGATCCTGGTGATGCGGGACGGCCACATCGTGGAGCAGGGCAGCCACGAGACCCTCATGGCCCGTGGAGGCTTCTACGCCACCCTTTACAACAGTCAGTTTGACACAGGAAGCGCCACGGCTTGAGGGCGGGCGCGGGAAAGGAAGCATACCCATGAAACTGCTCACCGTGGTGGTCCCCTGCTACAACTCCGCTGCCTACATGCAGCACGCCATCGACAGCCTGCTCGTCGGCGGGGAGGAGATGGACATCCTTCTGGTGGACGACGGCTCCACGGACGAGACCGGCGCCATCGCCGACCGGAACGCGGCGGAGCACCCCGGGATCGTGCGGGTGATCCACCAGCCCAACGGCGGCCACGGGGAGGGCCTCAACCGGGGCATCGAGACCGCCCAGGGCATCTACTTCAAGGTGCTGGATTCCGACGACCGGCTGGATGCGGAGGGACTGCCGGCCCTGCTGGACCTGCTCCGGGCCCACACCGCCCCGGAGGACCAGGCGGACCTGGTGGTCCACGACTACGTCTATGACCGGCCGGAGAAGCCGGCGGTGTTCTCCGTCTCCTACCGCAGCGTGATGCCCCAGGGGAGGCTCTTCGGCTGGGGGGACTGCCGGCGTTTCGGGGCCGCCAAGCAGTTCATGATCCACTCCATCGTCTACCGGGTGGCGCTGCTGCGGGAGCATGGCTACCGCCTCCCGGCCCACACCTTCTATGAGGACAATCTCTACATCTACCAGCCCCTGCCCTGGACAAAGAAGCTCCTCTACCTGCCCAAGACCGTCTATGGCTACAACATCGGCCGGGAGGACCAGTCCATCAACGAGAAAAACATCCTGCGCCGGGTGGACCAGCTCACCAACATGATCACAAAAATGGCCACCACCTGGCCCCTGGCGGAGCTGGAGCGGCAGCCCAAGCAGCTGTGCGGCTATATGATCAACAATGTGGTGGGGCAGATCTGGTCCCTCTCCGCCCTGCACTTCATCGCGGACACCCCGGAGAGCCTGGCCCTGAACAAAAAGATGTGGCAGGACATCCGGGACTTCGATGAGGGCCTGTACCGGCGGCTGTGGCGCCACCCCGTGGGGGTGACCACCCACCTGCCCGGGAAGCTGGGGCGGAAGATCCTGATCTTTGCGTACCGGACAGGCCGGAAGGTGATGAACTTCTGACAGATCAGGAGGAGAAACGGCAGGCGGCCACGTGGAGGTCCAGGGTGACCGTGGGCCGGGGGGAGGCGGCGAGGGCGGCCTTCTCCTCCGGATCAAGGTCGGCGTTGAGAGGGGTCATGGCCACGAAGGCAGCCCAGAGGGCGGCGTCCACCGGGCAGGCCCGGCGCACCCGGGTGCGGGCGACGATCTCCGTGTGCTCCCCGAGCCAGGCGTCCACCTGGCCCTCCATGTAGGGGAGCAGCCCCCGGGCTTCCCGGAGTTCCAGGAGGTAGTCCCCGCCGGGATAGACCTTGATCAGCAGGCCGCCGGGGCCCAGCACCCGCCGGAACTCCCCGTAATTCGCGGGGGTCAGGATGTCCAGCACCGCGGTGAAAGTGCCGTCCAGGAAGGGCAGGCGGCGCAGGTCCGCCACGAACCACAGGGCCTGCACGCCCTGGCTGCTGGCCAGGCGGATGGCGTCCTTGCTGATGTCCACCCCGGCGCCGGTCCAGTCCGGGTGCCGGCGGAGCAGTTCCCCCAGGTACCAGCCATCCCCGCAGCCGGCGTCCAGCAGCCGGTGGGGCCCCGCCGGAAGCAGCGCCTCCATGGCGGAGACCACGGGCTTGTAGCAGCCCGCGGCGAAGACCTGCCCCCGGGCGGCGAAGAGGGCCTCGCTGTAGAAATCCTCCCGGGGCGAGCTGAGAAAGTTCATCGTGCCGCGCTTTCCGATATCCCAGCTGTGGCCGGAGGCGCAGCGAAAAGCCCCGCTGGCCTCCTCCAGGGGCTGTCCGCACACGGGGCAGGCCAGTCCCCGCAGGGCCCGGGCCGCGGCCAGAAGACGGTCCCGCTTGCTCTCCAAGGTCATCCTCCTTCCGGAACGTCAGACAGAGGACCCTCCCCTGCGGGAGGGCTTTTTTGGCGGATTCACTCGGTCTGCAGAGGGAGCAGGTACGCCTGCCCCCAGGCCCAGGCGGCGCTGCCCGGGGCGGCGTACACGGCCCGCAGGGCGTCGCAGCTGTCGAAGACCTCCTCCCCCAAGGAGACGAGGCTGGCGGGGAGGTGGATCTCCTCCAGGAGGAAGCAGTCCCCGAAGGCCAGGTCGCCGATGGCCTCCAGTCCCTCGTTCAGGCGCAGGACGGTGCAGGACATGCAGGCGGTGAAGCCGGAGAAGCCGATCTCCCGCAGGGTGGAGGGGAAGTGGATGTCCGTCAGCTCCGAGCAGCCGAAAAAGGCGTAGTCCCCGATGCTGACGATGCCTTCCGGGATGGTGAAGTCCCCGATGACATAATTGAGGCAGGTGATGACCCGCATCTCCGTCCGGTCCACCAGCAGGGCTCCCTCCAGGGCGTAGACGGGATGGTCCGGCGGCAGCGCCACCTCCTGGAGGTTGTAGCAGCCCACAAAGGGGTTGACGCCCAGGTAGGAGATGCCCTCCGGCAGGGTGATGCGCTCCATGCTGCAGAAGGCGAAGGCCTCGTCCCCGATGGCTGTGAGCCCCGGGGGCAGCCAGATGTCCGCCAGGGCGGCACAGTCGAAGAAGACCCGGTCCTCCAGCGCCGTCAGCCGCAGGGGGAGGACGATGCGCTCCAGCCCGGAGCCGGAGAAGGCCGAGGCGCCGATGACCTCAATGGAGTCCGGCAGGTCGATGCCCGTGAGGGAGGTGCACATGGAGAAAGCCCCGGGGCCGATCTCCCGCAGACCGCTGCAGAGCTGCACCCGGACCAGCCGCTCACACCAGGCGAAGGCGTTTTCCCCGATGGCCAGGGTGCCGGCGGGGACCACACAGGCCCCCGCGGCGAGCCCGGCGGGCCAGGTGACGAGCCGGCTCCCCTCCCGGGCGAAGAGCATGTCGTCCTGCACATACAGGGCGGGGTGGTCCTCCGGCACGTCGATGGAGACCAGACTGGTGCAGCCCAGGAAGGGGTTGCTCCCCAGGCCGGTGACGCTGAGGGGGATGGACACGGAGAGGATCTCCGCGTCGGCAAAGGCGCCGTCGGCGAGGGCGGTGACGGGACGGCCCTCCAGCCGCTCCGGGATGGCCAGGTGGTCCTCCGTGCCCGTCCAGCCGGTGAGGGTGCAGGTGCCGTCCTCATTCAGGACGTAGAGGAAATCGCCGCTTTCCAGGACGTCCTCCCGGGCTTCCTCCCACTCGGGCTCCCAGTCGTCCTCCCACGTATCCTCCCACGCCGCGTCCGTTCCCTCCGTCCAGGGTCCGTCCCACTCCTCCCATTCCTCCCAGTCCTCCTCCGCCGGGGAGAGGGCCGGGAGGGCGAGGCACAGGAGGAAGAGGATGAGGAGAAAGGGGAGTATGCGTCTCATGGAGCAGCCCTCCTTCCGCGCGAGGTGTCAGACCTCGTCGATGGTGCAGCCGCCGATGAACTCCCGCAGGAGGGACAGGGGCGGGATCTCCCGGAGCACCGCCTCGGGCACCTCCGGGACATAGTGGAGCATCTTCAGCAGGCGCTGGGCCACCAGGCGGCTCTCCGAGCGCTCGGGCACGGCCTGGAGCAGGTCGTAGGCGAAGAGGCGCAGGATGGGCAGCTCATACTGCAGGGCGGTGTTGAAGACGCTGTCCGCCTGCTCCTGGCAGGGGAAGATCCAGGTCTCCTCCCCCCGGCGGACGCTGGGCCACATGGCGATGGTTTCCTCCGGGGTGGTGCCCCGGGTGCGGCTGTCCCGGACGATGCGCCGCAGCAGGCGGACGTCGGTGGTGCGGATGCGGTTGTGGTCGTCCAGGTTCAGGCAGGTGAGGGCGCTGACGAAGACCCGGTGGATGCTCTCCTGGGGGATGCCCTGGCTCAGGAGGGGGTTCAGGGCGTGGATGCCTTCCAGGATCACCAGCTCCCCCTCCCGCAGGCGCAGGGGCTGTCCCCGGGGCTCCCGCTTGCCGGTGACGAAGGAGAAGCGCGGGATCTCCACCTCCTCCCCCCGGAGCAGCCGGTTGACATCCTCCTGGATCCGGGGAAGGTCCAGGGTGTTGAGGTGCTCCAGGTCCTGCGTCCCGTCCGGGCCCACGGGGATGGTGTCCCGGTCCAGGTAGTAGTCGTCCAGGGAGACCCGCCAGGCCCGCTGCCCCAGCACCCGCAGCTGCACCGCCATCCGGCCGGCGAAGGTGGTTTTGCCGGAGGAGGAGGGGCCTGCCACCAGCACCACCCGTTTCCCGCCCTTGACGATGGCCTGGGCGATCTCCCCCATGGCCAGGTCGTGGAGGACCTCGTTCACCCGGATGAACTCCCGCAGCCCGTGCTCATCCCGCAGCCGGGTGAGGTCCGCCACGTTGTTTACCCCCAGGATGTCGCACCAGCGGGCGCTCTGGGCAAAAACCCCCAGGTGCTTGGGCAGGTCCTGGTAGACGGCAGGGCGGGACCAGACGCCCCGCTGGGGCAGGAGCAGGGCAAAGCTCTCCCCGTCCTTCCGGTGCAGGTCAAAGACCTTCACCGCCCCGGTGGAGGGGGCCATGGCGCCGTAGAAATACTCCCACATGCCCCCGCAGGTATACATGTGGAACCAGTTGTAGGGCCGGGTGTGCAGGAGGGCGACCTTGTCCTCCTGCCCGTCCTCCTCGAAGTAGCGGATGGCGTCGGCCAGGGACCAGCGCTTCTTCACAAAGGGGAGATCCCGGGCAGCCAGGTCCTTCATGGCCGCCTTCAGCTGCCGGAGGAAGGTCCCCGTCACGGGGAAGCCGGGGAGGCGCACCAGCACGCCTCCGGGGACGGAGTGCTCCAGGCGCACCCGCTGTCCCGGGCAGCACTGCCGCAGGGCCAGCAGCAGCACAAAGCGGAGGGAGCGCTCATAGATCCGCTGTCCCTCCTCGTCCGCGATGGTCAGGGGACGCAGGGCGCCCCCCCGGGGCAGGGGGTCCGCCAGATCCAGGGCCTGGCTCCCGAACATGGCAGCCAGCACGCCGGGGGCCTTGGCGCCCAGGGCTTCCAGGGCGTCCCCCACCCGGGTCCCCTCCGGGACCTCCGCGGTTCGGCCGTTCCAGGTGATTTCCATCAGCATCAACTCCAGACGATAACAGACACGATATGTTTCCCTACACAATTCGCTCCGGAAGGCGTAGCTTCCTGCAAGGGGCGGAGAACGGGAAAGATTTCCCGGATGGAATTGACGTTTCCCCTCCGGCGTTGTACAATGGGACAGGCGATAAACCACTGTGGACCGGAAGAATGGAGGACGCACATGGAGAGACTGAATGCTTCCCTGGCGCCGGCGCCGGCAAGGCCGGTGAAGGTGCTGCAGTTTGGCGAGGGCAATTTCCTGCGGGCCTTTGCGGACTGGATGATCGACATAGCCAACGAGAAGACGGACTTCAACGGGTCCATCGTGCTGGTGAAGCCCATCTCCATCGGCACGCTGTTCCCGGCGTTCCGGGAGCAGGACTGCCGCTACACGGTGATGCTGCGGGGCCTGGTGGACGGCGAGGCCGTGGAGCAGGCCCGGGTGGTGACCTCGGTGTCCGACGTGGTGGACGCCTACCTGGAGTATGACCGCTACGCAGCCTACGCCAAGTGCGAGACCCTGCGCTTCGTCATCTCCAACACCACCGAGGCGGGGATCGTCCTGGACGAGAGCGACCGCTTCGACCTGTGCCCGCCCAACACCTACCCTGGCAAGCTCACCAAGTTCCTCTTCGAGCGGGCCGAGGCCTTCGACTATGCCCAGGACAAGGGCCTGGTGATCCTGCCGGTGGAGCTCATCGACGACAACGGCATCGAGCTGCGGCGCTGCGTCCGGGCCCTGGCGGAGAAGTGGGGCCTGGGAGAGCGCTTCCTGGGCTGGCTGGACAGCGCCTGCGTCTTCACCTCCACCCTGGTGGACCGGATCGTCACGGGCTATCCCCGGGGCGAGGACCAGGCTATCTGGGAGAAGCTGGGCTATGTGGACAACATCCTGGTGACGGCGGAGCCCTTCGGGCTGTGGGTCATCGAGAGCGCGGCGGACCTGAGCCGTGAGCTGCCCCTGCCCGCCTGCGGCCTGCCGGTGATCTACACCGACAACCAGAAGCCCTACAAACAGCGCAAGGTGCGCATCCTCAACGGCGCCCACACCTCCTTCGTGCCCATGGCTTTCCAGTACGGCTGCGACATCGTGCTGGAGGCCATGAACGAGCCAGTGATCCGCACCTTCATGCAGAACACACTTTACGACGAGGTGATCCCCACCCTGTCCCTGCCCCGGGATGACCTCATGGCCTTTGCGGAGGCGGTCACCGGCCGCTTCGCCAACCCCTTCATCCGGCACCAGCTGCTCTCCATCTGCCTGAACTGCGTCAGCAAGTGGCGGGCCCGCTGCCTGCCCTCCCTGCTGGGCTATGTGGAGAAGAACGGCAGCCTGCCGCCCCACCTGACCTTCTCCCTGGCGGCCATGATGAGCCTGTACCGGGGCGGTCAGCTGGGGGAGGACGGCAAGCTGCACTGCCAGCGGAACGGTGCCCCCTATGAGCTGCAGGACGACGCGGCGGTGCTGGCCTTCTTTGCGGAAGCACCGGCTGACCTCTCCCCGGCGGATCAGGTGCGGGCCTTCCTGTCCAACGAGGCCTTCTTCGGCCGCGATCTGACGGAGATCCCCGGCCTGGCGGACAGCGTGACGGAGAGCCTGGAGGATATCCTCGCCCGGGGCATGAAAGCCGTGGTGCAGGAGAAATTCCCGGTCTGAGCGCCCGCAAACGGAAAACAAAGCGACAGCGGGGAGGGCAGGAGTACCTCCCCGCTGTTTTATCAGGATGGGAGAGACGGGATGAAACAGCGGAGTACCTTTCACTGGCCCGGGTTCCTGGCGAAGGTGGCGGTGATTGCGGTGCCGGTGGCGCTGCAGAACCTCATGACCACCACCGGGTCCATGGTGGACACCATGATGATCGCCAGCCTGGGGAAGACCCAGGTGGGGGCGGTGGGACTGTGTGCGCAGTTCTCCTCCCTGATGTTCAGCTGCTACTGGGGCTTTGTGGGGGGCGGCATGCTCTTCTTCGCCCAGTACTGGGGGGCCGGGGATGACGAGGGCATCCAGCGCTCCTACGGTCTCACCCTCACCTGCATGATGACCGTGGCCCTGATCTTCTGCGGCCTGGCCACCCTGGCGCCGGAACTCATCATGGAGCTTTACACGGACAAGGAGGCCATCCGGGAGATCGGGGTGGAGTACCTGCGGACCGCGGGCTTTGCCTACCCGCTCATGGTGCTGTCCATGGCCATGGCGGCCCTGCTGCGCTGCACGGGGCAGGTGCGGATCCCCCTCTACGGCGCCATCGCCTCGGTGGCGGCCAACATCTTCCTGAACTGGCTGCTGATCTTCGGCCACTGGGGAGCCCCTGCCCTGGGGGTGCGGGGCGCCGCCCTGGCCACGGTCCTGGCCCAGGTGGCGGGCATCGGGGTCATCGTGGTCAAGGCCGCCCGGCGGGGGCACCCCTACCTGCTGGCCGTGACCCGGCATTTCCGCTGGACCGCCGGCCTGGTGCGGGCCTACCTGACGAAGTGCTTCCCCATCATCCTCAACGAGGTCCTCATCGGCGTGGGAAACATGGTGATCAATGTGGTGCTGGGCCGGCAGCCGGAGGAGGCCATCGCGGCCCTGGCGGTGTTCCGCACCCTGGAGGGCCTGGTGATCGGCTTCTTCGCGGGCTTCTCCAACGCCTCCTCGGTGCTGGTGGGGACGGAGGTGGGCGCCGGGCACCTGGACACCGCCTACGCCCGGGCCTGGCGGCTGGTGTACCTCTGCCAGCTCTTCATCGGTCTGCTGGGCATCTGCCTCACCGCCCTGCACACCCCCATCCTGACCCTGATGGGCATGAGCGGGGAGAGTTTTGACATTGCCTTCGGGCTGGTGGCCATCTATGCCGTGGCGGCGGTGGTCCGCATGGGCAACTGGACCCAGAACGACACCTTCCGGGCGGCGGGGGACGCCACCTTCGGCACGGTGCTGGAGATCGTCTTCATGTGGGTGATGCTGATCCCCCTGGTGTGGCTGGGGGGCATGGTCTGGGGCTGGCCCACCCTGCTGGTCTTCGCCTGCTGCTATGTGGACGAGCCCATCCGCTATATCTTCATGCAGATCCACCTCCACCGGGGCAAGTGGATCAAGCCCGTGACCGCGGAGGGCCGGGCGGCGCGGATAAACTGGAAGCCGGACCGGCGGAACCCGGGAGCGGACGGCGCGGCGTGACGAGGCGGCGGGACAAGGCCGGCAGAAACCGAAGGGGGGAGACAGCATGGCGGAGGAGCAGGCACTGTATGTCTATGAGCATTTCTCCGGGGAGGCGCCGGTCCTCATGGGCCGGCTCTATACCGGGAGCCTCCGGGGGAAGGAGAGCTGCGCCTTTGCCTGGGAGGAGAGCTGGCTGAAGGCGCACGGGGCCCTTCCGTCCCTGGATCCGGCCTTGCAGCCGGTCCCGGGCCGGCAGTATCCCCCGGCGGACCGGGCGGTCTTCGGGGGCCTGGCGGATTCCGCGCCGGACCGCTGGGGAAGGCGGCTCCTCCGCAGCCGGGAGGCTGTCCGGGCGGCCCGGGAGGGGAAGCCCCCGCGGCAGCTCCGGGAGCTGGACTACCTGCTGGGGGTGCAGGAGGGGACCCGGATGGGCGCCCGGCGCTTTGCCGCGGAGCCGGGCGGCCCCTTCCTCCGGGAGGGAGCCGCGGAGGACGCGGCCCCGCCCCTGCGCGCGCTTCGAAGTCTGGAGGCCGCTTCCCTGGCCCGGGAGGCGGCGGAGGAGGAGGGCAGGGAGGACGAGGAAGCCCTCCGGCTGCTGCTTCACCCGGGGGCAGCCCTGGGCGGGGCCCGGCCCAAGGTCAATGTCCGGGAGACGGACGGCAGCCTGTGGATCGCGAAGCTCCCCTCCCGGAAGGATGCGCAGGACATCGGCGCCTGGGAGATGGTGGCCCACGACCTGGCGGCCGCCTGCGGCCTTCGGGTGCCGGAGGCCCGGCTGGAGCGGTTCTCCGGCGCCGGGGGCACCTTCCTGGTGCGGCGGTTTGACCGGGCAGGCGGACGGCGGATCCACTTTGCCTCCGCCATGGCCCTGCTGGGAAAGACAGACGGCGCCTCGGCCCGGGACGGCAGCAGTTACCTGGATCTGGCGGATTTTCTCCTCACCCGGGGAGCGGCCCCGGAGGAGGATCTGCGGGAGCTGTGGCGGCGGCTGGTGTTCGGGATGGCCATCGCCAATGTGGACGACCACCTGCGGAACCACGGCTTTCTCCTGACCCCGCGGGGGTGGCGGCTGTCTCCGGCCTACGACCTGAATCCGGTGCCCTTCGGGGAGGCCCTCTCCCTGAACGTGACCCTGGACGAGGCCCGGATCGATCCGGCCCTGGCCCTGGAGACAGCCTCCTTCTATGGCCTGTCCGCCGGGGAGGCGGAGGAGATGCTGCAGGGCATCCTGGACACCGTCCGCGGAGGATGGCGCTCCCTGGCGGACCGTTATGGCGTCAGCCGGAAGGAGCAGGAGACCATGGCCCCGGCCTTCACCCGCTGCGGGGACTGAAATTCCCGCTGCAAGGCAGGAACCTCCGCTCCGGCAGAGAATACCATTTAGGAGATCCGGGCCGTGCCGCCGTGCGCCGCCCGGGAGACGAAGGAGGAAAAGAAATGCGCCGTTTGTTTGTGCTGCTGCTGGCGGCTGCCCTGGTTCTCGGGCTGGCCGCTTCCGCTTGGGCGGAGGAGGGCCTCCACGCCGCCATTCAGCATGTGACAGATTCCCCGGACTGGGTGAAGGCCCTGCCTGCCGCCCAGGATCCGGCGGTGACCCAGCTCTTCGTGGTGGCCGGCATGGGATCGGAGAAGACCACCGCCACCGTCTCCATGCACCAGCGGGATGAGGAGGGAAACTGGAAGCAGATCCTCTCCACCCCGGGCTTCGTGGGCCTGAACGGCCTGTGCGCGGATGCGGACCACGCCGAGGGCTGCGGCCAGACCCCCATGGGCACCTACCGCTTCAACAAGGCCTTCGGCATCGCGGCGGACCCGGGCTGCGCCATCCCCTATGTGCAGGTGGATGACAACACCTGGTGGTCCGGCGACGAGACCCGCTTCTACAACGAGATGGTCTCCATCCTGGACGTTCCCGAGCTGGACCTGGCCAACAGCGAGCACATCCTGGACTATGAGTACCAGTACCAGTACTGCCTGAACATCTCCTTCAACGAGGAGGGCACCCCCGGCCGGGGCTCCGCCATCTTCCTGCACTGCTTCGGCCCGCTGAAGCCCTACACCGGCGGCTGCGTGGCGGTGCCGGAGTACATCATGCGGCAGATCATGACCAGCGTGCAGCCGGACTGCGTGGTGGTCATCGACACCTTCGCGAACCTGAACGGAAGCTTCTGAGCTTCCTTCCCCAGACACAAGGCTGCCCCGGGAGCGCACATGTCTCCCGGGGCATTTCTGTGTATTAACACATAACAGAAGGACACGGATCCGGGCCTGATATCAGAGGGCCATGACGTAGATCTGGCAGGGGTTCTCCGGCCCCCAGAGCTCGGGGATCACCTCGAACTCCTGAAAGCCCAGGCTGAGGTAGAAGAGGTTGGTGCGGTCGTAGTCCTCGTAGCAGCCCATCCGGACGGTCTTCACCTGGAGGAAGGCGTAGCCCAGCTCCCTGGCCATGCGCCGGGCCTCCTGAAAGAGCCGGGTGCCCAGGCCCCGGCGGTGGCTGCGCTGCAGCACCCCCATCACCGCGATCTCCATGGTGGCCTTCCCGGTCTCCTTCAGGCACAGGAAGCCCACGGGCTCTTCCTCGCCCTCCACCCAGGCTGCCACCATGGGCTGGTGGGCGCTTTCGGCGATGTAGCGCTCCCGGGACTCCGGGACGCCGAACCAGTCCGTCAGCCCCTCCAGGATGTGCCGGGCGATGACGGGCTTCTCCTCGCTGTTTTCCACCACGCGGATCATGGAATGCCTCCTCTGCCTTTCTGGCCCCGGGCAGCCTCAGTCCACGGAGGAGCGGGCCACGGGGAAGGTGAAATACGTGTCCGGATACGGCTCGGGGTCCAGGGTGAAGTGCCACCACTCCTCCGCCAGGGGACGGAAGCCGTGGCGCAGCATGGCCTCCCGCAGCAGCATGCGATGGCGGTACTGCTCCTCCGTGATGCCCCGGAAGTCCGGGTGGCTCAGCGCTCCGAAATAGTCAAAGGGGCCGCCCATGTCCGCCTCCCGCTGGGTGCGGGTGTCGAAGAGGGTGAGGTCCACCGTACTGCCCCGGCTGTGTCCGGAGTGCTCGGCGATGTAGCCCTCCGGGATCAGCACCGTCTTGTCCAGCTCCGGGTAGAAGAAGGGCTTCATCCGGGTGTCGGCGATGTCCTGCGCCCAGCGCATGAAGTGGTCCACCGCCCGCTGGGGACGGTAGGCGTCGAAGATCTTCAGGCGGAAGCCCTGCCCCTTCAGCTCGTCGCTGACCTGCCGCAGGGCCTGAGCGGCCGGACGGGTCAGCAGGGCGACAGGCTCCTCGTAGCCGTCGATCCGCTCCCCGATGAAATTGAAGGTGCTGTAGTACCGGATCTCCAGGATCACGTCCGGCACGGCCTCCCCGATGCTGACGAACCCGGACGCGTCATCGGAAAACCGCATGGAACCGCCTCCTCTCCCTCAGGCCCCCAGCAGGGAGCCGATCAGTATGCCCAGCCAGGTGCCGATGACGTAGCCGAAGGTGCCCACCAGCATGCAGGGGCCCACCAGCCTGGTCCAGCCCTGGGAGATGGCCATGCCCGCCGCGGTGGTGGGACCGCCGATGTTGGCGTTGGAGGCCAGGATGATGTCCTCCAGGTCGAACTTCAGGAGCTTTCCGCCCAGGAAGCAGAAGGCCATGTTCACCAGCACCACGATCATGCAGAACAGCAGCAGGATGGGGGCGCTGCGGAGCAGGATCCCGATGGAGGCCGGCACGCCGATGACGAAGAAGAACAGGTAGATGAGCCAGGTCCCCAGCTCCTGGGCGCCCCGCATGTCCGAGGCCTTCTTCTCGAAGCAGGTAGAGAAGACCAGGGAGAGGTTGGTGATCCAGACGTACTGGCTGCCGAAGAAGGTGTTCAGCATCTGGGTGAACCAGTTGTCCGTGGGGATGAGGCCCGCGAAGAAGCCGCCGATGAGCCGGGCCAGGAAGACCACCACCGCGGCGTAGGCCAGGTCCAGGGCGATGTCCTTCAGGGAGACGTCCTTGCGGGTCCAGTACTGGGCCGCCAGGGTCCCGGCGCTGCTGTCCCGGCCCCTGGCCTGCACCTCGTCGATGTGGGGATGGGGGTAGAGACGGCGGAAGAAGGCGTTCCCCGCGATGCCCAGCAGCACCAGGAAGTACAGGGCCATGTTGAGGTTGTCCGCCACGGTGGTGGCGGAGATGAGGCTGCCGCTGACGTGGAAGGCGTCCGCGATGGCGGTGAAGTTGACACCGCCGCCGATGTAGGAGCCGGTCATCATGGCGGCCACCCCGGGGAGGCCCTCCACCGTCCTGCCCAGGAGCAGGGTGCCCAGGAGGGTGCCGGCCACGGTGCCCACGGCGCCGATGAGGAAGATCAGCAGGAAGCGGCCGGTCTCCCGGTGGATCCTGCGGATGTTGGTCTGCAGCAGGAGCAGGGGGATGGCCAGGGGCACGGCGTAGCCCCAGACGATGTCGTCAAAGACCGGGGCGCTGTCGGGGATCACGTGCAGGTTCACCAGGGCCACCGCCAGGATCAGGGTGATGATGGCGCCGGAGATCTTCGAGGCCCATTTAAAACGCTGCTCCAGCCAGATGGCCAGGGCGGTGGCGGAAAAAAGAATGGCCAGCAGGGCCCAGTGGTTGTCCGCGCTGATAAGGGGCTGGATCGTTTGCAGGGTTTCTTCCATGTACTTGACCTCCCTGTGGGGCTGCCGGGGACGGCGCGCCCCTGTTTCCGGTGACCATTGTACTCCGAATGGGGCCGGGCTGCAAGTTTCCGGGCAAGAAAAAAGGATCCGGGACGCCCAGGACGGGGCGGGGATCCTTTCGGGACGGGTCAGCCCTGCTGCCAGTGCTTCAACCGGCTCAGCTGCGACGTGTACCAGCTCCGGGCCTGCTCCGGGGGGAAGGCCTCGCTGGAGAAGTGCGCCACCAGGTAGTCCACAAGGGAGGCCATGTCGGGGTAGACGAACCTGCCGTCCGCGTAGCACCACCTGCAGTATTCCTCGTTGAAGGCCCCGTCCGGCTCCCGGCTGATCTGCTCATCCTCCAGGGGCATGCCGCAGCACTGGCAGTACAGCTGCCGCGGGGAGCCCAGCAGGGTGTTGATGGAGACCTGGAAGAACTGGGAGAGAAGCTTCAGGGTCTCGGTGTTGGGGACAGTCTCGCCGGTTTCCCAGCGGGACACCGCCTGGCGGGTCACATAGACCGCCTGGGCCAAGGCGTCCTGGGAGATGCCCTTTTTTGTGCGCAGGGACTGAATGACATCCTTGGTTTCCATGTTCATCACCTCGGACACAGCATAGCACGGGGGAGGCCGGCTGACAAGCAACGGGCGGTTGCCCCGGCGGGTCCGGCTTCCGGTTTCCGGCGGAGCACCGGCGCGGGGCGCGGCGGGCCGGCCTTATTCCATCCGAGCCATCTTCGCCACGCGGCGCTCCTCCGCGGCGAGGACGCCGGCATAGTCCGGACTCGCCGGATCCGCCGCGCCGCAGGGGCCGTAGTTCAGGTGCGACCCTTCCGGGCTGCAGCCGCAGAGGAAGGCCGTGCCGGTGAACGTGTTGCACTCCACGGTGAAATAGCTGGCCCGGCGGGACACGGGGGATCAGCAGAGGTAGATCCGCCTGCACAGCGGCGTCGAGTCCGGCTCGGGCAGATGGAGAACGGTCATGCGCAGGCCGTCCTCATATTCGACGGACCGGACCTGGCAGTCCTCCACCCTATATGGATTGGAGAGCCCGACCAGATGGCAGAGGCGCTCCCAGCAGGCGAACAGGGTCTCTGCGTCGAGCTGCATGGCCATCTCCGGGTCATGAAAGAGCAGCTGGGGGAGCATCTGGAACTCGAAATCGTGGCGAACCCTGTGCAGGTTTGAAATCATGCTTCTGCCTCCTGTCGATGGTGTGGTGCTGAGGGGCTGCCCGGTCCGGGGCTATCGGATCCCGTGCACCTCCATGGCGCGCAGCGGGAAGGCCCGGGCCGGGTTGTCCGGCAGGTGAGCCAGCACATCCCGGGGTTCCACGTAGTCGCCGTTGCCGACGCAGGCCGGCAGGAACTCCACGGTGAACACGTCGAAGATGTGCGGGTCGGAGAAGGATTCCTCGATGGTGGTGTTCATCCGGGTGTTCAGGGCCCCGATGATGCACTGGTAGATGAAGTGGTCCCGGCCCAGGAGCTCGCCGATGCGGTCCAGGGCAGAGAGGGCCTCCTGCATCTGGGCCACGGTGATGTGCCGGCGGAAGCCGCCGCAGCCCGCCCCGCCGGAGAGGATGGCGTCCACGGAGCAGTGGAGGGTCGCCGCCAGGTCCGGCAGCAGGGAGACGTCGGGGAGGGTCTATCCCCGCTCCCGGTTGGAGACTGCCTGGGGGCTGACGTTCAGCTTCTCCGCCAGCTCCGCCTGGGTCAGGTTCCTCCGCTTGCGCTCCGCCTGCAGGAAGATGCCGATCTCCCGTGTGTTCAGATTCATGCCAGATCACTCCTTTCGGGGCTGATGGTAGCAGAATCTGCCGCAATCATAAATGGGGCGCGGCTTGGCGTCCGGCCGGGGAAACTCAAGGGGCGCTTGAGCCCGGGCGGGAGCGGCTCAGCCGGGGGCATTGCCTGCGCCGTGGCTCCCTTTGCGCAGCTGCGGGGCAAAGGGCGGCAGCAGCAGTTCCCCGGAACGAGCCTGGTACAGGGCCCTGTCAGTGGCCTCGTCAGCGCCGGTCTCCTCCTGCGGCAGGAGCCGGAACCGCCACAGGCAGAGCTGGTCTGACTCGACGCAGTCGTACCCCTGGTGCGCCTCCGGACCGTTGTACTGGATGTAGGTCTCCCACACCATGCAGCGGCGCCCCTCCGCGTTGATGCACAGGAAGGTGAAGACGAACTCCACATCCCCCATGCCGGGGATGGCCTCCTCCCCGAGGGTGCGGATCACCAGGTATCGCTGGGTGCTCACGTCCGGCTCTGTGCCGGGTACGAAGCGGCTCAAGAGAATCCCTGCCTTTCGTTGCTTCCCGGACCCGGGAGTACCGCCGGGGGGGCGGGCTCAGAAGGGGCTGATCATCTGCCGAAGCTGCTCCGCCCTCTCCTCCGTGTCATAGATGAGGATCACCATCTGGTCCAGCTCGTGGGACACCGCGTGGAGCCGGCCGGGGCAGCCCTCGGCCTCCAGCACCCCGTTCATGAAGACCAGCATGGGGTCGACATTCAGCCATTTCCCCAGGCTCTGCAGCTCCACGGAATAGGGGTGTCCGTTGCAGAGAAAGGACACGGAGCGCACCCCGTCGGTCCATTCGTATTCCCCCTCGGCGGGCGGGAGCAGCTCCTCCGTGACGCCGCTCAGGTCCTCCGTGACCTCCGTGATGGCGATGTCCGGCACAATGGCCTGCACCCCCTGCAGAAAGAGGGCGTACATGTGCGGGATGTCGAAGACCTCGGCGTCGAAGGAGTAGACCTGCCGGGAGGTGGGCGTCCAGACTCCCGTGTCGAAATCGTACACGCCCAGGCCGGTCTCCTGCAGGATCAGGTACATCGCCCGGGCCTCGGAGCCGGAGTAAATGAACCGGCCCATCTCCTCCACCGCCCGGGCGTCGACGCCAAAGCCGAAGGCCCGGAGGCGGCTGATGGCTGAATCCGCCATGCTCTCACCTCCTGCGGCCCGCGCCGGCCGCGCCGGAAAAACAGCGGCCGCCAGCAGAAGAAGCGACAGGACAGCCGCGAGCAAACGTTTCATGCAATCCCTCCCCGGTCTGTGTCAAAAATGTGCCGGTCGACACGCTGTACAAAGGCGTCGCCGGGGTTGGCCGGATCGTAGCGGACGGGGACCTCCTGCCCGATGAAGGCCTGTCTGCCGAACTTGCGGACGGTGTAGTCGAAGATGCGGGCCCGGGTCTCGTAGGCCGTGCCGTCCACCTCATAGCGGACGCGGCACAGGTCGCGGGTGACCATCTCCTCCTCCAGGTCCAGCCTGGACTCCCCGATGACCTGGACGATCCGGCCCGTGGTGAGGCCGGTCCGCCGCCGGCGCGCCGCGTGGCGCCGGTATGCCCTGCGGATCTTCCGCCCGTTGAGGGCCAGCAGCACCGCCACCAGGATCCCGATGGTGATCCAGGTGTCCCCCGTGACCCGGCCGGACTCGAAGTCCCGCAGGATCTGGTAGGCCATGCCCACCAGGGCCGCGCACACCAGCACCCACAGGGTGAGGGCACACGCCCGCGCTGCCTTGGAGCGCTTTTCCGCGAACCAGAAGCTGATCAGGATCGTCCCCATCAGCGCCAGGAAGCTGCCCAGGGTGGCCAGGGTGGCACTCAGGGCGGTGTTCCCCGGCAGCGCCCCGTACCCCATGAACAGCACCGTCATCAGACAGAACACCCCGTGGGCATACACCGGCAGGCTGGGGGGCTTCCGCCGGAGGGCGGCATGGACATACCAGTTGACCCCCACGGCGGCCAGGGCAGCCGGGAGGATCCACCAGACGGAGGCGGGGGAGCGGCGCACCGCGTCCCGGATGGGCCCGGCCAGCAGCCACAGCAGAAGCACCGGGATCACCCCGTAGAAAAACAGGCCTCTCAGGATTTTGGCCAGGAGAAGCCGCCTCCGGGTGCGCCGAAGTTCTGTCATGTCCATGGTGTATTCTCCCGGTGGGGTGTCATTCGGGCGTCGGTCCGGCGCCCGGAGTGCCGGGGCCTGCCTGCAGAAACAAGGCTTCGACAGCATCTGTGGAAGCCGTGCCGTGTCCCGGACCTGCCCGGAGGACGGTTACTTGGCGAACTTTCTGGCCAGCCAGACGATCAGGCAGGAGCCGCCGATGCCCAGCAGGATGCCGGAGATCCAGCCGTCGCCGATCCCGATGAGGCTGCCCAGGTAGCCGCCGACGATGCCGCCCACCACGCCCAGCACGATGTTCTTGAGGGTGCTCTTCGTGTCGCCCTTCATGATCTTGTTGGCCGCAAATCCGGTGAAGCCGCCGACGACCAGGGTAACCAGCAGTTTGATCAGCATGTTGATCCACTCCTTATTGCGCGAGATCCCGCTTCAGCCCGGCGAAGGCCTGCCGCAGCGGTTCAATACGTCTTTTCGAATCCGCAGTGATCGCAGTGGTAACGCAGCTTCCTGCTCTTTCTCCCCACTGTCCCCGTCATGTTCTGGCCAAAGGTGCCGCGGATGGGCGCCGACGAGAAGGAATTCACCGCCGATGCCGGGTTCACATAGTCCTGGGGCGCTTCGGCCGGCAGCACGCGCCACCCGTTTTTGTTTCCGCACTTGGGACAGGCCCCGGGCGGATCCTTCCTGAAAAACAGCGCCATGGTCAACACTCCTTTTTCTCAAGATGTCTCTCAGCGGTCCGGAGAAGGCCCGTCCGCCGGGTTCAGTGCTTCCGTCTTCCCCCGGGACTGTGCGAGGTACTGCTCCCGGGCGCGCAGGACGTCCGCCGCGATCACCTGCCCGATTCCCCGGATCCGCAGAAGGTCATCGGCGGACAGGGCCAGGAGCTGCTCCGGGGTGGTGATGCCCGCGCTCAGCAGGCAGCGCTTGGTATGGGTGCAGGAGAGAACCGGATCAAGCGCGGACGGCGGCACCGCAGCGCAGGCTCTGCGGTTGGAATTCTTCATCGCAGCACCCCTCCCGGTCTGAACAGACAGGGGCAGCAGCTGCCTGCGCCCCGTGAAAAAGATTGTTTCCAGCAATGCCGCTTCTGCAGACCGGCGAAAGGCTTTGCCGTGACGGACGCTGCCCGGGCTTCGGACGGCGTCCCGCATGGCCTGTGCGTTGTCGTGATGATCATGGATGACCGGCGGCTGTGCTCAGCGGTATTATAGGCTTTTCGGCCATGCCTGTCAATCACCGCCCCGGTCACCGGCGAAGCGGTCCGATCCGGTCAAGGCGGCATCCATGACGCGAAGAGGGGAGGGGATGGCGCTCAGGGATCAGGAGATGATCTTCCTCAACAGCCTGTTTCTGAAAACGCGCTCCAGCGCCATGGCGACCACCATGGTCACAGCAAGCGTGATGACCGGATGAAGATACAGGAAAACGCCCTTCTGTGCCACGCCCGCGGCGTCGGCCGCGAACCTGATCACATTGGAGACGAGCGGGTGAAAAATGTAGATGAACAACGAAAGCTTCTCCGCAATGAATTCAATGGGTTTGCCGATCCGGATGCTTCGATTCTTGACGCCGATGAGGAACAGCGACGGCGCGGTCAACAGCACGCCGGCATAATTGTAGTCCACAGGTGTTTTGAGAATCACTGCCGACAGGGTGATCACCCAGCCGGCCGCAGCCATGCACAGCAGAGCCGCGTTTGTTATGTTCGGCAGCCTGCATTCGAATCTCTCCTTGACCAGATAGCCGATCATAAACCAAGGCAAAGCCCTGCACAAAAAGTTGATTTTGAACGACCACTTCAACCCCAGAGAGTCAACCACCACCGTGAGGACCGCACCGGCGATCCAGAGCAGCCAGGTGAGTTTCGCGGCCTTGGCCTCGAGCCTGTGTTTCACAACAAAAACCCACACGAAATATGTTTCGGCCATGGCGATCAGATACCACAGCGGGATCGCCCAATCGATCATGCAGAAGGCAAAGAATTTGATCGGGGTCTTCCATGTGAAATTGGCGGTGAGCCATGGCATCAAATCGTGACGATGGAGATGGAGAACGACCTCGTATGCAAGCCACCATGCAATCGCGAAAAGCATGATCTTGGTCATTTTGATCAAGCGCTTTTTGATCTTTTCGGCCGTACATCCATAGGAGTAATACCCGGCAATCATCATGAACAAAGGAACGGCGAAGGTGGAGGCATATTTGATCACTTGCCCCAGGGTGCCGGGAAAAGGCACATGAATAAAGACAACGCCAAAGCAGGCAATGCACTTCAGGAGATTGATGCAATTGTTTCTGCTGGCCTGTCTGTGGATTGTCGATGCGCTTTGCTCAACCGTCATCCTGCCCACCTCTGCCCGGAAAAATGTGCCATCAGCGCCCTTGCGCAGAACAAGCCGGAATCCTCAGGAATCAAGGCATATTGTAGCAGAACAGGGCCGGCTTTTCAATGGAAAATCCAAGAATTGGCAAACACAAAAAAGCCTCCCGATCAGCGGGGGCCCCATAATGCGTTGATGGCCCCGAACCCGTTCAAAACGGCACCTGCGAAGAGGATGGCTCAATGGCTGCGGAAACGGGGCGGATCCGCCGGCGTGACCGCAAGAGGGGGGTTGCACAATCGTCAGTTACGGAAAAGGGCAGGAAAAAGGAACTGCCCATCCGTGAGCAGTTCCTCTCAAAGGCTGATGATCCCTTGCCATGCTTCCCGAAGGACTGCTCCGCCATCCCCGCAAAGGTGCTGCCATGCAGGGCATCAGCGGATGCCGTGCTCCTGCATGGATCTCACCAGATAATCCCGCGCCGGGCTCGTCGGCAGATGGGCTTCCACGTCCCTCGGATCCACATAATCGCCGTTTCCGATGCACGCCAGCAGAAACTCGATGGTGAACACGTCGAAAATGTGCGGATCGGAGAAAGATGCTTCGATGGTGGTGTTCATGCGCGTGTTCAGGGCGTCGATGATGCATTGGTAGATGAAATGGTCCCGGCCCAGCAGCTCGCCGATCCGGTCCAGCGAG
>JAEEGL015312984.1_pt1 | contig 24147 bp, 31 predicted proteins | sample 9134231 | NCBI WGS metagenome assembly JAEEGL01 (sample SAMN16246548, study PRJNA631951) | gut metagenome | biome: gut microbiome; feature: rumen; material: fiber-attached | host: Bos | place: Iran: Karaj | collected 2018-10
ATTTCGTCAAGTTTCTGTTTTCAATGTTAGCACCTTTGTCGATATTAACATATCCGATGCCATCATCTTGAATATTAACCCTTAAATCCATCCAGTTACCGCCTGTAACATTCGTATTATAAGCCCTCATCGATTGATAGTTCCTTGTCGATGAGCGAGCTGTATTAAACATCGAAACCGAGTTGTTGGTTTTATCCATAACATTAAAAGCTTGAATCTCGACACTTCCCGTTGTCGATGTTTGGTCAATATTTGAGCTTCTTTGAAGCCGGTCGCCAAAAGTCTTTCTTGCGCTAATCGTCTGTGCCGTATCTGTCGTTACCGTGTTTGAGGCGTTAGCCTTTAAAGCAAGCGCCGTATCAACATAATCTTTATCTGTCAGCTTGTTTGTTTCGCTTGCCTCGCTCGGAATAACGTCTTGAATATCCGCGACATCACTTTGTAAGTCGCTTAATTCAGAATGAGCCTGCCCTGCCCAGTATTTTGAAGAATAACCGTCAGGCTCGCTCGGATCGCCTATCGCCCATTGTTTCGCCTCTGCCGCTGAAGCATCAACCGCCGCTTGCTTTATTGCCGCGTTATCATCAAAAGCCTGTGTTTTATTTACCGCATTTTGATTGAAGGCGTTTGTTTTATTAACAGCGTTGTCGTCGAAGTCTTGCGTTTTATCTGCTGCGTGATCGTCAAAATCCGCCTTTCCGTCCTCAACGGCTTTTTCAATCTCTTTTTTGCCTGATTCAACGTAAGTTATCGCCTTTTGAACGTCCATTTTGGCATTGTCGCCTATGACAACACCAATCGGCGCTTGAGGTGTGATTTCAACGTTAAAATTTGCTTCTTCACCAATTCTCATGATCTTACCTCGTGATTTGTTCGGTTACCCTAAAAACACCTATTTGATTAACGTTCGCCGGAAAGATTGTGTTAACAGATCCGTCGGATAAAGTTACTTGAATGTCCGTGTTATAATCCCCGACATCGATGTTCGTTTGTGTCGGCGTGAGTAACAGCGCCATTTTGCCATTTTCAACATCAACAGGCGTTCCCGTTAAGGTGAATTTAACAGTTCCCGCGTCGTCTCTGACCTGCATTTTCATAACGGCACCTGTCAAATCCATAGGCTTTCCGCATTTGTCCGTTAAGCAAAAATTAAGGGCGAAACTATCGCCCTGTCTAACCGCTATTAAATTGTTTTGAACAATTCCGCTCATTATATTAAACTCCAACCAATGATTAAACCTGAAAACCACTCTGCCCAATTTGTCGGCGATTTACAAAACCTCGTCTTTGGCAATTCCACCCAAAAACACGCATTATAAACAAACGGTATAGCAAACGCACACGCGCTAAAGCTCCACCCGACCATTGCCGAAACAGGCAAAGAATAAATGAAATACCTGATCATCAACCCTACAAAGCTTTAATAAAGTAATTAACTGCCATATTAACGGGCGTCACGTGTGAAGATGCGCCGTAAACAGCGTTTGACTTTGAAGCATCAAGACTAAAGCCGTTTGACTCTGTTACGCGCTCGTCGCCATAAGCATAACGCCCCGAATTGCTGTTAGGTTCCAATGCACCCGAATGTGTCGCATTATTCCAATATATTTTGTTCAGTCCGCCGATTGAGCCTGTAATATTCGGCAAACCTTCGGCTTGCGTGCTATACATATCAGCTGCCGAATCACCGCCCAGCCCTCTTAAGAACTTGCCACGATAATCAGGCAAATTAAATGTCGCCACCCCATCGCCCGAACCAAAGTTTTCACCGATTAGCAAAAACAAATCGGCATAATCCGTTCTTGAAACAGCCTGTCCGTTACACAACAACCATTTGCCGTGATTTGCCGTTTGCAGCGATGCTTTAATATCGCCTAAAAAGTTTGTATCGGCTAAATCCGTTTCAATCGCCGTTATTGAGCCTTGAAGCGTGTTTTGCACAGATATCAGCTGTCCTTTGTTAACAGCATCATTTGAGCTCGCTCCGTTTCCCAAACCCGTGATTTTGAAACTGCCCATTTTAAAGTTTCCGGTTGCCGTTGCTCGTCCGTCTCTGCAAAATGCGAGGTTTAACCCTTGCGCGAAGTTATCATCTTCTTGGTCGTGACGATCAGAAACGATTTCAATATCGTTTAATCTGTCTTCTTCCCAATTCATTACTCTCGTAAAATTTCCGTTTCCATCATAAGGCATATTTTTTTCCTTTCCTTTTCATTATTTAGAAGAGACCCGCCAGCCCGGATATTCCGGATTTTGCCGTTTCAATACCAAGACCAAGCGCTTTTAGTTTTTGGTTTAATGAACTGTTTTGCGCGTTTGATTTGTTAATCGCCAAATTATTTCCGGCATTATATTTATCCGTTGCCACATCATAACCGCTTAATGATCCGCTTAAAGCTGAAATAAGTTGGTTGATATAATCCTGCTGCGCGTTGTTGGCAAAATTTGCGGCATTAATTTGATTGTTCAAATCTGTTGTATAAGCATTTTGACCGGCGGATATGGCTTGGTACGCCCCATCATTTAAACTCGCGTTTTGTGATGCGGCCAAGGCTTCCATCGCTTTTCGATAAGCGTTGCTGTCTACCCCTATTCCCTGATTTAACAGTCTTGTCTGCAAAGTGTCCGCCTCGCTTTCAAATGCAGGCAAAACCTTACTTAAATAATTTTGAAACGTTGCATCTTCTGCATTTTGTCTTGCTTGTTCCGACGCATTCACATTAAATTTATAGCCCCCCATATCTTCAAGATTTGAGCTTGCTCTTGATGCCCAAGAACTTAAATTGTTATAAACATTATCGGTATTGCTTGTATCATAATTATTCAAATACTTCACATATTGGTCTGTCGGTCGCCTGTCAAATTTAACCTGCAAGCCGTCACTTACTTTATCAAATACTTTTAATCCTTTACTCATTTTCTGTTGTCCTCCATCGACACTCGTTTTTAAACATTGAATAAACCACACCGTCATGACCGTTGTTTTCAAACCCGCGCAAAATCCCTTCTTTTTTAAACCCCAATCTTTCAACAAGATTAAGGCTTTTTTTGTTTTTTGCATCGACCCGAACACTTGCCCGACGGCACCCTAAAAAATTAAAAGCGATATAAAATATCGCTTTTAGAACTCTTCTGTTACACCAGTGTTTGTCGTTTGTATATATCGTCAGCCACACATCTTGAAAAACTCTGATATCGTTAAAAATCACACCCCCGATTAATTTTTCTTTCTTTTTAATCCCGAGCGCGATATGTTTCCCGAGCCAAACACCGTCTTCTTTCAAACCTTCACATACAAATTTTGTAACTTTTTCTCCCAAATCAAGAAAAACTTTTAATTCTTCATTTTTCGGCATCTTGTTTTAATCTTTCATTTTCTTCTTTTAATTTTTTGATTTCTTCCAAATATTCTTTTTCTTTTTTCTTAAATTCTGCCAAAACCTTATTATTTTTTGAAGCTTTTAAGAATATTTTACTTAAATCTCTTTCTTCGCTTAAACCTAAATTTTGTGCTTTTTCATCACTTAAAGTACTTAACTCTTCCACACTGTAAATTCCCCGAAATTTGCAGCTTTCCAATTGCCCTTTTGATAAAAAAGAAAACAGTTCAAGCGCCGTTCCCTTTTTCATTTTTTCTTTTTCGCTTAAATATCTGTTATATTCTGCCGAAAACCTTTTAATATGTTCAATTGTTGCCGGCTGATCAAACACATCTCTTTGGTCGCGCACTTTAATTTCAATATAAAGTTTTTGCTCAAATTCGGGCAATCCGTTTTTTTGCAGGTTTCCCGTCTTAACGGCTTTATCATAAAACCTTGCAAACACACCTTTATTTTCGTTTTGGTTTGCTGCCATGTTTTGAAAATTTAAAAATTCAATGCTCATTTTTTCCCTTTCATTGTTAATCAAAGGGCGCCTTATAAAAAAGCGCCCTTTTTTAAAACGCATCGGCCTAGCCGTTTACAGCCGGTGCGATATAGTCAACCAAAACGCCCTGAAGCGCTGCGTTTGACATTGTGAGGTTTCCTGCCCAGCCGATAATTTTATAAATCGCATCTGAGTTTACTGCCATTCTTTCGCCGCCGATCACTTTAAAGTTGCGATCTTTGTGCGGTCTCAAGTAAAGGTAGTTTGTGTTGATAAAATACATATGTTTTGCCGGACAGCTTCCGCCTTGTCCGCCGTCAAAAACAACATCCGCACCCTTATATTTTAATGTTTGGAAACCGGCTTCTGCCAATTTCGGATCATTAAAACGCTGCTGAGGCTGCAATGCCGTTTCAAACAAATCATACATATAATCATCTGTGACAATCAAATCCGGCTTATCTGTTCCTCTTGAACATTTCAAATACATGTCGTTCATCTTTCCTAAAATGGTTGATGAAGTTAAAGCATTTGCCGAACTTGAAATCACATTTGCCTGATTGCGCCAAAATTCGTTACCTGTTGTTGCACGGTTGATACCGCCGACCGTTCCTGATGTCGGCGCGTCGGCAACAAGCAGTTTTAAGCCGCCGATTTCTTTGCCGGAACTTCCCGTTCCATCCGAATAAAGCGCTTGAGAAATTTTATTTCCCATTGTCTTTTCTGCGTTTTGAATACGTTTTTCAAACAAATCAATCATACGGCTTTCGCCGCTGTTTTTAAGCATCTCTTCGCCTGAAACAGCAACTGGCACGGCACAAAGTTTTAAGGCATATTCTGCCGCACTGAAAAGCTCCGGACCGCTGTATGTAATGGTATCAAAACCCGAATACCAAACCATATTGCCTTCGCCATATTCCAGCTCTTCCAAAATTTTTGAACCGCCGTCAACGGTTCTGATTTTGTCTTTGGCTGATAATCTGCTTAAAAGAGCATTGTTCTTTGTCACATTATCTGCCATTTTTTTAGATCGATTTTCGATTGTTGTCGTAAAGATCGAATCGTATTTTTCATTAGGTGTTGTCATAAATTAAAATTCCTTCTTAAATTGTGCCTCCAACTCTTCACGCAAAGTCAGTTCTCTTTCCTTCGGCTCCGTTTTTGAGAAAGGTTTGAAAGAAGCTTCTTTTGCTTTTAAGGCTTCATCAAGCTTCTTTTCTAAAACATCTTTGATTTTATTTTCAATCATCGTGTTTCGAACCTCATCATTGAGCCAAAGGGCTTTTTGATAAGCCTGCTGCAAATTTTTTGCCTCACCGCCTTTTAAGGCGCTGATCATCTCGTGTTTGACCGCGCTTAAAAACGGGTGCTTTGAATTTCCGTTTTCGTCAACAGCCTCTTCAAATTTTTTCAAATCAAAACAAGCCGCATCCGAACGTTCTTTTTCAAAAGCCTGTTTTTGAAAAAGAATATCATTTAGAATTTGCCTTTGTGTTTTGGAATTTTCAGCGTTGTTGTTGCCTTCAATGCCATAAGCCGCCGCCAAATATTTCAAGGTTTGCGCCGGGTTCTCTTCCAAAGCATCGTCCATCAAAACCAATTTTTCGATATAATCCTCAGCTTTTTCAAATCCGGAATCGCTTAAACGCTTTTTACGCTCCTCAAAAAATTTTTCCGGCCACTTACTGGCATTTAATTTGTTGCCCATTTCAGAAAAACCTTTTTCGATTTGCTTTTCCCGCTCCAGCAAATATTTTTGCCATTCGGGCGAAAGCTGCTTAAAGTTTTCCTGAAATTGTCTGGTATAACTTTTCGGCGCAGCAATTATCTCTTCTTCCTCAAGCGCTTGAGGCGTTGAAACAAAATCGCTTTCCTTCTCGTTTACCGTGTCATTATCTTCGCTTTGCATATTCGCCGAAGCGAAGTTTTTTTCGAGTTCTTCTCTTAAATCACTCATTCCATATCCTTTTTTTATATTCATTGATAAAATCATCAAAAGCTTCTTTTTTTTGAAGCTCCTCTTTTTTGCGCCGCACATTTTTCAAATACGCGTCGCTGTAGTCGCCTGCAAGCGAAAGCCCGCTCTCGCGTAAATATTTATCAATATCCGCACTTGAGCAGGCCAAACGCCCGTTTGGCAACAAAACTTCTTTTGAAAACATTTTTGTAATTCCTTAAAATAAATTATATCCGGTTAGTAACCAACTCTTTTTCTTTCCGTTTTCATCATCTTCTACCACCCTTGATATTTTTGATTTGAGATTAAAAACATCTCTTCAATTGAAACTTTGCCGTTTCCGTAAAGCCTGATTTGCCCTCTGTCATAAACGGGTTCCGCAAATGTTAAAGCCAATGCATCTGCTTTGTCTGTCGACCGTCCGAGCCTTTTTTTAATTTCTTCCTTTTCTTCTAAAACAAGCCGCCCCCTAAAATCATATTTTTTATTGGCTCCGATCAGCTCGTCAAACAAACCCTCGTCTTTGGGCAGCTCCACTTCGTCCTTAAGCCACTCTCTTATCTTGTCCCACATCTCTGCACGTTTGTTTGCGTATCGTTCATCGTTAATGGCTTTCGCCCCGAAATTAACCTCTCGAATAACTTCCACAAAACCCCTGTCTTTTAAGATATCATAAACGCCGCCACCGACACCTCCGACATCAATAAAAACTTTTGTCGGGTGATATTCTTCAATCATATTTGTTGCAATGTTTGCGACCTCAACATTGTCCATGTTTCGATAAACATCAAATTTCAAACACTTCCGCCCGCGTCTGAAACAAAACACCGTTGCATCGTCGCCGAATCGCGCCACATCAAGCCCAATCACCAATGGCGATGTTGTTTCTTTGATTTTGGGGCGCATTGCCTCGTGCACCTTTGCCGAATCGATGAGCTTATGCGCTCCTTGGCTCAAAGGCTCTCCTTCCCAAATATGCAAATAATCCGAGAGCGATTTTTGTTTGCATTCAAATGCCTGTTTTTTAAGCTCATCCGGGCAAAACGGATTGTCATAAAAATTAACTTTTTTGACTATTGTTCGCTCGTCCGGATTTGCCGCCACCGCCACCCAAAGCGGATCGTTTTCTTCAATCCTGTTCATTGAAATCCAAATCTCCGATCCGTCTTTTCGAATGGTCGGGGCTAAAATCTCCCATGATTTTTTTGTAATGACCTGCGCTTCTTCAATCCAAACAATATCCACCCCCTCAAGTGATTTAATTTTTTGAACGTCTTGATTTCTCAAACCTTTAAAAATAAACCGCGTTCCATTGACGCGGTTTACAATTTCGCTTTCTTTAACATCAAACTCGTCAAGCCCGTAAAAACTTATCCGATCCGAAAGCAACCGATGCACCGAATCTTTAATTGATTCCTGAATTTCCCGCACACACGCAATGAGTAATTTTTTTTGCAATCCTAAAAGCAAAAGCGCATCTGCAAACGCATAACTCTTGCCGCCGCCGCGCCCGCCATAAAAAAACTTAATACGTTTTTTAATACTGATTAGCGGCAAAAACGGACGCGCAATTTTAATTTTCAGCTCCTTTTGCATCAATCACCTCTATTTTAATATGCGTTACCTGTTCAATATTTGCCGTGCTCGGATTGTTTTTCTCGCCCGTGATATCTCGAATTAACTCAACAGCTTTCAGATTTCCGTTTCTTGCATCATTGATAAGCATCTCGCAAATCTGCTCTCTGATTTCCTTTTTGCTTAACATTTTTATCAACGTTTCCTTTAGTGTTTTCAGCCTTCCCATTTCTTCCTCTTTTTACTTTTTTTCCTCAAAAATCGCCAAAATTGAATTTTCACGCACGGCAACAACATCTTTTTCAATCGTCGGCAGTTCGTCAAAAGCATGAAACAAAACCTTATCTCCGACGTTTACGGCCCTCACATCAGGCCCGATACTTAAAACCGTCCCGATGGTCCTTGTCTTTTCAAAGTTTTCCGGCAATAAAACATTTCCGTTTTGTTTTTCTTTTTCATCAAGCCTGATTAAAACCCTGTCCATCACCGCTTTCATTTCAAACCTCCTATACAATACCCGTTCCCGTTTCAACACGAAGACCTGTTTCATACCATTTAATCTGATTACCGCTTGTTTTTGTTTTAAAAACAACGCTTGCCTTAAAACCGGTTGCGCTGTTTGCAATCCACTGATTTTGCATTTTTCTTGTTTTGAGCGATTTCCAAGCCTTTTCGTTCCATTTTGTTTCGTTCCATTTTGCGCCGCCTTCTTTTGTTTGTGAAACTTTGACATAATAATCCCGCTCATCATCGTTATAATCCATGTTCGTCCAAATCATCAGATTAAAATCTCTTGAAGATTTCACCTTCGGATTTAACAAAACAATTTTTTTTAGTCCGTTTCTTGCAAGGTTTGAATACGCCTGCGCCACTTTTGCCTCAATCGGCAAACCGTTATCCGACCACACCTCATCAAACTTATAAATCTCGTTATCCGAACCGAAAAGCAAATCACCGTTATATAAACACCAACAAAATGCCCTGATGTTTGTGAATCGACACCATGCTCCCGTATTGATATTAATCACATGCTGTTCAAAGTCCGCCCCAATCGGCACATTAAAAATGCCATATCCTCTTTTGCCGTAAATTATGCTTTGCCAACCTTCCTGATTTTTATAAAGCCTTGAACGCTCCAAAACAAGACCGCTTATTTTATCTGAAAAAGCGCTTACCGACAGCCCTGCGTTATTCGCGCTCAAAACTTTCGAAAGCGGCATATATCCGTCTTCGGTAATAATCACCACATCTCCCTGATAAGCCATTGTGCATTGATACCCGATCGGTTTGCTTAATTTATATGAACCGATTAATGTCCAGTTTGACGCATCATTCGGATTATAACCCTTATAAATTAAGACTTCGCCTTCCGAACTTAACAAACATGTATAATCATCAATGCCCGTTCCGCCGTCAACCGTCCAGTTAAAAATGCTGACCAGATAACCGCCCCATTTTAAGATTTGAGCCGTATCAAATGATTCAAGCGTTCCGCTGATGTTGCCTGCAACGGTTGTTACCCATGCCCGTGTCGATTTCTTTTCAACAAACCACAAAAATTCATGACTGATACCAACGTTGATAATTTTTTCATCATCTAAATCATCGCCCGTAAATGACCAATCTTCAAAATGCTCCACGCCGTTTTCATCAATATAATAAACTTTAGGCGTATCCGCACCGTTTACAAAAAAAAGCCTGTTTTGATATTGTGCCGTTTGGCATTTTGTTTTTGTGAACAAAACGTTTTCATATTTTGTTGCCTTTTTGGGCTCAATACTATATACATATTGCCCGAAAACGGCTATTAATTTTTTGTTCTCTGCGGTGTTGTAATAAGCCAATGTTTCTACCTTGTTTGAATTTGAAAATTCGCCCAACTTCGCATACAGTGCATACCCCGGTCTTAATTCAACCGAATCCAAACCCGGAATATAATTGTCCATTTCAATGGCATCCGTTATAGACATATTCACCTGCGCATCTTTTTTGTTCAAACCGCCGACCGGCGCCGGTAAAATAATATCTGATGATTTAACAGACCGATTAACTCTTTTAAACATTTCCATTCCTTTCTTATAACAAAAAGGGCGCTTCAAACGCTCTTGTTTTTCTTTAAAATTTTTACCATCCTCGCCGCAATCTTTTCAGCCATTCCTCAAGCGTGCTATTGACATTATTTGATATCGGCGTTATATTGTTTTTCGGAGTTTGTTGAAGAGCAGAAAGGCGAGCTGGCACCGCAGGCTGATTTTCTGACCTGCGAATGACTGATGAGGGATCGCGCCGCCCCTCCAACAAATTCCTAACTATATCTTCATTATCTTTTTTATAAACACTCTTAATCACAGTTTGTCCGTTGTTCGGATTTTGAGAGACGTATCCCACATCCTCTTTTTCTCCTCTTCTTCATATAATCTTAATGCTTCCATTAAATCTTCTCTGACGCTTGTCATTTCTTAAAATCCTTTCACATAGCCTGTTGTTATGTTCGTATCAACCGAACGCGGTTTTTCGTTCATTTCTTTATTTTTTAACGCCGCTTGCAGCTCCATTTCCTTATTTTCAAGCAAAGCTTTGCGTTCTTGTTCGTTTTTCTTTAAAATCAATTCTGCTTCTTTAATTGCCAGTTCTTTTTCTTTGAGCCTATAATCCAACATCATTTTTTGCTCTTGCTGTTTTAATTGCATCAAACCTATGTTCGGTTCTTGAGCTTTAAGTTGCGCACCTATCTCCTCAAAAGTTTTTTTCAAAATCGGCTCATAAATCCGCGCATTCGGCAAACTTGCCGTCAAGTTCTCAATCATCTGGCGATAGACATCTAGAAGCAACGGTTGTGCCGAAACAACATCAAAAGCTTCTACAATTAATTGATGGATCGCGTTAATCGTGCCTTGTATTTGAGCCGACGAATCGCCGTTCATAAAAGCACAATCCGTCTCCAAACCTAAAACCATTCCGCGAAGCTTATCTGTTTTTAAAACCTCAATTGCCAAATCGACATCTGAGGGGTTCATACTTTCGTCTGCAAAACATTTTAATCTTTCACGGCTGAAACATTCACAAATCATTTCTGCCTTAATCTTAAACAAATCGGTCATAAACCGCAGCATATCGTTTTGGCGGTCTTGATTTCTAAGTGTTCCGAAATTTGTTTTTTTCGATACGGCCGTTGCCGTTTCAACCTTATCGCTGTTGCCCCGCATAATATCCGACACACCCGTAATTTCATAAATTTGGCTCATAATATCCTGTCGGCGTGTGGCTAAAATTTCCAAAGCATTCACATATTGTTCAATCGGTGCAAAATCAATAATACCTTTAAGCCCGCCGTTTTCTTTGAGTTTGTTGAAATCTGATAAAGCCACGAGCGTTACGTCTTTGTTTAAGATATTAGCAAGCTCCGGAAAACTGTTATCAAAAGCGCCCGAAACCTTAATCGCCTGCATCGTCAACTTCATTCTTGTTGTCACACCGCTTAATTCTTCAAGAAGCGGTTTTAACTGAATATAATCCGGAACCGGGATTAAGCCGTCATTTGTTAAACTTGCAAAAAGCGGTTTTGGCATCGAAAAAAAGCCGCTTATTTTAGCCGGCTCTTTAATTTCTTTTAAAAACTGCGCCGAACATTCTTTAGCCAAATACAAAATCCGCTTATTTGTTTTATCCCAAATTTCATAAACTTTTATGCTTTCGGAGCCTTTATTTTCCTCTTTTATCCCCAAAAGCGCTGATATATTTTTACCAAATTGGGCTTCGATTTCTTCTATTGTCATAAAAACTTTGCGTGCCACCCATGAACAATCTTCCCAAACACAAACTTTTTGATCATCTGCAATAAAATCTTCCGGATTGATATAAACCGTTTCAATTTTTTCATCATCTAAAATTTCAAGACAAACGTCGCTTTCATCTTTTAAAACACACTTCTTAAAAGTCGGCACATATCTTTCGCAAGCCGCCCCGAAACCTAAAAGCAAAAAGTCGTTGCGCACATATTTCATCACGCTGTCAAAATCAAATTTTTCCAAATCCCAGTTGAGCGCTTTTTCTAAAATCCGGCAAGCAATCCCCGCAATCGGTGAATTTATTTTTTCTTTTTGCTCAACATACGGTTTCGGCTCTTTAAAATATAAAAAAGGCTTCAATGTTTCGATTGAAGCCCAAAAAACGTTTTGTTTGTTTCTTGATTTTTCGTTTTTGTAATATGTCCTGATTTCTTTGATTAAATCCCAATATGGGCCATATTTTTTCTCAGCCGTCTCAATTTTTCTGATCCATTTTTTAACTTCATTCATTTTTTATCCCCTATAAACAATATTAATGGTTTCACCCGAATTTTCTTCACTCATCTTTTTGGAAAGACATATATCTTTAACGTTTAATTCAAGCCCGAATCGTTTTTTAAGCTCTTTTTGATATTCGTTATATTCTTCTTCATAATCCAAACCCGAACGTTTCAGCCAGCGCCATATAATTCCGAGCTTAACAACATATTTATCAAAAATCGGAATATCCGTGTTTTTGGTTAAAGTGCTTTTTTCTTCGCCTGTTTTGGCATCAACACAAACCGCATTTGATTGATATAAAAACACGATTTTTATATTTTTTTCCGGCATTGATGAAAAACGAAATCCGTTGTTGTCGATTTTGAAACAAAAATCATTTTTTGCATATTTGACATGCTTTTCGCTCATCCACTCTTCTTCATTTAAAGAACCGATTACTTCTTCATTTTCACCCTTGATATACATTGTGTTGTGAATAAGAGCATAAAAATCGGGCACAATTTCTTCAAACGGATAAAAAGTTTTTCCTTTCTGCGTTAAAAATTCGCCTTTTTTTGACAGCATTTGCCAATTGCCGTATCGCATTAAACCATCGAGTTCATTTTTAGCGATCGATAAAAAAATCGCATTATGCTGCACATTCGTCTCAAATAAGTCATTCGGTCTTTGCGTTGCCGCAATATCGGCTGCTTCCTGACACATTTCCAATATATTATTCATTTTTTCTTCCTTTCTTTAAACTATACATAAAAAAAAACCACCCCAATCGGAGCGATTTTAAAAAACTTTTTTTCCACCATACAATTGTTTAAACAATATGCAAGCTGGGATTATTAAATTCTTTATTTACCAACGTTTTCTTTTCTATCTGACATATAAAGGCACTTTATCTTCATTGCAATTATCCATATATTTCCATAGTCTACCAGTTTTGTTTTTTAATTCCAATTAATCCAATACAAAGATAATAAACATAAAACCACTCCAGTCAATCCGATACTCAAAGATATCTTTGGCTTTTTATGCCAACGATACATTCCGTATAAACTAAACGCAATAAGCAGACATTCAAACACACCCCAAATATTATGAACTGTTTTATTTTTGTAATACCACGGGCTCCCTTCATATCCCCAATATTCAAAATCTGATATCGCCAACATGTCGGCGATAACTATTCCCAGCCAAAATATGTTAAATGCTATTTCAAAAATCATAACAATTTGTGTCTTAAGTTTATGCATCTGAATACAACTCCTAAAAACTCGCTAACAGATAGTATATTATTACCAACTCTATCGGAAAAACATAAAAACATCAAATGTTTCTATAAATTTTCTATCTTCCTTATTCTTGGCAATATGTAGCAAATAAATAATAATGACATTTAAGAATTTTTCAAAATACTGGTTTATATATCTACACTTTTTTCTTCTGTTTTAATTCTTTTTTCTTATCAAATTCTTTATTTACCAACATTTTTTTCTATATTTAATTCTAAGTGGGATATCCTTATGATATCTCCTCAGCCTTTGAGTAAATTCATCCATATCATCTGTTAAATCAATGCATCCGCTTGAACCGTAAAAATTCCCTCCATGTATAGAAAAATTATGACGACCATAGGTATTCGTTTGTTTATCCGGTGTTAACCAAACTCTATTGTTTCCCCATGCTACTTTTCCTCCCGGCCATTTTCCTCGTCCTACTGTAGCCAATAGTTTTTGAAAACCAGATAAATCATCATAATTTTGCAAATCTTTTTGTTTAACCATCCAATTGCCCTTTGGTATCGGACCTTTATCTTTGACATTTTGAAATTCTTGACACTGATAGCCATCGCGTCCTGACATTGCCTTCTTTTCCCAAATCGGTTGATTATTTTCAAACCACGTTAAATTTTCCCCGTCAAATTCCAATCGATTTGAAATTTCCTCATCATCGTTCAAATATGGATCATACATGCTTTTAACATCATTTTGTGCTGTTTGCCTGATTTTTTCTTCCCTTTCTCTTAACTCTTGCTCTCTTTTCTTTTTCTCCTCTTCTTCATATGCTCTTAATGCTTCCATTAAATCTTCTCTGACGCTTGTCATCTTAAAATCCTTTCATTAAATTAATTAAAAATGCCCGCCCCAAACCCTGTTTGCTGTTTTCCTTAAAAAAAAGAGGGCAAAGCCCTCCTTGAGGATATATATACTAACAATGATATTTATCAAAAAAAATGCGCTGTCCTCATCAGCGCTTTTTAAAAAATCCTTTTCTTAGGATGTTTTATCTTATATCATATTTTTCTTTTAAAGTCAAGCCCTTGTGGATAACCTTCTAACTATTTGTATTTTCATTTATAATATTATATTTTCCTTAAAATTGCTTTTATTTTATAATATTTTTCTTTATTTTTTAAATTTTTCTCTTTAGCAATCTTTTCTATTTTTTCTTCATCAACCTCTGCCATTGAACAAATTGTTTTCAAATCTTCTCCGCCGCACAAAAAACATCCTGCTTCTTCTTTAAGCTTTTTGCTCAACCCTCCGCTTTGATACGCATCTTTTACCGCCAGCATCAAAACCGCCGAAAAAAGCTTTTGTATTTTCCTTATTTCTTCATAATCCTTAACCTCATCATAAATATTTTTTTCATGCATTTATTTTTCCCTTCTTTTTTTGATATAATACAAAACCAGGCAATCGACAGCTTCACGAAACAACCTCCTTACCTCCCGCTCATCTTTTTTATTTTTTGTTTCAAATTCTTTGTTTTCAAACACTATTTTTTGAACGATTTTTCCGCCCTTCGGCCCCATGCTTCCAAGCGCCAGATTAAACCTCCGAATCGCCTCTATTTTTATTAAATTCAAGCTGCTCTTTTTCCCGCCGTCCACGCGCGGTATTGAAAGATCTCTCACCCCTGACGAAAAAGCTTCGCTTTCAAAACAAGCTTTTATCAATAGCTTTAAGGCAAGCAGCCTGTCTTGTTTTGAAAAACGTCCGTGTTTCTCATCAAGCCACCCTCTTGAAACATATTTTTCTAAAACAGTCTTGCTCATTTTACCCCTCTCGCTTTTAAATATAATATTTTTATAATACTTTAAATAAGAAAAATATTATTTGCACAATTTATTTATTTGTGATATCTTTCTTATGAATTTTAACCCTGATTTTATCGGAGCCTCTTATGAATATTGATCAAATTCGCGCCCATATTGATGAGCTTATCCGCCAGAAAGGCAAAAAATATCGTTCGCTTTCGCTTTCCATCGGCAAAAACGAAGCTTATTTACATCAGTTTATCAACAAAGGTTCTCCGCTCCGCCTGCCTGAAGAACAGCGCCGAAAACTTGCTCAAATCTTAGAAGTTGATGAACAGGAACTTACCGATATTCAACTCCCCAAAACCCTTGAGCCGATTTGCTCCCATAAGCAGACCGCTCTTATTGAAATGATTTCTTCTTCAAAAGCACCAAACTCCCCTCAAGACACAACAGGGTTTTGGTCTTTGCCTTTTTCCGATTTTTCAAACATCACCTCGTCATCGCCCCAATCCGTTAAAATGCTCCGTGTTTGCGGCGATTCGATGAGCCCGACCTTAAAGGAAGGTGATTTTGTTTTGGCTGATTTTTCAAACAATTTCTTTAATGCTGACGGGCTTTATCTCATCTCTTCTGCCGGCAGTCTTTTTGTTAAACGTCTGCAACAGCTTTCTTCTTCCGAGCTGATGATTATCTCCGACAACACCAATTATAAAAATATCACCCAACCTCTTAAAAAGATTGATATTGCAGGAAAAATCATCTTAATTCTCCGCTCCGAGAAAGTTGCTTAATCCTAAAAACAAGTTTTTTTAAAAAATATTGTTTTTATATCTTGATATGTGATATTTTTCTCATATATTATATATCAAGGAGAAAAACAATGAATACAAAATTAGAAGATTTGCTTGATGCAAAAAACGCTTTGGAAGAACAAATCAAAATTCAAGAAATAGGCAATGACAGTTATTATCTTTCACCTCTTTGCCAACAGCAAAAACAGAAGCTTTACGAAATCAATCGCCAAATACGCCTCCTCGAACAAGGCTCTTTTTCAGGAAGATAAACTTTTTTAATGCTTGCTCTTTTTTGAACTTTTTCCTATGATTGCCCTATATATCAGGAGCATTCACATGAATAAATATGAAGAGATGGTTCAAGAATTTCATCAAGCCATGGAAATGGACATTAACGCCCCATATTCCGTTCATCTTTTAGAACTTCGCCAAAAGCTCATTAACGAAGAGACAGCCGAACTTAATGCTGAAATTAACACCCTTGTTTCCGAGCTGAAAGAAAGCGGACAAGCTTCAAAAGAAACGAAGCTTAAAATGTTTAAGGAGCTTGCTGATTTGCAATATGTTTTGAGCGGTATGGTCGTTGCGCTCGGCATTCCGATGGAAAAAGTTTTTGATCGTGTTCACAAAAGCAACATGTCAAAGCTCGTTAACGGCAAACCTCTCAAACGCGAAGACGGTAAAGTTTTGAAAGGTCCGAACTATCAAAAGCCGGACTTATCTGATTTGCTTTAATTTTTTTTACACCGCACCCTTGACAATTCACCTTTATTTTTGTTACATAGGAAACAGAAAAACTATTTATTGTGTCAAGTCAATTCTTCTAAAATTTAATTCTTATGAAACAGGACTTTAAGGACTTTTTGGTTGAAGCCGAAATTATGGCTGAAACCCCGCGCAGCCTCGATGTTTTCAAAAAAGTCTCGCAAAAGAAGGGACACCCCCTTACTTTTTATGACATTTTTGACTACACGGATGCTCTCAAGAGCGCCATCAAACCATCTGAGGTTGTTCAGGACATGAAAATCGATGTACAGGCACTCATCGCTCGTGTCAAAGAGATGTTTTCTGTCGATATTCGCCCCGACATGAGCGTGTCTCAAATCGAACAGATGCTCTGATTTTTCGCTCTTTTTAAGGCGTTTCTTCCCCGGAAACGCTTTTTTTATAAAATTTGCCAAAATTTTGAAAAAACTTGTTGACAAACTTTCAAATTTCGGCTATATTTTGTTATACAAACAAATTAGAGACAAATTATTAACTAACAAATACAAACATTATGGAAAAGATGAAAAATATCGAGCAGAACGGTCGGCAGCTTGTTACCGTAATTCGCATTCGCCCTGTGGCATTTTGGGAAAGCTCCGCGCCGGTGGACTTCACCGACTACAAGCACCCGAGGATCTGGGCCATCATCCCCGGTTGGAAGGACGCCAATGGTGTCATCACCTCCATCAAGACCGGTAAGGTCGTCCCTGTGACCAAGCGTGATGAGATCCGCCCCGAAAGCATCGGCTCCGCCTTTGACTACGAAGACGGCACCAAGATTATCATGACCCGCGGGTGGCACGACGACGGCAACAACGACGGCAAAAAGATCTACGGCGAATTCCTCGCCGAGCGCAAATGTCGCGACAGCGAGTGCATCGTGATCCCGGCCTTCGGCGAAGGCCTTACCGAGCCGCCCAAGCTCGACTAACCACCAACCAACCAACTAACTAACCAATCAACCGAAAGCCTGCCCTCTCTAGAGCGGGCTTTCATCTTTTTTAAATTCTTTAATTTTTTGGCTTAAAGCTTCAATTTTATAATTTTTCAAAATCTCGCCGAATCGCTCATCTTTCTGCAAACTCTCAAAGTTTGGCAAATCCGCCCCTTTTATCTTGTCAATAACTTTTTGCCCCATTTCAAGCAATTTTGCCTTCAACTCAAACTCTTTTCTGGCTTCTTCCCTGTTTTCGCAAGCCGACCCCTCAAAATCTGCCCTGCAAACTTCAATATATTCTTTCAAATACGACTTATGCCCGATTGTTAATGCACAAATCAGCTCATAAATTTTAGAAGCTCTCATCTCAAAAATATTAAAATAGTGCATATGAAACTTTGCACTTGCAAGGGCAAAATCTTTGTAAACATTTGGCACTTTCAGCCTTTTACACAAGCTCAAAATCGGCTCTCTTGCCCTGTCGGCATGCCCATGGTGCGACGGCCATTCCTCTCTTGGCGTTAAGGCTTTTCCCAAATCGTGCGTTAAAACGCCGAATTTCACCGTCAAATTATCGCCTTGAACCGTATCAATCGCCGTCATCACATGTCCGCCCGTTGTTCCTTCGGGGTGATATTTTAATTTTTCCGGCACTTCAAAAAGCGCCTCCACTTCCGGCATAATTTCTTTTAATGCCCCGATTTTTCTCATCAAAACAAAAAAACTTGAGCTGTTTTTGGCCTTAAGCGCTTTAACAACTTCTTCAAAAATCCGTTCCGGAGTCAAACATTTCATAGCCCCGCTCTCAACCATTTTTCTACATAAATTGAGTGTTTTCGGCTCAATTTCGAACCCGAGCTGCGCGCTAAACCGACAAGCCCTTAAAACTCTTAGCGGATCTTCTATAAAATGCGTTTCGTTTACACATCTTAAAATGCGCTTTTTAATATCATCCGCCCCTCCGAAATAATCAATATATTCGCCTGTTTCTTCATCATAAGCAATCGCATTACACGTAAAATCCCGCCTCTCCAAATCATCCTTCAGGCTGATATCCGGCGTAAAGACAAACTCAAAGTCCGTATGTTTTTGCCCTGTTTTTCTTTCAATTCGCGCAAGTGCATATTCTTCCTTTGTTTTTGGATGTAAAAAAACCGGAAAACTTTTGCCGACCGATATAAACCCGAGCGCCTTCATTTCATCAAACGTTCCGCCGACGACAACATAATCGTTATCGTGCGCTTTTTTTCCTAAAATCTCATCTCTGACGGCTCCGCCGACTTTGTATATTTTCATTTTAAACTCTTCTGATTTCTATCTTTTACAACATAGTCTTTTTTTAGGGCTAATACCATATATTTTTAAGCTTTATGCCAAGTACCTTGACAAACCTTTCTTTTATGCTAGCATACTGCCTGATTTCAAGATTATTATTTCACTTTAAAATTATCTTTTATATGTTTATCACCATTATTCGCATCATTTTCTGGGCGCTTGTATTTACTGAAATCATGCTTCTGATTTTCAGTTCTAAAATCAAGTGCCGTATCAGCGTCGCCTACACCGACTGTTCTTTTATGGTCAAGACCATTTTCGTCGTCTGCTATGCTTACTTTACTTTACCGAAAATAAGCTTTCATACCGACTGGTTTTTGCGGCTGATCGGTTTTATCTTTGTGATTTTGCTCCTTTTTATCGTTCGGCGCACTTATCTGCCCAAAGCCATCCGCAGGAACAAAGTCTATCAAATGACAAACCTTCATTTCGCCGCGCCCGAAAAAGACAACGACAATTATCTGGTTTTCGGCGACATCAGCGAAAGCGATTTCGTTTTTAACGTTTTCCTTACCCTTGAACCCGAAATTTTCATGTCCCTTCAAGCTCAAGGCTACTTTGATCTGCGGGCTCAAAACAAATCATTAAGCGTCAAGCTTCTCAAAACGGATGTCGCTTCGCCCTCAAACAACTACGCTGATGCTACTGTTCAGCTTGCTTAAAAGAAAGGCTCTTCGTGAGCCTTTCTTTTTTTTAATAAATGCCGAAAAACGAAAGATCTATGTTGTTCATCATCAAGAATCCGATGACAATATTAATCAGCGAATAAATTTTGAGCATATTAATCAAAAGCTGATTTTTCATCAACGGCAATATTTTTTGCACTCTGTCCAATCCTTCAAAAAGCGCTTTTAAAAACAGACATATAACTAAAATTTGAAGAAAATACCCTCTTGATGTCAGTATTTCTTTAAATCGATACAAATAAACCGGCAACCCGCCCCAAAAAACGAGATAAGCCAAAATAAAGCACAGCGCCAATTTATTTAACCTTACAAACTCCCGTCTTTTTTCTTTTTTTCGCGCAATATTTTTTTCGGTTGTCAGCTCTTCAAGCTCCATTCCTCTGATTTTCTGAGGTGCTGCTTTTTCTTCTTTCACCGCTGCTATTTTGCTTTTAAACTTTTCTTCAACCGCACACAAACCGCAGCCTTTATTCGTAAAATAGACATGGCTCGGATTTTTCTTACATTTTTTCAAAATACCGTTCAAATAGTTTAAATGCTCAAACCATTCTTTTGCCGTCGGTCTTTTTTGATTTTTCATAAAAGCACGATCAAAAAGCTTTAAGGTTTTCGGGTCAAAATATTCATGAATACTGTAAGGATGCGGCGCCTGATAAGTATCCGGCCACATTCCGTAAGCATAATGATACTTTTCAATACGCGTTTGAATATCAAGCATTTGTCCGTCTTTTTTACGCGGCATTCCCGCAAACGGGTGAATTCCGTTATTTAAAAGCCTGAACAAAATAACCGCCAACGCAAATTTATCCTGTTCTTCGCCCATATCTTCCGGATTTTGCTTCATACCTTCGGGATAAATATATTCTTCGCTTACAAATTCTGCCGGATAGCGTGTGTTTTCGCCTTTAATCGAAAAGCCGTCGCAGTCATACATAGCGACTCTCATATTTTCTTTATATACAGAAACATTGGCCGGCTTTAAGTCAATGATATAGTGTCCGCATTGGTGCAATGCCGCAACCATAGCCGTCACATTATAGGCCGCCGACAGCCTGTCCGCATATTTTTCGCTCAATTGTTGCTTTTGACGCACGGCTTTTTGCATTAAATGGTCGAGCGAAACGGCCTCATCGGTGTTAATCAGCGGCATCAAATACCCGACACAAAATCCCTCATCATCTTCCAAAACAGCTTCCGGCCATGCAATCTGAACAAACCTTTTACCGTTTTCCTCAACAATCGGAATATTCGGCTTATTTTTGAGCATTGCCTCCAACTTTTGCCTGTTTGTTTTGCTTTTGCTTCTATCGTGAAAAATTTTCGCCACCAGTTCGGGATGACTCAGGCTTTTATAAATCTTACCGGCAGCCCCGCCTTTGTTTAAAAGCTCTCCTAAAGCCTCGCGCTCAAAATGTCCGTCGTTGAATATGGCGTTATAAATCATCGGCTCACTCATTTAAGATTTACCCACATTACTGTTTTATCATCGCTGCTTAAAGCGCGGGCTTTCGGCGTTTCGAGCGTGTTTTTCAAGGCCTTTTGCGCTTTTTTGATATTTTTTTCATTTTTCAAAAACAAATTAATCGGATAAACAAAACCTTTTTCCAACGTGCGTGCATTTTTCTTTAGCGCAAACCCTGTCACGCCGTCCGTCATCAAAAAGAAACTTCCTGCTTTTGAAAACGGTGTAAAGCGCAAACTGTCTTTCCAATCGTCCATTGTATAAAAGAATGTTTCGCTTGCAAAAATACCGTTTTCCGGTTCCGAAATTACAAATGCATTTTCATTTTCTTCAAACAAAGCAATACCCGCACCATCGCCGATATGAAAGAAAATTCCCTTTCCGTTTTGATAAACCGCGCCGACAACCGTTGCTGCAAAATTGATTAATCCGTCTTCATTTTTGCCTTTGTTTAGGCGGTGAATTGTCAATTCATCTCTTGCAATTTCAATCGCATCAATAATATTTTGCCGAACATCTTTTGTTTTAGCGCGACTTAAAACCCGACACAATGTGTTGCAAACATGTTTTGCGCCGATTGCCCCGTATTTTGCCGAACCCGCGCCGTCCGAAACAACAGCAACCATCTTAGAACCGTTTTTTTCAAAAGCAAAAAAATCCTGACATTTGATTCCTTTTGCTTTATGATACGGTCCCGTAGAACTTGCCGCAACAACCCGATATGCGCTTTTATTCTTCATTCCAAGCTTCTATATCCTTTAACAAATCGTCCGCATGCGGTGCCGCTTTTGAAACACATGAAACACTGCGGCTGAGCCACAAGAAAAATTCCGTAAACTTCAAGCCGACCAAACGTTTCGGCTCCATAATGGAAAACTTAGAAAGTTTTTCCATATTCGCGCCCTGCGTACCGATGGCATGCACAATAACTTTTTTGTTCTTTTGCGCCTCTATGCATCTTTGAGCGGCCTGCTCCCAGCCATAATCCGTCGGCTCGCCATCGCTGACCAAAAAAATCCACGGTCTTTTTGAACTGATACCGCACGAATCATATAAATCTTTTTGATCTTCAATTTTTTTCAATGCCAAATCGACAGCTTTGCCGAGCGGCGTCAAACCGCCTGCCTCAACAACGGGTGCCGTAAAGTTCATTGCATCGACCCAATCTGAAGCCACAACGGCCTCATCATCTTTACCGCAAGCCTTAATAATTAATATCTGCACACGTGACGAGGCATCAATATCTTCTTTTAATTCTTTTTCAAGCGCAATCAATCCGGCATTCAGCTGTTTAATCGGCTCACCGCGCATCGACCCCGAACAATCCAAAACCAACACACACGGTGTGCGTTCATTGGCATTATCGGCAAATTCCACATAAGGAATCATATCATCGGTTAAATTTTCCTGTTTTTCCATTTTGTTTTTCCTTAAATTCTCGGGTAGGTATGCGGATATCCGCTGTTTTCAATAGGTTTCGGATCCGAGATTTTGCCGCAAGCCCAAACATGAAAGACGGCGGCGCATAAAATTAAAACTTTCAAAAACGTTACAATTCGTTTCATAATTTTTAACCTTTTCATTGTAAGCTGGGTTATACTGATTATATTCAAAAGAGGTCTTAAAAGTATAGCACAATTTAACGGATTTTCACAGCAAATGAAAAACTTAATTAAAACTGTTTTGTTTGTTTTTACTTTTGCTTTGTCCCTTGCGGCCGAAGCAAAAACCGATGCGGTTAACATCTTTGCCGAATCGCGTGATGTTCCGAAACGCCTGATTATTCATGAAAGCGGCAAAGCCTATAGTTTGTCTGATTTTAAGGGTGAGTTTGTTGTGGCTGTATTCTGGTCAAAAACGTGCGGACCGTGCCTTAAAGAAATGGCCGATTTAAACACGTTTTATAAAAACGCATTGCCTCAGGGGATTCGCCTTATTTTGATTTCGCCCAAATCCGAGTGGAAATCTTCTGTTGAACAGCGCCTGTTTTTGAAAAAGCTCAAAGCGCCGAATTTAGAGTTTTATACCGATAAAAAAGGCAAACTTGCCGGCGATTTCGGCATTTTCAGCACGCCTCATACGGTTTTAATTGATGAAAACTCTCAAGAAATCGGGCGCATCCGCGGCACAGCCAAATGGGCGGACAAACGCGTTTTGAATTACATTAAGTCTTTGAAAAAGGCACCTCTTCCGTCCTACCACGCCTCAACCGAAACAAGATAACCCCTCTCTCTCTTCCCCTGTCATGCCACGAGGGCGCGTTAGTGCTCCTTTCCATCACCCCTCGAGGCACCTCTCTCTGTCATCCCTTGACCTGCGTTACGTGTCTATCCCTACTGTCATCCCTCGCTTCCCCTGTCATGCCACGAGGGCGCATAAGCGTCCCGAAGTTAAGGCATCTCTTCTTTCCGCGTCGTGCCGTCAGGCACACTTAACGCCGCTTCCTTATAGCCCATCCTTATCATCAAAAAAATCCCCTCGGATGAAACCACCGAGGGAAACTTTTAATCATTGTCACATGGCGCGCCATCACACCAGTCGTGGCCATCAGCAGATTTAGCACAATATGGTTTACTCATATCAGAACGCCAAAAACAATCTGCTTCAAAACCACAAGGATATACATAGCACATCCAATCGACCGTATAATATACGGGCAATGATGGGTTTGTTGACGATTCACCCCAATGCCCTCCTGCACCATAGCAAGTAAGAATGTCGCTTGTATCGTTACCTCCTAATTCAGTTTCCGGATGTCTACACCCATAAACATACCTTGTATAGCGGAATGTTGAACTCCGAGAGTTTGATAAGTAGGCTGACGTAATCGTTCCGCAAGTAATATGACATGCGTTACAGTCATAACACGTCTTATCAAAAGTTTGCCCTCCTGATGTATAGTATATATCAACGCTTGCACAAGATTCCCATGCCCCCAGACTTGAGCTGTCTTTATATCCGCGATCATTACAAGGGTTAGTGCACTCGTAACAAGTTATTGTCCGACCGGCGGCTGTTGTAATCTCAACACTTGTGCAATCTTCCCCATCTGTTGCATTTTCATGATAATCTTCGCTATAGCTTCCGCAGCTGCAAGCTTGGTCAGAAACAGAATAACACAATATCTGCCCGCCGCAACCATCGTCTTCGTAACCGGATCTCATATCTTCACATTCGTTTGTGATGTTAGGCTCTTCATCTGTCATTCCCTGAGGACATGACGGCGTGCATTGTGCTGATACACAAGACCAACAGGTTAATGAAACGCTAACATCATTACGAACAGTCTCGCTCGTGCAAGTCATACTTGGCTGATTTTGTGAATAATAGTGATTACCATTCGAATCCGTGAAATCCGAACAATTAAGTTTACACTCTGCTTGCGAAACTTCGCCGGTGTAACACGTGATGGTTCTCAAACCTGTATTTCTTGTCGTTGTCGG
>JAEEGL011268819.1_pt1 | contig 24145 bp, 23 predicted proteins | sample 9134231 | NCBI WGS metagenome assembly JAEEGL01 (sample SAMN16246548, study PRJNA631951) | gut metagenome | biome: gut microbiome; feature: rumen; material: fiber-attached | host: Bos | place: Iran: Karaj | collected 2018-10
CTTGCCAAAGCGAAGAAACTGACCAGGGAGTTTGCACAGAGGGAGCACTATGAAATGATCAGAGGAAGTGTGACCGACTGCTTTGCATCAGACGGAACTACTCTGAAGATTGCCGTGCCGTTTGTTTATATGGCAAAAAACAGACAGCAGCGCATGAAGGAGCTTCTGGGCAAAATCACCTGGTACAAGACCAGAATCAGAACAGAGGGACTGCGTGTTGACAGAACCGTATTCACTGTGCTGAGCGAAGAGGAACAGCCGCTGACAGTAACGCTGCTGAAAGAAATCAATGAAGGATAAATATGAAGTAATTGTAATAGGCGGCGGACATGCCGGAATTGAAGCGGCGCTTGCATGTGCCAGACTGAAGCACGAAACGCTTCTTCTGACACTGAGCATTGACAACATCGGAAAGATGCCCTGCAATCCCTCGGTAGGCGGACCTGCCAAGGGAATTGTTGTCAGGGAGATCGATGCTCTGGGCGGACAGATGCCGATCACGGCAGACCGTACGGCACTGCAGTTCAAAATGCTGAACAGTGCGAAGGGTCCCGGTGTACGGGCACTCCGCGTACAGTCAGACAAGCTGGAATACAAAAAGATGATGCAGGAAGTCTGTCTTCATCAGCCGCATCTGGATGTACTGGCAGGAATGGCCGTCAGACTGAATACCGAAAATGACAGAGTGACGGGAGTCACCCTGAAGGACGGCAGTGTCATTCCCGCACAGATTGTAATTATGACAACCGGCACCTATATGGCGGGTGTCAATATGATCAGTGCGGAAGTAAAGCCGGGCGGACCTGATCTAGAGGAGACAACGGCAGACCTGTCGCAGTCACTGAGGGATATCGGACTGAAAACGTTCCGTCTGAAGACCGGAACCCCGCCGAGAGTCCTGACGGCGTCCATAGACTTCTCAAAAACGGCGATTGAACCTCCGACCAGAGGACTCCTTGCCTTCCGTGAGACAACGGCAGCCATCAGACCGTATGAAAAGCAGGTTCCCTGCTATATGACATATACGACACCGGAAACACACGAGATTATTCTTTCCAATCTGACCAAAAGCTCCATGTATTCCGGAGTTGTCAAAGGTGTCGGCCCGAGATACTGTCCGTCCATCGAGGACAAGCTTGTACGGTTCAGGGACAAGCCGAGACATCTGCTGTTTCTTGAGCCGGAATCCCTGTCTCTGGATACAACATATGTACAGGGTTTTTCCACATCTCTTCCCAGAGATGTTCAGGAAAGAATGACGCATTCCCTGCCGGGCTTTGAGAACTGCGTTATCAAAAAATATGCATATGCAATCGAGTATGATGCCGTGGATCCCATCCAGATGATGCCTTCCCTGGAAAACAAGTATATTGAAAACCTGTTTACCGCCGGGCAGATCAACGGAACCAGCGGTTATGAGGAAGCCGCCGGTCAGGGTATTATGGCCGGCATCAACGCCTGTCTGAAACTGGACGGAAAAGCACCGATTGTTTTTGGCCGAGACGAAGCTTATATCGGAGTGCTGGTTGACGATCTGACAACGAAAGGGACACTGGAACCGTACCGGCTGCTGACCTCGCGGGCGGAATTCCGTCTGCTGCTCAGACACGACAACGCGGAAGAACGGCTGCTGGAAACCGGCTATCAGGTCGGTCTGATCTCACCGGAAAGAAGAGAACAGTATCTTAAGAAAATGGCGGCCGTGCAGGAACTGAAAGAGAAACTGCGCGACACGGTCTACAGTCTGGATGATCCGGATGTGATTGCCTATCTGCAGCCGAAAGGCTACAGCATCGGTGAGCACCGCGGTGTCAATGGCGCTGAACTTTTGAAGCGGCCGAACATCCACGCTTTGGAACTGCTGGAACTTGCCGGTGAAGAAGCGGACAGTGAACTGGCCGAGAAGTGCGAAATCGACATCAAGTATGAAGGCTATATCAACAAAGCCAGACGCGAAGCACAGCGTCTGAAGGGTATGGAAAACATTCCGCTCGGCACCGAGTTCAACTATGACGAAGTTGACAATCTTTCCCTGGAAGGAAGACAGAAGCTGATGAAATACCAGCCGGCAACAATTGGCCAGGCATCCCGTATTTCCGGAGTCAACCCGGCGGACATCGCCGTACTGGCCATTGCCATCAAACAGGGAAAAGGCAGAAGGAAACCTTCCTGAGAAGCATAATACCTGATAAATAAAGGTTATTTTAGTCAAATGTGGAGAATTCAATTTTCCACAAAATCGTAAATACAGGCACCGAAATGCGGAAAAAGAAGTTTTCCACAATCGAGGAGTTAAACACAACAAATTGTGGATAACTCAACTTTCCACAAATTAGATATATCCACAACCGGATGACGGTGATAAAATGATACACACGGAGGCTTTATGAATTTTACGCAGCTGCAGACAACCGCAAAAGAAAACGGCATCCTTCTTTCGGATGAGATGCTGGAACAGCTGCGTACATATATGGATCTGTTAATTGCCTGGAATGAGAAATTCAATCTGACGGCCATCACGGAACCGGAAGAAATCATTGTCAAACATTTCTGGGACAGTATCATTCCGTTAACGCTCTTTCCGGTGGAAGGCAAAGTCGCCGACGTCGGCACCGGTGCCGGATTTCCCGGTCTGGTCTGGAAAATCGTACGGCCTGAACTGTCGGTCTCGCTGATCGAACCGACCGGCAAAAGATGTACGTTCTTAAAAGAAGCCGTCAATGTCCTGCATCTGCAGAACGTAGAAATCTTTAACGTCCGCAGTGAGGAACATGTAAAGGACCGCCGGGAGTACTATGACGTGGCAACTGCCCGGGCCGTCGCCAACCTCAGAGTGCTTTGCGAACTGTGTCTGCCGCTCGTGAAACCGGGCGGAAGCTTTATCGCCATGAAAGGCGCGCGCGGCCAGGAGGAACTGCAGGAAGCCGGCAATGCCATCCGCATCCTGGGTGGTTCCAAGGAAGCGAGCCATACGGTTTCGCTGGCAAACGAAGAGCGGATCAATATCCTGATCCGCAAGGTATCCACAACACCGCTGAAATATCCGCGCAATTACGGACAGATCAAAAAGAAGCCATTATAAGATAAGGAGAATCAATGAATCTCAATATTCTTGACATATTTGACCGCAATGACACGGAGAAGATCGTCCGGGTTCCGATCGGTGATATTCACCCGTCCCGGTATCAGCCGCGTCTGCATTTCGATGAGACAGCGCTTGCCGAACTGACGGAATCCATCCGCGAGAATGGTCTGATTCAGCCGATCACCGTGCGCAAGTCGGACAGCGGCTATGAAATCATCGCCGGGGAACGCCGTTACCGGGCATGTCTGAGAGCCGGCTATGACGAAATCCCGTGCTATGTCATGTCACCGACCGAGGAACAGGCAGCACGGATGGCACTGGTGGAAAACGTGCAGAGAGAAAATCTCAGCGCGATCGAGGAAGCGAAAAGCTATGTGCAGATCATGCGCCAGGCCAGCATGACCCAGGAACAGGTGGCTAAAGCCATCGGCAAATCACAGTCCGCCGTGGCCAATAAGATCCGCCTGCTCAATCTGCCCGACGAGGTGCAGGAAGGGGTCGTGGCCGGCAAGATCACCGAACGGCATGCCAGGGCGCTGCTCAGTGTGCCGCAGGGACAGATCCGTCCCACTTACCGGCATATCGTCAAGGCCGGGCTGAATGTCAGGGAAAGCGAAGAATATATCGCGGATCTGACCGCCGGCAAAATCAAGCCGAAGCCGAAAAAGAAGAAACACACAACCAGGGGCTTTACCCGCAATATGCAGATCGCCGTAAATTCCGTCAATCAATGCGTGCAGATGATCGAGAAGATGGGAGTGAAGGCGGTTCTGGAGATGGATGACAGTGACGACGAACTGCGGATGATCATCCGTCTGCCAAAATAAACGAGGATCAATACTATGGGAAAGATAATTGCAATCGCCAATCAGAAAGGCGGTGTCGGTAAAACGACGACATCAATGAATCTGGCAGCCGGCCTGTCCTATGTGAATAAACGGGTGCTGCTGGTGGACTTTGACCCTCAGGGCAATGCCACCCACGGCATCGGCGCCAACAAGGTAGGTTATCATAAGACGGTATATGACGTGCTGATGGGCATGGATTCCGTCGAGGACTGCAAGGTGACACTGCAGATGCCGCCGCTGGACGTGCTTCCTTCGACGATCGACCTGTCCGGCGCGGATGTCGACATGGCATCGTATGAAATGGGCCGGGAAAAACTGCTGAAAAACAAACTGGACGCGGTCCGTGATCAGTATGATTACATCATCATTGACTGTCCGCCGGCGCTTGGTCTGCTCAATACCAACGCGCTGACCGCCGCCGACACGGTCATGATCCCGGTGCAGTGTGAATATTTTGCCCTGGAAGGTCTGACCCAGCTGCTCAGTACGATCCGGCTGGTGCAGAAACTGTGGAATCCGAAACTTTCCATTGAGGGAGTGCTGCTGACGATGTTTGATGTCCGCACCAAGCTGAGCGTGGAAGTGCAGCAGGAAGTACGCAAAGACTTCAAGGAAAAGGTGTACCGCTGCTATATTCCCCGTAACGTCAGGCTTTCCGAAGCACCGTCCCGGGAAGAATCCATTTTCGAATACGATACCCGCTCGGAAGGTGCCAAGGCATACGCCCAGCTGGTAAAGGAAGTCATCATGCAGAATGAAAGACGGAGGAAGTAATGGCCGAGAAGAAGAATCGTTCCGGACTTGGCGGCAGAGGCCTGGATGCCATTTTCGGAACCAATGTGGAACAGTTCCTGGACGAGATCCAGAATAACAAGACAGAAGGCAGCGGCCGCCGGGAAGTACAGATCCCGATTCGCGAGATCCGTCCCAATCCCTATCAGCCGCGTAAGGAATTTGATCAGGCCGCACTGAACGAACTGGCGGATTCCATCCGCACCCACGGTATCTTCACACCGCTGCTGGTACGCAAGAGCGTGCAGGGCTATGTGCTGATCACCGGTGAAAGACGTTTAAGAGCAGCGGAAATCGCCGGTCTTACGGAAGTTCCGGCCATTGAAGTGGACTTCACGGACGAAGAGATGATGGAAATCGCCATCCTCGAAAATGTCCAGCGTGAAGACCTGAACCCGATCGAAGAAGCGACCGCCTATGAATCACTGGTCAAGAAGCTTGGCTACACCCAGGAGAAACTGGCAGAGCGGGTCGGCAAGAGCCGTGAATACTGCGCCAATATCATGCGTCTTCTGAAGCTTCCTTCCGAAGTTCAGAAGCTGGTCGTGGAAAAGAAACTGACGATGAGCCATGTCAGACCGCTTCTCAGTCTCGGCGACGAAGACCAGATTTACGAAGCAGCCCGCCAGGTCATGAAAAATAAAATGTCGGTGCGTGAAGTGGAAGCCTATGTCCATGAACTCTCCGGCACGGAAGTAAAGCCGAAGCCGAAGAAAAAAGCGGAAACAAAAGATCCCTGGATCAGGGATCTGGAACAGCGCATGCAGGAGAAACTTGGCACCCGTGTCAATATTTCCGGCAAACAGCTGCAGATTTCCTATTCGGATACCGACGATCTGAACCGGATCCTGGAAATCATCGGCTGTATCAGCGAAGACTGAACAAGCAAAAGGCAGTGAATCTGTCGGTATGAACCGGCGCTTCACCGCCTTTTTTATGTTTCAGTAGATTTCTTCTTCTTTGACGCATTCGTTTTTGATGCGGCCGACAAGATACTGAAGTGCGTCAATGACGCGGGGACGGATATCACCGCCGATCTGCACCAGCATGATCGTATCGCCCAGATGCAGCTGGCCGTCCGCCAGCCAGACCCGCAGCCAGTAAATTCCCGGCATTTTCATTGTTTCGGCAATGACCGCATTGACTTTGTCTTCGGCGTAGGAAAAACGCATGCCCTGAACATCGCGGGTGTTTTCTTCGCCAAAGCGGACCTTTGCCTTGGCGGATTTTCGGACAATACCGGTATGGGTCAGATACATGCCGACATTCTCAGCGTCCGGATCCGCTTTCGCGTCCTTCAGCCAGCTGTCGAGGGAAGGACATTCTGCTGTTTTGATCAGATGCGTCATAAGGACGACCTCCTTGAATCTGTTTCTGTATTTAATATACACAAAATGATGGGCAAACAGGAAATCCTGTCGGAAACATGTCAGTTCTTTTATGCCATAATGATAGTAACCAGCAATCATGGAGGAAATATCATTTATGGAAGCAAGAAAACGCTATGAAGAATGGCTGAAGAACATGAGCCAGAGAAGTCCTCTGTATCAGGATCTGATCCAGATCGACGAAAATGACAGCGAAGATATTGAAGACAGATTTTATCAGTATCTGTCATTCGGCACGGCCGGTCTGCGCGGCAAGATCGGCGCCGGTACGAACCGCATGAACTTCTACATGGTCGGCAAAGCGACCCAGGGTATTGCGAACTTTATAAAAAAGCACGGTCAGGAAGCGATGGACAGAGGCGTTGTCATCGCCCATGACCCGCGTCACTTCTCCAAGGAATTCTCCCAGTTCGCGGCCGGTATTTTCGCCGCCGCCGGCATCAAGGCCTATATTTTCCCAGATCTCAGACCGACCCCGGAACTGGCGTATATGATCCTGAAACTGCATACCATCAGCGGCATCAACATCACCGCCTCCCACAACCCGAAAAACTATAACGGGTACAAGGCTTACTGGGAGGACGGCTGCCAGGTCTCCAGCAAGATCGCCGACGGCATGTTGGCGGAGATCGAAAAGGTGGATCTCTGGGCGGATATCAATTACATGCCGCTGCAGCTGGCCCTTGAAGAAGGAAAAGTTATCGTACTCGGCGATGAATATGACCGGGATTATCTGGATCATATTGAAAGCCTGGCAATTCACGAAGGCGATGAGCTGGATCTGGATATTCCGCTTGTCTATACCCCGCTGAACGGCTGCGGCGCGATTCCGTTTGCCCGCATGATGGAAGACCGCGGCTTTACCAACTGGCATATCGTCGAGGAACAGCGGGAGCCGGATCCCGACTTCACGACGGTCGGCTATCCGAATCCGGAAGATCCCAAAGCCTTCCGTCTCAGTGAGGAACTGGGCCGCAAGGTCGGTGCGGAACTGCTGATGGCGACCGATCCGGATGCGGACCGCTTCGCCATCGAACTGAAGGATGACAAAGGGAACTATATTCCGCTGAACGGCAACCAGACCGGATATCTGCTGGTCAACTATATCCTGGAAGGACACAAGGATGCCGGCACCCTGCCGGAAAAGGGCGCCATGATCAAGTCGATTGTCACATCGACGATGAGCACCGAGATGGCGAAGGCCTATGGTGTGGAAATGTTCGAGACACTGACCGGCTTCAAGAACATCTGCGGCCGCATTCCTTCCCTGCAGAAAGAAGGCTACACCTGCCTGTTCGGCTATGAAGAATCGGTCGGCTACGCGGCCAGCCCCCTGATCCGTGACAAAGACGGCATCAGCGCCGGCATGCTGGTGGCGGAAGCGGCGGCCTATTACCGCAAGCAGGGAAAGACATTGTGGAACGTTCTGCAGGAACTGTATCAGAAATACGGCTACTGGGCGGAAGACGAACCGAATCTGATCCTGGAAGGCATTGCCGGGGCGCAGCGCATCAGCCGGATGATGACCTATGTCAGAAATCATCTGCCGCAGGAAGTCGCCGGTGCCAGAGTGACAAAGATCATCGATTACCGGGAAGGCTATGAAGACATTCCGCCAAGCAACGTTCTGCGTTTCTTCCTGGACAATGACAGCTGGTTTGCCATCCGTCCGTCGGGAACTGAACCGAAGATCAAGTTCTATTTCTATACCAGACAGGACAGCGCTGAAAAGGCAAAGGAAGTCAACGCCGCCATCAAAGCCGATATTATGGAAATGATTAACGCAGTCGAATAAAAAACATGCGTTCATAATGTTATAATGATAGAAATCATGGCAGACGTGCCAACAGAAAGGGAAAATCATGTTTTGTTCTAATTGCGGACAGCTGCTGAAAGAGGGCAGTAAGTTTTGTTCTAACTGCGGTGCCAAGGTGGCCCAGCCGGTGTTTACAGCTCCTGCTGAAACGGAAGAACCGGTTGCGGTAGAGCCTGCTGTGGAAGAAGTCGTCAGAACCGCGGAAGTCCCGGAAGTTGATCCGGAACCCGTACAAACGGAAACAGTTACCGAAGAGCCGGTAGTCAGTGAACCGGCACCGGCTGTCGAAGAGCCGGTCGAAGCACCTGTGGAGGAACCGGTCACGCCTGTTGTTGAGGAACCGGCGGAAACACCGGCTGTTGAAGAACCTGTCAGCGAACCGGCACCGGAAGTCAGAGCGCCTGAACCGGAACCGGTCAAGACACCGGAACCGAAGAAGAAAAAACTGAGCCCGCTGATGATCGCCGGGATTGTCCTGGCTCTGCTGGTCGCCTGCTTCGGCATCTATAATATTCTGCCGTCGACCAAATTCAACCGGGCCGTCAAGGCAGCCGAAACATTCTATGAACAGAGTGATTACGCCTCAGCCGCGGAAGAATACATCAAAGCGCTGACGATCCGTCCGCAGGATGCGGAGATCTCGGAAGCTGCCAGTGAAGTTGCCATCAACCGGTCCGCTCAGCTGCTGGGTGATGGCGATGCGGAAGGCTCGCTGCAGATCCTGGAAAGAATGCTGCCGCTGGTCGCGGAAGAATATACACCTTACATGAAAGAGATGGCGGCGGAAAGCTACCGGCAGATGTCGACCGAACTGCTTGATCTGGAAGACTTTGACAGTGCCATTGCCCTGCTGATGGAAGGCGCGGATAAGGGCTATGATCTGGCCGATGATATCAGCGATGCGGAAAAACTCAAAGAATATCAGGGCGTGAAGGAAAAAGAAGTCGCTTTCCTGAAGACGCTGGTTCCGCTGCTTGATGCGGAAGACTATGAAGGCGCGCTTGATGCCATCAGCGGTAAGCTGGCAGATCTGAAGTTTGATTATCTCCAGTACGGCATGCCGAAACCGGTCATCACCGATGTTTCCGGATCGAAATACAAGAAGATCGGTCTCTATCATGAAAACGAATATTTCACCGTTTATTACGGAGATTATGACGGAACTTCAAGAGACGGCACCGGCATTTATCTGCTTACGGATTCCGGCGGCATCTTTACCCTGAAGTGCAGAACCTATGTTGTCGGTGACTGGGACAATGACGCTCCGAATGGCAATATGAGAGAAACCAAGAAGATTTACAGCGGTGACGAACTGGTGATCGACCAGGTCAGAATCGGCCCGGTAACGGAAGGAATCTATAACGGTGACTTCGAAATCATCAGAGACGGTATGTCTTTCTACGGTTCCTACTCCAACGGCAAGATCAATGTCATTGACGAAACCGACCCGAATGGCGAAGCCAACCGTGTCACGATGTACAACAACGACCACTCCCAGTGGCTGTACTACACAGACGACGCTTCCTACAACAAGACGTTTGGTATGATCGGCTGGGGCAGCCAGTAATCAATACATGCAGAAAACGCATTCTGAAAAGGATGCGTTTTTTTCGTGTGCGGAAATGTGATATGATGCACACAGACGTTTAAAAGATCGGGGGAGAAAGAAATGGTAAAACGATATTATCAGGGACTTCTGTCATTATATTTCAGCGGACCGATGACAATGCTGGCATTCATTGTCTTCGCCATCGCTTTTATCAACAACCGCAAGCCGGAGTGGAATATGATCCCGGCGCTTGCCGCGGCAGCCATTGTCCTGGCCGTCGTCATGTTCTTCTACTATAAAAACAAACTCGGCATCAGTAAGACACTGCATCATGTCGAGAATATCCAGGAATATGAAAAGGGCGGCATGCTGGACAGGTCCTTCGTTCTGGAAGACAGGATCCTGGCGGGCATCGGCCTGAAGGTATCGGAACACAGCACATTGAATCTGCAGTCGGCTACGGCAACGGAAAAAGGCCGGAAGGTGATCCTGCATATCGAAGGAAAAGATGACAGCTTCGACGTGCAGACGATCGACCGCGCCGAGGCGGAACGCTTCGCCGCATACCTGCGGAAAAACAATCCGCAGATCGTTCTCAACGGCATTGAGCCGAAGGGAAACGGCACATTGAAAGAACTGAGCGCAGAGTAAAAATCAGACAGCTTACAGCTGCCTGATTTTTCGTTTCTTTCCTTTGATCGTGATTTCCCGCAGATCGATCGGTTCCAGCAGGATCACCGTGCTGTCGTGGTCGCGAATGACAATGCGGCCGATCTTTTCAAAAGGCAGTAATTGGGAAAAAGCACCGGCGATATCCTTTGGCCGCAGTTTATCGTCTTTGCCGGCGTTGATCCGCAGAGTGATGACGTCAGCGGCCGGTTCCGCTTCTTTTTCCATCGGTACAGTCAGGTCATAAGGATTGCCGCTTCCTTCCGGCAGTGGTCTGGCTGTCTGCCGGATTTCCCGCATGAGCGGCAGGCTGGCTTCTTCTTCGCGGATCAGCAGGATACTGGTGCCGGTCTGTCCCTGATGGCCGCTTCTTCCCGAGCGGTGGATCAGTGTATCACTGTCCGCCGGCAGATCATAATGAATGCTGTGGGTAAGATGGCGGATATCAAGACCGCGGGCCGCCGCGTCGGTCGCTGCCAGAATACGGATTGCTCCGGCTTTGAAACGGCGGATCATGCGCAGTCTGGTTTTTTCGTCCTGATAGGCGGAGAAGGCTTCGGCAAGATATCCGTGCTTTTTCAGCTTCGCGGCCAGCACTTCGGTATCGGAGCGGTGATTGACAAAGACAACCGCGTTTTCGACGGGCTGTTCTTTCAATATCCGCAGCAGAGACTTGAACGGATCGTCGGTAATGAGATAGAAGGAAGTGATGCGCTGGCTGACGGCTGTCTGATCGAGCGTCAGTTCCTGATACGGTTCTTTGAGAAAGGAACGCACCGTATCACTGATCGTTGCCGAAAAACAGACGGTCTGCACGTTCGGATGGATATAGTCAAGGATCTTCTGAAATTCCTGCATCTGGCCGGTCGCGAAGATCAGATCCGCTTCATCGGCGATCAGGATCTTCAGAGACGAAAGATCCAGCAATTCATTTTCCAGCATATAAAGAACACGGCCGGGGGTGCCTATGATGATCTGCGGATAGCGTTTCAGTTCGGCTTCCTGAACGTCCGGATCCACGCCGCCGATCAGCAGGGCGGTATGAATGGAAAGACGGGATGACAGCAGGTCCGCGTTTTCCCGGATCTGCAGCGCCAGTTCTCTTGTCGGAGCAATGATCAGGGAGGATCCGGCATCTTCGAACGGTCTGCACTGTTCGAGGATGGCAAGCAGATAGGCGGCGGTCTTGCCGGCGCCGGTCTCCGCCTGAACCAGCAGGCTGTCACCAGCCAGGAGCCGCGGAATGGTTTCCCTTTGAACCGGCTTTAAAGGCAGCCAGTTCAGATCTTCCAGCACACTTGTCAGTTCTTTTTTCAGATGGATTTCCATGTGGATATCATAGCACTTTCTGTTTTATGTTAAACTTACAGAGATGAACCAGGAAACAATTGCGGCTATTTCCACTGCCGATGCCATGGGTGCGATCTCGGTGATCCGCATCAGCGGCGATGATACCTTTGCGGTGCTGAACAGACTGACCGGAAAGGATTTTTCCGATGCCCAAGGATATACCATCCATTACGCGACGGTTTATGATCAGAAAGAACCGGTCGATGAAGTGCTGATCAGCATTTTCCGTGCGCCGCGGTCCTATACCGGTGAAGACGTCGCGGAAATCAGCTGCCATGGCGGCGTTTATATTACCCGCAGAGTTCTGCGTCTGGTGCTGGGCAGCGGTGCCCGGCTGGCCCGCCGCGGGGAATTTACCGAACGGGCATTCCTGAACGGCAAGATGGACCTTTCCCAGGCGGAAGCGGTCAACGATCTGATCACCGCCAAAGATGCGCTGAATGCCCGCAGTGCCGTACATTCCCTGAAAGGTTCCGTCACCCGGCTGATCGCGCCGCTGGAAGAAGAACTGACCCAGATCATTGCCAATATCGAAGTCAATATCGACTATCCGGAATACGACGACGTCCGCCAGCTGACGGAAGAGGAGATCCTGCCGGCTGCCCGGAAATGGGCGAAGGAGATCCGGCAGATCATCGAAGCGGCCGAACAGGCGGTTCAGGTGCGGGACGGCATCGACACGGTCATTCTCGGCCGGCCCAATGTCGGCAAGTCTTCGCTTCTGAACGCGCTGCTGGAAGAAGACAAGGCGATCGTCACGGATATTGCCGGCACGACCCGCGATCTGGTCGAAGGCAGTGTGCGGCTGGGCGGCATGACATTGAATCTCATTGATACCGCCGGTATCCGGGAAAGCGCCGACGTGGTCGAAAAGATCGGTATCGAGCGGTCATTGGCCGCGGTGGAAAAAGCGGAACTGGTCATTCTTGTTCTGGACGCGTCCAGCGAACCGAACGAAGAAGACGAACGGCTGCTGGAACTGACGAAGGACAAGGAGAGGATCATCGTTTACAACAAGAGCGATCTGAACGAAGATGTGGACGGACTGTCCATTTCCGCCATTCACAATCAGATCGGCGATCTGGTGGATGAAATCCGCAGACGTTATGAAAAAGGCCTGCGGCTGGCCAATACCGATACGCTGAACAACGAACGGCAGATCGGTCTGGCGATGCAGGCGGAGCAGTCGATGCAGGATGCGATCGCTTCACTGGAAGCGGGCATGGAACTGGACATCGTGACGATCGATCTGGAAAACAGCTGGACCGCATTGAAGGAAATCACAGGAAAGGCAGGCAAGGAAGACCTTCTCGATGAGATCTTCTCCCGTTTCTGCCTGGGCAAATAGTATGGAACGATTACAGTATGTGGACAGCCATGCCCATATCATGGCGGAGGAATTTCAGGAAGATTTTGAAGCGGTGCTGCAAAGGGCGGACGAAGCCGGCCTTGACAGCATCATGATCATTACACTTTCCCACGAAGAAACCATAAAGGCGCTTGCCTTCGCGAAACGGGATCCGAAGAAATATCTCGTCGCCGCCGGGATCTTCCCTTAAGACGTCAAAGACGTAACGGAAGAAGACTGGCGGATCTTTACCGAGACAGCCGCCGATCCCGGGGTTGCCTGCCTTGGCGAAATCGGGCTGGATTATTACTGGGAGAAAGACCCAGAAGTCCGGGCTCTGCAGAGAGAATTCTTTATCCGGCAGATTGAACTGGCGAAGCAGCTGAACAAACCGTTTCTCGTTCATTCCCGTGATGCCATTCAGGACACGTTTGATATCATGAAGGAACATCACGGCCATGGTCTGATGCACTGCTTTGCCGGCACGAAGGAAATGGCCCGGGAATTTGTCAAACTCGGCTACTATATCGCTTTGGGCGGGGCACTGACGTTCAAGAACGCCCGGCATTCGGTGGAAGTCTGCGCCGACATCGACGAGAATTATCTGCTGACGGAAACCGACTGTCCGTATATGGCGCCGGTACCGTACCGCGGCAAGCGGAACGAACCGTCCTATATTCCCTGCATTGTCCGAAAGATGGCGGAAGTGCGCGGCGTCAGTGAGGCGTATATGGCGGATGTCATCTTCCGCAACTGGCAGAGATTCCTGGAGGGCACAAAGTGAAGCCACGGATCAGGGAACTGATTGTCGTGGAAGGCCGGCACGATTCCGAGAATCTGAAGAAGTACTATGACTGCGACACGATCGAAACCGGCGGCACCGGCTTCACGGAAGAAACGATCGAACTGATCCGGCGGGCGCAGGCAAAGCGCGGCGTGATCATCTTCACCGATCCGGATTCCCCCGGCAACCGTATCCGCAGCGCCCTGAATCAGGCGGTGCCCGGCTGTGCCAACGCCTTTGTCGCCAAACAGGAAGCCCGCACAAAGAAAAAGGTGGGGGTCGAACACGCCTCCTATGAAGTGCTCAAGGAAGCGCTGGAACATCTTCTGACCGTACAGGATAACAGTCAGGAGAGGATCCGCGCGGAAGATATGTATGAACTGGGACTTTCCGGCCAGAAAGACAGCGCCGCCCGGCGTGAGAAGCTGGGTAAGGCTCTGCATATCGGTTTCGGCAATGCCCGGACCATGCGCAGCCGGCTGAATGTCCTCTGTATCGATAAGGAAGAAATACGAAAGATATTGGAAACACTATGACACGATTTATCTCAACACCGTCAAGGACGAAGGAAATTCTGCAGACATACGGTCTGAAGGCCCGCAAGGGTTTCGGACAGAATTTTCTTGTCGATCCGATCATTGTCGAACGCTGCGCGCTGGCTGCCCATTGCGAGAACGCGGTGATCGAGATTGGTCCCGGCATCGGCGGCCTGACCGAACAGCTGGCCAGACACTCCCGGCATGTGACCGCGTATGAAGTGGACGCGGATCTCATCCCGGTGCTGCATGACACGCTGGCTGCCTATGACAATGTCGAGATCATCCTGCAGGATTTTCTGACCTGTGACCTGGACGGCAAGATTCAGGAACTGCGGGAACAATACGGCAGTGTTTCCGTCTGTGCGAATCTGCCGTACTATATCACGACGCCGGTTCTGTTCCGGCTGTTCGAACACGGCGAGATTCCCTATATCACCGTCATGGTGCAGAAAGAAGTCGGCGACCGTTTCGCGGCGAAGCCGAAGGACAGTGAATACAGCGCGCTGTCAGTGGAAGCCGCCTATCTATATGATGTGAAAAAGCTGTTCACCGTTCCCGGCCGGTCGTTCAATCCGTCCCCGAACGTCGACAGCGTGATCATACAGTTTACCAGAAAAGAAGTGGAAAAAGACATTGCTGAGATCCGGGCGTTCTTTGAACTGGTCCGCGCCTGTTTCAAGCAGCGCCGCAAGACGCTGTACAACAACCTGCGGGAATATCTGCAGGATGCGGACAAGGCAAGAGCGGTGCTGGAAGCCTGTGGCCTGCCATTGACGATGCGGGCCCAGGAAGCGGACGTGGATCAGCTGGTCAGTGTCTTTGAGGAACTGCAGAAATGAAAGAAAGAGCATACGCAAAAATCAACCTGTGCCTGGACGTGGCCGGCAAACGGGACGACGGTTATCATGAACTGAAGATGATCATGGTGCCGATCGATTTCTATGACGTACTGGAGATGAATATTTCCCGGGAAACAACCCTGAGTCTGAACCGCAGTTATCTGCCGGTCAACGAGAAGAACACGATCATCAAGGCTATCCGTGTCATGCAGGAATACTTTGGCTTCAAAGAAGAATTTGAATGTATCCTGCAGAAGCACATTCCGACCCGGGCCGGACTGGCCGGCGGCAGTGCCGACGCGGCAGCGGCGATCCGGCTGATCTGCCGGCTGCTGCAGATTTCGGCCACCGAAGAGGAACTGATCATGCTGGCGAAGAAAGTCGGTGCCGACGTGCCGTTCTGTCTGATGAACCGGCCTTCCCTCGTGCAGGGTATCGGTGAGGTGCTGACACCCTTCGTCTGCCATCCGGACTTTGAGATCCTGCTCGTGAAACCGCGCCGCGGCGTTTCCACCAAGGACGCGTTTGCCATCGTGGACGCCCAGGAAAACGAACATCCGGACTGCCAGAAGATGATGCGGGCCCTGATCGAGAACGATTATGACGGAGTGGTGGCTTCGCTCGGCAACAGCCTGGAAGAAGCGGCCATGTCACTGGTGAAAGAGATCCGCACCGTCAAAACACGTCTGAAGGAAGAAGGCTTTGACGGCGTGCTGATGAGCGGCAGCGGCTCCACCGTGTTCGGTATTACCCGCGATCGGGAAATACTGGAAAGAGCCATGGAGAAACTGAAAGAGGAACATTATTTTGTCCGCAGGACAAGAATACTGGGAGGATACTGATGAAGAAGAATGCAATTATTATGGCGGCCGGCAAAGGCACCCGCATGAAGTCCGATCTGCCGAAGGTACTGCATAAGGTACTGGGCAGAACGATGATCGAACGCGATTATGACAACCTGAAGGAAGCCGGCGCCGAACGGATCGTCGCCATTGTCGGCTACAAGCATGAAATGGTCGAAGAAGTGCTGGCCGGCCGCTGTGAAACCGCCGTTCAGGAACCGCAGCTCGGCACCGGTCACGCCGTCATGCAGGCAAGACAGCTGGAAAACGAAGACGGCCTGACACTGGTCGCCAACGGTGACTGCCCGTGTGTCAGACCGGCAACCTACGCGGCTCTCTATGACGCCTGCGCGGATGCTGACATGGTCGTTCTGACGACAGAACCGGAAGACGCGGCATCGTATGGCCGGGTGATTCGGAACGCCGACGGCACGGTGAAGAAGATCGTCGAATTCAAGGACGCCAGCGACGAAGAAAAAGCGGTCAGAGAAGTCAATACCGGCATTTACTGCTTCAATAACAAAGCCCTCTTTGCCGGCCTCAAACTGCTGAAAAACGACAATGCCCAGCAGGAATACTACATTACCGACCTTGTCGAGATCCTGAAAGGCCAGGGAAAAGTCGTCAAAGCCGTGAAAACCGATGACAACCAGGAAGTACAGGGAATCAACGACGTACAGGAGCTTGCCAGAGCGGAAGCGTATCTGAAAGAGCGCAGTTGATGATGTCCTCTACTTGACGGACGAAAAGGAAAAGTGATTTACTAAAAACGGGAACTGATGGAAGAGAGGAAATCATGGTCAAAGAAACGGTAGTATTCGCATTGACATCAAGTGTTGACCTTGCGGCGGAAGTATGCCGCAAGCTGGAAATCCCTTTAGGAAAAATTAAAGTAGAACATTTCGCGGATGGGGAAATTCTCGTTGAACCGCAGGAATCTGTACGCGGCAGAAACGTATTTATCATCCAGTCCACATGTAATCCGGTCACGGAAAGACTGATGGAAGTTCTGATCTGCATCGATGCCTGCAAACGGGCAAGTGCCGGATCGATCAACATCATCATGCCGTATTACGGTTATGCCCGTCAGGACAGAAAAGCAAAGCCGCGTCAGCCGATCACATCCAAGCTGGTCGCCAACCTGCTGCAGGTTGCCGGCGCCAGCCGTATTCTGACATTCGATCTGCACGCCGCCCAGATTCAGGGATACTTCGATATTCCGATCGATGATCTGACAGCTGTGCCGATGATCGGACAGTATTTCAAGGAAAAGAATTTCGACAAGGAAGAACTGGTTGTCGTATCACCGGATCACGGCGGCGTTACCAGAGCCAGAAGGCTGGCCGATATTCTTGACGCGCCGATCGCAATTATCGACAAGCGCCGTCCGAAGCCGAACATGGTCGAAGCCCAGAATGTCATCGGTGATGTCGAAGGCAAGAACTGCATCGTCATTGACGATATCTGCGATACCGCCGGTTCACTGGTCGCCGGCTGCCAGATCCTGAAGGATCATGGTGCCAAGGACATTTACACCGGGATTACCCATGGCGTATTCTCCCGTGACGCGCTCGACAAGATCGAAAGATCGACGATCAAGGAAATGGTCATCACTGATACCATCGCTCTGACACCGGAACAGGCAGCCAAATCAAGCAAGATCACCGTTCTGTCCGTATCGGAAATGATTGCCAGAACGATTGATTCAATTGAGAACCATTCGCCGGTTTCCCGTGTATATAATCTCTATAACTACGACAGCTATAAGTAATCATAAAAAATCCTCAGTTCATAACGAGGATTTTTTTACGCTCATATGACGACAGGGGTGCGGAAAGCGAACGCTTTTCTCATCCCTGTTTCAGTTTTTTCTGAATACTTTCGATCACCATCTCAATTGCCAGGAAGAAACAGATGGCATCGTCCAGCAGGTAGGGACTGTTCGAATTGGTGGCGCTGGGCAGATATAAAACATGATCAGCGTGGGCGCTCAATGCGCTGCCGGCATTCATGGTAAACAGAATCACACTGACTCTTTTCGCCCGGAACAGGTCAAGATCTTCCGCAAGAGATTTTCTTCCGGAGATTGAGAAGACGACAAGCATGTCGCCGGAGCCGAGAATATGCCGATAACTGCCAAGAACACTGCTGTCACCTGTATAACTGGCATCGATCCGGTTTCTGCCCAGCCGGAACGCCATCTGCTGGGCGGAATAGCAGGAATGATCCATGCCGTAACAGAGAACGCGCCGGGTATGTGCCATCAGGTCGCCGATGGCAGACAGTTCGGCGGGATCGATATTCTGTTTTAACTGTTCAATACATGCCTGGTATACATCCAGTGCCGTGATCCCGGAAGCGGGTGAGTCCGTCTTCTCGGTTTCATACTCGCTGAGCACGGCCCGCTGAAAATCGGAGAAGCCGGTAAACCCGAGCTTCTGACAGAAGCGGATCACGGCGCTTCTGGACACATTGCATACGTCGGCGATATTGATACTGGAGTAACGCTGCAGATCATAGGGATATTTCAGAATATGATCCGCGATCCTTCGTTCATTTTTGGAGAAATCAGAAAGCATTTCCCGCATCTGTTCCAAAACAGTCATGGCAACCCTCCGTATATCTGATCTAATTATATCACCAGATGACCTTGATTGTTTCAAAAACGAACCAATTATTTGGTTTTGGACAGATAAATTGCAAATAAACAAGCAAAACACGAAACAAAATCGCAAAAATGAACATTATTTGTTAATTAGGTGTTGCAAAAACGGACACCCTTGCTATACTGAAATTGTGGATGAAGTCTCACTATGAGAAGAAAGGGGATAGTTTATGAACAGAGAGTCCATAAGCAACTGGGTTCAGGAAAAACTGATACCTGCGATTGCAAAATTCACCAGCTTCAAATTTGTCAAATGTATGCAAGAGGGTGTCGTCGCATGTATGAACGCAACCATGATCGGTTCGATCTTCATGTTAATGATGATTCCTCCGTTTCCTGCTACAGCATCCGGCGGCATCGTAGACGCCTGGAGAGCTTTCTCAGCAGCCAATATGTCATGGCTGAACATGGGTTATCAGATCGGTCTGAACGCAGCCGGCTTCTACATCCTGATCGGTATGGTCAACGCTGTCTGCAAACATGACAAGGCTCCGCTGGTCAACAACATGGTTCTTGCTATCTTCTCTTATATCTGTCTGCAGTGCTCCTTCCTCGAAGGCGGCGGCCTTGATATCGGTTTCTGGGGTGCTAAAGGCATGATGGCCGCGCTGCTCGTCGGTTATTTTGTACCGGAACTCAACATGTGGCTGAGAAAACACGGTATCAAGATCAAGATGCCGGATTCCGTTCCGCCGTTTATCGCTGATCCGATCGAGGAAATCTTCTCTTCCTTCGGTACTGTTGCCATCGTCTTTGCGGTCAAACTGATCTTCGCGGCCTTCGGAACAACACTGGGTGCCTTTGTGAACAGTCTGTTCAGCCCGCTGTTCAGTGCGACAGACTCCCTGACAGCCGTTCTGATTTACTGCATCCTGGTCCGTATCCTCTGGTTCTTCGGCCTGCATGGCAATAACATTGCCGGTGCCGTGGTAAATGCTGTTCTGATGCAGAACTTCGTTGCCAACGCCGAAGCAGTCGCAGCCGGCGGCCAGCCGACATATATCTTCAACTCGGCATTCCAGCAGTGGACAACCCAGGGTATTCTGTTTATCGTCATCGCCGTGATCCTTGTCGCCAAGTCCGAGCAGCTCAAGGCCGTCTCCAAAGTATCTCTGGCACCGGCGCTCTTCAATATCGGTGAACCGACAACCTTCGGTCTGCCGCTGATCCTGAACTTCGATATCTTTGTTCCTTACCTGATCGTATTCGCCCTCAATGGTGTGATTCCTTATCTGGCATGCAAGTTCGGTTTCATGAACATCCCGTATATCGATGTTCCGTTCACGGTTCCTGCCATCATTAAGGTATTTGTCATGTCGATGGACTTCCGTGCGATCCTTGTCTATCTTGTTAACGCAGTTGCCTGCATCCTCATCATGATTCCGGCAATCAAGAAATATGACGCAAAGCTTCTCGCTCAGGAACATGCTGAAGCAAATGAAGCAGAAGCAGCTCTGTAATCATTAAAGGAAAAACATTATGAACCTGCTGATCATTGGTCTTAAAATCGTATTGATCCTGAGCTGGTGCCTCACCGTTCTGGATGTTGTGAAGCTGTACCGGGAAGATACCGGCGTGAAAATGGTATTTGACTGGTTATCCTATATCAACATTTCCGGAACCATCGGTCTGACACTGGTCGCCCTGTTCGCGGTCATTGAGAGCAGCACGTATGTATTTACTGCCTGCCTGATTCTCTTAACTGTCGTCATGGTGTGGTTTCTGAAATTAAGACTGATGATCGCAGGCGACCGTAAAGCGCTGCTTGGGTCGAAAATGATCGAACAGTCCGATATCCGCAGGGTTTACACAAAGTTTATGACATTGTATGTTGAAACCAGAAACGAAACAATCAAACTGTACGCGCCGGTCACCGACCGTTCGGTGACAATGCGGCTGTATAACGCCGGAAAGAGGAGATGACAATATGAGAACGATCATGGTCATGTTTGACACACTGACAAGGAAATACCTTCCGAATTACGGAAATGACTGGGTATATGCGCCGAATTTCCAGAGACTGCAGAGCCGCTGCGTGAAATTCAACCAGTTCTATTCCGGAAGCCTCCCCTGCATGCCGGCAAGAAGAGAACTGCATACCGGGAAGTACAATTTCCTGCACCGCAGCTGGGGACCTCTGGAACCGTTTGACTGCTCGTCGTTTGAGATCCTGTCGCAGAACGGAATCTACACACACCTGATCACCGATCATTCCCATTACTGGGAAGACGGCGGTGCGACGTATCACAACCGTTATTCTTCCTGGGAAGGCTTCCGCGGCCAGGAAGGAGACCGCTATGTGGCCAGGGATGTGCAGTGCCATATCCCGGAAAACAGTCACCCGCTCAACAAGCAGGGAATCTCGGTTACCCAGCATTACAGAAACAGAACCAGACAGCAGACCCAGGAACAGATGTCCAGCGTCCGGACGTTCGATGCCGGTCTCGCGTTCCTGAGTGAACATAAGGATCTGGATAACTGGTTTGTCCAGATTGAAGCATTCGATCCGCACGAACCGTTCTATGTTCCCCGGAAATTCCGCAAGATGTACGGCCTGCCGGAAGAGGAAACCCTGTTCTGGCCAAGGTACGGCGGTCTGCCGGAAGAATACAAAAACGACATGGAATTATGCCGGAAGGAGTACGCCGCCCTCATCAGCATGTGTGACGAAAGTCTCGGCAAAGTCCTGGATTTCATGGATGAGCATGATATGTGGAAGGATACCGCGCTGATCGTCAATACCGATCATGGATTCCTGCTGGGCGAACATGAATATCTCGGCAAGAATTTCCCGCCATGTTACGACGAACTCGTTCATCTGCCGTTCTTCCTTCATATTCCTTCGCTTGCCGAAGGCGGGGAGTGTGATGCGCTCTGTTCCACCGTCGATATCGCGCCGACCCTGCTGGATCTGTACGGCTGTGATGTCAGCGCCCTGCAGGAAACAGACGGCAGGTCGATCAAAGCCGTACTCGAAAACAGGGAAGCCGGCAAGGATCATGTTCTGTTCGGCATGCACGGCAGCTTTACCTGCTGGACAGACGGACAGCACGTCTATATGAAAGCGCAGGCCAGTGAAGAACAGGAAGTATATGAATATACCATGATGCCGACAAATATCCGCGGCTTCTTCGCAAAAGAACAGCTGCAGGAAGCGCAGATCGTCAACCCCGGCCGTTATTCCAACAATTTTCCGGTAATGAAGATGCCGGCGAAAACAATGTCGCTGGCATGTAAGTTCGGTGACCAGCTGTTTGATCGGAAGGCGGATCCGGAAGAAGAACATAATCTTTGTGCAGAAAGCGACTGTTCCATCTTCCGTGAAAAACTCCATCAGGCACTGCAGGAAGCCGGTGCGCCGGAAGAAGAATTCCGCAGGCTCGGCCTTGCATAATTGAAAAAACAACCCCGTTAACCCCCGAAAGAAGGAATCCAGATTCCTTCTTTTCTGTAGACGCGGACGCATGTTACACTCAGTATGTGAAAATGAAACAGAAAAGATAGTTTTTCATAATTGTTTCTGAAAGTAATTGGGGTATTTATCTTGTATTTGAAAGTAAATAAGTATAAACTTATTTTTGTATAAGTGGGATGGCTCCCACCGGGTACATAGAATAGGAGATTCAAAACCAGGATGGCAACAGGCAAAGTAAAGTGGTTCAACGCTGAGAAGGGCTATGGATTCATCACGACAGATGAAGGAAACGATGTATTCGTACACTATTCTGCAATTCAGGGCGAAGGTTTCAAGACATTAGACGAAGGTCAGTCTGTAACTTTCGATGTAACTGAGAGTGACCGTGGTCCTCAGGCAGCTAACGTCGTTAAGCTCTAATCATTAGAAAACTGATGCACGCGTGAGAGCGGAACCCCGCTCTTTTTCTTTTGTTTAGGCTTTTAAAAAGGCGGGACTGTGATTATAATGTTTTCATAAGCGACGAAAAGAAGAGTAGTTAACCGGAAGAATACAGAAAGCAGGCGGGTGATGCGAGCCTGTTTCAGAAGGTAAATGAAGATGGTCTTGGAGCTGATCCGGCAATATGAGTCGGATCCGGAAGCGTCCGTTATCCCGTTCAAGTGGCCCGATCATTTCCGGGCAAGATAAAGGTGGTACCGCGTGCAAGACGTCCTTTCATTTGGGATGTCTTTTATTTTCAGGAGGTGAATGAAAATGCAGAATAAGGGACCGTATTATATTACGACAGCGATCGCATACGCTGCCGGCAAGCCGCACATCGGCAACGTTTATGAAATCGTGCTGGCCGACGCGATTGCCAGACACAAGAGAGAGACCGGCTATGACGTCCGTTTCCAGACCGGCACGGACGAACATGGTCAGAAGGTCGAGGAAAGAGCCAAGAAAGCCGGCAAGACACCGAAGGAATTCGTTGATGAAGTGTCCGGTGTGATCAAGGAGCAGTTCGACTGCATGAATATTTCCTATGATCACTTTATCCGTACGACCGACGATTATCATGAGCGCCAGGTTCAGAAGATCTTCAAAAGACTGTACGACAAAGGCGATATCTATAAGGGAAAATACGAAGGTCTTTACTGCCATGAATGCGAAGCGTTCTATACGAAGAGCCAGCTGACCGAAGACGGCAAATGCCCGATCTGCGGCGGTGAGGTAAAGCCGACCAACGAAGAGGCATATTTCTTCAGAATGACCAAATATGCGCCGGAACTCATCAAGTATATCGAAGAACACCCGCACTTCATTCAGCCGGAAAGCCGCAAGAACGAAATGCTGAACAACTTCCTGAGACCCGGTCTGCAGGATCTGTGCGTTTCCCGTACCTCCTTCAAGTGGGGTATCCCGGTCGACTTTGACCCGGGCCACGTTGTCTATGTCTGGATCGACGCGCTGTCCAACTATATTACCGGCCTTGGCTATGATGCGGACGGCAATCATAACGAAATGTACAAAAAGTACTGGCCGGCGGATCTGCACCTGATCGGCAAGGACATTGTCCGTTTCCATACCATTTACTGGCCGATCATGTTGATGGCACTTGGTGAGCCGCTGCCGAAGCAGGTCTTCGGTCATCCGTGGCTGCTGACCGGTGACGCCAAGATGTCCAAGTCGAAAGGCAATGTCATTTATGCCGACGATCTTGTCAAACTGTTCGGCGTAGACGCGGTCAGATATATCATGCTGCACGAGATGCCGTTTGCCCAGGACGGTCATGTTACCTATGATCTGATGATCGAAAGAATCAACAGCGACCTGGCCAACAACCTCGGCAACCTCGTCAACCGTACGCTGTCCATGCAGAACAAGTATTTCAACGGTATCGTCGCCAACCCGCATGAAGACGCGGCAGTCGATGACGATCTGCGGAACACGGTCAAAGCGACGGTTCAGAATGTCGATGCCCACATGGATGAACTGCGGGTAGCCGATGCCATTCAGGATATCCTGGATCTCTTCTCCAGATGCAACAAGTACATCGACGAGACAACGCCATGGGCACTGGCCAAGGATCCGGAAAAAAACGGCCGTCTGGCAACCGTACTGTACAACCTTCTCGAATCCGTCCGTGTCGGCGCGATCCTGCTGAAGCCGTAGCTGCCGGAAACAGCGGAAAAGATCCTGCGGTCCCTGAACACGGAAGATACCGACCGTGA
>JAEEGL010114677.1_pt1 | contig 24143 bp, 18 predicted proteins | sample 9134231 | NCBI WGS metagenome assembly JAEEGL01 (sample SAMN16246548, study PRJNA631951) | gut metagenome | biome: gut microbiome; feature: rumen; material: fiber-attached | host: Bos | place: Iran: Karaj | collected 2018-10
GAAGTCGATGCGAAGCCGTCCGATCTGCCCGGTCTGTCCGTCGATCTGTGCGGACTGCGGGTAGAAGTAGAGGCGTTCGCTGCCGGTCCATGGTTTGAGTTGTGTCTGCATGGTATGCTCCTTTCTGATTTTTTGAAATAAAAAAGCCGACTGAGTTTTTCATTCAGTCGGCTGCGAAGGGGAAAACGGGGATTTGAATGTCGAGTGTACGTCATTTATTGAGGTGAATGCCTCGTTCATAATAAGTTTACAATTGCTTGGGGATCAAAAAAGCGATTTTCTGACCGATTTTGGTCTCGAAACCCGCCTCAAAACTGTATTTTTGTGGTCCGAATCCACCCCACCCTTTGAAAAATCCAAATCCGAGCTATGAAGTGCACATAAAAAATGATTTTTGAAAAATCGAGAAAAACGGCGAAAAACGAAGAAAACCAGCGAAAATCGCTGGTTTTTCGGCGCCGATCTAAATGGTCAACGCACCTTGAGCCTCGTTTCCGGTTTGGATCGGATCGTCCGTCAGAGGGGGAGAATCGGCGTTCTCATACATCCTATTTGGATCGGAAAAATTGACCATTTAGATCGGGCTATCTATTGATGACTCCTTCTATATCTGCAGTGTGGGAGTGTCATCGAGCTCTTCATCAACTACCGCATAAGGACAGTAGTGTTCTATGAGGATCTGATCTATAATTTTCTATCTTTGCTTTCAACAGAAGCAGAACCATCCAAGTTAATTGAAATTGATAAAGTTTCATTTCCTTGAGAGTTTTTGAAGTTACGAACAAATACCCCCAACCAGGACATAATACCGCTTTCAGAATTTGCATTTTTATAGGCAAATGAGGTGAATTCGGGACTATTATATGATAGGTCCAGCTTTTTCACTCTTGTTCGATTAACAAAGCGCACATATGTATTCTCCAAAACGCTAATTTCTGTAACCGGATCGCGATATCGTCTATCGCGGCAGAATGCCTTAATTGGATCAATTGTATCAACAAAAGCTAATAGGAATAGAAGTGGGTCATCTTTATAGAAAATGATATGATGTTGATCGTTCCCGGGAATCAATTCCCTAAGACTGTATAATTTATACTCATCAATAGTATCTGTAGATGCTCGCCACATGTTGTGAAGAGCGATTGTATCACATATTTTCACAAAAAAACTCTTGTATTCTTTGATACTTGAATAGATTTGAGAGTTTTCTGCTAAATCCATCAGTGCATCATATAGCAGCAAAGCACCAACAATACCATGATCCAAATATACTGGTTTACCGCTAATGCGCTTCTTATAATATTTACTTATGAGTTCCTTGTACTTGCTTTCTTCCAACAAATTATACTCCAAATTAAGATACAGGATGAGCCCGTCGATGGTTTCATTGGATTTGTATTTTTCGGAACTCTCTTCGTATTCATACCCGATGTCATGAAAAAGGCAGATCAAGGACCAAAACAATTCAAAACTGCCTTTTGATGATTTCTCCCCGGGTAGCCGCCGCCAGTTACGCGTATCGATCTGTAGCCTGTCCTTGATGTTAAGTCCGAGTAGGTAAGCAGAAACGGTATGAAGGGCTCGAAACGGTGTGATAATGTTAATACAGTGTTTTATTTTTGAGACTTTGTACTCTTCACTAAAGCATTCACGGATGAAATCATTCGCTTTTCTTTCTGCAAACAAATCATTTACGCTATACTTTGTGCTTTTGTCCCTCAGGGTTTTACTATAATAATTGAAAAGAGAAACAAAACTATGCATTCTTGATGAACCATTCTCTTGTGTGTTTAGTTCCATAAAACATCACCTCAGTCATTCTGAGATCTCTGTTATCTTTCAAATAACACTCTGGAAGGCGATGAGACATCCATGACAGTACTGAGAAGAACAGTGCGAAATGTTCTGTTTTCTTGATATTACAAGGCTTTGTAGACCTAAGGCGATAGGTAATCGGGGCTTTTGTAATTTTTCGCAAGCCCCGAGAAGTGCTGGCTTTTTTACATGTTTGCTGTATTTACCCCCATAAAACCTGCAATAAGCAATCTGCCGTTTTTTCTATTATTGAGACTTCTATAAAGTTATAATTGATTACTGTATTGAGTATCAGTGAGTTAATTCAGCCATTGTATCATTTCTTTTTTGAAATAGAAGTAAATTACATCCAAATGGCAGATACAGCTTGTCAAAATATGTAGGAAATGCAAGTTGAAAGTGACAATTAGTTAGAAAAAGTCGTTATCAATAGTATAACATAGCCATTTACTGATTACAAGGGTTAAGGCCTTTTTTTCATTAGGATAAAAGTGAGATGTTTTTTGTGACCTACAATTCAAAAGAAACAACTGCAAGAGGCACTTCTGAAACATGCTATTGGCTGCATCTTAATCTCATTTGGTGGTATAAACAGGCAAAGAGCGGCAATTACAGACCGCGAGAGAATTGATAATATCTCAGATCTTGTCGGATAATGAATTGACAAACTGAAGAAATAAGTATATACTTTTTTACAAGACGCATTATAAACAGGAGAGTATGCGAAGCCGTCCGATCTGCCCCGTCTGTCCCACGATCTGTGCGGACTGCGGGTAGAAATAGAGGCGTTCACTGCCGGTCCATGGTTTGAGTTGTGTCTGCATGGTATGCTCCTTTCAATTTTTTGAAATAAAAAAGCCGACTGAGTTTTTCATTCAGTCGGCTGCGAGGGGGAAAACGGGTATTTGAATGTCGAGTGTATGTCAATTATTGAGTTGAATGCCTCGTTCATAATAAGTTTACAATTGCTTGGGGATCAAAAAGGCGGTTTTCTGACCGAATTCAGCCTTGAAAACCGCCTCAAAACTGTATTTTGGTGGTCCGAATCCACCCCACCCTCTAAAAATGGCCAATGCGATCTATGAAATGTACGCGAGAAACGATTTTTGAAAAATCGATGAAAAATGCGCAAATGCTTGCATTTGCGCGCGAAAAACGAAGAAAACCAGCGAAAATCGCTGGTTTTCCGGTGCCGATCTAAATCGTTCGTACACCTTTGAGCTTCGTTGTCAAAATAGATATTTTCTCAACAAATTCCAGGAAAAAACGGCAGAACCAGAAAAAGCGAACATCCAATTTAGATATTGCAAACATCCAAAATAGATATCAGAATCGGGGACTGGCTAGTTTCTGTAGAAAACGGACCGGCCTTTTTTCTGTCTGTCCTGGCATCTTTAGCATTAGTAACTTTTCCATACTGTTTTTGATAGATAGATTCGAACTCTTGAAAGTTAATCTGTGTTCTAAAGCGTCGGGGAACTTATAACTTGAAAACCTATTTCCTCAAACCTCTTTTTCTGAAGCTCAAGGTTTCCCTGGATTTTCGAGCTATCCAACAGAATAGTCAGATTTTTCCTCGCCCGCGAACACCCCACATAAAATAATTTGTATGCGCTCAGAATACTATATGCCGTATTATCTTTTAGGCAATCTTTAGCTTTTGTAACACCCGGCTTTGAAAAGTAGCTTTCATAATCTGCGCCATAGATAAATTGAAAATACAGATCATCTTTAAATCTATCAAACACTGTGTGTATCTTCTCTTTAATCATTTCTTCGTCTGCCGCATAAGTATCCTTTTTAAGATCACTTGCTTTAATGCCTATACTCCTCTGGACATTGCCCACTTCAGCCGCAAAATCATAGTAGAACCGGTTAAGCATTTTAGCGGATATCTGTATTTGTCCCCACATTTCGAAAAAGCGATACATTGCGACGCGCGGGTCACCTGAGCTATCCTCGGCGACAAAGACAACACTATCATGGCTTTCTCCTTTTACGCCATGTTGAGTTGAAACTCTGGGATTGCATAAATAATCCGCGACATGGACCACCTCAATTACGGGGACAAGTTCTGCTAGTTTATAGTCATCGTCATCAACAATGCCGCTTAAGTATGCTTCATTTAGTAGGTGCGCATCTGCAAGGCGGCTAATTAGATCGGCTATAGTTTTATCTCCGCTTTCCATAATATCGAAAACACGTTTTAAGCTATTAAAGACCGTTTCCTTATCATTATGAGTTTGAATATTCCAGCTATCTTTGCTGAAGATGGATTTATTCCCTTTCAGTATCTGAATAATACTCCCATACTGTTGCGCCTTATAGAGCTTTAACAACTCAACAACACAGAACAACACTTTTAAGAGGGCATCAGGATTATCTTCATAACGTGTTGTTAGTACATCCACCGCAGATACTGCTTTGCCAAAAGAGTATTTCTCCATACTATTGAACGCATCATACAAATGAATTGCATCAATATCAGAAAAACGTTCTTTGTTAAAGAGATATAGGATAAGCGTGTCAGGATCTGCTTTTCGAAGGTTCTCAATTTCCGCTTGAATAGAATGACTAATAATAATCCTTGGATCAAAATCAGATTCAGTACTTCTCATTTTCTCAGAGATGTTTTGAACAAACGCTGGATCATTGTAGATTTTGTTCAAGATGTCCACAATGTTTTTTGTTGAGCGGTGATTTGTTGTCAATGCCTTGGTCGTGTCAAATAGCTCAAAGCTTTCTTCGAAAGATCCATCATAGTTTTTATATATCTGCTGCATTCGATCACCAAACAAGAACAGCTTGGTTTTTGTATTATGTACACTTTCAAAGAATATCTTTAGAACATCGCTCATTGTATCCTGATACTCATCGATAAAAATGAATTGGTACTTACTGGAAATTCTTTTTCCAACGACAGGATAGCGATTGAAAACCGCTTTAGAAAAGCTTATTAAATCATCATGAGACAGGCCACCATAGTACAAAGAGCTAAATGGCGATTCGTTATATGAGAGCACCTTGATGTTTTTTCTAACCGTGTCATAATCTAGCTTCCCGTACTTCTCAATATAACGAGCATTACTCTCAGCTATACTATCTTTTTGGCCTTTATTTTCTATCCGTTCAGATATTCGTGCACCATAGATTTCAAAGTATAATTCCAATATGTTTTGGTGGGCAAAATAAGTCTTCAGAAAAGAGTGCAGAAAAGAGTGGATCGTACCGATAAATACATTTTTAGAGAGAACATCTTTTGATAATTCATCTGCAGCACGATTCGTATATGTGATGCAGAGAATATTGTCTTTCGGATTATCTATGATACACCTTTGCACCATTGACTTTATTTCCGTCGTCTTCCCACTGCCCGCTGGTGCATTTATTAAATAACAGTTGTTCAATTCGTTAGCCACATTAAGCCCTCCTCTATATAGTTGGGAAGCATAGTGTCAACAAGCTTGTTGAGAATGACCGAGTACATAAAGTCTGTTTTGTTTTTACTTGTATGATGTACGATTGTCCGGATACTGCATGAGTCCACTTTTTGCGGTATCACAAACTTTAACTTATCGTTTTTGCGTAGACTTGTCCATTCTTTTCTTGTTTTCGTATCCAGCGCTGACATATTATACCGTTTTGCAAGCATTGCTTCTTCGAGCGTTCGAGCATAGTGATCATTTATACCCTGGAAGGCCAGACATATGTTTTTTATTGCCACATGTTTCATGTTGTCTTTCCAAGAATAAAGAACCTGTACTGTTGGTTCAGATTCTTTTAGAGCTTCTTTTGCAAATGCATTAATTGTAGCGTTTGTAGAAAGCGATTGAACTACATCGCTCTCTGTCTCGGCATCTGCATCAAAGTCCAAATCTGTTATGATAAGAGATTTGATATTCAAATAATCCAGAATTGGCTTATAATTTATCGCATACGCACCACCGACCTGTACAAAGGAAATGTACTGATTTCTCAAAGCCTCAAACCTCTCCGAAAGCAATGCATTTTTAATAAGCATTCTTTCCGTATCACCTTCGTACAGTATTACTTTATCAGCGAAGATTATATCCGGGAAATTGATGGCATAAAAACCATCGTAGAATTCGATCAAATCTTTTAACTCTTGATTTGGTTTGATTACTTCATCTATAAACCTATGTAAGTCATAAAGGTAGCATTCAAATGGTTTAACTTGCCGGAGAACTCGAAGTTGAGAAATACGACTATTACGGACGACTTCATGAGAATGTGTTGTTACAAAACCTTGCATTGCACTCTCTTTGCTGTAATAGGCGAACAGATATTGCGAGAAAACGTTTTGCATCTGTGGATGCATATGAGCCTCAGGTTCCTCAATGACAAAGAAGTTTACGAGCAGAGGATCAATGGTCTTCCGGTACTTTTCCAACTGTAGGTGAATAAAAATAAGGTTGCTATATCCTAAGCCTTGAGAGGATTCTTTCAAGAAAAAACTATCCACTTGGTATTTTGCGTTTGTAATGCTTTTGAGCAGGGATTGGACTGCTTCATCTGTTACCACCATATCGATGGTAATGTTACCAGCTTGCCCACCATTGGTTTTGGATATTTGTTCGATAGTCTTTCCCAGCGTTTCAACAGATGCTTTACGAACCTCTTGCTGAATCTGTTCATCTTCAATCGATTGCTTAATCTTATCTGGCAGGGACTGAATTAGTGTTTTCCAGTTCTCTTCTTGGCTTGCAATATCTATCATGTTTTTGCTTAGTATTCTAGCCCTGTCTGAGTTTCCGTCATCCAGTGTTCTGCCAGCCATAATATTCTGATAATTGAAAAGAGCCCTGAACGATGCCAGATCCATAGGAACTATGTTGCTATAGGTTTTATCAGAGAAATAGGCAGCATCTTTACAGCTACCGGTATACATATGGATCAGCATTTCCTTAATGATACGAATCCCTTCAGCATCTTTATCAGCATCTCCAACCAATTTATCGAAACGATTACGTAGCTTTTCGTATTCCGAATCCAAGGATTTTCTCAGCAAATCCTTGTCTAGTTCAAATCGGTAAATGAAATAAAAACTGCTGTTATCCGGATCAAGCTCCATGATGTAGTCGGCAAAGTTCCGAATGTCATCGTTGGCAGGATCATAATCCACTTGAATCATAACTTCTATCGGGGGAAGTAGCATTGCGTTTTCTGGATTCTCAGGGGGCATTATTATTCCAAAGATATTTGCAATCAAATCTTCTTTTTCGTTCCCTTGGCTAAATTGAGTTTGAAAATGGGGAAATACCGCAGTACTCCATTTTTGAGATTCATATACAGGAAAGTCATCACAGCACAACCCTCCTCTAGCGTTAAAGACATAATTAAAAAGCTCTACAACAGATGTCTTCCCACTATTGTTTGCTCCGGCAATAACGGTAATATCATCTTCCATGTTTATTGTTGCCTTCAGAATCTTTCGAAACCCAGAGATCTGAATGGTTTTAATTTTCATTTGTTTTTCCTCCACACAGCAGATCATAATTATGTCTGTTTTACAGCTTTTTACGCCTTCAGATATTTTGATGCTCTCCCAGCACCGATTCGCTGAATCGTGCCATCCTTTACCATAGCGCCCAGCACAGCTTCCACTGTCGTGGGGCTGACATCCGGCAGGATCTTGCAGATCTCCGCTTTGGAAAGCGGTGTCAGACTGTTTAATACCGTTGCCTCAATGCGGGCCTTCTTTGTGATCTTTTTTCCGTGGACGACGGCAAACCTTTTATCCAGTTCCTTATAGCACATATACAAGGTGGAAAGGAAGTTCTCAATAAACGGGAAGTAGCTGTTCTCATTCGTATGCCAGCCATCTGAAGACAGCCGAAGGGCTTCATAATAAAACGCCTTATGGTTATTAATCTGCTCTTCGAATGAAACATATTTCCCTACGTCATAGCCATTTTTATAAAGCAACAGGAGGGATAGCAGTCTGGACATGCGCCCGTTTCCGTCCCGGAAGGGATGGATGCAAAGGAAATCTAAAATCACGCAGGGAATCAGCAAAAGTTGATTGATATTAACATCGCTGCAGGCGTCTAAATAAGCGAGTTCCAACTGCTCCATGGCAGCTTCTGTTTCGTCTGCCGGGGTGGGAGAAAACCGCACCTTTCGGTTTCCTGCAGCATCTACTTCAAGGATCACATTGTCGTTCGTTTTATAGTGACCGCCATACTCATATCCGGAGATGGACAGCAGCACTTCATGAAGCCGCAGAATGTCACGCTGCCGAAAATCGATGTGCTTATATCCAAGATGGATTTCATTCAGAGCGTCCCTGTATCCGGCAATCTCCGCCTCATTGTGATTAAGCGGAGCGCTGTTCTGATTGACGATGGCAAAGATACGTTCATCGCTTGTGACGATTCCCTCGATAGCGTTAGAGCTTTTGACAGATTGCACTTTTGCTATGGCTTCCAACTCGGTAAAGATACGGATATACTCTTCTTTTCGAATTCCGGCCTTCGTCTTCAAACTTGCGATACTTGCGGTAAGGTTTACCAGATTTGCAGGCAAGAGTCCATTATCTAAAAAAGAATAGTCGAATTCTCGCATTTTAAATCCCTCCATTCTGCATATAATCATATCAAATTATATGCAGAAAGTCAAGGAGCAAAAGCAGAAATTTGCATATTATTATCTTCTTATATATGCAGAAACAAAGAATGATCCGCAATTACCTTTTTTTATCGATTCACTTCTGATTTTATCATTGCCGTTTTGAGCCTGCTCCCATCCGTCACCATAGGTGGGATAGTAGAGATTTAACTCGCATCCGTAGAAACACAACTCTCCGGTCCGGAGAAGATCCCCTTCAAAGTGCAGTTCCTTCAAGTTTTTGCAGCCATCAGCTGCTGTTCCGTGCCTTAAAGAATTATGACATTACAGCAGTTCTTTATATCGTCGTTTCAATACCATGCTTTAATAGAACCTCTTGCAATTGTTTTTTCTCTTCTTCCTCTAATCCTTTCAATGTGTCTACTATTTTTTTTATTGATTCAATATCCCAGAACTCCAGCGTCTTTATTGAATTCAAAAGCGAGATTAGTAGCTTTTCCATACTGTGAGAATGCTCTGGAACATTACTCATTTCAGCCAGTTCATACCAAAACTGATTATCTATACTGGAAGGCAAAGTCCTCGTGCATAGAATTCTCACTGCTTCATCAACTGTAAAATCAAGGCTTGGTAATAGCATGAAAAGTGCACTGCATTCGGCGTCAGTTAGTTCTACTGGTTTATTGTATTTCCGGTTTTCAATATACTCCCGTAACCAACTGTTCCACCAGTTTGATTTAGCCGCCTGTTCCATATCTCTTAAACGATTATTAATAGCTTTAACGAATTGAATTCTGGTTTCTTCTGATGTTGATCTATAGAATGCCGGGATATACTTCAAAACCGGCTTATCTACAACAAAAATCAGCAGCGTCAGATATAGTTCAATAAACGAATCTTTTGTTTCTTTTTCAAGCCAGTCTATGTTTTTTACTGCCTTAATAAATATCGAAACAATAATATCTGCTGTATTCTTACTTATTCTTCCAGAGAAATAAGCAAAACCTTCCCAGGCACTCTTATATAATGACTCATTTTTGCTTGTTAGCATTGGCTCCAAATGATTAATACACCACGATTGATCTTGATAACACAGAAAATTGAAATGCCCGGCTATGATACAGACAGCAATTTCTTGTTCCCAAGTGTTTAATTGAAGTGCTTTTTCAAATTCTGTTTTGTAAGGATCAGATAAAACCGTGTTGTTAGAATAATTCGTCATATATATCCAGCACATTAAAACAGTGCCTGTTACTGTATTAAGAGCCTTTACAATTAATTTCATTTGGGATGGGTTTGTTGTATCTCTTCTATTCCAAAGGGCCAAGGATAAGTCAAACAACACTTTTTCATGTTCTTTGAACTTATTCGGCATCTCTTCGATTTGTAAAACCTTCCAAAGAAAATGTGCAACCCCTTGAATATCAGGTATTACATCCATTTTATTTGAAAACCATACACACCAAGAAAGTGCTTCTTCAACAGTTAGGCTTGCTCCTTCCAATCCTTGAAATAAATGGTGCCATAGTTCCGCATCGTTTATTTGTTGAGCGTAAATAAGGTCGGTTATATCTTTTGCCCACTGTGAATTGGTTTTTACACATTCAGAAAAGGTATCAAGTAGGTCAATTTTGGTTGGCCCTTCAAAAGTATCTCCATTATAGTTCATCAGCATCGGTATCAACTTTTCGACTGGCATTTCCAGCATTTCTTGAATTGAAACAGGACTTTTATCTGCCACCCATTTGAAATCACTATTTGCAATATTGAGATTAGGATGTTCACGCAGAATAAAGTTGTAATCGTTTAAGATGTGCTTTATGATGGTTTCGATTCGTTTATTTGCTGGATCTGCTTGTTGAAGCCATACACACCAATTATAAATTGCGTATTGTTTGTGGCGTTCTTCCATATTAACAGCATCAGCAGGGCCATTTTCAATGATATTCAAAAGCCGATTCTGATTTTTAGAAGATGCTTTTGTAAAAGCTTCTTTGGCCAGATTGAACACTTGCTCCTTGCTTCCCCAAAACCATACTAAACCTTCATCGCAGATTATCTCAATTTTTTCGTCATTGCTGAAGCAATTACTCTCTCGTATTGCCCTCAAGGCAATATTACGAAGTAATAAGGATTCTGAATTCACCCCCCGCTTCAAGTAATACCTTGACTCATCATGCTTTTCGATTACTTCGATTGCTTGCAAGAATGCCTGAATCAAAACATATATAGGATCGTTTCTATACTTAACATTTCGATCTTCTACAACAATCATAGACATGGATAAAGGCTCATTTTCCCTTGAGGCATCCCCAATGTTCTCATACAGATAATGTACATCTTCCACTTTTTTAATAACAAAAGCTACAACTTCTGAAGCGTACTTTGGCAATACGTCTCCGTTTATTAGATCCCACGTCTGCTTTATATAATAATACTCCCCTGTAAAAGAATGAGCCGGCTTCAGACTCTCCCCCAAGCCCCATATACTATTTTTCAATTCGATTGAAGTGGAAAATTGCTTTTCAAATAGGTGCAAGCTCAAATGATCATGATGTCGTTTGTGTGATATTGATATCAAACGGAATAATTTCCAAAAATCTATCCAGCACTGGTCTAAAAGTGTTAAGTACTGTTTTAAGAATAAATCATCCAAATAATTCTCTTTGCTAATAATGCTGCTGAATAACAATTCTGCAAAGTAACTGCTATAATGATTCCCATGTTTGGCAAAGAGATTGATAAGGCTTTTGTCATCATTCCCAACAAACTCCTCACAGAGCCAGTTAGCCCATATTTCTCCTTTTTTATTCACTGGAATGGAATCAGAAAAACAACATGCAAACACATCTTTTTTATCTAGCAGTTCTAGCCATCCTACACCATGTATACAAGATGACAGAACCCTTGAACGATATTCATTCTCAAGGCAATAATCCACTTCTGTCTCAATCGTCAAGTCTTTGGGCGGATTATCTGCAATTTCAAGAAACTGATTCTTCCAATCCAATAGACCTTTTTTTGCATAGTTGCTAAGTTGTACCAACCCATTTTTCATTAAATCAAATTTCCCTTCTGGAAACATAATTGCCGATATGCCCAGAACTTTCCAATTTGATTTTTTGTCGCAAGTTAATATATATCTGTTCGCAGAATTCTCCCTAAACATTGCTCTAGTTAAATATTTCAAGATGATGTCATGATAACCATAGCCAACGAATAGCACAGTATACGATTCAAATAACCTAACAAGGAAACGAGAAACATATCCTTCTGTCATATACGCTTTTCCAAAATCTTCGTCAGTTAAAACCATATATTGGGGATTGTTAACATTGCCATGAATATGCACTATTCCAAGAATGTCATTGCCAAGCGGCAAAGCGGGGGAATTATAGATTGGTACTGGTATTTTTTTCTCTTCTAAAACCTGTTCAAACATTTGGTCGTAATTGGTGGTAACAATCTTCACACTTGCTGGAGAAGAGAATAGGTCAACTATGGCTTCATGAAGTGCATTATGTTTAAGACAAGCCCCAGATAGTATATTTGCTGCACGCTCATTGACATCAATTCCATTAGCCTTTAATGCACCTAAAAATGTTTCACAAGACTCTGTTGGGGGGAGAGTTCTCCCTGTCCCTTCAGCGATTATTTTTGCCAGATTCTCGAAATTGGGCAGGGAAGTCGGTGCGTCAATCGAAGCTCCTGCACCTGCAAAAACGACAAGTTTGCTTTCTTGGATGGCATCAAGAATTTGATTGGGAAAGTCAATATTGTTGATGTTCATATTCTCACCTTACCCTAAAACATCAAGAATCCTAAGGGATAAGCCCTTTGCTTCTTTAACTTCATTTTGATCAGCAAGTAAAACCAATTGATGAATGCGGATTATATGGGTCTCATATTCTTCATAATATGCTTTCAGTTTTCCTATCGGTATTCAAGGGTTGGCATGGAGAGGCTTCTGATAAGTTTCTGCCAGCCTTTTCTCGATCTCACCCGTCGGCAGTCTGACTGAACCGCCGTTATTCGCATTCAGCTGTTCGAGGCAGAACCGCATTTCTTCTGTAGTTATAGTATCACTCCGCCAGAGCTGATCCAGTATGCCAAGCGTACCGATAACGGGAACCTCCTCCTGTCGAGCGGCTTTCCGTAAAGCTCCGTCCCCGGTCAAAAGCGTAATCCCGCGTTCTTTCGCTATGGCAAGCGCGATCCGGTCGTAAATGGACAGCCGCTGATAAGTTGTCCCGTACCGCTCGGCAAGGAAGAATTCCTCAACGGTGATTTCCACGGGAATCAATCCGTGTGCAATCAATTCCACCCCTAAGCCCGGCGGTGAAAGCAGTTCATCCTCGATGGCATCCTTGTTCATGATATATGTGTACGGGAGCCGGAACGGAAGCTCTAATCGGTTGATCGTCGAAAAGTCGATCCAAACATTCGTATCGCTGCTGATCGTCAGCACCGGTCACACCTCGCTCGCCATCATAGCCTGGATTTCGGTATAAGGGCGCCTCAGAAGTTCAGCGCCACGCTGTACGCTGATTTCCTCTTCGTTGACAGCCCGATATACGAGCTGATCAAAAAGTGACGAATGTTCCGCTTCGATCCTGCTCGGTTCGTTCGTGCGCCACCCCGCGTGTGATGCGGCAATATAGAAATTCTTCGCGACCGCATCAGATATAATTCTGCACAGCTTTGCCCGCGTGACGAGCAGCATCATGGAAATCCCGTATTCTTTAGCTATGAGAACCATATCTCTCGTTACAGACGTGCGTCTGACGCCGAGTTCCCGAATTACGTCGTTTTTCGGGAACAGAAAAGCACCGCCAATTGCCGTCGCCCGATCTTCCATTTCTTTTTCCGAAAGATCATCCGGCCAGTCAAACATCAGGTGGGCGAGTTCATGAACGGCGGTCGAACGGTTTCTTTCTGCGCTCATGCCGGGATTCAGCACGATGTACGGCCTTCCGTTGACAAAGCCGTTCATGCCGGAAAAACTGTAGTTGTCTATGGGACATTCATATATGAGAATTCCCTTGTTTTCGAGCTTTCCGATCAAATCCTCAATCGGCCCGTCAGAAGCGAAGCCGAGATGAGTCCTCAGCGCAGCAGCATCCTGTTCATTATCGCCGGTAACGGGAAGCACATGACAGGCAGGAGCTTCCGGGAGGACATCCCCTCCGAGCAACTCAACCGCCGTCATAAATCGTCCGAAATAATCCTCAACGCTTTCCCGGACATATTCCTGCTGCATCTGCGACAAAGAGGCAGCCTTACGAAATTCTGCGTGCTGGAAAGTGATGTTCTCATTCCTAACTGCCAGAAAATCGGATACGCGGACACCGAGTGCGTCAGCCAAAGCGGACAGCGTTTCCATGTTCGGTTGGCGGGAACCGTCTTCGTAGTTCGTGATAGCCATGGGAGTGACATGGATCGCGTCTGCGAGAGCTTTTTTGGTCAGATTTCTCTTCAAACGATAGTATTTCAGATTTTTGTTAAACATGATCTAAACCTCCTCCCGTTTATATTCTATCACATATCTCACGAAAAGTAAACAGCTGTAAGACTCTTTAATTTACTATTCTTCGAAATGCCCCTTTCACAGTATCTTTCGTTTGACATTGTCTAAGGATTTTAGACAGTTGTCTTTTCGCCTTTTAATTGACTTATCCTGCAGCTTCGGCATCTGACTTTTCCGATACCGCGGAGAAGACGTTCCCGATGAACCGGGAATGGATGTCGATCTGCTGCGGGGACTTTCTGCCGTGCGGGTACGCGCGCTCATGAATGACGATTTTGCTGATAAACGTCCGAAGGATCTCCGGAGTCAGTTCCCGGATCACGGTGTATCGGTTCGCTGCATCAAGGAATCGGCGGATATCCGCCGCGCTTTCTCTCAGTTCAAAGATCTCCTTTTCCAGTGTTGGCAGACGGGATTCGAGGGCTTTCTTTTCATCCGTGTAATCGCCGGAAAGGATCCGGAATTGTTCGTCGCTGATCCGCCCGAGCACGTTGTCCTCATACAGGCGTTTGAAGAGGGACTTCAGCTCGCCGAGCCGCTTACATATCTGCGTTTGCTCCAGAAGCCGGCGGCTCAGTTCCCGCTCCGTTTTCTCCCCTGAACGCCTGCGGATGTATTCCGCAAATTCCTTCGCCTTCGTCCTAGCGGTATAGAGATATGCCTCTATGTGAACTCTGACATCTTGCTTGACATAAGGCATTCGTAATGATTGCGTTTACCGTTATGAATTCACACCTCCGATTCCATTTATGGGAGTTTATCTTTTTGTCGACTAATACGATCATTTTCATGCGCGACGCTAAAGCGGTGGTAAAAACGGTGAAACCGAATGTGAAGAGAACATCATGCGTATAATATATACGTATTGCTATTGACATACGCATAAATTAGGCGTATAATTGTTATAAGTGAGGAAGTGAGGGCACATAATGACAGCAAAAGAAATCTTGAAAATGCTGAAAAATGATGGCTGGACAGAGGTACCGAACCGTACAAAAGGCTCTCATTTACAGCTCAAACATCCTACGAAACCGGGAAGAGTAACGATTCCACTCCATTCGGGTGATATACCGCCCGGTACCCTGAATAGCATTCTGAAACAAGCGGGACTGAAATAATCTCAACCAAGGAGGCATCGACATGCGCAAAGCTTCATATCTTGCGGTTTTTGAACCGAGCGGCAGCGGATATAGTGTTTTTTTCCCCGATTTGCCGGGGTGTGTCAGTTACGGGGATTCCTATGAAGAGGCACAGCGGGAAGCGGAAGACGCTCTGGGACTCCATCTTTATGGAATGGAGAAAGACGGAGAGAACATTCCGGAACCGTCTAAACATCCGCAGATTGATCCTGAAACCACTCCGGGGTATCTGGTATCCCTTGTGACGGTATATCCCGACATGGTGGCAAATGAAATAGAGAACAGGCGGATAAAAACAAACGTCACCATTCCGGTATGGCTCAAAGAGGCAGCCGAAGAGGAAGGCGTGAACTATTCCAAAATACTGGAAGCCGCACTTGTTGATTATATTCGCAGTCAAGGGAAAGCGATACCGCGTCACATCTGAGAGATGGGCTGAGCTGAAATAAGAATGAGAAACTGAGAGTCATCTTGAACCAATTAAAGTCGTACAGCTCAAAAGCATAAACAAAATAAACAGAACGGAAAGCAACCGTTCTGTTTTTACTTGTTCCAGAAGACAAAACTCTTCGTGGATCGGGACAGACTATTCCGCCGGATACCTACTCACCACGACATCATTTGTTCCTTTCCAGCGTTCTTACAGTTGCCTTCATCATAGGCTCTGTTATTCTCACGAACCGGGTGCTGCCGTTTGAAGATTTCATTGTTTTCAATCAGCTCCGGTAAGGTCACCGGCATATAGTTGTTGACATCAACGCCGGCGTTCAGTACCAACGGGCGATTTACAAGCAGCTCCCAAAAGTCTTCATGACAGTTGTTGTGGATATGACCGTGAATCATATAGTACTTAGTATTGTGCCGGTAAGACAGCATCGGGTAATGAGAAAGCACCGCCCATCTATTCAACACAGGAACCTCAGCAGTATCTCCCACCGTTACAAAGTGTTTTTCGAGATCCACGTTCTTCATCCATGAATAGTCGTGATTGCCGATGATCAGGTGTTTCTGACCTTTCAGCCGGTTCAGGATGGATTCGGGATCGGGATGCCTGAAGAACATATCGCCGAGGATATATACCTTATCACCTCCGTGGATGCGAGCGTTCCAGTTTGCTGTCAACGCCTCATCCATCTCCTGAGCCGATGAGTAAGGCCTTTCTGTAAAACGAATTACATTTTCATGTCCGAAGTGGGTATCTGCAGTAAAGAATATCATATTTCTTCGGCTCCATAGTCATATGACTTTGCAGTTTGTTCTGACAGCGCAATGATTCTTTCAGGTTCATAGTTGGTATCTCCTCCTTAATCTTCTGTAGAGTAAAATTCCAACATATCGTCAAGCCTCAGACAGGCGAGACGTGATCCCTTCAATATCTCTTTGCTGTACCCACTCCCGCAGTCTATGCAGATAATATGTCGGTTTTTGTAGATGCGCAGCGGATTGTCCGCCTGATAGTAACATGTCGGCGTGTGTCCGAAAATCATGGTATAATTTCTGGGCTGCGGATCGCCGAATCCCCATCTCTCCCACACTGTGAATTCGGTTTTGTCGACGTATCGGGAGCTCTTTTTTAAACTATGGCGGTACGGATAATATCTCGTTGCCGAGGTTCCGTGAGCCAGTTTGTATCGCTTTCCGCCGAGAGTAAGATCTATGTTCAGCGGAAGGCTTTTCAGATATGACAGGATCTTCTCCTGCCGGGCGCTGTCGAGCGCATCGAAGGCATCATGCGTGACGCAGCCTCCGGTTCGATGCCACTGCTTCACATATTGCTGCGGAAAGGAGTACCTCTCCGTATCGGAATACTCCGTTTTCTTCTCCAGCGCCTGCAGCATCATGTATTCGTGATTCCCGAGCAGCATGTGCGCGTTGCTCATTCCCATGATCTCCTGCAGCAGATCGATCCCTCCGGGAAATCTGTCGACGACGTCCCCGAGAATGTATAGTGTGTCCTCCGGCTGCAGACAAATCTGATCCATCACAGACCGGAAGCGCGTCGTGTTTCCGTGAATGTCAGATATCAGGTAAATCATTTTTTATCCTCCAAGATCAAGCCATTCCTCCGTGATCAGCTGTTCACTCTCCCACCATCCGTAGCCGCGTTCAAAACGGTATTATTTTTCCACGCTGTAGGCTCCGCCAATCACGAGGAATCTGTGAACGCCCATCATTGCAGTTTTTTGCTTTTTGCTTTTTGCAATCTTACCTCTTTTAAGCAGAAACTAGAGAAGCCTTATAACACAGCCTTTTTGAGCCTCCTCCTGTTTTTAATTGTAAAAATTTACGTCCTTGTGGCACACCATGGAATTGTTGCAACCTTGTATCCTTACTCATGCTTTGACTGATGATCCGGAGAGCGCTCAATCATATGAATCAGATGTGCTCTTCAACTGCCGTTCCGCCGCCGAAGTATACTGTGATATGCCCGTCCCGGAAAACCTTAATGCACTCGATCATCTGGCGGACGATCGTGTCATCGTACACATCAGCATTCTCGATGCGTTCATTCAGGATTTTATCGATTCTCTTCATTATTTGCTTTGATTCTCGGTCGCCTGCCCTGTTTTCCTGAATGGCAGCGATTCTTCCTTTCAATTGGCCGATCTGTGCGTTTATCTCTTTGAATTCATCTTCACATGTGTCAAAGCTTTCTCCGTTTCGGACGCTTTCACCGACCAGTTCCATCATTCGACTGTTCAGCGCGTCAATTCTCCTTTGAAGAAGGTCCGTTTCTGTTGAGTCCAAGCTCAGCCCCAAAGCCTCGCTCAAGGTGGCTCTCATCAGGGTGAGGTATGTGTTTTCATCCTCCTTGCAGAATTGCTTCAAGGCTCGGACAATCGCATCCTTAAGCCGTGTTTCCTCGATTGTGAGCGAATCAGAACAGTATGAAGGACCGTTTTCCAGTCTGTTAATACATCTCCACACGATCTTTTTGTATCCGCTTCGGGTCCATGTGCATCTGCGCATCCTGCTTCCGCATTCCCCGCAGATCAAGATTTCAGACAGCGCATACTTTGAGTATTTCCCGATGAAACCGCTGCTTTTCTTCGTCTTAGGCGTCAAGGTGTTTCTGCGGGCAAGTTCCTCCTGAACCCGATGAAATACTTCCCAGCTGATGATGGCAGGATGATTGTTCTGGACCAAGTACATGGGCGCTTCACCCTGATTTCGCTTTCTTGTTTTTGTGATACAGTCGACGGAGACGGTCTTTTGAAGTATTACGTCTCCCGTGTATCGCTCGTTACGGAGAATATTGCTGATCAAGGCTTTTTGAAAGATGAAGTGTTTACCTTCAAACTGATAATTCCGGCTTTGGATATCATCTGCAATCTGCTGCTGCGTTTTCCCGGTCAGGTATTGGCTGTAGATTTCCCGGACTACCTCCGCTTCCTCCGGTACGATTTCCGGCTCACCGTTTTCGCCCCGTTTGTAACCGAGAAAGTTCCTGTACGAGAATGGGCATTTCCCGTTCTCGAAATTCTTCCGGAACGCCCATGTGATGTTCTTGGACATGCTTTCTGATTCAGACTGCGCGAAGCCCGCGTAGATAATCAGGTACAGTTCACTGTCTGTTTTCAGCGTATCGATGTTCTGTTCCTCGAAGTAGATTCCGATCCCTCTGGCTTTCAGCATCCGGACGTACTCGAGACACTCGACCGTATTTCTGGCAAAACGTGAGACTGATTTTGTAATGATCTTATCGATCTTACCGCTCAGGCAATCGTTGATCATTTTCTTGAATTGAGGCCGTTTGTCCGCTCGTGTCCCGGAGATTCCTTCGTCGGCGTAAATCCCGGCAAGTTCCCAATCCTTGTTCTCGGCGATCATCTCCGTGTAGACCTTCATCTGTGTCTTGTAGCTTGTCAGCTGTTCCTCTGAGCCGGTGGAGACTCGGCAGTATGCAGCGACGCGCTTCTGACGGTATTTTTCCTTGTCAACGATCAGAGATTTCTGCGCTTCGATGGGAATGACTGTTTTTTTCGGGATTACTGTGGCGCTCACGTTTCGTTTTCTCCTTCCGGTATTTCTGCATCCGTGACCGTGATGATCCGAACTGTGCCGGATTCTCCGAGCAGGACGGTTTTCACGAGTTCACTGAAGTAGGATTCATTGAATTGCTCTTGCGGGAGCATCATGGAGATCCGCTGTCTGGCGAGCCGGGCAATTACGGCTTCCCGACCGTTGTTCTCACGGTATTCTATGGCAGCCGCCTGGCTGATCAGTTCCAGAATCCGGTCTTCGTCTGGCGAACCGGCGGCTGTTTCCTGATCGATTTCATTCCGAAACCGTGTGAACGCGGAATCCTTATTCTTCTTTTCCTTAGGTCGGGGGATCATCAGGCTCGCGTTATCGATGATCCGGTTCATAAGGATACGGATTCTCTCGATTAGGTCCGCGTCGCCGATGCGTATCGCTGCCCCGCATTCCGGGTTTTGACATAACCATGCTTCCCGGATTCGGCAGTTGTTTGCGATTCTTCTCACCATGGGATGACCGCACTTTTCGCATTTCACATGGGGACGGATGAGGTCAATCTCGCGGGAAAAGCCGGTGGAGCACCTTGTCTGCCTCGCTCTTTTGCATTCGAGAGCAAGCTCATAGACTTCTTCACCGATAATCGGATCATATTCTCCGCTTCCGGCGTATCCGGCGTTTTCTATGATTCTCGCTACCCGCGCTTTTCCCCAGCAGAAGTTTTTTACGGTAAACGGAACACGGTTTACGGTCAGTCTCTCCGCAATTTCTTTGAGGGAGGCTCCGTTTATGTAGTCCTTGAAGATCTCCCGGATACATTCCGCTTCGTCGGGATCTATGACCGTTCTTCCGTTCCGTACCGTATAACCGAACGGGATTATCCGTTTCTGTGCCATGTGTGTTTCCCCTTATATATGTTCCGTGAATTGGATACCGCCTATGAAATCCAGTGTAAGGAGGTCACTTGCGCTCAGGCTTCCCGAGAGTACGATTTTTCCGAACAGATCTGCGTCAAAGGTGCTGATCGGGTCTTCAATCTCTTCAATGTATTCCTTCAACTGCCGGACATTCTTCAGCGCCTCGTCCAGCTTTGCACCGGATGTGATGCTCTTTGACGCTTTGAGTTCTTCCACCCTTGCCGCAATCTCCCTTGATTTTGCCTGATACACGTCAATGGGAATGTAGTTCTTACCGTATAACTGTTCGAGCATAAGGAGCTGACCATTCAGATCGGCGAGTTCCTTACTGATTTCCCGTGATCCTTCGTCATGAACGCGGTACCGCTGAATGGCGCGGACAAGAGCATTTTCCGTTGCTGCGAGTACGTCGCTGCCAAAGCGGAGGTTGTTCACCATGGTGATGAATCCGCTCTCGATTTTCTCTGTCTGGACGTAGTGCGCACTGCATTTCGAGCTGTTCTCGATATGGACGGCACAGCACCAGCGTTCACGTCCGCGAACCACATGGCGGCGGATGAGTGCTCCGCATTCCGCACAGCGCATCTTCCCCGTGAAGGGATAGTCAGTGATTTCTGTTTTCCTCGCGCTTTTCTCTCTGCGCTGATCCAGAAGCCGCTGTACCGCATCGTATTCCTCGCGGGAAATGATGGGATCATGCGTGTTCTCTGAGAAGAACATGTCCTCTTCTCCCCGGTTCTTCTTCCTTTTGAAAGGGAACTCGGTGGTATAGGACTTCTGGAACAGGGAGTCACCGACGTATTTTTCGTTTGCGAGGATATATCCGATCCTTGTGGCTTTCCAGTGGTGCAGGCCGTTCCGGGTTGGAATTCCGCGCCGGTCCAGCTCTCTGGCGATCGCGGCAGTTGAGCATCCGCTCAGGTAAAGGCTGAAGATCAGCCGGACGATTTCCGCTTCCGGGGCATAGGGGACGATACGTCCTTTGAGCCTCGTAAACCCGTAGGGAACGCTGGCGTTTATGTAGTCGCCGTCTTCCATCCGTTTCCGGTTGGCGAGCTTCAGGTTCTGCGATATCGCCATCGATTCTTCCTGGGCAAGCGCAGAGAAGGTGTTCAGCAGCATCTCGTCCGCCATGGACTGCGTGTTGATCCCTTCCTTCTCGAACATCACGGAGACGCCCAGAACCTTGAGCTTTCGTATGTAGGCGAGGGCTTCTTTGACGTTTCGCGCAAACCGGGATACCGACTTGGTGATGATCAGGTCAATCTGCTTCAGCTCGCACATACGGATCATCCGGAGGAAATCCGGCCTCTTTTTTGCCGAGGTTCCGGTGATGCCTTCATCAGCGAATACCTCGACGAGCGACCAGTCGCTTCGGCTGGTAATCAGATCCGTGTAAACCCGGATCTGCCGGGCGTAGGAGTTCAGCTGATCGGCGGAGTTGGAGGAGACGCGGCAATAGGCGGCAACTCTGCGTTTCCCGACCTGTTGAAACGCCTGGGGATCAATTCGCGTGATCGTAGCCATTGACGCACCTCCTTCCGTGTCCGGCAACACACATTATATTCGGAAAAAACCGCAAGTCCAGCCAGAATCCGCCCCGAATTGATAACTTACTGATAACATTACTTCGTCCGGTATCATACGCAGATTATTTGGAATTGCCGTAAAATGCAGAAGTGGACTATAAAAGTGGACTATAAGTGTACTATAAGTGGATATTAAACTTGACAAACTGGCTTTATTGAATACAATGGCGAGGTTGAACACCTCGACCGGTGTGAATAAAACACCGGGCCTGCGGACAAAAAGTTGGACACTGAAAAGGAGAAGATATGTATACGCAGGAAGAATTACTCAAGGCTATCGAATTGTATATCAAAACAAATCGAAGCATTAAGGCGGTGATCTCAACATTAGGATATCCAAGTCCGAATATGCTTAGGAACTGGTACCGATCGCATCTTAGGGGTGAAGAATCGCAGCAAAAGCGTACAAGTAAATATTCCGAAGAATATAAGCAGTCAGTCATCGACAGCTATTATGAAAACGGCGAGGACATATCGCTGACAGCCAAACAAAACGGAGTACCGCGTTCAACGCTTGCCGATTGGCTTCAGGAGAGACATATTTCGCATAGACCCGCTTGCATATCAGGAACCGATGTGGTAAAATACGGTGACGAGCATAAGCTAATGGCGGTAACGGAAGCGGCCTGCGGTACAGATTTAGTCTTTCGTATGTCATCTGTGTATTTGAGCACGAGCACTTTCTTGTAGTCCATATGCGGACCTCCTCAAAATGGATTCCTCTTCGAAGAAAGAGGTACTTCCATTATAGCGGTTTGTCCGCATTATGGCCGGGAATTATGACAACATCCGGCCGGGGATTATGTCTTTCGCTGGCCGGAAATTATGACCCTGCTGGCCCGTTGCGATGTCAATCTGCATTATAAGCTGGTCTCCCGAAATCCTTCCCGGACTGCTTATCCATAAAGATGTTCTTTTCTGCGATCCCCGCGCTGTCCATACCGCTTTGTTCCACTCCAAGATTTCTCAAGACCGTGGACGGATGCTGAACTATATGCAAAATATCATCTTACTCCCGATGAGATTGCATTTATCGAAGCAACAATAAAGCCGATGGAATGATTCATTTATTCACCGTAAACATTTTGGCTTTTTTAAAAGGAGTTAATATGAGAATCGTTAGTGACAAAAAATCAGTTGATTTTCTTTTCGTCTTACGATGCACAACCCGACAGTATGCCAAGGAGTTTGTCGAGAAAGGTGCTATTAAATTCAGTACACCACAATCTTGGGTTACCGACGAAGAAAAACATGGCAAAGGGCGAGGCGATGTTCTGGAAGGCACATTTGCTTGCTGTAATCAATTAGATCTTGAGAATATGATTCGCCTCGCAACTAAATATAGAATATCAGACGACCAGGACATTGAAAGATTCTGCAAAGACGGAAAAATATATTTTAAACGCAAAAGTGTAATGATTCTCCCGACCTTTTGCATGTATTTGCTTAAACGAGATATGTTTGAATGGCCAGAAAAAGCTGGATGGCACAACATCAGCACCACGATTCCCGCAAAATACTTCCGCGATTTTGCAGAACAAAAAACAACTGAGGAGATACGTAAACTCCCTTTAGATAAGCAACCCGCTGTTGTATTTATCCATAATTTCGATGAGTTAAAGAAGAGAATCTTTTCTCATTTAGTTGCGCTTGGTATAAGTAAAGAAGAGATACTGGTTGAACCCATATCTTATTATGACTTCAATCAAAATGGTGTAATGGGATGGTTCGATTTATGTCAAGATCCTCCGCTAGAACTTGCATTTAAAGACATTTCGTTTTCTGATCAAAGTGAAGCACGGTTCATTATTAACACAAAAAACGAAACGGCAGCCGAATATTTGAGAAACAACGTCATCCAAGTCGGGACACTTTCTGACATTGCAAAATTTGCCGATGGTTATTTTTCTGAGGGATTGGAGTTCAGTTGCAAAATAGAATTGGAAGAGCGTGATAACATAGATAATGATTAGGGATAGCAAACTACAACAGGAAAATGTTATCTGATTATTATGAATGCTCTTGATATTATTTGCTCCTTTGTGAATGGTTCATCCTTAACACAGATTATTTCCTCCAGATATGTTCAAGTGGTTTTCCCTAATTGCCATATCTGGAGGTTTTACGGTCGGCTGTTTTCTCTGCTGAATCGTGTTAGGATTTCTTATATCCACGGTGAAGCTGGCGTTAGTGTGACCGAGAATGCCCGAGAGCGTTTTGGCGTCCACACCGCTTCGCATGGCGTGGGTGGCGAAGGTGTGGCGCAGATCGTGGAAGCGGATGTCCGGCAGACCCGCCCCTTTGAGAATCGCCTGCAGCCGATGATAAGCTGCGCTGGGCGACGTCGGTTTCTCCGGCTCCAGCAGACTCGGGAAGATCCACTCAGTCATCGCCGTCTTGCGCCGCTCCTTCAGCACGTGGAGTGTGCTGGGCGGCAGCAGGATCGTGCGAGTTGTCTGTTGTTGGGCAGATGGCGCGTTCGATGTGCCTTCGTATAATTTCAGAAAGAAATTATGTGAATTGAATCCGAATAATGAAACAGCGCAGATGTTGTTGAACGGTGAGCATACATTTATTCTAAAAACGATCA
>JAEEGL013234069.1_pt1 | contig 24143 bp, 19 predicted proteins | sample 9134231 | NCBI WGS metagenome assembly JAEEGL01 (sample SAMN16246548, study PRJNA631951) | gut metagenome | biome: gut microbiome; feature: rumen; material: fiber-attached | host: Bos | place: Iran: Karaj | collected 2018-10
TACACACCGTACCTGGTATTTGCCTCGTCGTCGACTGACATCGGAAAGACGGGCGTGACGAATGTCACCATGCGCCAGGAGGTGGACGGCAGCACGGCCGGCAGCTACGAGCTGAAGGGCACCCTGTCGGGCATCAGCCACGACGACGCCCAGGGCTTCTACATCCTGCAGAGCGGCAACCGCTGGGCCAAGATAGGCAGCGACACGCACGCCTACATCCCGCCCTTCCGCGCCTACATCGTGCCCACCGCTGCGGCCCCCGCGCCCGCTGTGGACTATCTGGACAACGAGTTCCACGATGCCGGCAGCGCCACAGGCATTGACAGCATGCGCACGACAGACCGCAACGGCACCGAGCGATGGTTCGACCTGAACGGCCGCCGCATAGAGAAACCCACCACAAAAGGTATTTACATTCGTAACGGAAGAAAGGAGATCGCAAAATGAAAAAGCAGTATATCAACCCCGAGATGGAAATGGTGCGTCTGGAACAGACCGTCATACTCTGCGTGAGCGGACAACTGAGCGACGATGAGGCCACGGAGCCGGCATCAGCCCCGCTGTTTGATGCCGACGACGACTTCTAACAGTGCATGGTAGGACAAAGAAAACGGGCTGACCCTCGGCGGTCAGCCCGTTTTCTTTTGTTCAATAAATAAGGCTCTGTGCCTCTGTGTTCTATTCATAAGACAGGCCAACCATCAACGATGCTCGTTCATATATTCGCGGGGCGACATGCCATAGAACTTCTTGAAGATGGTAGAGAAAGAAGCGGCATTGTTGAAACCACAGGCATACATCACCTCAGTGATATTCATATTGCGCGAAGCCAAGAGATTGGCAGCCTGCTTCAAACGGATATTGCGAATGAAGTCGTGAGGAGTCTGCCCTGTCAGCTCCTTCATCTTGCGATGCAGATGAACTCGCGATATTCCTACCTCCTCGGCAATAGCATCCACACTGAGGTCGGAATTGCTGATATTCTTGCTGATTACCTTCATCACACGCTCTAACAGCTGGTCGTCGGGCGATTTCATCTTTACCTTGTCTACCTGCTCTTCCAACTGGTCGTTGCGACCGTATTTCAGTCGGAGCATCTGGTGTGTATGGATGAGGTTTACAATGGTGCGGCGCAGGATGTCCATATTGAAGGGTTTCATCACGTAAGCATCGGCTCCCATCTCCAAGCCCTCCAACTGGTCTTCATCACGGCTCTTTGCCGTCAGCAGGATGACAGGGATATGGCTTGTGCCCGGATTGCTCTTAATCTTGGAACACAGTTCGTTACCATCCATCTCGGGCATCATGATGTCGGAGATGACAAGATCGGGCATGCTCTTCAGCACCTCGGTCAGACCAGTACGGCCGTTTTCAGCCACGCTGACCTGATAGGCTGAAGACAGCTCTGCCGCCAGATAGTCACGAATCTCGGCATCGTCTTCGACAATGACAATGTGCTGACGGCGGGTAGCCTTGGGCAACTCAGCGGCCACTGGGGTTTCCGTAACCAGTTCTTCGTCGAACAGGCTAGTGGCATGAGACACATTCTCCTTGTCGACTATCATCTCCTCGGGTTTCAGATGGCTGTTGCCTAAAGGAATGGTGACGACAAACTCGCAGCCAGGAGCTCCTTGATTATTATGGGCCTCGATGGTTCCATGATGGAGTTCGACCAACGAGCGAGTCAGGTCGAGTCCGATACCCGTTCCCGTCTTGCGATCGTTTACCATCGTCGGTGTCTGATAGAAGCGTTCGAAGATGCGGTCGAGTTTGTCTTCAGGGATTCCTTCCCCGCTGTCCTTGATGGCAATGCGCACGTGGCTGTCATCATGACTGACGGTGATGCCTATCTCGCCTCCCGTCGGGGTGAACTTAAAGGCATTGCTCAACAGGTTGACCACGACCTTGTCGAAGTTGCCACGATCAATCCAGACGGGCAGCATCTGTACATCATGCTCGTATGTGAAACGAATGTTCTTAGCCTTTGCCTGCTGATTGAAAAGGGTATAAATGTCTCCGATGAACGAGATCAGTTCGGTCTCGCACATGTGCATCTGCATCTGTCCCTTGTCAATCTTACGGAGGTCCATCATCTGGTTTATCAGACCCAGAATACGCTCTGCATTCCGTCGGATGGTTTCGTAGACACTGCGGCGGTGGGGGTCGTCATCTTGCTTGATGAGTGAGAGCAGCGGCGTGACAATGAGTGTCATAGGGGTGCGAATCTCGTGAGAGATATTCATAAAGAACTTCAGTTTCGCGTCAGCCATCTCCTCTGCATGGATATGCTCCTGCAGGCGCAGGCGGTCTTGCTCCTTACGGCGGCGGATTCGCAGATACCGCCATAATATGGCACCCAATGCCATGAGGTAGACAACATACGCCAACGGAGTGCGATACCAGGGAGCATGAATGACAACCGTAAAGCATCGCTCAGGGGTTACGATACCATCCTGCTCTGCCACCACACAGAAATCATAGTTTCCAGGCTGCATGTGGCTGAAGGTAATCTCGTTGACCCCCGGCTGCATGCGCACCCATTCTTCTTTGTTGATGCGATAACGATAGACGATATGTTCAGGATTATCGTAGGTAAGCGTAGACAGCTGCAGGGCAAACGAATTATCACTGGAAGCCAGCACGAAGCGGTTGGAAGCAATCACTGTCGTGTCGACCACATGCCACAGGCCAGACATCGTGGCAGGGGTGACAGGCTCGCCGTCCACCCAGAATCCAGTCAGCTTCACCTCTGCCTTCCATTCGCGCTCCCGAATATCCTGTGGATTAAACCATGTGATGCCACCCAAGCCACCAAACAACATCTGTCCGTTAGGAGCCGTAAATGAGGCACCGTCGCTGAACTCATTCGACTGCAGTCCGTTGTCGACGAAGAAGTTGCTGGTCTGATTCGTCTTAGGATTCATTCGGCACAGGCCATGATCGGTGGATATCCATAAACAGCCCTGATGGTCCTGCTCAATGCTCGAAATGCCGTTGTCTGCCAATCCACTCTCGATGGCATAGTGATGCTTCTTACCCGTCTTCAGGTCGTACCCTAACAAGCCGTCGTTGGTTCCTACATACAATTTCCCGCCAAACTCGCGAGCCACGCGCGTTGGGGTACCATAATTCAAACAATTGTTCCCTTTAAAGGTAGTAAGCCAGCTTTCTGTTGCCAAGTCGAGGGCACATATGCCCATCGTGGTCGCGACATAGATGCGGCGGCCATCCGGCGAGAGGGCTATCTGTGAAATATAGTTGTTGGTAAGGCTGTTCACCTTGCGATTGCTGGCAGCATCGCCCTCCTGCACATAGGTTTTCACCTCGCCTGTCTGGCCATCGAGGCGCAACAGGCCATAGCCCATCGTTGCCAGCCACAGGCGTCCCTGCCTGTCTGTACACATGCCAAAAATGCTCACTGCCGGTCCCTGAGGCAAGCGATGCGGATGGTAGGTCAGACTATGAGGGTCTATCCAGCCACAGCCCTCCTTATACGTTCCAATCCAGACACGCCCTTCGTGGTCTTCTGTCATTCCGAGAATCGTAGCAGGGAAATTTTCCTTAAAGTGCCTGACTACCTTTCCCTTTGTGTCCAGACAGTAGAGTCCGTCCTTGTCGGTACCTATCCAGTTCAGGCCATTCTTACTCATCAGCACGCTGGTGACACAGGCCGAACCGATGACATTGCGAGCACCCAGCTTATAGCCCATATAGTGGAAGCCTGTGGTCTTGGCGGGGTGCATGTAGATACCTTTCTGAAGCAGTCCCAGCCAAGTGTTGCCATTGCGGTCTTCACAGATGGAGTAGACCTTGGCAGTACTTAAGTCGACATCGCGGCTATAGTAGGGATTGTCTGTCAACTGCTGCGTCTTGGGGTCGTAGATAGCCAGCCCCAAGCCGTCATAGCCTATCAGGATACGATGATCGCGACTGACATAGAGCGTAGAGATGTGTTTCGTACCCGTACCTTCTATATGAACGGGCGACGCATCGAGTCTGAACATACCCGCATTGGCTGTTCCCACATAGATGCGGCCTTCGCCATCCTCGCAGACACCACGCACCATCCCTAACTGGTCCTCGTCCTGGAAATAGCGATGCATCTTCTTCCCGTCATAGCACAGCAGTCCCTGGCTCTCGGTCACAATCCATAGGCGGCCGCGGCGGTCTTCCATCATCCGATGAGCGGTTTTCACCTCTGCCAGCTCGCCGCCCAACTGGCGGGCCTCCTTGCCATTCGTCATCTGCAGGATGCCATGTGCCGATGTCCCGATGAGGATACTCCCATCGCGGCGCTCCAACAGCGAAGTCACATAACTGGGAACAGAATGACCAGACAAATCGTAGGTCGTTACATCTTTAAAACGCTCGCCGTCATAGGTCTGCAAGGCTCCATACATACCTATGTAGAACAAGCCGTCGCGGTCTTGCATCATGCAGTTCACATAGTTGCTGGCCATTCCCAAGTCCTGACGCATCTCTTTCTTCAGGATGCGGAACTGATAACCGTCATACCTGTTCAGTCCGTTACGCGTAGAGACCCATATAAAGCCGTCATGATCCAGGAATATCTGTGTCGTGAAGCTACTCGACATCTGCTTGTCTGCATCAAACAGCTTACCCATCTGGGCATACATGCTCAGAACGATGAACAGGAAGGAAAAGGTTAGAACTTTACGCATTTTTATATTTTAAGTTAGTAAGTTTGTTAGAAAACGGATGCAAATATAGTCATTTATTTTCTTACTTCCAAACTTTACGCAGTGTAACATGCATAAAAGTTACATAAAATAAACTTTCTGTTACGAAATCACAGCAGAGCGAACACCCTCCACGACACCTTCCGCTTGCAGGCAACAGCACTGCGGCCTAAAAAAAAGCAGGCTGCTGGAACGCTTTCCAGCAGCCACTGCGGTTACAAAACAAACTACTAATGATAATATTACTAAAACAAATCTTTACGTAAAACGTCTCCGTTTCTTTTTGCAAAGGTACACACTTTTCCTTAAACGGGCATTATATTGCGTTTCAGATACTTTTCTCCGTGTATCAATCGAATATTTGGCAGTCAATTCATCACTACCACTCCGCCGTTTTGTGGTATCGTGATGTTGATTTGCTGCTTATTGCTCTGCTTTACGGTAGTCACCTTTCCCTGCAGTTTGGCATCGTCGGCATAGACGGTCAGCGTGGTTCCCTTTGCAAACATGGGCAGCGAAAGTGTACGCTTCAGAGGTTGCTGCTCGGCATTGATGCCTACCACAAACCAACGCTCGCCACTGCGCCGGGCCAGGATAATGTATTTGCCCGGATAGCCGTCAATAAAACGAACTTCATCCCACATGGTGGGCACCTTCTTCATAAAGTCAATAGCCCAGGCGGGAGCGTCTGTCAGATTATCGGGAGCCAGCGCAAAATGCTGTTGGGCACTCTGGAAGAGCACTGCCGTAGCCAGGGCATAGACATCGCTCGTCCGCCGATAGGTACCATGCTGGTTGTCAGTGCTGTAGCGTTTGTTCAATGCACTGCCGCCAAAATCCATCGAGCCCACCGTGTTGCGGATAAAGGGATGTATGCAGCCATTACGCGCCTCGGCATCACAGAAGGCTTGCCCGAAACTGAGGTTCTCAGAAGCCAGCACCGCCTCGCTAGCCACATAGTTGGGGAACATGCGCTCCCACCCTCTGGGCAGTGTGCATCCATGGAAGATACACAGCAGTCCATAGTCGTTGGCATCGCTCAGAATATCCTCATATAGCTGGAGGGTAGGCTGCTTGTCGCCAGCAAAGAAGTCGACCTTGATGCCTCGGATGCCGTTTTCCTGCAGCCACTTCATCTCCTGACGGCGGATGCGACTATTGCTCATGCGATTCTTTGGAGTCTGAGGAGCATCGTTCCAGTAGCCATTACTATTATACCAAAGGAAGAGCGACACCCCCTTGCTGCGGGCATAGCGGGCCAGTTCGGCCACACGCTCATAGCCTATCTGCAAGTCCCAATGGGCATCTACCAGCACCGTCTGCCAGCCCATAGCTGCCGAGAAGTCGATATACTCTTTCTGCTCGTCATAGTTGCAGCTGCTGTCCATCCGTATAATCCAGCTCCAGGTGCCCTTGCCATATTCATAGACCTTGGAGGGCTTGTACTTCTGCTCTACCAAATCCCACGGCACAGTGGTCTCCACGATATGCTTCAACGGTCCGACGGTGATGGTGCGCCAAGGGGTAGATGCCGGCAAGGGCATACCGACAAAGGGGCTGCCTAACCCATTGAGCTCGCCATCCTGAGGGAATCCAATCTGATAGTGGCCACCTCCCGTATTCAGCAGGCGACAGCCGACATAGCCGCCATCGGTTCCTGTCTCGCTGAGGAGTACCCAGTTGTCACCAGTTCTAAAGAGACAAGGAAAGGTATAGCCCTCGCCCCAGCCATTCTTCCCTACGGGTTCATCGCAGGTGTAGGGTGTCTCGTAGCTGGGATAGGTACGGGCAAAGCCCCCCATCGGCTTCACTTGCGGACAAAGGAAGGTGGTGGTGCCTTCTGGGAAAATAAAACTGCTGGCCTCGCCTTTGACAACACAGACACAAACGGGATTGCCATCAGGGCCTTTCAGTCCTGGGCGCTGCAAGGTATAGCGGAAGGCCACATCACGATTGCTGATGCGGAAGGTGATATCCATCACGTGGCGCCCTTCCTGTTGGTAGCTTGCCACCACCTCCGTAGCCACATAGTCAACATGGCTTTGCTTGATGGTGCGCAAGTCATAGCTGTCGCTCAACTGTCTCTCTTGGACATTTGTCTGTGTCAGCTGGCGACTGTAGTCACCGATGTTGGTCACGATGCCTAAGGGCGACTGGCTAATCAGCTGCTGTCCGTCGTAGCTTACTTGATAGCAAGGCTTGCCTTGCTCCATTTCCAATGTCAGGGCTACGCGTCCGTCAGGACTCTTGTACGTGTCGGCCATCGCTCCGGTAGTCATCACCATCAGCCCGGCCAAAAGGATCATTGCTTTCATTTTTTCTTATTGCTGTTTTATAATTATTTTCGTTCAAACTTCCAATAGTCAAGACGCGTGTCACCAGACACCTTACTGAAACATATGAACAGGTCGTGAACACCTTTTGCATTCTTCACCTTTGTTCTGAATGTACGGTACACTTCCATGCCCCCTGTTGTCTCTATTTCCATGCTACCGACAATGGGACCATTCTTGCTGTCCAACCTTAGCGTCAGCGCACAACGCCCCGTTGTAGAAGCCACAACGGCAAAACTCCTGGCTCCCTTGTTGCCAAAGTCTACGCCACGAAGCTTGATGTATTCGCCATCGTTGATGTCATAGACATACATGTTACGCCTGCCCGTAGATTCAGGCATGTCGGCAACCACTCCAGTATTGGGTATGCCCATCTTCGCAGTCTTCAATCCGTAACCCCATGCCATTGTTTCTGCCTCTATCCGCCGGTAGGGATTCAGCCACTGTAACTGCTTCAGTGGTTTCTGGTCAAGCCAATAGGGAATCTCCTGAATGGTTCCATCGGTATTGTATGTAATCTCTGATGCCGAGACAGAGCGACGTTCATGGTGAACAAAAGTATCCAGATGCATCAAATCATAGTTTTGTCCGAAAACATAAGCGTGTCCTTTGTAGTCGCAAATACCTGGATGGTTCCCCCTGTCACGTGGTGTAGGGCGCATGATATACCCCTTTGGCTCCCACGGCCCCTCCGGGCTATTGCTCATGGCATAGCCTAAAGCCTCCGGACAACACGTCGTAGCATAGGCAAGGTAATAATGTCCCCCACGCTTATAGAGCCAAGGCCCTTCCTGATAATGCTCTATATGATATGGCAACTGATGAATTTCGCCCTTGGTGGATATCATGTCGTCATTCAGCTTCACCCAATAAGTATGGGGGTTACCCCAGTACATATAAGCCTGACCGTCGTCATCGATAAATACAGTGGGGTCGATGTCTTCCCAATGTTCCTGCTGCCAAACGAGAGGTTTTCCCAATGGGTCACGGAAAGGACCGTATGGCGTATCGGCAACCAGCACTCCGATACCATGCCCATGCAAAGGCGCATAGAGATAATATTTGCCGTTTCGCTCTACGGTTTGTATAGCCCATGCCCCATTTTCCCGCGAACGCCACGTGAAATCCTTTAGTGAAGCCACTGCACCATGCTCAGTCCAATTCACCATATCCGTGGTCGACCACAAGAGCCAGTCATACATGAAGAATCCTGCAGAACTACGCTCGTTCACGTCTGGTATATCTTCTGGCGATGAATCATGTGAGGTGTACAGAAACAATGTATCGCCCTTCACCATAGGTGAGGGGTCGGCAGTAAACTTCGTCTGGAACAGTGGCATATTCACAGACACTTTCTCTTCTACGGCAGCCTGAAGCAGCAACGAGTCATTCGAATACACAGGACGGTCGTTGGAGCCAACTAAAGACGTTTCTTGTGCCACACTGCACATAGCGATAGTCATCATCGCAGCAAGGAGGGTTGTTTTCTGTTTCATCATGCTTGCAAAAGTACAAAAAAAAACAGTAACAGCAATATTTTCGTGTTACTGATTCTTTTTTACTTGTATCTTATTCTACCCTCACCCACTCACCCAACAGGGCTGAAAGGCCGATGTACAAAGGGATTGGAGCACGTGAGGGTGAGTGAGTTCACCCTCACTTCTACCCTCACTTCTACCCTCACTTTTTTGAAGTAATCATTTCCCCTCCTAAGTTAGGAGGGGTTAGGGGTGGTCTGAACAAACGCATAAACTTGTACCAACTTACTTTTAAGCATGTTCCCAAAAAGTGAGGGTAAAAGTGAGGGTAGAAGTGAGGGTAATCGTGGATACCCTCACGTACTTTAATCCCTTTGTACATCGGCCTTTCAGCCCTGTTGGGTGAGTGGGGTGAGGGGAATTTTAAAAATGAGAAATGAGAAATGAGAAATGAAAGAATTGGATTTCCTGCTCAGGGAAAGATTTGTCAGCGAGACACGTCGCAGCCCTCAGTCCGAAGGCTTCGAACTCTCAGTCCGCAGGCTTCGGACTCTGAGTCCGTAGGGGACGTACTGAAAGCGTATGGCTTATAACGCACAGATGCTCCTTCGCCTGCTGCTGTTCCTTCAGACTTCCCACTCGTAGGTGTCGTAGCAGACGGCCCGTGCTCCGAAACCCTCCTTCTGGTAGATAAGCGACTCGTTCAACACATCACTATGCGTCTCTGTAGACTTGCCAAAATCGAGATACAACGTGTGAGGATAGGTACGCAGTATCTCATCCACTATGGCATTTACCACGCCCAACCGCTTGCCCTCGGGAGTAGCCGCAATATACTGGGTATGAACAACCTGCGAAGTCAGGTAGACCACACAGCCCCCCAGCAGGCGACCTTCCTTTCGGGCCTCGAAGAGCACGATATGGTCAGGGAAGCGCTGATGCAGCAGCAGTATCTCGTCCAAGGAATGGACGGGTCTGACTCCATGTCGCGTTTGCAGATTTTCTGAGAGTATCTGCCAGAAGCTGGCAAAATCAGTACCAACACCTGTTTCCACCTTTTGACTTTGGGCCACTTTCAACCCATGCCGACGGTCTTTTTTCCATTTCAGCGGACGAGCCAGCACGATGGTTGACGAGACATCGCGCTCGACGAGCCGCGCATCGAAGACACGCCACATAGCATAGAGAGACTCCTCAGCAGGCAACTGATGATAAATCCAGGGAATGGCCTTATAGACAACCCGCTGGAACCCACGCTCCGACAGATAGTGCCGCCAAAGGGTGAAAAGCTCTATCACATGGGCTGTAGTAGCCTCACTTCCCATCACCAGCCCGCCATAGGTGAGTCCCTGATGAGAGTAGAACACCTGTCCCCGCTCATTGGCCGGAAGGAGTGCATAGAGCTGACTGTCACGGTAGAACAGTAGCGAATGGTCCTCGAAGCGGTCGCTATGGTAATCCATGTAGCTGCGATGGAAGAGGAAGGTCCCATTCTTCGACTGCGCCACAAACCGGTTCCACTCCTCAGCCCTGCCTGGAGTATATCTTATTATTTCGAACATCCTACGTATCTTAGGAAATCATCATAGTCATAGATATAGTCGGCCTCGTCATAATGCTCTGAGGCCAGCACCAGACAGACTGCCCCGCTGGAGAAATCGTCCAGCGTGCGCCATATATCCGTTTCAATGAGCAATCCTTGCCAAGGGTGGTTCAGCAGGATGGTCTCTCGCTCGCGACCGTTGTCGAGCGTCACATGGAACGAACCGCTGACAGCGATTAGCAACTGGCGCAGGCGCTTATGGGCATGCCCGCCGCGCCCCATTCCACCAGGGACATCATAGACCCAGTAGGCCCGTCTGATGTCAAACGGAACCATGCTGGCCCCCTCGGCAAAAGTCAGGTTGCCGCGAGGGTCAGTGATTCTGGGCAAGTCTATGATTCGTCCTATCATTTCTTCATATAGGGTTCAGTGCCAAGAACCGTCTTGGCCAGTCGCTTGGCTTTGTCACGCAGGGCTTCCACATCGTCGCCCACCTCACCATAGCAGAGCACCACACCCATGCGGCGACCCTTGTGAGCCTCGGGCTTGCCGAAGATGCGGATGCGCGTGCGGTCTTCTTTCAGTGCCTCCTCCAGATTGTATTCGAAGAGTGTACGGTCTACAGGACTCGTTGCCTCACGCGGCGACAGGATGACGGCCGAGGCGCCTGCATGCTCCAGGTGAATGGCGGGGATGGGCAGTCCCATCACGGCACGGAAATGAAGCTCAAACTCCGAGAGGTTGGTGGTATGTCCGAGCGTCACCATACCCGTATCGTGCGGACGGGGTGAGAGTTCCGAGAAGATAACCTCGCCCTGCTTGGTCAGGAAGAACTCTACACCCCAGATGCCGGCACCTGTCAGGGCGCGCGTCACCTGGTCGGCCATGTGCTGAGCCTGCTTCAGGGCCTCGTCAGAAATCTTGTAGGGCTGCCACGACTCACGATAGTCACCGCCCTTCTGCACATGCCCGATGGGGGGACAGAACAGGGTGGGCCAGCCGTTCTTCTGGGTGACGGTGAGCAGGGTGAACTCGGACTCGAAGTCGATAAACTCCTCGATAATCACCTCCTTCACGTCGCCGCGGCCTTCCTCCATAGCCTCACGGAATGCCTGTTCCAACTCCTCATCGTTATGGACATAGCTCTGTCCGTGACCAGAAGAAGACATCAAGGGCTTCACTACACAGGGGAAGCCAATCTCGTCGGCCGCGCGCTTAAACTCGTCGAAAGTCTTGGCATAGAAATACTTAGCTGTACGCAAGCCTAACTCCTTAGAGGCCAAATCGCGAATGGCACGGCGGTTCATGGTGTAGTTGACGGCACGAGCCGACGGCACCACCTGAATGCCCTGCTCCTCGAACTTAAACAACCGCTCCGTGCGGATGGCCTCAATCTCAGGCACGATGATGTCGGGCTTATGCTTGTTGACAACAGCCTCCAGGGCATCGCCGTCGAGCATAGAAAACACCTCGCGCTCGTCGGCTACCTGCATAGCGGGCGCATTATCATAACGGTCGCAGGCGATTACATACTGGCCTGCACGCATGGCGGCAATCACGAACTCCTTGCCCAGTTCGCCTGAGCCTAAAAGCAATATCTTCTTCATATATTAACGGTTTGCGTACATATTATCATAATACTTCTGATAGTCGCCCGAAGTGACATTGTCGAGCCACTCCTGATTGTCGAGATACCAGCGGACGGTCTTCTCGATACCCTCTTCGAACTGTAGAGAGGGCTCCCAGCCCAGTTCCTTCTGCAGCTTGGTCGAGTCGATGGCGTAACGCAGATCGTGGCCGGCACGGTCGGTAACATAGGTGATGAGGTCCATATCCTCGCCTTCCTTACGACCGAGCAGGCGGTCAACGGTATTGATGAGCACCTTGATGATGTCGATGTTCTTCCACTCATTGAAGCCACCGATATTATAGGTATCAGCAATCTTTCCCTCATGGAAGATCACGTCGATGGCGCGGGCATGATCGACGACATAGAGCCAGTCGCGCACATTCTCGCCTTTACCATAGACAGGTAACGGCTTACGATGACGGATATTATTGATGAACAGCGGAATCAGTTTCTCAGGGAACTGATAGGGGCCGTAATTGTTAGAGCAGTTTGTGATAACTACCGGCATGCCGTAAGTATCGTGGAAAGCACGCACGAAATGATCGCTTGAGGCTTTCGAGGCACTGTAAGGAGAGTGAGGATTATACTTCGTGGTCTCCAGGAAGAACTTGTCGCCATAGGCCAGATGATGCTCTGCGCTCGAAGCCGTCGTGGTGAACGGGGGCTCGATGCCCTCGGGGTGGGTCAGTTCCAACGCACCATACACCTCATCAGTAGAGATATGGTAGAAACGCTTGCCCTCATATTTCTCAGGCAGGCTCTCCCAATAGAGTTTGGCAGCCTGAAGCAGCGAGAGTGTACCCATCACGTTGGTCTTAGCGAATGTGAAGGGATCCTTGATAGAGCGATCCACGTGGCTTTCAGCAGCGAGATGGATGATGCCATCCACCTTCTTGTCCTGCATCAGCTTGTAGAAAGCATCGAAATCACAGATATCCATCTTCACGAACTCATAGTTGGGCTTATCCTCAACATCCTTCAAGTTTGCCAGGTTTCCGGCATAAGTCAATTTGTCGAGGTTGATGATGTGGTAGTCGGGATACTTGTTCACAAAAAGGCGCACCACATGGCTTCCAATAAAGCCTGCGCCACCAGTAATAACGATTGTTCTTTTCATATTTTCATTTATTGTTTATCTCCTAATGCAATAACCTCCATATCCTTGAATTCCTTCCCGTCGATGGTCAGCCGCACAATGGTACGGTCTTTCTGCCAGCCTTGCATGCCAGCGGCACCGGGGTTGATATGAAGAAGACCGAGGGTCTTGTCGTATTTAACCCTCAAGATGTGAGAATGTCCTGCGATAAAAAGTTGTGGGGGATTAGCAAAAAGCGTAGAGCGAATGCTGGGATCATAATTGCCGGGATAGCCCCCGATATGCTTGATGAGCACATCGACATCCTCTATCTTAAATCGGTTCACTTCACGATACATCAGCCGCAGGTCGCCGCCATCGCAGTTGCCGCATACGGCACGGAAAGGACGGAAGGCGGCCAGTCGCTCAGCGACCTCCACACTACCGATGTCGCCTGCATGCCAGATCTCGTCACACGACTCAAAGTAATAAAGATACTTATCGTCCCAATAACTATGCGTATCACTCAATATGCCGATTCTCTTCATAGTCCGAATTTCTTTTTGATAAAAGCTGCAATAATTTTCTCTGACTCCAGAATACCAAGTACGCTTGAGTCGATACAGATATCATAACTGGCGGCATGTCCCCATTTCTTTCCAGTATAATAGTTATAATACTCCGCCCGTTCACTTTCGCGTTTTTCAATAAAAGACCTGGCTGAGTCTTCATCGAGGTGCTGTTTATTCATGATCTGTGATACCCGATACTCCATCGATGCCGACACAAAAACGTTCACCGTATTGGGAAAATCCCTCAGCACATAGTCGGCGCAACGTCCCACAAACACGCATGAGCCTTCTTTGGCCGCCTTCATAATAGCATCGCTTTGAAACTGGAAGAGACTCTCCTGTGAAAAGTTCGTCTTGTACATGCTTCCACCACTGAAATGAGAGGTCTGCATGTTAAACAGGCCTTTGAGGAAACCTCGTTTCTCATCATGCTGCTCAAAGAATTTCTCAGAGAAGCCACTTTCCTTGGCTGCCAGGTTCAATAACTCACGATCGTAATACTTAGCCCCAAAATCGAGCGCCAGCATCCGACCGATATCATGACCGCCCGAGCCGAGCTGACGGCCTACGTTAATAATTATACTATTTGCCATAAGCCTTGATTTTTTTCATATACCACATCAGCAGAGGCACCGTCATGGCAAACGAGCCAAAGTCGCTCACGGGCATGGCATACCACACACCGTCGAGTCCCCAGAACATCGGGAACACGAAAGCCATCGGCAACAACAGTATCAGCTGGCGTGAGAGCGACAGGAAGATAGACACTTTCACCAGGCCGATACACTGAAAGAAATTCGTTATCACCGCTTGGGTTCCTACCACGAAAAAGACAATCATCGTCACCTTGATACCTTGGGATGAAAGGCTGATAAGTGTTGCATCGGTGGTGAAGATACGGGCAATCTGCTGTGAGAAGAACATCGACAGCATCCAACCCACCAGCAAGATGGCAGTAGCGCAACCAATGGCCAACCACAAACAACGGAACATTCGATCGTAGTGCTCTGCCCCGAAATTATAACCGACGATAGGCTGCATGCCCTGGGTGATACCAATCACGAACATGAAAAACACCATCACCACAGAGTTGGCTATCGAATAGGCCCCCACCGCCATATCACCACCATAACGCACGAACTGGTTGTTCATAAAGATAATGATAATGCAACTGGTGGCATTCATCAGGAACGGCGAAATACCAATGCTGATGATATTCCTGACAAGAGTGGACTTCAGCCGGTAGATGCCCCGTTTCAGATGAAGCAGTTCCTTAGGGTTCGAGAATATCCACATTTGCCAGCAGAGGGCCATCGACTGTGAGGCGACTGTAGCCATTGCCGCGCCCCGGATTCCCCAGCGGAACCACCACACAAAAGCAATGACCAAGGCTATATTCATGGCAACGGTAAAAAGCACGGCATACATCGCGTGTCGGGGTTTGCCAGAAGCGCGCAGCACAGCATTCATTCCGAAATACATATGGGTAATCAGGTTACCCAGCAGGATGACCTGCATGAATTCGCGGGCATAGGGCAGCGTAGCGTCTGAGGCACCGAAGAACCGGAGTATCGGATCGAGGAGCGCCAGACATACAACCATAAAAGCAAAACCGATAATCAGGTTCAGCGTCACTGTATTACCCAGGAGGTTCTCTGCTGTGTCATAGTCTTTTTGCCCGAGCTTTACACTGATGCAAGTTGAAGCACCGACACCAACAGCGGCACCGAAGGCAGCAGAAAGGTTCATAAGGGGGAATGTGATACCCAGACCAGCAATAGCTTCCGGACCGACCACCTGACCAATAAATGCACGGTCGATGATATTGTAGAGGCTTGATGCTGTCATGGCCACCATGGCTGGCAAAGCATACTGCCAAAGCAGTTGCCCTACAGGTTTCTGTCCCAGTTCAAGTGCGGCTTGCTTATTGTCCATTCCTGAATCTTTCCATTTTTACGGTGCAAAGGTACGAAGAAAAAACGATACCGCCAAATAAATAAGGTACGTATATACGAGAAATTTGATAAAGGTTTGGCCATATCAGAATTATTTCATACCTTTGCAGTATGATTCAGAGAAATAGCTATCGACTCCATATCAAGCGCCCTATTTGCCTTTTGCTTGCACTCGTCTGGCTCTTGCCAGCCTTAGCAGGCGCCAATCGGAAAATGACAAAATACCCGGGTGGGAAATACTATATCTATCGCCTGACACTGAAAGACAAGCAAGGCTCCCCCTACTCTACAGAGCATCCCGGACGCTGGCTCTCATACAGATCTATAGAGCGCAGGAAACGTCAGGGACTACGGATTGACTCCACAGACCTGCCAGTCAGTCAGAAATACCTGCGACAGATAGAGCGAACCTCCAACGAGGCAATACGGCATAATCAGCGACGTTCCTCTGAATGGACCATCATCGGTACCAGCCGTTGGAACAATACCGTGCTGATCAGATCGAACGACACGTTGGTGTTCCATCACTTGTCCGTCCTACCCTGCGTCGATAAAAGCGAGTTGGTATGGGTGTCGCCCGACTCTATACCCAAGGGTATCATCAAACAGGATTACCACGAGACATTCAATGCCTGGGACAGCGTCAAGAACGAGACCTACGGCAACAGCAAGGAACAGGTAGAGATGTTATCCGGACAACGGCTGCACAACATCGGAATGAGGGGGAAAGGGCTGACCATCGCAGTGCTCGACGGCGGATTCCAGAATGCCGACGTTATTCCCGCCATCCAGCATATGAACATTGCCGGAACAAAAGATTTTGTATATCCGAACAGCCGTTTCTTCTATCAGGAAACCGATCACGGCACAAAGGTGCTTTCAGCCTTAGGAGCCAACGAGCCCCAAGTGCTTGTTGGCACAGCCCCAGAGGCACGTTACTGGCTCCTCAGATGTGAAGACCAGCAGACAGAGCAACCTGTAGAAGAGGACTACTGGGCAATGGCAGCCGAGTTCGCCGACAGCATAGGTGCCGACATCATCAGTTCCAGCCTCGGCTATAACGAATACGATGGTTTCCCCGGCTATTATCACCAGCGCGACCTCGACGGTAAGACTGCACTTATCAGCCGGACTGCTTCGATGCTAGCCCAGAAGGGGATTATCTTAGTGAACTCTGCCGGCAATTCGGGCATGGGACCCTGGAAAAAAATTGCCTTCCCCGCTGATGCCAAAGACATCCTGACCGTAGGCGCACTGAACACAGAAAAGAAGAACGCGCCATTTAGTGGCGTTGGACCTACGCAAGACGGCCGAGTAAAGCCCGACGTGATGGCACTGGGCAGTCCTGCCTCCCTGATCTCAGGCCGAGGCACCATTGTCAGAGACATGGGAACCTCGTTCTCTACCCCTCTTGTAGCAGGGTTTGTGGCCTGTCTCTGGCAAGCGCTACCAGACAAGACAGCCTTGGAGATTATCAACCTGGTACGCCAGACGAGTAACAGTTATCAGCAGCCCGACAATATTTACGGCTATGGTCTGCCAAATTTCTGGCGCGCTTATATGATAGGAAGATTAGGAAACAAGAGTGAATAGCAATAAACACATAACCCTTTTAGAGCTCAACCGCCTCGTACGCGAGGTCATAGAGAGCGAGATGCCCCATGAATATTGGGTAGAGGCAGAATTGTCGGAATGTCGTGAGTCAAGAGGTCACTGCTATATGGAGCTCATTGAGAAAGATGAGCACTCTGCAACCCCAATAGCAAAGGCATCAGCCAAATGTTGGGCCCAAAAATGGATGCTGGTACGTCCCTATTTTGAGCGCACCACCGGACAGCGACTGGCGGCAGGAATGAAAGTTCTCCTCAAGGTATATCCCCAATTCCATGAAGCCTTTGGTTTCTCATGGATCGTTACAGACATTGACCCTACCTACACGATGGGTGATATGGCACGGAAACGACAGGAGATCATTCGTCAATTGAAAGAGGAGGGTGTCTTCGAGTTACAGAAAGAACTGGAACTGCCTGTATTCTCCCAACGTATTGCTGTGATTTCGAGTGAGACAGCAGCCGGATATGGTGATTTCTGCAATCAGTTATCAGACAACCCTTACGGTTTCCAGTTCCGCACATGGCTCTTCCCAGCCATCATGCAGGGCGAGGGCACTGGGCAGAGTATTATTGCCGCCCTGGAGAAGATCTACACAATCATAAACCAGTTTGATTGTGTGGTCATCATCCGAGGCGGTGGTGCCACTAGCGATATGTCAGGATTCGATACCTTGGAACTGGCAGAGAACGTAGCGAATTTCCCGATACCTATCATCACAGGCATCGGACATGAACGCGACGAGAGCATCCTCGATATGGTGAGTCACATGCGGGTAAAAACGCCTACAGCTGCTGCCGCCTTGCTCATTGATCACCTGAAGATAGTGCTCGACACCATCAACAATTCCCAAAACAGCATCACCCGTTCTGTCCAACAGAAACTCGCAACACTCAATGCCCAGCTTTTAACCGTCTCGGAAGCCATCCCACGTCTGTTCTCTATCGTGAAGACCCGCCATGAAGCCCGGCTCGATGCTTTCGGACAGAAGATTCCTATGTTGATAGAACGGCGATTGACCAACACATGCCATCAATTAGAGATCTTGGAAGAAAAAGTCAAGAGCCTCGACCCTCAACTGCTCTTAAAACGCGGTTACAGCATCACGCTCCATAACGGGAAAGCAGTGCGCGACCCTCGACAGTTGCACCAAGGCGACGAGATAGAGACCCGTTTAGAAAAAGGAACCCTCAAATCAATCATCAAATGAGTAAAGACATCAAATATGAAGCCGCTTATGCGGAACTGCAAGCCATCGTGCGCAAAATGGAGAATGACGAACTGGACATCGACCAGATGGCTGAACAACTGAAACGTGCCCAGGAACTCATCAGACTATGCAAAGACAAACTGACGAAGACCGACGAGGAAATCAAGAAAATCCTAGCCGAAAAGTAAGTTTTGTGCCATTTTTCTTGTTAATATGACACAAATTATGTATTTTTGCAAGCAATTTGAGACATTTAAAAGATTGCAACAATGAAAAATTTAGATTGGGCTAGTCTATCTTTCGGTTATATGAAGACCGACTACAACGTACGTTGCTACTATCGCGACGGCAAATGGGGCGAAATCGAGGTTTGCTCCGACGAGTATCTGAAACTGCACATGGCAGCCACCTGCCTACACTACGGCCAAGAGGCATTTGAAGGTCTGAAGGCCTATCGCTGCCCTGACGGGAAGGTACGTGTGTTCCGTGTTGAGGAGAATGCAGCCCGTCTGCAGAGCACCTGTCGTGGTATCATGATGCCTGAGGTTTCTACAGAACTTTTCACAGAAATGGTAAAGAAGGTGGTTCGCCTGAACCAAGAGTGGATTCCCACCTATGAGAGCGGTGCCACGCTCTATATCCGTCCGCTGCTCATCGGCACGAGCGCCCAGGTAGGTGTGCATCCCGCCAAGGAGTACTGCTTCCTGATCTTCGTTACGCCAGTAGGTCCATACTTCAAAGGCGGCTTCGCTGCTAATCCCTATGTGATCATCCGCGACTACGACCGTTCGGCTCCTCTCGGTACAGGTAAGTATAAGGTAGGCGGCAACTATGCAGCCTCTCTGTTTGCCAACAACCTGGCTCACGAGAAGGGCTACGCTTGCGAGTTCTATCTTGACGCCAAGGAAAAGAAATATATGGACGAGTGCGGTGCTGCAAACTTCTTCGGTATCAAAGACAACACCTATGTCACCCCGAAGTCCACCTCTATCCTGCCCTCTATCACCAACAAGTCGTTGATGCAGGTAGCCGAAGACTTAGGTCTGAAGGTAGAGCGTCGTCCGATTCCTGAGGAGGAACTCGAGACCTTCGAGGAGGCAGGTGCTTGCGGTACAGCCGCCGTCATCAGTCCTATCTCATATATCGACGACCTCGATACGGGCAAGCGCTATTCATTCGGTGATAAGCCCGGTCCTATCTCCAAGAAGCTGTTTGACACCCTCCGTGGCATCCAATATGGCGAGATTGAAGACAAGCACGGCTGGACAACCGTCGTCATCGAGTAAAATCATCTACAGACATATGACAAGGCATCTTCCTTACGGACGATGCCTTGTTTTTTGCAAATAATCGCTGCTAAATTTGCGAAATTCAACATTAATTACTACCTTTGCAAGCAATATGGGTAAAGGAAAGTTAGCAAAGTTTGCGGACATGGAGACCTATGAGAATGTCTTCCAGTATCCGTATTCGGTAATCGACGACGTGCCTTTCGATATGAAAGGCAAGTGGCATGAGCAGTATTTCAAGAACCAGAATCCCATCGTGCTTGAACTCGGATGTGGCAAGGGCGAATATACGGTGGAACTGGCTAAGCTCTATCCCAATATGAACTTCATCGGTGTTGACATCAAGGGTGCAAGAATGTGGACTGGTGCCACACAAGCTATCCGTGAAGGACAAAAGAACGTGGCATTTCTTCGGACGAACATCGAGATTATCGACCGTTTCTTTGCTGAAGATGAGGTTCAGGAAATATGGCTCACCTTCAGTGACCCTCAGATGAAGAACCCACGCAAACGGTTGACATCCACTTTCTTTATGAATCGTTATCGGCATTTCCTCTCCGACGGAGGGCTCATACACCTGAAGACTGATTCAAACTTCCTATTCACCTATACAACTTATATGGTGGAAAAGAATCATCTTCCGATAGAGTTTCGCACTGAAGATCTCTACCACGATGACCGCATCGACGATGCCACCAAGAAGATTCTATCCATCCAGACCTATTACGAGTCCATGTGGATAGCACGCGGACTGAACATCAAGTACATGAAGTGGCATTTGCCCAGACTATGCAACCTTGAAGAGCCTGATGTGGAAATCGAGCTCGACGACTACCGCAGCTATCATCGTACGAAAAGAAGTTCACTAGATAAAGCAAAATAATAACCATCGATTATGAAAAAACTAATGATCATCCTCATGGCAGTGATTCCAATGCTGTCCATGGCTCAAGAGAAACTGAATGTAAGAGTAGATTCTGTTGGCAAGCTGGCTTCGAAAATCTCCATCGACCAGAAGTTCAAGATTGCAGACCTAACCGTCAGTGGTGCACTGAACGGTGCTGACCTGAAATTGCTGCAGGAAATCGTCAATCGTACAAAAGTTGACAAGAAGAATCCTGGCGAGTGTCTGGTGACATCCATCGACCTCTCCGGCATCACGATCGTTGAAGGCAAGGAAGGCATCAAGACCAATGCCAATGAACTGCCAAAGGGCATGTTCTCTGGTGCCAAGCAACTTGTAAAGGCAGTTTTGCCCACAAGTATCAAGGAAGTCAGCGAAAACTGCTTTGCCGGCTGTGAGAATCTGGTAGACGTCACCATTCCTGCTTCTGTGACCACCATCAAGAACGAGGCATTCCAAGGCTGCGAAAGACTTGCATCCATCAAGTTGCCTGATGGACTGAAAGCCATTGAAAGCGAAGCCTTTGAGGACTGTAAGAGTCTTGTTTCCATCACATTGCCCAGTGGTATCAATAATATTGCAGTCCAGGCTTTCAACAATTGCAAAGCACTGAATCAGATTAACATCCCCAACGGTACCAAAGTGATTGGCGGTTCTGCCTTCAAGGGTTGTGAGAGCCTCACAGCCATCGAACTGCCCAGTTCTGTTGAAGAGATAGAATCGGCAGCTTTCGAAGGCTGCAAAAATCTCCAGCGTATTGAGATGTCGTCAGTAGAGAAGATCGGAGCCAGTGCGTTCCATGACTGCAAGAGTCTGAAGACGGTCACCCTCACCAGACTGAGCAAATTGGGACAGATTGCTTTCGAGAATTGCGAATCTCTGGAAGAAGTTTCTATTGAGGGCAATCTGAGCGACATCAATTCCGCAGCCTTCAAGAAATGCACCAGTCTGAAGAGCATCACTGTACCTTCATCTGTCAAGGTGATCAGTAGCCACGCTTTCGACGATTGCAAGTCGCTCACGAGTTTCAAGTTTCCTTCTGCGCTTACCAAGATCAATGACTGCGCATTCGAAGGTTGTGCTAGTTTAAGATCCGTAGAACTGCCTAACATGCTCAAGAGCCTTGGCGACGAAGCTTTTGAGGATTGCTCCAGCCTCGAGACTGTTACCATCAATGGTTTCATCGACGAGATCGAATCCAAGGTTTTCCGTCGTTGTGCAAGTTTGACAAAGGTTGTATTGCCTGCTTCCGTTAAACGTATTGGCAGTTCTGCCTTCGAGGGTTGCGCCAAGCTGAGCGATATCAACCTGCCAATTGTTCTGGCTACTATTGAGGATGCCGCCTTCGAGCGCTGCGGTTCTCTGACCACCCTCACCTTACCCGTTGGTCTAAAGGAAATAGGTGGTGATGCTTTCAAGGAGTGCACATCGCTTACCTCTGTTGAACTGCCCGTATCACTGAAAAAAATTGGAGGCAGCGCTTTCCAGAAGTGTGTCTCATTACGTGAGGTGAATGTCAACTGCCCAACCCCTCCATCAATTAGCGGTGATACATTCAAGGGGGTCAACGCAACCTTCTTGATTCCGAAAGGAACCCAGATGGCCTACATGAGCAATAAGAAATGGGCAAAGGTTGCAGGCCTCAAGGAGAAATAAACCTATCATAAAGAAATGACACTTTATCCAAAACTAATCATGGATGCGCTGGCTACGGTAACGTATGCCGGCACCAAAAAGAATCTCGTGGAGAGCGACATGGTGGCCGATACGCCATCTGTCGCTGCTCCTTCTCATGAGGGAGAACCCTGGCGTGTAAAAATCGTGCTGCTCTTCCCTCGTGATACCGACCCATTCCTCAAATCTACCATCAAGGCAGCTGAGGCTGCAGTGAAATATCACTGTGGGCAGGATGTCGAAGTAACCATCGAGACCGAGTTCAAGTCGGCTCCTCGTCCCGAGGTTGAGCAGTTACTACCCTGTGTAAAGAATATCATCGCCGTAAGTAGCGGAAAGGGAGGTGTAGGCAAGAGCACCGTCTCTGCCAACCTCGCTATCGCCTTAGCGCGCCTGGGCTACAAAGTAGGACTGCTCGACACAGATATCTTCGGGCCTTCCATGCCCAAGATGTTCAACGTAGAGGACGAGCGTCCCTATGCTGTGAAGAAAGACGGCCGCGACCTTATCTGTCCCATCGAGCAATATGGAGTCAAACTGCTCTCCATCGGCTTCTTCGTATCCCCCACCACTGCCACTCTCTGGCGTGGCGGAATGGCTACGAGTGCTCTAAAGCAACTGATAGCCGATGCCGACTGGGGTGAGCTCGACTACTTTATCCTCGACACACCTCCTGGCACCAGCGATATACACCTCACACTGCTGCAGACACTTCCCATCACGGGAGCCGTCATCGTCAGCACACCTCAGCAGGTAGCTCTCGCTGATGCCCGCAAGGGTATCGATATGTATCGCAACGAGAAGGTCAACGTACCCATCTTGGGCCTCATCGAGAATATGGCTTGGTTCACACCTGCAGAGTTGCCTGAGAACAAATACTACATCTTCGGCAAGGAAGGCTGCAAACAGTTGGCAGAAGAAATGAACGTTCCCCTGTTGGCGCAGATTCCGCTCGTACAGAGCATCTGCGACAATGGCGATGCCGGAACACCAGCCGCCCTTAACAGTGACTCGGCTACAGGACTTGCATTCATCAACCTGGCACAGGCTGTTGTTACCGTAGTAAACAGACGCAACAAGGAACAGCCCAAGACCAAGATCGTAGGCATGAAATAAACATAAAAACGACATGAAGACTGTATTAATTACTGGTGCAACAAGCGGAATAGGTCTCGCATGTGCACGAAAATTCTCGGCCAATGGCGACAGACTCATCCTCACAGGCAGAAATACTGAGAAACTGGAGGCTATCGGTCAAGAACTCAAAGAGAAAGGTACAGAAGTCCTGACACTCATTCTGGATGTCAGAGACCGTGATGCCGCAGAGAAAACCGTCAAAGGCTTACCCGCTGCATGGCAGCAGATTGATGTTCTGGTGAATAATGCCGGTCTGGCCCTCGGATTAGAGCCGGAATATGAAGGTGACCTCAGTGATTGGGAAACCATGATCGACACCAACATCAAGGGTCTGCTGACGATGACAAGACTGATTGTGCCTGCTATGGTTGAGCGCAACAGCGGACATATCATCAACATTGGCTCCGTAGCTGGTGATGCTGCCTATGCCGGTGGAAATGTCTATTGTGCCACCAAGGCAGCCGTAAAGGCTCTTAGCGACGGATTGCGCATCGACGTCGCCCACACAGCCGTACGCGTGACAAACCTGAAGCCAGGACTTGTAGAGACCAACTTCAGCAATATCCGCTTCCGTGGCGACGAGACAAGGGCAGCCAACGTATATAAGGGCATAGAGCCGCTCACAGGCGACGACATAGCCGATGTGGCAGTCTATGCAGCTAATGCGCCCAAGCACGTGCAGATAGCCGAGGTACTTATCCTCGCTACGCACCAAGCCAGCGGCAGTGTCATTGTCAGACAGAACTAAGAAATGGGAACCGATGTGGTTCCCATTTCTCATTAATATACAAATGGCGCGGATTCATTAAGAACGCGTCATTTTCTTATTTGTCATCTGAAGTCGAAGTTCGCGTTTCTTTCTCAGATGGGCAAGACGCTCTTGTGCATGACGCTTCGTGAGACGCACCTGGAAACCATAAACCAGACAGGCCGTAGCAAAATAGAATCCGACTTGTAACCACATACAACGGATTTCAAACATCACATCGCTAAGCGAGGCTCCCATCGAGTTCATTCGGACATACGCCCGAA
>JAEEGL015005393.1_pt1 | contig 24142 bp, 12 predicted proteins | sample 9134231 | NCBI WGS metagenome assembly JAEEGL01 (sample SAMN16246548, study PRJNA631951) | gut metagenome | biome: gut microbiome; feature: rumen; material: fiber-attached | host: Bos | place: Iran: Karaj | collected 2018-10
ACAAGAAGTGCTTCGAGAGCTGTATCAAGAAGTTCCTTGATATGCCTAACGAGCCTGCTGTAATCGTTCTTATCACACGTGCACAGGGCGGTTTCTCAAGTCAGTCACAGATGTATCCTATCGGCAAGAACTTCGATATCCCTGTGATCAGTATGGACGATGCACTTACAAAGGCATTCAACAGTGGATTCCTCAAGACAAGCGATTACTACTCAGACGAGTATCACCCACATCAGAAGGGCGGACAGCTCATCGCTGACTGTCTCGCATATTACTTCCGTCAGGCTATGAAGAGCGAGCATCTCTCAGCTTCATACGAGCTTCCTTCAAAGGCTGTATACGGCATGGAGTATGCAAACTGCGTAAACGTAAATCCAAAGGATCTGGATAACTTCAGTGCAGGTTCATGGAGCGCAGGTTCAGGATATAACAGCAGCAAGTCACTCAACTACTCTTACAACCTCAACGGCGGAAATCCGATGAAGTTCAAGACAACAGGCAAGGGACTCATAATCGTATTCAAGGCTAACAGCTCAGGTATGGGCAGCATAAATGTTACTGTAAACGGCAAGACCACAAAGGTTAACGGCAACAAGCAGTACACATGGGGCGGTCCTGACGCAGAGCTCGGCTACTATCAGGAGACTTCTGGTGACCTCGATGTTTCTATCACAGGAAGCGGCAGCTTCACTATCTGGGGCATAGGTCTCATCAAGTAAAAAGTAAATAAAAACGTCTGACGTCAGCATCAAATTGCTTTCGTCAGACGTTTTTTTTTTCAAATGATCTGCTCATGTACTGTTTATACTTGCTTTATGTCTGAATGAACAGAGGCTGAGCAGATCATATTACCGATAATGATATCAGTTCAGGAACATATCGCAAAGAATGTCAAGCCAGAATTTCAGCTTATTAACCAGAAATGTAAATATCATATCGCAAACCGAATCGGTCTTTTTATTGTTCTCAACCAAACAAACGTAATCACCGCTTTCGGTGCAGCCTGTTCCGTCGAAAGGATCAATAGTATATAGTTCTATAAAATCATGTAAATCTTCATCTCTTATACCGATCCTTACGTATCCGTTATCGGTGAGTGCTGATAAGGCTATGTAGTTGCCCTCGCCGTTTTTAGCTATGAAATCATTTAAAACCATTTCTTCGAGCTGACTGAATGTATAAAACTTTACTTCGTTCTTTTCGATCGGTTTTACGTAGGTGATCCTTAATTCATGCCACATACCTTCCTGATCTGTCCATGACAAGAGGGTATCGGTTTCTGTTTCCTGAAGGCTGAAATATATTTTATTTTCACCTATATAAGCAATACCGTGATCTTCGGAAAATCTGTACTTAAATTCTGTCTGTCCACCCTCTCTTGGCTCAAAATAAGTTACTGTTCCGTCGTTGCCGCTGCACCAGAAATAGCCGTCATTGCCCCAGCCGCTGAAGTCATCGCATCTCCAGAGACCTCTCTTAAAATAAGTCTGCTGAGTTTCGGAAGGATGATACAGATCTATTATTTCACCGTTTTCATCAGTGCATTCACCTGTCATACGATCAATATGATAAAATGGAATTACTGACATCTGATCGAGGTAATAAGGCTTGTCGACATAATATACGGTCACATATCTGTCATCTTCTGTTCTAAGGTCGATATATGGATTTTCCTTACAGAAGGTTGCTTCATAATAATTGGAAATAAGCTCGGATATTTCGTTATTGCTGAGGTAATGGAAATTCTCGGGAGTTGCATCTGAAATGTATTTCATATCGATGGTTGCCCCGTAAATATACTTCAGAGAAGCTTTGTCTTCCCAGACTGTAGCGGCTGCTCTTTCGATCTCACCGTAACCGTGATCAATTTTTAACTGACCGTTTTCAAGGCTGAACTTCACATCTGAAACTCTTCCGTCATATGGTGTGAAAATAGTGCAGTCTTTTCCGTTTGCATCAAAATATATATAATATAAGAAGCTTTCGCCTGTGTTTACGCTCCATATACCCTGCTTGAAAGCGGTGACGCCTGTGTCCTGCGGAACGTTTTCAAGGTCAATGATATAATCGTTCTGGTCTGTGCAGAGCAGGCTGTAGCCGCTGGAGTAAAAAGTTCTTTCCTGACCTGATGCGAGCTTTACGGTAATGGCAATAGTATTATTGCCATTAAAATCAGCTTTGACGGATACAGGTTCTTCGCCTGTCAATTCGGTCATATACTTCTTTGCATATTCGCAAAGCTGAACATTGGTATAAAAAGGAGCGTTTTCTTCACCGCTGTTCCATAAGTCGATGAAGTCTGTATCTCCGTTATCCCACTGCACCTGTGCAGTATGATAATTCAAAGAGATCACTCCCTTGCGGACTGAGTCCTTGCTTGTTATTGTGAGCTTATTATCTGCAATGGTGTATGTGAATTCGGTTTTAACGCCTGTGGCTCTGTCGATATGATAGCCTGTCTTGCCGTCCTCACTGAAATAGTACCATGATTTTGCATTTCTTGGTACCCATATACCGTTTGTGAATGATCCGGCACATTCTTTCTTGAATCTGAATGTGTACTCTGTCGGCTGAAGTCCTTCCTTTTCAGCTGTCAGCTTGACATTGAACGGGTCCATACCGCACTGATATGTGCGCTCTTCATAGGAGTTTGTAACAGTTTCGCCGTCGTTAAGAACGCCGTTCAGAATAGGCAGCAATGAGACCTGATCGGCTTCAACAGGTAAGATTATATCTGTATTTTTTTCAGTATCAACATAGAACTTTTTATATCCTGCTGTAACGAGCATATTGACGATCTCTGCGTGTTTTTCGGCATAATGCTTTGAAAAGACTTTATCCTCATCACCCTCTGCATATGCTGAAATGGTCATATCCTTTGTGAAGGTAACAGGTACGGTGTAGAGCTGGTATTCGCCGTTGTCTACAGAGTAATAGATATCCTTTCCGTCTGCACAGCTGAGAGAGATCTCGGTTCCGGGAGCAAGAGCGTCGCTGTATGATGAGAAATGTACAGCTCCCTCATCGCAGGTCATAGCTCTGAGGCAAAGATTGCCTGTAATGAATAGATTGTCATAATCATAGCTTTCGTAAAGATCTGTCCAGTTCTGTCCGTCAGAACTGAAGAAGCTCTGATTTTCAGCAAATGTTTTCATGATCTTTGCTTCACTGATAAGCGCCTGAGAAGCGGTAAGGTTATTGGTATGATCGGTGTAGCCAACAGGTTCTCCGTGATTGTTGAAGGCATATTCGCAGGCTATATGGTAGCCCTGTTCGCCGTTGATCTTTGCAACTACAGCAAAAGTTTCGCCTTCGCTGATATGAACGGGTTCTGTAAGAGTTACAGTCTGATAGCCCATATGCTCCATTGTACCGACAGTTGTACTGTGAGCCTCGCCTGATGTGGGAACATCGGCATCTGCAACATCGGTATAAACAGTGATCTCGTATTCATCATTGGGAACACAGCAGTTGAGCATGATGTCAGTGATAAATCCGTTTTCTTCCGCTGTATACTCATTTGAGATATATGTACAGGTATCTCCTTCCTCGGATATGCCGAACTGACCGCTTACACCGCAGTCATCGTATGAATACAGATGATCGTGCATTTCTGTGGGAGCTTCATCAAAGTACTGCATTTCTCTGATAGAATAGTCATAATATGATACCCAGTAATATCCGTTATTACCTTTTTCTGCGCCCCAGCTGTTTTTTATGAGCCACGCGCCGTTCTTTCCCGGTGATGTGTTGAAGTTATCAGCCGAATAATCGTCATCATATCCTACTATCACAACGGCGTGATTAATAGATAAGGAAGAAGAAGGCGGATTATACATTGCGTTTGTTAAGTAATTATAAGAATCGTCCTCGTCAAAACGCATTGTAAGGTAAATAGCGTGTCCATTGCATATAGCCTTTTTTACTTCTTTGATATTTGAAAAGAAAAGGTCATTTTCGGGTATTCTCTCATAAGTAGTATGGTCAAAGAAATCAAAGCAGTGCGCGCCTGTAACATGAAGCTCGGATTGCTTCTGCAATTCCTTCCTTGAAAGATCAGATGTATATTCCACATCGTAAGGTGCAACGGTTTCGGAGACTGCACCTATCCAGTTGGTAAGCAGCCCCAGTGCGTCGCCTGCATTTGCTCCCGAACCAAATTCGATCGTACCGTCGCCGTATTCCTCGGATACTATATATGTACCGAGATAACGTTCCGAAAGATCAATATGCGGGTCTTCAGCCATTCTGTCAGTTTCGAGGCTGCCGAGCACAGCGTGTGCCCAGCAGGTCCCGTATTCACCCTGATTTTTTATAGATGACACCAGACCATTGGTGCGCAGATCAAATTTTGACGGAAGCTCATAATCGTCATTTTCCTCCGCTGCAGCGGTATCAGCCTGTGATGCAGCAGGTGCGGGATACAGATGCTGGACTTCGGCATCTTCTTTAACTTCTTCCGTAATTTCAGTTGTGTCGGCTGTTTCTGTCTCAATATTCTCTTCAGCAGCAAAAGCAGCGCATGGTGTGCACGGCAGTGCCATTACAAGACCTGACAAAAGCGCGATAGTTTTCTTCATTTTCATACTTAATATTCTCCTTCTGATAATTCTGTAATAGTTGTTATGTATAAGATCGATCGTACATAAGTAATAAACGAAGTAAAAACACAAAATGTTACACATTTTTTGAAATTTTTTTTGTTTTTTACTTTTGAATTTTACATAAATCGGAATAATGTTAACAAAATGTAGATTGACACGTCCGAAAGTATATGATATAATTATAATAATTTAAAAATGTCGAAAGAATTAAGGCGTTTTAGACAAATATCAATAGGGGATGACGTAATATGCAGACAATAGATGATTTTACATTTGAACAGGCGCTGGAATACTATGGAAATTCCGTCAACGCACTGGTAATTGCTGATGAGAAAGCAGATACTTACCGCGCACTGATCAGAAGAGGAGTCTTTCAGGACGTTCTTTCTGAAAGCGGAACATACACGGAAATGGTGCACAGACTTTGGTTCCATCGCTATGATGACGGCAGAAAGATAACAGATACATATAATGTGTTTATTCCGAATATGAGCAAATTCAACGGTAAATACAGCAAGCGCATAAAGCTGCTTGTGGACGATATACCGCATTCTGTCCAGATGTCTATCCTGCCTCTCGATGACAGCGGACATTACCTTTTCCTTCTTGATGAGCTTGATGCAAGTCTCCATGAGAAGGAAGCAGAGACAGAAAATAAAGTAAGCTCAATACAAAATAATATTTACGTATTTACAATGGCTTTCGATCTGAACAGTGACACAACGAGCAGCGTGGCTCTGACAGAGATATCCGATGAACCGCTGAATTATCAGATCAAATATTCGGAATGGCGAAATACAATTGTCAATATGATACCCGAGGACGAACAGAAGCTGTTCCTGAAGCGCTCCGATCCTGACTATCTGCGTTCGCATTTCAAGCCTGGAGATGTAGACTCGTTTGATATACAGATGGTCAATCTTGATGGTATCTATCAGTGGGTAAAGCTGATCTTCAGCCGTATGGACACTACCAACGAGAACGATTACCGTTTCGTTTACATGGTACAGAATATCCACGAAGCGACTATCAGCATGAAGGCAACGCTGAAGCATTATGAGGAGCTTGCCTCTACTGATCCTCTGACGGCGGTATTCAATCACGGCCGTATCGAGACTGAGCTGCGTAATGCCATAGAGCAGCACAAAAAGGATAATTTGCCGGCAGGTCTGATGATACTCGATATAGACCACTTTAAGAATGTCAACGACCGCTACGGTCATGCTGTTGGTGATAAAACACTGGTTCATCTGGCAGAGGCAGTAAAAAATGCGCTTTCAGGCAAAAACGCTGCTGTCGGACGCTGGGGCGGCGAGGAGTTTGCTGTGATCATATACAACGAGGACAAAGAGTCGCTGATGAATACTGCCGAAATGCTTCGCAGCAGTATCGAGGCTGCACAGTTTGAGGTAGTCGGTTCTATTACCTGCAGTATCGGCATTACCGAGCTCTGTGCAGACGATACGCCGGAGCCGTGGTTCGCACGTGCTGATAAAGCTCTGTATACTGCGAAATCCACAGGCAGAAACAAGGTGTGTTACGAATAATGTAAATGAAAGGCAGCGGAGCGTATCTTCGCTGCTTTTGCTTTTGGAAAATATTAGTTTGTATTAACATACAAACTATATGTTCATGCTTTGTATGAAATACCAATTATTTATTGGAATTTGTAAATTTTTATAGTTTTTTATTGAAGCAATTGTATAAAAGTGGTAAAATTTATATAAGTTCAATGAAGGTTAATCTGAATGCGTAGTTTCACAAATAAGGGGGGAAGCTATGGATTTCCAGACAATTGTTGATGGCATATGCAAAGCAGCCTGTGTTATCTCTGTTGAAAAGGCAGAGAATGACGGATATGTAAAAATTTGTGTAGTGACGGGAAACCGCGCTTATATAGATACTATTGAAAAGCCTGTTGGTATGGAAATGATGACGAATAAATTCATACCTGACCGTGAATATACCAACTATGTACCGAAAGATCTGAATTTTGAGGAAGCCTGCTATGAGGCTGCTGTAAAAAAGAAGTGCGTTAATTCTTATGCACGCCCTGCAAGGTATGATGTTTGGTTCAATATGTCATTTATACCGTTGTCGCAGGATAAAGGCAATATATGCTATTGTCTCTATATCGTTGAGGTAAACCTGAAACCGATGCCAAAAGGATGTCCACAGTTTCGGCGGATATAGCGTCTTATGTTCTTGAAACCTGTATCAAGCTTCAGAATCCCGACGACTTTCAGGAAGCCATGAAGGAAGTATGTGCAGATGTTCGTGATCTTTGCGATTCCGAGCACTGCTGTATCCTGCTTATGGATACTGAAAAACGTAAATGCTCTGTGCTTTGTGAAGCCTTTTCAAAGGATACGGATCTTCTTCCTATGGATAAATACGTAGATGACGCCTTTTATGATATTGCGTATTCGTGGCTGGACACCATCGGCGGAAGCAACTGCCTTATCGTAAAAAACGAGCATGATATGGATCTGATAAAGGAACGCAATCCTATATGGCATAATTCTATTACAAGCGCAGGCGGCAAAACTATCGTACTTTTTCCGTTGACATTCAAAGATGAACTGTTAGGCTTTATGTGGGCAATTAATTTCAGCGATGATAAGGCGCTTATGATAAAGGAGACCCTTGAGCTCACATCGTTTATCCTTGCGTCTGAGCTGTACAGCTACAGAATGATAGAGCATCTCAGGTATATGAGCTATACTGATGCACTGACCAAGCTGCCTAACCGCTTTGCAAGTTCGGATTACGTTGCAGACCTTATCAAACGCAATGAAAAGTTTACTGTAGTATCCATCGACCTTAATAATTTTAAAAGCGTAAATGATACTTTGGGATTTAAGGCAGGAAATAAGGTACTGATTGAGATTTCCAGGCGCTGGAAAGCTGTTTCGGAAAGAGAAGGTTCTGAGAGCAGGGAATATATGACCCGTATCAACGGTGACGAATTTTTGCTTATTATCTACGGATACAGCAATGATGACGAGCTGAGAAGTGCTGTTGCGCGATACGCGGATGCGCTCACCGATCACCTTACTGTAGACGGCTGTGATCTGTATATAACCGCAAGCTTTGGATATGCAGAGTATCCGACAGATGCAGATACAGCCGATTCACTCATATCACACGCCAATCTGGCTATGAATGAGATCAAAAAAGACACAGCTTTCTTCAGCGGTCTTATCAAAAAAACAGGACTTGATCTGACTCTTAGCCTTAATGCTTCGGCAAGGCACTTGATGAAAAACGGCTTTGTAGAGGAGATACGTGATCTTATTGAAAGCAATGATATAAATCCCGATCAGCTTGATGTCGAAATAACAGAGTCCATACTGATAGACTCTGCGGACAAGGCGCTGCAGTGTATCAATGAACTCAGAGACATGGGCGTAAAGCTTGCCATTGATGATTTCGGTACGGGATATTCATCACTCAGCTATCTCAATAAGATACCTGCCAATCTTCTGAAAATAGACAAGTCGTTTATAGACAAGATCAATGCAAATGAATCATCAAAGCAGTATGTTGCCGCTATTATTTCCATGGGGCATATCATGGGACTTGATGTTATTTCGGAAGGTGTTGAGGAAGAGGAGCAGCTTGAAGCTCTTCGCAGTATAGGCTGCGACTATGTTCAGGGTTATATATGGGGACGTCCGATGATGCCTGATGCAGCGGAAGAACTTGTTATGAATATTGTTAAATTATGAAGCCGTTTGCCTTTAGCTCTTAGCTATTGGGAAGCGGCTTCGCCGCTTTATTGTATGGCTAACGGCTCAAATCAAAATTTAGCAAATCACGCGATGATATTTACCTGATAATTTATTATCTCTCGCGGCTGTATTTTATTTATAGGTATAATTATAGCGCGGAGCAAGGGTGCAGCGTCACGCTGCAAATTATGATTTATGTGTGTAATAGAACAAATTTCTCTAAAAAACTCTCCTGTTTTACTTGATATCTTAGTTAATTTTTTGTCAATTTCTATATTTTATCCACTTAATCCTAAAAATTGTGGGTTGAAATTGGTGAAATTACGTGTTAATATAATGTTGTATATGTATCGTAACTGATTACAGATGTGATCTGTAGTCACAACAAAAAAGGGATATTAAAAAAAGGAGAATTGGAATGAGGAAGTTTTTTTCAGCAGTAACTGCGGCTGCATTGACAGCCGTGACGCTCTGCGCAGCAGCTCCTGCTGTTACGCAGGCAGAAAATCCGATCGTACAGACATCATTCACACCTGACCCTGCTCCCGTCGTATTCGGCGATGAGCTGTACGTATTTACAGGCTGTGACCGTGAGGGCAACAACGACTTCTACTACATGACAGGCTGGCAGTGCTTCTCCACAAAGGATATGAAGAACTGGACAGACCACGGCAGAATACTTGAGGATACGTCATTCTCATGGTGTAACGCAAACGACGCATGGGCTTCACAGTGTATCGAGCGCAACGGCAAATACTATTTCTATTTCACCACCACCAATAAGGGCGGCGGCGGAAGAGCTATCGGTGTTGCAGTTGCAGATTCGCCGGAAGGACCTTACAGCGATCCCAACGGCAAGCCGCTTTGCGGTCCTAACTGGGATTACATCGACCCGACTGTTATAATAGATGACGACGGTCAGGCTTGGCTCATGTTCGGAAACCCGAAATGCTACTATGTCAAGCTTAAAGAAGACATGGTAACTCTGGACGGTCAGATCAAGAGCTTTGATATGAACAGCAATGCGTTCGGTTCGGGCAAAAATGGCTCTGCCTACGGTGAAGGTCCGTGGATAACAAAGCATGGCGATAAGTATTACCTTGTATATGCAGGCTTCCACGGCTCTGACGGCGGTGAAAGCATATGTTACTCATATGGTCCGACTGTAACAGGTCCGTGGACTTTTGGCGGAAAGATCACAGATCAGAGTAATTGTTTTACCACACACGGCGGCACTATTGATTACAAAGATCACTCATATCTGTTCTATCATATGAACGGACTTAAAGGCGGCGGTACATTTAACCGCAGCGCTGCTGTAGAAGAGTTTACATATAATCCTGACGGGACTATTCCTACTGTAAAATCAACTAAAAACGGTCCAAGCCAGCTTGAGCCTCTGAATCCTTTCGAGAGAGTAGAAGCTGAGACTATCTGCTGGAGCGAAGGTATCAAGACTGAAAAAGACTCTTCCAACTCAGTTAATATAGGTAGCATCAAAAAAGGCGCTTATATCAAGGTCGCAGGAGTTGACTTCGGTGAAGGTGCAGATAAATTCACGGCTTGTGTTGCTTCTGCTGAAAGCGGCGGAAATATCGAGCTTCACCTTGACAGCAAGACAGGTCCTATTGTGGGCAACCTTAAAGTCGGCGGTACAGGCGGCTGGCAGAACTGGGAAGAAGTATCCTGCGATGTAGCAGGAGCTGACGGTGAGCATGACCTCTACCTTGTATTCAACGGCGGAGACGGATATCTTATGAACGTTGACTGGTGGAAGTTTGAAGGAGCAGGCTCGAGCTCCTCAGATACAGACCAGACATATATATTCAAGAACACATTTGAGGGTAAGCTTGACGGATGCTCAGACAGAGGCGGTGCAACAGTTGCTTTAAGCACTGACGAGGCATATGAGGGCGAAAGCTCTGTATACTGCTCGGACCGTTCAGCTTCATGGAAGGGCGTCGGAAAGAACCTGAATTACAAGTTCAAAGCAGGCGAGAACTACAGCTTCTCGGCTATCGTAAAGTACAATGAAGGTGCACCTGCGACCAAGTTCCACCTTACACTCCAGTATACAGGCTCAGACGGTGAGACTCATTACGATAAGATCGACACAAAGGACGTTGCAAAGGGCGAGTGGACACAGCTTGCAAATACAAGCTACAAGATACCCGAGGGTGCCAAGAGTCCTCTCATATATGTTGAGACCGAGGGCGACTCTGACGATGATACTCCTGCAACAAACTTCTATGTTGATAATTTCTTTGCAGCAGTAGACGGTACAGTTATAGAGGGACCTGAGACTGTAGTCACACCTCCGACCACCGAACCTCCTGTACAGGATCTGAAGGAGATACTCAATTCAAAGGTAACAAAGTGGGGCGATGCTAACGCTGACGGCGGCGTGGATATGGGTGACGTAGTCCTTATAATGCAGTCACTTGCTAACCCTGACAAGTACAAGCTTACAGAGCCGGGCATCTACAATGCTGATGTAAGTGAAGCAGGCGGCGGCATCACAGCAAATGATGCTCTTTCTATCCAGAAGTACCTCCTGACTATGCTCACACAGCTTCCCGAGAGCTATTCGGACAATATAAAGACAGTTACTGCACCTGCAACAACAACCACAACAAAGGTCACTACTACAACTACTACTTCAACAACCACAACCACTACAACTACTGCTTCAATAGCTTCACATCTTTCAATGAAGGATTTCACAGCTAAGGTACAGGCAAATATAGTTGAAAAAGAGCCCGATTCCGCAAATCAGACCAAGAACGGCGTGACATACGGCGAGATACAGAAAAAGAGCTATTATTCAAATACCTGCAAGAGAAACAAGAAATACAACGTTCTTCTGCCTCCCAACTATGATCCAAACAAGAAGTATCCTGTAATGTATATTCTTCACGGATACTATGAGAATCCTGACAGAATGCTCACAAGCGGCAACGCTGTAATGCACACCCGCGAGATGCTGGGCAATGCTATTGCTGAGGGTGCGGCAAAGGAAATGATATGCGTATTCCCTGATGTATACTCAAGTGCTACTCAGGATGCAGTTACAGGTATGGATGACAATAACAACAGAGCTTACGATAACTTCATCAATCAGCTCAAGAACGATCTTATGCCTGAGATCGAGAAGAACTACAGCATTCTTACAGGCAAGGATAATACTGCTATCACAGGCTTCTCAATGGGCGGACGCGAGTCACTCCTCATTGGAATGCAGATGTCTGATAAGATCGGCTACATCGGTGCTATATGCCCTGCTCCCGGAGTTTCAGGTTCATTCAAGTGGAACAGCAGCAATGAGCCTTACTTCCTGATGATAACCGCAGGAAGCAATGACCAGACTGTCGGCGACAATCCCAGAAGCTATCACAATAACTTCGAGAAGAACGGCGTTCCTCATATCTGGCACTATGTAAACGGCGGTTACCACGGTGATAACTGTATCAGAGCTCACCTCTACAACTTCTTCCGCATAGCTTTCCAGAACTGAGGCAGTATTAAAGAATAAAGCATACAGCTTATATGCTGAATGAGCTCGGTTTGGTACTGACATTCAAAAGCTCCGACTGTTTAGTCGGAGCTTTTTCATCATCTTTAGCTGCTGAGAACATATCAATGAGATCATTCATTTCCTGAATAACGGAAAATCCGTTTTATTATCCACCAAAGCTGAAAAAAATGGGTTTAAAAACGATTTGAAATGTTATATTATATATAATGGATCAATGTATATTTTTCAGTTTCAAACACAATATGTTACATCAAAGGAGGAATAGACAATGAGTAGGTTAAGATCATTCAAGGCTGTGATAGCAGGTATTATGGCAGGAACAGTTTCGCTTTCTGCTGCTATGACTATGCCTGCGGTTACAATGGCACTCACACCTGACGCAAACGGCTTCTATTACCATGACACATTTGAGAACGGTACAGACGACTGGGAGGGCAGAGGAGGCGCTTCTGTTTCCACAGGCGGCACAGCTTTTGCAGGCAGTAAGGCACTTACAGTCACCGACAGAGGCAGTTCGTGGCATGGTACACAGAAAGCTCTCGATGCCGATGCGTTCAAGGCAGGCGAGGAATACAGCTTCAGCGTTGCTGTTTCGGGTTCGGGCAATATGATGCTTTCACTACAGTATACAGATACATCGGGCAAAACGATTTATGATCATATTTCTGACGTACAGTCATCAGGCGATTATGTAAAGCTTTCAAATCAGGCTTATAAGCTCCCCGAAGGTTCGGGATATATACTTTATGTTGAGACAGAGAGCGGCACAGGCGATTTCAGCATAGACGAGGTCATCGTTGCCAAGGCAGGAACACAGACTGATGTGAAGCCTGTTGATGTTATACGCGGAGATTTCGACACGGACGGCGATATCACTGTTTTTGACCTTATTGAAGCAAGAAAGGCTCTGATAAGCTATATGTCAGGCTCTTCCGCAGGTATGACCATGGGTATCGCAGATGTTGACGGTGACGGCAGCTTTGCAGTAAATGATCTTGTCCTTCTTTCAAAGTTTGTTCTCGGACAGACAAAGGAGTTCCCGAAAATAGTTACCACCACAACTGCCACGACAGCTCCCCCTGTGACTACCACTACGGTCTCAGTGGACTATATGGCAAGTATCCGCGATAAGGTAACACCGAATGTACCTTCTTCCGTATTGAAAAATGCAGAGGGCAAAGTTGAGCATATCACATATTTCTCCAAAAAGGCAAACCGCAATAAGGGCGCAAACGTATGGCTGCCGCCGGGATATGACAGCAGCAAGAAATATCCCGTTTTCTATGTAAATCATGGCTACGGCGGCGATGAGTCCTCGATGATGAACGGCATGGGTGTTCGTGAGATAGCTACAAATCTTATCAAGAGCGGCGAAGCAGAGCCGATGATAATCGTATTCACAAACCAGTATACAGACCCGCAGCATGAAAAGCAGACAGGTAACGGACAGGCAGATGTTCCGGGATACGATAATTTCGTTGAGGATCTTCCCGACAGTCTTATGCCGTATATCGAATCCCACTATCCTGTAAAAACAGGACGTGAGAATACAGCCATAGCAGGATTTTCTATGGGCGGAAGAGAATCTCTCTACATAGGAATGAAGTGCTGTGACAAGATAGGATATATTGGCGGAGGCGCACCTGCTCCCGGTATCTTCCCGACACATGATCAGTTCATGACTCACCCCGGTGTTATGAGCAAGGACGAGATACGTATTGATCCGCCGTATTCGCCTTATCTGCTGATGATAGCAGGCGGAACAAGTGATAATATGGTCAATGATTTCCCGAAGCAGTACAGCGACCTGTTTACTCAGCACGGCACAGAGAATATTTATATTTCCGTACCCGGCGGCGGTCATGACAGCAGCACTGTAATTCCGCTTATGTATAACTTTATAAGATTTATATTTAAGGCAGTATAAAGAAAACAGGAGTATGTTCAATGGACATACTCCTGTAATTTTTTATAGAACAAGCATTAAGCCTGTCATATTAATATTGTGTCATGATATTGCTCAAACAGCTTTTTTATTTTCAGAACAACATCATACATATCTGAGTTTGTAGTTTTTTCTGTTCCGTCACTGTAGGTAATAACGGTTTTGTAGTAGAATCCGTCCATTACAGGTGCGGGAGGAGTGTTCCTTTCATAGTTCTGGATCAGTATTTCGCGGTATTCTTCTTCGGTAATTTCTGTTATTATTGGTTCTGTATCTATATAGTCATCAGGAGTATCGTAATATAAAATGAATTTGCCGTTATCCTTGTATATTTTCCATAAGCGGTTTACACCCATGTATCCGCCTGTTTCCCTGATACTTACCGAAACGGGGATACCTGTGTTTTTGATCAGGGCATCTCTAATCTGACACAGATCAAATATATCGAGCTTATCGTCGTTATTTAAGTCTGCTGCCTTCCAGTTTTTCAATTCCAAGTTGTAACTGCCCAGAAGCCATTTTTTCAATAATAACATATCCGCTATATTTAAAGCGCCGTCGCCGTTGATATCTCCTATAACGGTTTCTTTCGGCAAGTCCTCTGAGATTTTGCCCAGACCCGTAATGACTGTGGACTTGGTACCTTGAGAAGAGCCATTAGCTGAATCAATGTAGAAGTCGCACAGCTCGTAATCGTCCTCGGTGGTAGAAACGCAAAGGTAAAGCTCATCTGAGCCTTCAGGTATAGTGAACTCTGTATTTTCCAGTTTTGTCCATACACCGCTTTCGGCTTTGACTGTAGCGATATTTGTATATGACATATTTTCGCCTTCGCCCTGCTGAAGCGCAAGCTGTATTTTTACAGGCTTGCCTGATTTCTGGAGGACTCCTGTGCTGAAGCTGTATGTTTTGCCGGGTTTAAATATACTTGGATCGAGCGCCCTGACAAAGCCGTGTTGGCAATCGCTTCTTTCTGATACTTTGAGCGAATTTTTACCGCTGTAGTAATTATACGGGTCAAGACTGACCGCTGCTGTTCCTCTTGAGTACCAATCATCATTATCGGATTCAAAATCGCTTTTAAAATAATTGACTTCAGGTATTATCGGGTCGGGATTTTTTTCAGTATATACGATATCGATTTTCTTTACGTCAGCATATCCATCGGACTGGAAGCCTTCTATGCTGAGGGTCACATCATACAGTGAACCTGACATATCGAGACCTGTATTTTCCCATGCCTGAAAATGCTTTGATACATCGACAGAGCCCTTCATGTGGTTTGTGGTACCGTCCTTTGAACCGCTGGTCTGTCTGACGCTCCAATACTGCTGGAATGTTGAGGAGCCGTAGATAGTTGGCTGATTATAGCGTGTTACCTTATAAAGATCATATCTGTTTCCGTTGAGAGACACAGAGCCTTTCTTTTCTCCGCCGTTTCCCGGAGGAGCCCAGCTGCCCCAGCCTTCAACAATATAGTACTCAGCAAGAGGGGACTGTGTCCAGCCGTATACGGACAAATATGAATTGCCATTCGGTGAGTAATCCACATCATAATAGAGGACGATATCTCCGTAGGCTTTGTAATTCTTTTCCTTACTGAAGTGCTTTCCCATACGGGCGATGAAGTTATCTATGCCGCTCCATGAACAGGTAAATGAATGGTCACCGGGCTGCATTTCTGCCTTGCCCTGTTTGTTTTTATTCCAGAACTCGCACCTGTAACCGTTGATCTCACCGATTATATGCTCATCAGAATCGTAAGGACTCGGCACAAAAGAGGGGGCTCCCTCTTCTCCCACGTAAGCATTATCAACGTAGAAGTCAAAAACCTTATCTACCGAACTGATAATGACGGACATATCTGTTGAACCTTCAGGTATATCAAGGGTGAAAAAAGCATTTGAAAGCTTTGTCCATTCGCCTTTTCTGCCTGATGTTTCGGCAATAGTTATATATTGGTATTTACCGTCGGGATCTATATATTCAAGCCTGAGAGAAAAATCAGATGAGCTGACGCTGTCCTGCATTACCATTGTGCCGATACTGTAGGTTTTACCCGGGATAAGCGTACCTGAGCCTATTTTGAGTTTAGCGCCTGCCCACGGTGCGTAATCGCTGTGAACAAGCATTCCGTTTGTGTTATTATAGCCGACAGAGCTTATGTTAAGTGATTCCTTCTCGAAAGGTTCCCAGTTTTCGGTATCATCGCTGAACTCATTCTTGATATAGTATCCGTCAGTATCGGGCGTAAGCGGAGGATCCTTTTGCTGACCCAGACCGTATACTTCAACAGGAGTACTGTCTTTGCCGTTTCCCATTATTAAACTTTTTAGTTCGGCATTTCCGTCGGAATGATAGCCTTCTATGTAGAAAAATGTCTCATAAAGAGTTCCGGAGGTATCGAGTCCGAGTTTTTCCCATGAAGCAAAATGCTTTGCAACGTCTATACGACCTTTAATGTTATTATTCTGATTATTTGCCGAAGCACTTTCTTTGCGAACGCTCCAGTACTGCAAAAAAGTTTTTGTGCCTTCGATACTTGGCTGGTTATAGCGATACCGCGAATATACATCGTATTCATTTTTATTGACGACAGCCGTTCCGTATTTTCTTGTATCCGAATATCCGGGCGGACGCCAGTCGCCCCAGCCATCTATTATGTAGTATTCAACAAGTGGATTTCTTGTCCAGCCGTATGCACCGAAATATGTATTGCCCTTTGAGTTTAAGTCAAGGTCATAGCTGAAAGAAACATTTTCCAGTTCTTTATAGGTCTTAATGGGATTATTATAGATCTTGCCCATGCTTACTATGAAGTTCTGAATATTACGCCATGAGCACGTAAAAGAGCCTGCGTCTGCCTCGAATTCGATGTCGCCGACAGAGTCCTGATTCCACATCTCATAGTCATATCCGCCGATGTTTCCTCTTAGCTGCTTATCAGCTGAATATGCTGTAAACGGTATTGATGATGTTATCATCAATGCAGAAACAGCAGCGCTGAAAACCTTTTTAAAACCGAATAATTTCACTAAAATCACTTCCTCATAAACAAGTAATAATATAAACGGGATTATATATCTGACAGTATTATAAACATATTTTCTGCAAATTGCAAGTCGTTTTTTGTGATTATTTGCGTGATCATACAGCTTTTTATTTCTGCCGTAATAATAAAGCACCGACTATATGGTCGGTGCTTTGTCATTTATTTACTTTTCATATATGTTTCCAATGACAATACTTCTTCCTTTGTTGTTGAAGCATACGCATAATAAGCGAGGATATTTGAAGCATCGATTGCATTTATTGCACCGTCGTTATTCACATCAGCAGCAAGCTCCTGCTCAACAGTATATCCTCCGTTCTTATCGGTGGATATACGTGCATAATACGCAAGTATTGATGATGCGTCTATCGCATTTATGAGATCATCGTTGTTTACATCTCCGAGCTTAGCTAACGCTTTGAAGGTATAGCCGAATTTTTCAGCGAATTTCTCGGCAGTAGAACCTTTATAGCCCTTGATAACGCCCGAAAAATCCTCATCGGTATTAGAAATGGTCGTAGCCCAGCTATCACAGATCTTACATTCGGGATTAAATATGTATATCTCTTCAAGAGACTCACACTTATAAAAAGCCTGTTGTTTGATCTCCTTCACTGACGCAGGTATTGTCACCGTTTTAACTGAGGAACAGCTTAAAAAGGCGTTAAAGCCTATCTCGGTGACGGTTTCGGGAATGGTGATCGAGGTTATTTTTGAACGTCTTTCTACTGCCTGTTCGCATATTTTATTGACAGAAGAGGGGATGACCACATCTCCCGAAAGATCATAGTCCACATAAACGAGCAGCCCGTTTATTATTATGAAAGGATCATCAATACTTTTCTGAGCTTCAAACCACGGCGTATCCAAAAACGCAAGAGCACCGATATATGTTACGGACTTGGGTATGGTAATACTGCTCAGCTTTTCGCACCTTAAAAAAGCACTTGAACCGATATTTGTGACTCCGTTGGGGATAACTACTGATGTAAGGGATTTACAGCCCACAAATGAATAAGTATCTATGTTTTTCAGCGTGCTTGGAAGGGATAATGAGGTAAGGTTATTGCAGTAGCTGAACATTCCCATACCTATACTTGTGACGCCCTTGCCTATAACGACTTTTTTTATATCGTCCTTTAAGTCCTTCCACGGACACGGGGTCCTATCAAGAGCTTCGTCCATTTTTCCTGTACCGCTTACGGTCAGAGTGCCTATGCTGTCAAGCTTCCATGTGAGATCTTTACCGCAGGTGCCGCTTTCTATCACTGTTGCAGCCTCCGCAGAAAGAGCTATCGGCATTTTGTACGGAAGAATAGCTGTTCCTAATGGTATCACAGCACACAGAAGAGCTGCAATTATTTTTGTACGTTTCATAATTTTTCACACCCCTATTTATTATTTTAAGATTCTCTGTACGGAGAAGTTTTATTTCTGCGGTTCAAGACTTTTTACGAGTCCAAGAAGATATTTCTGTATCTTTAACGCGTCATTTCCTGTAAGTCCTTTAGTTGTCACATCAACATCTGCCTGCATTTTGCCTTTTTCAGTCAGAGCACTTGGTGATGTTCCGCCTAAGCCGTATTTATTGGGATTTGCAAGCGCCTGCATAATAATGACTGCGTCTGACATATCCACCTGACCGTCGCAGTTGGCATCGCCCCAAAGCATATCCGTAAAGGACTCCTCCGAAGCATAGACCGCCTTTATATCAACATTGCGGTTATCAGCTTCAAGTACAGCCTCAGCACTTGTCTCACTTCCTGACGAGAATTCAGCGCCGCTGATATCCCAGCGCAGGAACTTATATCCAGATTTAGGAACAGCTTTAAGCGTTATTGGCAATTCTTTCGGATAGTCCCCCTGCCAGTTACCGCTCTTACAGTCAAGAGTAAGCGTGTTGAACTGTATACTGCCCTGAACGGCATTATTATCCAGAGTCACCTTATATGTTTCACCGCTTATCAGGTCGCCAAGGTACTCAATAAGCTGAGATTTGGCATATTTATCCCTTACCTTCCAGTAATCCCGCAGCCTGACGACCTCATTTTCATATTTTCCCTCTGCATCAAGCTCCAGCTTTTCACCGAGCGCATAGCTTTCATACGAAAAACGTTCAAATGTCTCTGTCATAGGAGCTTTATACGCTGAGATCAGCTCATCGAGTCTGCGCAGAACATTGTCGGCTCTGTAATTTTCATTGCAAAGATCAAAGTAAATACGCATGAATTCAGTACGGGCTTTTTCGCTGTTTTTAAGCATAGCAAAAAGAATACTGTAGCTCCAGTCACCTGTTATGGTTTTTGTTTTGAAATTATTGTCCTCTGCGGCACTGCTCCAATATATCGCCTGACCTGATTCTGTATCATAAATTACAAAGCGCAGTTTCCCGTCAGCATAAGGCTCAGTACTGTCAACAGTCCTTGTTTTCCAGAAAGCAGTATTATTGTCGCCTGAATCGGCATTTCCGATAATCAATTCGACAGCGATATAGTTCATATAGTTTTTCATGTCTATGACCTCGGATAATCTGTCGTAAAGATCACCGCTGTCCGTATCGCGGACAATATCGCTCACCTTATCATACATTTCCGATATTTCGGGAGAAAGCGCCGTATTGCTATCAACGCATATTACATCTTTTTCTTTGACCTTGTAATGAGCGGCGACATAGCTTTCATCAATTCTTTCAGTGATATTATAAAGTCCCCAGAATTCGCCGTCAATGAATAAAACGCATTCTGTCTGCATCTGTGTGCCGAAGTTCCTGTTCTCTGCCAGTTCCTGATTAAGACGGTCGCGTATCTTTGTTTTTTCGTCATTGCCGCCGTTTCGGAGCGATATGGTGTCAAATGAATCAATAACTTTTCCGTTGACATTTTTCAGCTTACCGTTGTAAAAGTCATACTCCATTTTTCGCGGACCGTATTCACTGCGTGCGTATAAAGTAAAACTCTTCTGCGGCGCCTCACGCGACGTACCTCCCCGAATACGTATGCCAATATTTGTACTGTACGAAGCTTTTCCGTTTTCAAATACAGTTATATTTGCAGGGCGCTCCCATTCTTTGCCCCTCATCCGATAATTTGAAAGACCGAATTCAGAATCGGATCCTTTTCCGTTTACATATATTCCCTTTTCGTAATCAAAAAGATTATCTGGATCGGTCACAAGTGAGATCACGCGCATATTTCTTGTATAATCATTTTCAGAGTATCCAACGAAATATGTATTTGAAACGATGGGACTTATATTCCCGTCAGTATCTTCCGCTATCGCTCTTACGATCATTGCTTTATCCACAGGCTTTTCGGGAGCATTATAACCACCATATTTTATATCTGTTATTGCGGAATACACATTTTTTTCCGCTGATCTGTCATATACGGTTATGGGCGCATCGTAACGCTCTGAATCCGCAGTCGGGTCACTTCCGTCAAGGGTGTAATAGATGCTATATCCCTCAGGCGCAGAAAGAGAAAGCAAGAACTCCGAATCATAGAAGCCGCTCTCCTGCGAGAATTCAGGCGTTGGAACACTTATGGAAAAGGCGCTTTCGGGATTGGAACTGCCCGGAGAAAGCTCTTTCAGTTCACCGAAGTTTTCACTTCCGTCAGGCAGTCTGCCATATGAGGTGTTATCTGCAAGTGCAGGTATCTCAATATATTCAAGCTTATTGCCCTTTGCGTCCGAAAGCAGTAAAGTTTCACCGTTTTTTGAAAGACCGAAGGCTGTACCTTCGACCGAGCTTTCCTCTTTTACATCACAGTATACAACATAAAAGCCGCCTGCTTTGATAACTGCATTTTCCGGGAAAATATATTTTCTCGGAGCATCGGCATCATCAGAGAGGGAATATCCGCTCAACGATATATCTTCATTGGTAGGATTGTACAGCTCTGCAAAATCATAGAAATTGCCGTCAGGTGCAGCAGCAGTTGTGTTTTTTGTGCACACTTCATTGATAACTACAGCTTTTTCATTATCTGAACCAACTGAAAAGAGCGGAACATGGTTTTGGAATGTTAAAGCTGATGTTATCACTATAGTCAATGCTTTTTTATAAGCTTTTGATGATCTGATATCCATATCTCAATGCTCAGAGAGCTTTTCCGAGTTCGTATGCCTGCTTGGGATAATCGGTATTCTTCAGCATATCGGGAGTCATGCAGTTTACTCCGATCACTGTGCCTGCTATGTCCCATTCAAGATATTTCGCCATACCCTTAAATGTTTCCAGTGCACCGTTGGCTGTTTCAAGGTTATCATCAGCCATTGCGACCATAAGCGCTGCTTTTTTATTTCCGTGCAGAACAGCATCATTAGCGTAGAATCGGTCGATCACAGCTTTGAGCTGTGCATTGATATCATAGTAGTATATAGGCGAGACCAATACGATGGCATCTGCTTCTATCAGATTCGGATTAAGCTCCTGCATATCGTCCTTGAATACACAGCCGAGTGTACCGTTATGACATTTTTCACAGGCGATACATGGGTGAACATCTTTAAATGCCGCATCAAAACGACAGACCTCATGACCTGCTTCCTCAGCACCTTTAATAAACTGCTCAGTGAGATAAGCTGTAGTTCCGTTTTTATGAGCGCTTCCTGTAATTATCAATACCTTCATTTCAATCTCTCCTTTTTGATCAATATCATAACGATGCTATGACGGCGTTGCAGCAATAACATCGTTTTTTGCGTATTTGCGTGACTGTTTTCATATAAATATTATACCTTATATCAAATTAAAGGTCAACAGGTATTAAAAGCATTGTATCCGATTTCCTCAACAATTTCAGGAATTCTGACAGCTTAAATATAAGCGCTCAAAAAAATTTTTGAAAACGTGTAACACTTGTTATTCCTGTTCCGAATATTGTTTATGAAAGATCGATCTCATAAACTTTATGAAAAAAATTCGGAGGAGAATAAAAAATGAAAAATATTATTACTTTTATGGCTGCCCTTGGCATTATGTTTTCAGCAGTTCCTGCAATCCCTGCTTATGCAGCAGAAGCTGCACAGACTTCCATAGTATCGGAAGCTGCACCTGAAACCACAGACATTGAACATCTTGCAGGTCAGTGGAAATATCAGATATCTGATACTGATCTTTATGTAAACATAAGCCCTAAGGATTGCGGAACATTCACTATAAATAAAGACGGAACATTCAGTTTTGCAGGCAATAACGGAATGACAGCGTCAGGAAAAGTTGAATTCAGCATTGAGACTATCGGCGGTACACCTTTACAGTGCATAAGCTTATACGAAGGTCAGGAGAGAATATTCGGAGGCTATTATCACAGTGATGATCCTGACATTATCTATTACGGAAACAACCGTGTTTCACGTATTGTGCGCAAGGAAGCAGCTGAAGCAAAAATGGCTGATTTTGTAGGAAACTGGAAGTATCAGGAATCAAACGGCAGCAGCACTGTTGACGTTTCGGCAAGCGATAAGGGCAATGTGGAAATAAATGCAGACGGCACATATAAGTTCACATATAATAACGGTGTTACAGAGACAGGCAAAGTTTATCTTGGCGATGAAACTATAGGCGGCACACTTTTGACTGTACTCAGATTTTATAACGGTTCTGCTCTGAAATATGCAGCTGTCTATCTGTCGGAAAGACCCGATGAGCTCCACATCGGCAACGGAGGAATGATGCGCCTTGTGAGGGAGTCAGCTCCTGCTGCAAAGGTTAAGGGCAATGGCGATGCAAATTGCGACGGCAATGTAGATATGTCTGACGCAGTGCTTATTATGCAGGCATTATCCAATCCAAACAAGTACGGCACAGAGGGAACAGCTTCCGAGCATATAACATCAGCAGGCATTAAGAATGCAGATGTTGACGGTGACGGACTTACTGTAAATGACGCACTTAATATACAGAAATATCTCTTGGGTGAGATCAGTTTTTAAGATCATAATTCAAAAAGAAAAAGCAGTATGAGATCATCATACTGCTTTTTTGTATCTAACAACTTAAACGGAAGTATATCTGATCAATTTCAGCCGTTCCACCAGTTATTGTTGTTATTCCAGTTGTTCCACTGGTTCCAGTCATTGTTCTGATTCTGGTTGTTGTTCCACTGGTTCCAGTCGTTGTTCTGATTCTGGTTATTGTTCCACTGGTTCCAGTCGTTGTTCTGATTCTGGTTGTTGTTCCACTGGTTCCAGTCGTTGTTCTGCTGCTGGTTGTTATTCCACTGGTTCCAGTCGTTGTTCTGATTCTGGTTGTTGTTCCACTGGTTCCAGTCGTTATTCTGCTGCTGGTTGTTGTTCCACTGGTTCTGGTCATTATTCTGATTCTGATTATTATTCCAGTTATTGTTGTTGTCTGAGCTGCCGCTCTGCTTGTAAGTCACCCACTGATAACGTGCTGTGAGCGGAGTTCTTCCGTCGTAATGACCGAGCCAGTCATCAACACCTGTACCGGGCCATGCATTCATCATGATCTTACCGGGAGTCTGAGGAATGTTATCATAAGCTGTGTATACTGCCTTGCCGTCAACATACCAAGTGATGTGGTCACGCTGCCAGTCAAAGCCGAATGTATGGAATCCCTGTGAAGAGTCGAATCCGAGATCATACATCTTCTCATGATTTCCCTGTCCGTTGGTGTAGTAGTTGAACTGGACCTTTGTAGTGTCCTTACCGAGGATCTCGATATCTATCTCGTCCCACGGATTATTATCAGAAGGACCTGTATAAGTGAAGAATGACGAGTTTACACCTGTATTCTTTATAGCCTGCATCGAGGTCTCATAATAACCGAAGCCGTAGAAATCGTTAGTCCTGTACTCCGCACCTGCATAGTGATACTTGCCTGTGTTGTCTCTGTCGATAGTAAGTTCAAGAGCTCCGTTTTTGAAAGCAGTCTGTGACTTGTACCAGCCGCAGTCAAATGGATCACCGTTTGTCCAGCCGTCAGAAGCTATAAAGTAACGTGATGAGCCTGTTCTGAAGTCATCAGCCATTGTAGCACTGCTGTCGAAACTGCCTGTAGAAGTGTTGTTGTTATTGCCCTGATTCTGGTTCTGATCGTTCCAGTTATTGTTCTGGTTGTTCCAATCGTTGTTTGCAACACCGTTCCACTGATTGTTGTTCTGATTATTCCAGTCGTTGTTCTGCTGCTGATTGTTGTTCCACTGGTTCCAATCGTTATTCTGATTATTCCAGTCATTATTCTGATTCTGGCTGTTCCAGTCCCAATTATTATTGTTCCATTCGTTGTTTACAACGCCGTTCCACTGA
>JAEEGL014281293.1_pt1 | contig 24141 bp, 18 predicted proteins | sample 9134231 | NCBI WGS metagenome assembly JAEEGL01 (sample SAMN16246548, study PRJNA631951) | gut metagenome | biome: gut microbiome; feature: rumen; material: fiber-attached | host: Bos | place: Iran: Karaj | collected 2018-10
CTACTCCTGTTCGTCAATTGTGGATTGCAACACGCGGAAATATCATGGATTGCTGGTCGTACCGGTGCCAGACATCGACGACGAGAACCACGTGCTGCTTTCATCACTCGACGAGACAGTCGTGCAACACGGAGCGGAATTCAACCTGGGACTGCACCGCTACCTTGGAGGAAACTACTCACCCAACGGACATAAATACATCCGTGAGTGGGAATGGGACAAAGTGCCGACAACGCTCTACAGAGTAGGCGGAGTTATCCTGAAAAAAGAAAAAGTGTTTCAGCATTTCGCCAACAGGGTACTCATCAGATACACCCTTGTAGATGCACATTCTGTCACCACCCTCAGGCTCAGGCCGTTCCTCGCCTTCAGGAATGTGGAATCACTCACTCACGAGAACAGTGTGGCAAGGCAGGACTACAGCCTGTGCGACAATGGGATCAAAACCAAGATGTATGAGGGATATCCCGACCTGTTCATGCAGGTGAGCAAGAAAAGCGAATGGCATTTCGACCCGCACTGGTACAGAGGAATCGAATACCAGCGTGAGATGGAGCTCGGCTATGACTATGCAGAGGACCTCTACGTGCCCGGCTATTTTGAGTTCAACATCAAGAAAGGTGAGAGCATCGTATTCAGCGCTGGAGTGAAAGAGCTGTCAATGAGGACCGCGAAAAAGCTTTTCGACGAAGAAGTGGAGGTGCACAAGAGCAGAGACAGCTTCGGCCAATGCCTCATCAACGCAGCTCACCAGTTCCACTACGAGAAAGACGGAGAAGAGTATATCATCGCGGGATACCCGTGGTTTAAATGCAGAGCCCGCGACACGTTCATCGCCCTGCCGGGACTGACCATCGCTTTCGGAGAGAAAGACCACTACAAAGCGGTCATGAACACATGCCTGAAAGCCATCGACGACATCATCAACAAAAAGAAGGTGTCGGTGAACATCTACGAGATGGACGCTCCCGACGTGCTGCTTTGGGCGATATGGTGCATTCAGCAGTATTCACTGCTTGAATCCAAGCAGGAAGCCATTGAGCTGTACGGGAAAACCGTCTACGACATCATCAACTTCATCAAGGATGGAGGACATGCCAACCTGTTCATGCATGACAACGGTCTTCTCTACTCCAACGGTAGAGAGAAAGCTGTCACCTGGATGAACAGCTGCGTCAACGGCAGGCCATGTGTGCCAAGAAGCGGATATATCGTGGAATTCAACGCACTATGGTACAACGCGCTCAAATTCTGCGCAACCATTCAGCAGGAGCTCGGATTCACCGACGGAGCATACCAGATGAACACACTTGCCGACAAGGTCGGAGCAAGCTTCAAGAATCTATTCCTCAACCAGCACGGATATCTGCTCGACTATATCGACGGTGACTTCATCTCATGGGAAGTGAGGCCAAACATGCTCATCGCCACATCTCTTGAGTTCTCACCGCTGTCGAAGGCCGAGAAGAAAAAGGTGCTCGACATCTGCACCAAAGAGCTGCTCACAAGAAAAGGCATCAGAAGCCTCTCGCCCAAAAGCGGAGCATACAACCCGATTTACGAGGGCGGACAGGCACAACGCGACGCGGCATATCACCAGGGAACGGTCTGGCCATGGATGGCAGGATTCTATCTTGAGACATGCGCAAAAGTATATAACAGGACGGCATATTCCTTCATGAACCGTATTTTCGTCGGATTTGAGGAAGAGCTCAACTTCCACTGTATCGGAACCCTCCCTGAACTGTTCGACGGGAACCCGCCATTCCATGGAAGAGGTGCACTCTCCTTTGCCATGAATGTGGCAGAAGTGCTCAGAATGAACAGAGTGATGAATGACATGTTTAATCTAAATTAAAACAGGAAGCATATGAGAGTTTTAATGTTCGGATGGGAATTCCCACCTAAAATCTATGGAGGACTCGCTGTAGCATCTTACGGAATAACCAAGGGACTGAGCCTCCAAAACGATGTACAGACCATCTTCTGCCTTCCCAAACCATGCGGAGAGGAAGAGAACTTCCTGAAAATCATTGGCATGAATCAGGTTCCGATTGTTTATAAAGACCATGATTACAATTATGTGAAAAGCCGGATTCCTGCCTATATGTCGCCTGAAGACTACTATAACTTCAGAAACCATATCTACAACGACTTCTCATATATGAATGTCAACGACATGGGGTGCATGGAGTTTGCAGGAGGATATCCCGGAAACCTACACGAAGAAATCAACAACTTCTCTATCATAGCGGGAGTGGTGGCAAGAGCTGAGCAGTTCGACATCATTCATGCACACGACTGGCTGACCTATCCGGCCGGCGTGAACGCGAAATATGTGAGCGGAAAACCGCTTTGCATCCATGTGCACGCAACGGACTTCGACCGTTCCAGAGGCAAGGTCAACCCTACAGTCTATTCCATTGAGAAGAACGGCATGGACCACGCAGACTGCATCATGTGTGTGAGCGAACTGACAAGGAGGACAGTCATCAATGAATACCACCAGGACCCCAACAAGGTCTTTGCCATGCACAACGCGGTGTATCCATTGTCGCAAGAACTGCAGGATTTGCCAAGACCGGACCACTCAAAAGAAAAAGTCGTCACCTTCCTCGGAAGAATCACCATGCAGAAGGGGCCTGAGTATTTCGTCGAGGCTGCAACCATGGTGCTCCACAGAACGCGTAATATCCGCTTCTGCATGGCGGGGTCTGGCGACAAGCTTGAAGACATGATCAGAATGGTGGCAGAAAGAGGCATAGCCGACCGCTTCCACTTCCCCGGATTCATGAGAGGAAAGCAGGTGTATGAATGCTATAAGGACAGCGACGTCTTCGTGATGCCAAGCGTCAGCGAGCCGTTCGGAATCGCCCCGCTCGAAGCCATGCAGTGCGGAACGCCATCCATCATATCCAAGCAGTCGGGATGCGGCGAAATCCTCACAAACGTCATCAAGACCGACTACTGGGACATTCACGCCATGGCAGACGCCATTTACTCCATCTGCACGAACCCCAGCCTCTTCAACTATCTCCAGACAGAGGGCAAGAAAGAAGTTGATGGAATCACCTGGGAGAAAGTGGGACTGAGAATACGTAAGCTCTACGACAATCTCATCAGATAACACCGACTTTATCACATCAAAATCTTCATCTAATTATATTCAATCACATCAAACGAAAAAACACGTCTTATGAAAACAATATGCTTATATTTTGAGATTCATCAGATCATACATCTCAAACGCTACCGTTTCTTCGACATCGGAAGAGACCACTACTATTACGACGACTATGAGAACGAGCGTTCCATCACTGAAATCGCCAACAAAAGCTATGTGCCGGCTCTCTCCGCACTTATTCAGATGGCGAAAGAGAACGACGACTTCAAAGTAGCATTCTCTCTGTCGGGAGTGGGACTGGAACAGCTTGAAATCTATGCACCCCAGGTCATTGACCTCCTGCAGGAACTCAACCACACAGGAAAGGTGGAATTCCTCTGTGAGCCATACAGCCACGGACTGGCTTCACTCGGCAACGAAGAAAGCTTCGAGGAAGAGTGCATGCGGATGAAAGCGAAAATCAAGGAGGTGTTCGGAAAAACACCAAAAGTGTTCAGAAACTCATCACTCATCTATAACGACGACATAGGCGCACAGGTGGCTGCCATGGGATTCAAGGGGATGCTCACTGAAGGTGCCAAGCATATCCTCGGATGGAAATCGCCTCATTTCGTCTACACAAACGCCATAAACCAGAATCTTAAGCTGCTGCTCAGAGACTATAAGCTGTCGGACGACATCTCACTTAGATTCAACAATTCCGCATGGGAAGAGTATCCGCTCTTCGCCGACACCTATATGGACTGGATTGCAGCACTGCCCGAGGAGGAAGAGGTCATCAACATCTTTATGGAGCTCAGCGCACTCGGCATCTTCCAGCCGCTGTCGTCCAACATACTGGAATTCCTGAAAGCACTTCCCGCATGCGCCAAGGCAAGAGGAATCACATGGGCGACACCTACAGAGCTCTGCACCAAAGCAAAACCCGTCGGACCGCTCAACGTGGCATACAACATCAGCTGGGTGGATGAGGAAAGAGACACCTCATGCTGGCTCGGCAACGAGATGCAGCGTGAAGCGTTCCATAAACTCTACAGCATTGCAGACCGCGTGAGAATATGCGACGACAGGCGTATCAAGCAGGACTGGGACTACCTACAGGCCTCCAACAACTTCCGGTTCATGACAACGAAGCCCACAAGCGTGGGAATGAGCAGAGGCATTTACGAAAATCCCTTTGATGCCTTCACTAACTACATGAACATCCTCGGAGACTTCATCAGCAGAGTGGACAGGCTCTACCCGCCTGAAATTGAAAACGAAGAGCTCAACTCGCTCCTTACGACCATCAGGAACCAGGGCGAGGAGATTGAGCAGAAAGACAAGGAAATCGAGAAGCTGCGCCGGATGCTGAACAAACTTGACGTGGAAGTGGAGGCTGAAGATCCGAAAAATGATTCCACCAAGAAAACAGCCGCTAAGAAACCGGCTGCCAAGAAAACTGAAGAGAAGAAATCAGCTGCTAAGCCCATTCCAAAAACAACTGCCGTGAAGAAAGCACCGGCTAAAAAACCGGCTGCAAAGAAAGAGACCAAGAAATAACAACCTTGCACACTACCCTACATAATCAAAAAGGCCGGGACTTCATCCCGGCCTTTTTTGATTTTATATTGTCTTGTCAGCTATTCGTTTATAGTGACTTACTGATGTGCATCATTGGATATTGTCCGCTTTTATCATCCTCCATATCCCTCAGAAGGATTCTTCACGCGGTCAATCGTGTAATAGCCGTTAGTGCCAGTCACTGTCAGATAAACTTTACTGGCACGTCCGTTTGAGACGATATCTACTACGAAGACGCTACTGCGCTCATCACTCGGAATATTCACCTTCCACTGGATATTGCTGCCGTCGCCAGAAGAGAACACCCAGACCGGCATACGGCCACCCTCATAGTTGGAAGCCTGAGAACGGAGTTCCGACAACAGGCGGTCGGAGCAGCATTGACGGATAGCTGATTCCGGATTATTGAAATATTCTGTATAGAAATTCTCCAGGAACACCACCTTTGTGGCACATTCCTGCTTACGCTTCAGCTTTATCTCATCCTCAGCACGCTGGATTGAGTCTTGTTTAAGAAGCTCCTCCTGACGACGTTTCAGCTCTGTTGAGTCGATCTTTTCCTCGGGCTTCGACTCCTCTTTCTTAACCGTGACAGGTTTATCTTGCTCTTTTCCTCCCTTATCATCGCCGCCACATGAGAGAAACGGCAGACAAACTAAGCTTAACAGCAAAATTCCTTTTTTCATGACCTTCTTTTATAACATCATTGATTATAATCCGGATTAGAAATACTGTCTATCTGGAAACTGCCGTTATCACCAGCCACAGACAACACAATCGTGCTGCCCGGCTCCTTGCCGTAAGATATCTTAACATCATAAAGCATGTCGTCATCCGGATTCACCTGATTCACATCAACCTGCAACTTGGTGCGGTCGGCTATCGAGTCGAGTCCGGAAGGTTTGAATATGTTGATGAATGCGTCCTGACTGTCGCCAACAGCACGCTTAATCACATCAACACCCCGTTCCGACACCAAATCGGTCATCAAATTACTCAATGACTCACGGTCGCCAAGAGCATCGAAATATTTCTCGTAGAAATCCTCCACGAATGCCACTTTCTCAGGATTGCCCAACACAACCTCATCATCGGATGTATCTTCACCCTTCTGCTTTTCATCTCCACAGCCACAGGAGTAAAGCAGCAAGGAAAGGGCAATTATCAAATACTTTTTCATAACCATTTCTATATGTCTATATTTTAATTACAATTTTTCACCATAGGCTAAGTCGCCTGCATCGCCCAAACCAGGAACAATATAAGCATGCTCATTCAATTCCGGGTCGACAGCAGCACACCATAGGGACACAGAGCTGACGTTCTTAAACGCATCCACAATATAATCCACTCCCTTCTGAGAAGCTATCACAGAACACAGATGGATATGAGCGGGGGTGCCCTTGGTCAGCAATGCCTGATAGGCAAGCTCCATGCTCCCGCCCGTAGCCAGCATAGGGTCAGCGATAATCAGCGTCTTGCCTGTCAGGTCGGGAGAGGCGATATATTCGATTTTGATGCCCACCTGCTCACATTCCTTATCCTTATAATAACGATATGCCGACACAAATGCGTTGCCCGCATTGTCGAAGACATCAAGGAACCCCTGATGAAAAGGGAGACCGGCACGGAAGATGGTGGCAACAACCAAGTCATCGTCAAAGGTCATCACGGGAGCTACGCCAAGCGGCGTCTCAACCTCCTTTGAAGAATATTGGAGGGTCTTGCTGATTTCGTATGCTATCATCTGACCGATACGGAACAGATTGTTTCTGAACAGACGGCGGTTCTGCTGATACCCCACATCCCGCAATTCCTTCACGAACGAATTGATAACAGTGTTCTGACGGGAAAAATCTACCACATTCATTTCAAGTCACGTTTTTATCGTCTGTATTTCTTTGAAGGCTTATGCTTCCAGAACATCCACTTCGGATAGGGCTTCTCGGCAGGAATATGCTGCTGGCGGAACTTCTGATAAAGCAGCTGTTCGTAGGTACGGCCGGTGTGGATAATCTTGTAAATCGTGTTCCAGTCGGGAAGTCCGCCGATTCCGCAGTCGTCAATAAACACATCGGCATTCAGCTTACACGACAAGTTCTTGTCCTTTGCCTCCTTGAACATCTGGGAGGAGTCGCTGTTGACACCCCAGAACTCAACCCCACGCTCACGGCACCACTCCAAAGCCTCTTCCAGCAGCTTACCCTCACGGACAGTCCAGAGAATCAGCTGATGACGCTCCGCAATCAACATCCGGAGCACCTCACAGGCAAAAGGTTTCTCTGCACCTATAGCGGGATACCGGTGCTCAACGATTGTACCGTCAAAATCTACTGCTATTACCATAACCTTATTATTACGTTATAAATCCACCTTAAAGAATCACATTATACCTCGTCCATCTTGTTTGCGCCATCTTCGCCATAGCCATAGCCGTAACCATAGCCACTTCCATAACCATAGCCGTAGCCACCACCGTAACCGCCATAGCCGCCGTAGCCGCCGTAACCACCATAGCCGCCATAGCCACCGTAGCCATATCCCTTCTTGCCACCATAACCGTAACGGCCATACTTGCCATAGCCATAACGTCCGTAGCGGCCATACTTGCCATAGCCATAACGTCCGTAACGGCCGTAGCCACCGCCTGAACCGCCCATCTTCACAGCATTGAAGATGAGGTTCATGTTAGGCAGACGATGTTCGGCTGCCAGCTCATTGAACAGACCGGCATCCGCTTTCAACGTGTAGTTGGCACGAATCACATAAAGGGTCAGGTCGGCATGCTTTGCAATCGACAAGGTGTCGGCAACAAGTCCGATAGGCGCCGTGTCGAGAATCACATAGTCGTATTTCTTACGTAGATAGTTGATACATATCTCCAGATTCGGACGCTCCAGAATCTCTGAAGGGTTAGGAGGGATAGGACCAGCCGGGAGTATGTCGAGGTTAGGACTCACACCCGACTTCTGTATCAATGTCTCGATATAATCGGTGTCATCAGGGTCGTGAGAGAGGAAGTTGGAGATACCCTTGTCGGTGTCGGGGAGGTCAAACAGACCAGCCAGACGAGGCTTACGGATATCAAGTCCGACCACAATCACCTTCTTGCCGACGAAAGCGATAGATGCGGCAAGGTTGGATGCGACCGATGTCTTACCCTCACCAGAGGTCGATGAGGTGAATAGTATCACGTTCTTACCGTTTTCAAGCACAAACGGAAGGTTGGAACGGATTGTGCGGTAGACCTCCATCATCACAGAGTTCTTATTCTCCTGAACCACAATCGTTCGGTCACCCTGAGTCAATGCTTTCACAAAAGGAATCATTCCGATCACAGGGATATCTGTCACCTTGTCCAGATCTTCCCGGTTCTCGATACGGTAGCGGAACATCTCACGGATATAATGATAGATGAACGGGATAAGCAGACCGATGATCAAGGCTATGATATAATAGTTACGCTTAACGGGCGAAACCGGCGTAAAGTTGGTGATAGGATCCTCAATCATCTTTCCTTTATATGCGGATGATGCAAGGGCAATCGCGTTCTCCTCACGTTTCTGAAGGAGCATCAGGTAAAGACCGGCTTTCACCTCCTGCTGACGGCTGATATCACCAAGCTCACGCTGGGTCTTCGGCACGTCCTGTGCTTTGTCGTCATATATCTGGTACTGAGTCTCGATGTCGCGGTGCTTGATATCCAGCTGGTCCTTGGCACTTTGCAACGACGACACGATATTGCTGTACATCGAAGCGAGCTGTTCGGTCTTCTGCTTCACCAACGGTGAGTTGGGTGTGGCAGTCTCAAGCAGATTGTCACGTTCGCGCACTGCGTTGTTGTAGGCACTGATCAGCGAACCGAGATGGCTGTCATTAAAACCGACGTTGGTCGGGATCACAGACAGGTAATTCTTCTTGTTACGAGTGTAGTCGGTCAGTGCTTCAAGGAGGCTCTGCTGGGTTTCGATATCCACAAGCTCGCTCCTGTATTTAGTCCGCTGGCTGATATTGTTGTTAACGTCGGTAGTATAATCCACGATGCCGGCCTGCCGCTTGTATTGCTCAAGCTGATTCTCCGACATGTCGAGCTCACGGGAAATGAGGTTCAGACGCTCGTCGATGAACGAGGCGGTACGGGCAGCCTCCTGTGTGTAGTCATCGTCAGCCTCGCTGTTATACACCTCACCGAGATGATGAAGGTAATCACGGGAGCGCTCCGGGATATTGTCATTCATCGAGAGCACAGCTATCGTGGTCTCTGTCGAAGACGGCTTTGCATTTAGCATATTCGTGAAAATACCTGATACAGTGGCAATCGGTCGTATGGTTGCTGTCACCTTGCGGCCCAGCTTACGAGACTTGAACTTATAGTTCGAGTTTTCTAAAATATAGATGTCGCCAATCTGGGAGTGGATGATAGAAGGGAAGACAGAGATGTCCTTGTTTATCTCGTATGGAGTGCCGTCTTTGCCCCAGGTGATATGTGTGTGAACACCATTTCCCTTGTCGGTCATCTCAACGACGATGGTCTGCTTCAGAGAGTCAATCATGGAATTATCGTAATCAACGATAAACGGTGTGTCGCGGTAATAGATCTCAACATCCTTGATGTTGCCTTCCTTCACGTAAGAAGTATAAAGCTTGAGGTCGCGTACGACCTTCATGTTAAGCGTACGGGTCTTCAGCACCTCCATCTCGTTCTCAAATCCGTTGGAGAAGTTGCGCCTACCCATATCACTCAATGTGGATATAATCGAGTTGCTGGCATAATACGACTTGCGCTCAGGATTCTTTATAAGCATCTTTGCGTAAGTGTTGTAAATCTCCACTGTGTTGTATTTCAAATAAGCATATGCCACCGCCATACACGCAGCGATGGAAATCAAGAGGAAATACTTATAACGGAGTATCAGATACCAGATGACCTTAAGGTCGAATCCGCCACCTTGCTCCTCATTACCTGAATAACTGTCGTTATAATCTTTCTTTTGGACTTCTTGATTTTGGTCGATATTTGCCATGGCAACTTTATCTGAGTTTTATTGTTAAAAAAAACATAATTATTTGCAAAGTTAGCAATAAACATTCAGATAAGCAAAAAAAAGAGGTATAATATTATAAATATTACCCCTTAAAATCATTATATCGACAAAATCAAAGTAAAAAAGACAAGTTTAAAAACCAACTGTATCCGTCGTGTCGGACAGATTCTCACTCAACGAGTCCATCACACGGTTACGTGCTGAGTCGAGAGAAGAGGCAAGACGCTCCTCCACTTCCTTCACTGCGCCGGTACGGTTCAAATCCGCCACTCCTGGCAGCGACTTGGCAGAGTCGAGCATATCGTTTGCCACCACAAGTCCTTCTGTGTCATGGCATTTATCCAGATGACGTATACAACGTTCTATTGCTTGAACATAGCTCGACTCAACAGCAGGATCGTTGCCGCACGAAATGAATGCCAGCACAACGAAAGTTAGAAAAAGGGAGACTAATGATTTCATAGCTCAAAAAGATTAAAGGGAAAATCAGCCGACAACTTCATCGGAGCGCTCAAGACGGACTATCGACTCCTCAAGCTCATCTATCTGACGGGTGAAAAACTGTATCGCATTCTCCTGGGCTTGAGAGAATTTTGTCATGGCAGCGCGAATCACACGGGCATCCTCATCGGTCAGAATCACTTCCGGGTGCTTGTTCTGAAGCAACGACAGGGAATCCTGAAGCATGTCGGGTATTTCCTTCAGGTTTTTCAGCTCCAGATGGTCAAGGTCCTGGATCATCAACGTTGCCTTATCTATCAGACGCACAGACTCATTCACCACAACCTGCCGCTCGTTCTTACATGAAGTGAGCGAACAGAGCATGACGAAGACAACGAACAAGAATTTGAATAATATCGGACTGACAAATTTCATCTTGACTCAGCTCAAAATTGACATAAGGCAAACACAAAAAACACTCTCGTAAAGAAAATGCCCTCGTATTTTCCTAATGCAAATATAGTGTTTTCACACTAAAAAAAACATCATTGCAAGGGAAAAGTTTTCAACACGAACAGTCTCCCAGTGTTCATAACATTTGTATGTTGTTGGAAACTAAAAAAATCATCTGAAAACCTAAAAAAAATTAAAAAATCACACCCCGGATGAAATGATACAGTCAGATAGCAATGGGATGAGAAAACTCAAGCCCGGAAGTTAAAATGGCAGTCAACAGGGACAACAGATTTGCCTATGACTATCTGAGACCGCAATCGCTCAAAAACAGACAAGACACACTGATTATCAACCATTTTAAAAAATAAATAATACAAACCGCTAAACTAAAAAAAGAGGATGTGCATACGCACACCCTCCTTCATGCTTCTTTGAATGTCAAGGCTATTACTCGCCTGCAGCCGGAGCCTCAGGAGCTGCCTCGCCTTCAGCTGGTGCCTCCTCGCCTTCAGCAGGTGCTTCGTCGCCTTCAGCAGGAGCCTCTTCCACAACTTCAGGAGAGAACTTCTTTACTGCCTCAGCTGCTGCTGCCTGGAATTTCTCCATTGCCTCGCTCACGACCTTCTCCTGCTCTGGTGTCGGCTGAAAATCCTCACCAAGCTCTTTTTTTGCCTCAGCCTCAAGCTTTTCAATCTCGGTTTCCATTTCCTTCTGGAGGTTTAAAAGAGCCTCCTGAGAATCAACTTTCTGAAGTTTCTCGGTGAAAGTGCCAATGGCGTCAACCATTTTCTGGAAAGGATCCGACTTCTTGCAAGAAACTGCAAAAATTGCTACAAGAGCAACCAAAATAACTGATAATTTTTTCATTTCTCTCAATTTTTAAGTTAATAAAATAAATATGTAATGAATTCGAAGGCAAAGATAATGCTTTTCTGTCATAACAGCCAAACAAATATATCTATATCTGAATTTTTTTAACAAATAATAAGTAACATCGGAGCGTCAGCTTGTTTTTTAATGTATTTTTCACATTTCATCTATGAGAAAAAGCAAAAACAAGTCGATTTTTAATGAAAAAAGCGAAAAAAAACGTATATTTGCAAAAATAAAAAAATATAAGGTGGAAACACGTAAAGTAAATATCATTTTCACAACCGACATTCACGGCAACTATTTTCCTTACGACTTCCGGCACGACCAGTGGGGGAAAGGGAGCTTGCAGAGGGTTCACGGATTTGTGGCGCAGCAGGTGAGAAGGCACACGGGCAGCACCATCCTCATCGACGGAGGAGACATCCTGCAGGGAGAGCCCACCGCTTATTACTTCAATTTCGTGGACCGAAGCACGAAGCACAAAGTCAGCGACATGTGCAACTTCATCGGATACGACGTGGGGGTTATCGGCAACCATGACATCGAGTGCGGACATGAGCTTTTCGACGCATACGTGGAGGGGTGCAACTTCCCCATACTCGGTGCGAACGCCGTAAGTATCGAGACCGGGCAGCCCTATTTTGAGCCATATACCGTCCTTGTCAGAAGCGGTATCAAAATCGCCATCATCGGATTCACCAGCCCCGCTATTCCGCAGTGGGTGCCCCACCGCGTGTGGGACGACCTGCGGTTCGACGACATCAAGGAGAGTGCCCGTAAATGGGTTAAGACCGTGAAAGAGCAGGAGCAGCCGGACTTCATCATCGGACTGTTCCACTCAGGAATGGACGAGGGAATCGTGACCGATGAATACCGCGAGAATGCTGTGAGAGAGACCATCACCAGCGTTGACGGCTTCGACCTCGTGCTCTATGGCCATGACCACTCCAGCAACATGGAGGAGATAGAAAGTCCGTCGGGCAAAAGCGTGCTGTGTGTGAATGCCGGCAGTTTCGCACATTCAGTGGCAGAAATCAGAATCAAATTCAACATCGACGAGGCGGGCACGGTCAAACACGACATGAGCAGCCAGCTCTACTACATCGGAAAACTCCACAACGTCCACTGCTCAGAGTTCAAGAGGCACTTCAAGGAGGAATTCAATGCGGTCAAGAAGTTCGCCTCCAAGAAAATCGGACGGTTCACCAAACGGGTCGATGTGTCGGATGCCTATTTCGGCTCATCAGCATATATCGACTTCATACACCAGCTGCAGCTCGAGGTCAGCGGTGCGGACATCAGCTTTGTCGCGCCGTTCTTCTTCAATGCGAGCATCGAGGAGGGAGACGTGAAAATCAGCGACGTGTTCAACCTCTACAGGTTTGAGGACAAGCTCTACACCCTGCTGCTCACGGGAAAAGAAATCGAGAAATACCTTGAGATGAGCTATGCCACCTGGACCTGCCAGATGGAAGGGCCCGACGACCCGCTCCTGCTGCTCAGCCCCATGAAGAACAACCCGGACAGGATGGGGTTCAAGAATTTCCTCTTCAACTTCGACTCGGCGGCGGGGATATGCTACGATGTCGATGTCAGCCACCCCGCAGGAAGCAAAATCAGTATTCGCTCCATGGCCGACGGGTCGCCTTTCAGCTATCAGAAGACCTACAAGGTGGCGATGACAGCATACAGGGCGAACGGAGGAGGCGAGCTGCTCACCAAAGGGGTCGGGCTTACCAAGGAGGAGATAGACCAGCGCACGCTCACCTTCTCCGAGCACGACATCCGCCACTACATGATTGAATACATCAGCAGGATGAAGAACATCACACCCGAGAAAATGGGACACTGGCGCTTCATTCCTGTTGACTGGGTGGAGGCTGCAGAAAAACGGGAACGGGAAATTCTTTTCAGCAAGTAGAAGGGATTTTAGTTTGTAGTTTTTAGTTTGTAGTTTTTAGCCAGTTAGTTTTTCCCATTGCTCCCATAGCCCCCATTGCTCCCATAAAAAAATCACCAAATAGCTAAATCGGCAAATAAATAGTAAATCGTAAATCATAAATCGAAATAGTAAATCGTAAATCATAAACATCTTCCATGTTGACCATCATCGGACCCACCGCCTGCGGCAAAACTAAGTTCGCCGTCCGTCTTGCCAAAGAGCTCGACGGGGAGATTCTCAGTGGCGACAGCCGCCAGGTCTATCGGCGCATGGACCTCGGCACAGGCAAGGATCTTGACGACTACACCATCGACGGACAGCAGATACCATACCACCTCATCGACATTGCAGAACCGGGAACGAAATATAATGTGTATCAGTATCAGAGAGACTTCATCGCTGCATACAAGGACGTGACCCGAAGGGGAAAGCTGCCGATTCTGTGTGGAGGGACCGGGCTCTATGTGGAAAGCGTGATCAAAGGCTACAGAATGTCGTTCGTGCCTGAGGACAAGGAGCTGAGGACGAGCCTGCAGGACAAGACTTTAGAGGAGCTGACCGGCATACTGAAATCCTACAAGACACTCCACAACAAAACCGATGTAGATACCGCTCAGCGCGCCATACGCGCCATCGAGATTGAGGAATACTACCGAACCCATCCTGAGGCGGAAGAAACGGCAGAAGAGGGAGAAGACCGCAAACCGATATTCCAAGAAATCCACGAGCACAACACCGTCGTTGGACTGATGATAGACCGCGAGGTAAGAAGAGAGAGAATCACCGCACGTCTGCGGCAAAGGCTCGACGAGGGCATGCTCGACGAAATCCGGCGGCTCATCAGCGAGGGCATTCCTCCTCAAGACCTTATTTATTACGGGCTGGAATATAAATACCTCACGCTCCACGTCATCGGTGAGTTATCGTTCGACGAGATGTTCAGGCGACTGGAAATCGCCATCCATCAGTTTGCAAAACGACAGATGACATGGTTCCGGGGAATGGAGAAACGGGGCACACACATCCACTGGCTCAACGCCCTGGACGATTACGATAAAAACATCCAAATTGTGAAAGAACTGATTCAGACGTAAAAAAATCTCCGATTTGTTTTGATATCCCCTCCCCTTTTCCTAAATTTGCAACATGTATTGGTTTATTTTCATAAGCAACAGCATTTTGCTGTGCAAGAAAGGCGACAACTACACCATTCCAGAAGCTGACGAGCCACCCACGGAAATCAATCCGTGGAACCATGTGCAGGTGCTGCCGGACACTGACGGAAAGCCATGCCGCGCTTACGGGCTAAGCACCATACCAAAAGGAGGACTGCCGTCAGACACCGTGACCATGGAGCTTAGGGCGAGCTTCAAGGTTCTGCCCCAAAACCTCTACGACATGGCGGGGAAAGCGGCAGAGCTGCTCTACTGGGACCAGCACACCCGCTTCTGCGGGTTCTGCGGAGGCAACATGTCGTGGACGGGCGTCATATCCAAGAAATGCGACAACTGCAAGAAAGAATGCTGGCCGCAGGTCTCTCCTGCCACCATCGTACGCATCCGGAAGAAAGCGGTCGTCGGAAGCGACGGAACAGTCATTGAGCCGGAGAAAGTGCTGATGGTCCATGCACGGAATTTCCGGCGGGCGGAATACTACGGACTCGTGGCTGGATTCCTCGAGACGGGCGAGACGCTCGAGGACTGTGTCAGGAGGGAGGTCAGAGAGGAAGTGGGGCTCGAAATCACCAACATCCGCTATTTCGCCTCGCAGCCCTGGCCCTATCCCTGCGGGGTGATGATAGGATTCACTGCCGACTATCTCTCCGGAGAAATCCACCTGCAGGAGGAGGAGCTCTCGCGCGGCAGCTGGTTCGACCGCCAGCATCTGCCCATGCTGCCCGACAAGCTCTCAATAGCCCGGAAACTTATCGACGACTGGATTGAGAAGGGCGACGGTCTGCCATAAACAAGCCAAAGCGTAAAAAATTAGCCACCAACCATTAAACTTCTCTTTTCCTCTTACGTCAAACAGACGGCATAAAAAGACATTAACGCAATAAAACAGCAAAAAATTCGTTACTTTTACCAAAACCACATTTTATTATTAACTTAATCGGTTGTTAAAAAACCATTAAGGAATCAATTATGAATTTTAATTCTTAATTCTTAATTTTGAATTATTTTAAACCTAAACCCCTTAACAACACAAGAAAAATGAAGAAGATTTTTGTTTACGCAATCAGTTCCGCTTTGATGGCTGGAACAGTGTTAAGCAGCTGCACCTACAGTGGCTACGAGAGCTATATCGGCACCATGGCAGGTGCTGAGATCGGAGGAATTATCGGAGAGAGCATCGGATGGATGAACACCAGCCGCCACTCCGGACCGGGCAACGCCATGCTCGGAGGCATCATCGGAACCGTGGCGGGTGCTGCTATCGGAAACGCCATAGGCAACGAGGCTGCGGAGTCACGTCGGGCACAGGAGCGCGAATACAGGCGTCAGCGTAAGCAGCGCCAGGAGAACCGCCGCTATCAGAACAACAACTCCGACACCTACGAGTTCGGAAGATACCAGACCGAGGGCGGACGCGACTACACCAAGTCTGCGGGCAACCTCATCATCAGCAACCTGAAATACGAGGACGAGAACGGCGACGGACTCATCAACAAGTATGAGACCATCAACGTGATCTACGAGGTGACCAACCCGACAAGCCGCGATGTCGATGTGACGCTCATCACCGGCAACAACAACCACAACTTCGAGTTCTCGCCACAGTCAACCGCCACTATCGGAGCAGGAAAGACCATACGCTACAAAGCCAAAGTCTTCTGCAAGTCTCTCCCGAGAGAATCCTACACCGACATTCCTGTCTCTGTCACCAGCTCTCAGGCTGGATCAGCACAGGATTACATCAGAATCAAAACCGGCAAATAATGCCGGCTGCAGATAAGCCGAACAGGGGTGCTCACAACCATGAGCACCCCTGTTTTTATGTTCTTTTGGTCTTACTTTTATCAAAAAACAGACTTATCAAAGTGGTTCCTTTATATGCTCTCGCTTCAATAATAAGCAAAGCTGACGCATAACTATGCTGTAAAAAAAGAGAATCCTTTTTTCTGTCGGGGACTTCTGCATAATTTGCAGAAGAAAAAACAAAAAACTTTCAAAAATATTTTGAAGTGTCAGCCAAATTCTATAAATTTGCAAATCAATGCAATAAAGATGCGGTCAAAACAAGCTTCTATGCAGATTGGCCCATTCTGAGAGAAAACAACCCGAGTATTAACTAAAACTGAAAAAAGAGTATTGGTAACGGTTATGCTATGAAGTACGAATCCCGGTAGGAACTCTTAAGGACAGACAGACGTCTTGTCTTCTCGTCTTCAATAAAAGCCGTACCAACGTATTAAAAAGACTTCTAAACAAATTTTCATTTTGATATAAAAGAGGCTTTTGCTTCTTGTTCTCTAATCACGAATCCGCCAAAAATTCAACCAAACGGGAATAAGCAGCTAAAAGTCCTCCGCTTAGGCGAGGACTTACTTTGCTTATTGTTTGGTGAGGTGCTTGGCGGTACCCGTGATTAAGTAAGCAGGTAGTTTTCGCCCTTTTTGTATCTAATCACGAATCCGCCATTTTTTATTACTAACACCAAACAATCAATCAAAATGAGAAAAAAACTGTTTTTCAGGCTCATGACGCTATGTCTGAGTCTTCTGCCCCTGTACGCGTGGGCAGAAAGGGTGGCACCAACCATGCCAACCGCCGTGGCTCCCGTATCCGGAGAGTCCTATTATCTCTACAATGTCGAGGCTGACATGTTTATGAACTACGTGGAAAGTAGCAACACTTACGTGGGAGTTCAGAAAGACAATGCTATGCCGGTGAAAGTAACGTTGGAAAACAACGGCTCTTACTCTTTCTATTTCAACGGTATCAATGGCTCCTACTACGGATATGTCTATAGTAATGCCGTTGATTATGCCCGCAGAGGTAAGACATCATTGGACAGCTACTGCTACTGGACAATAAACGCGGCATCCGGCGTTTACACCATCCAACGTTCAGGTGTGAACTCATCCTATTTTAACGCAGACCAATATCTCGGATGGGTGGGTGACCCTTCATCAAGCTATGTCTATGCGAACAGAACTATCGACGATGCCATTCACTGGAAGTTCTTCACCATTTCAGATGGTGACCGTTATCAGGCTGAACGACGTCTGTATCACGCACTGGAAAGCTCGGACGCTTATATCGGAAACGGATGGTCGTTGACTTATTTCGAGGACGCCTACTCAAACCGTGTTAATATTTCTCCTGAAGAACTGACAAACATCGCTAATTCCCTTACCAACGGAACAGGGATGTCAGCAGGTTATGAAGCACCCGAATGGAATGAATATCCGATTCTTTTCTATACCAGCGACGGGAATTATGGGCAAAACGGTGAAAACACATGGGCACTGCCAAATAATTCATATAAGACAGGAACTTATTTCTATAGATATGGCACAAAATCCAGTTCGTTGAGTGCAACCGTTGTAGTTGATCAGAATGCCACGTTTGTTTATGAATTATCTGGTCCTGATTCAAACGCATCTATTGATGTGTATGTAGATGGAACATTGATTCGTCATTTATATGGTTCTAAATATAGAAGTTTCTTCGCTCCAAGTGGGTACAGTCTTTATGTGACAAACAAATCACGTTTTTTTGAAAAATTAGAGTCTGGCACACACACAATCACCTGGGTATATAATACCACATCGGGGTCAGGTACTGGATATGTATATAGAGTTGGTTGCGTAGCTACTCCTTTAATCGAAGTAAGTTTGCTTGAACCTGGAAGCTTAGGAACAGAAGTGCTCTATCAGACCGACCATGTCAAAAACGTGAAAAAGCTGAAAGTATCAGGACGAATGAATGATGACGACTGGGCAAAAATTCAGATGATGAAAAGCCTGTTTGAACTCGACTTGAAAGATGCTATTACAGATGCGGTACCTGCCAGCCAGTTTTCCGGAACACAATCAGCAAGCGCAAGCCAGTTCCTCAATAAAGTAATCCTTCCTGATGTGTTGAAATCTATAGGAAATGCTGCGTTCCGATGCACTTTCGTTGAGGATGTCACCTTTCCACGCAATACAACCTCAATCGGTCAATACGCTTTCTATCGAACTATGATGAAAAATGTAATTCTCCCTGATTCCCTCATATCACTCGGTACCAACGCTTTTGCATGTAACTATAATACAGAGTTCATTGATCTGGGAAAGAAAATTGAAGTGATTCCATCATGGGGTTTTTATGACAATTACTATGCACAGTTCGTTTTGCCGAACACAATCAAGACCGTTCAGGAAAGTGGTTTTGAATGGTGCCATTCTCTGGAGTTAGACAGTATGCCCACATCATTAGTGACTATGGGTAAAAATGCTTTTAATGGTTGTGATGTTTTAAAAGCTAAAATACCTAACGGCGTAACAACCATTGGAGAAAGTGCATGGGCACGTCACATAGAAATTGACACATTATATATTCCCAATAGCGTGACAAGTTTAGGTCGTAGTCCATTCTATGGAAGTTCAAGTTTAAAGTACGCCGTGTTACCCACATCGCATTATTCAGCTGGGACTGTTTTCAATGGTTGTGATTCCCTAAATAGAGTTAGACTCGAAAGCCCTACGGTCGTAAGCTGTACAAATATCGGGCATACCATATCAGATCTCACGCTTGAAGTGCCCTCATTCCTCGTGAATTCATATAAACTGGATTCTTACTGGTATAACGCCAAGGCAATAGAAGGCTTCGAAACCTCTGAAATCTCTGAATGGATTATCAACAACCCGCTTATTCTGAACCATGAGCGCATCAACGGTAATCCGGACATCATCATCAAAGGTGATCAGACCAGACTTCCATCGCTGAAAATCAACGGTGACAACGAACAGACCATTAAAAACCTCTCCTTCAATAGCTATGCATACAACCGTGTGAACTATCCGGGACAGATTCTCAGCAACTGCGACCACGTCACAGTGAACGGCGACGTGTGTGTTGACCTTTTAACCACAGGCAACTACTGGTATTTCTTCTCGCTCCCTTTTGACATCAAGATTTCAGAAATTGCTCCCCAGGAAGCGAATACCCAGTTTGCCATCCGTTACTACGATGGTGCTAACCGCGCCACATACGGAGCGTCAGGCTCCTGGAAAAACTACGACACGAATGACGAAATTCCGGCTGGAACCGGCTTTATCATCCAGACCAACGCCAACTCCACTGTCAGATTCACTGCCCTCAACAACGCAAAGAAACAGAATATCGTTTCAAACAACGAGTTTGTGCGTCAGCTAGAACTGAACCCTGCCGAGGCATCAGCCAACCGTGGATGGAATCTGATTGGAAACCCTTATCAGTGCTATTACAACAACCACAGCCTGAACTTCACTGGTCCAATCACCGTGTGGAACGCATACAACAAAACCTACACCGCCTATTCCACCACCGATGACGACTATGCCATCCGCCCGAACGAGGCATTCTTCGTGCAGTGCCCAGGTGAGGAACTGCCGTCCATCTCGTTCCCGCTTCAGGGAAGACAACTCAATGCCGTCATCGAGAGCCAGAATGCCGTGAAGATGCGTGAGGCTGCAAAGCAGGACAGACAGCTCATCGACATCAGAATCTACGATGATGAATTCAGCGACCAGACTCGTATCGTCCTTAATCCGGATGCTTCTCTTGACTATGAAATCGGAAGCGATGCCAACAAATTCCTCAGTGCGGAGGGTGAGATTGCCCAGATTTACACGCTAGACAGCGAAGGCACCGAATATGCCATCAATGAACGGCCCATCGAAAACGGAGTGATTCAGCTCGGACTCTACGCCACAAAGAGCGGACAATACACCTTCACAATGCCCCGCTGCGACGCCAAGCAAGTGATTCTGACAGATAACTATGCAAATATCAGCGTCAACCTGAAAGAGCAGGATTACGGATTCACCACACAGGAGGGTATCGATGAGGGGCGCTTCACCATCCGGCTCATTGGCGACCAGGCCACCGACATAGCTGAGCTTGAGCAGCGCCAGACGAAAGTCATGGGCGTTGACGGAGGCATCAACATCGCCGGTGTGACGGGTAACGCACAGATTTACTCTATCGACGGACGGCAAATCGCCAACACCACGCTGAAAGCAGAAGGCGAGACCTTACCACTCCCGCAAGGCACTTATATCGTACGCTTCGGAACGAAATCACTGAAGGTTCTTGTTAAGTAATAAAAAGACCCTGCTTATGAGAAAGCTATCTTATTTATGCATGGGGGTGATGCTCCTGACGGGCATCACCGCCCGTGGGCAGGGCACGTTCAACCCTTCGTCTCCGGCGGAGCCTGGGGCACCGAACGTCTATTCGCAATTGGTGCTGCTGATGTCGCCCACCAACGACGCGGGAAGCGTATCGGGAGGGGGTAAACATCTGGTGAACACCGACGTGAGGGTCTATGCCTACACCAACTCGGGATTCCAGTTCACCGGATGGACCGACACGAAGGGAAATGTCCTGTCGAACGCGTCCTCTTTCTATTTCACCAACACGGAGAAAGCGGACACGCTGATTGCCAACTACAGGTTCGTACCGGCATCACCAAGCGAGCCGGTGGAGCCTTCAACGATTCTCTACTATCAGCTCACACTCATCGGAAACACCGGTTGCTCTGGAGTGAGCGGAGGAGGAAAATATCTCGCGGGAAAGAACGTGAGCGTAAGCGCCTCCACCGAGACGGGTTACAACTTCCTCAACTGGACGAACAGCAAGGGGGAGGTCGTCTCCACCGCCAGGTCGTTCTCTTACACTACCCAAGCCTATAAGGACACGCTCTATGCCAATTTCGTGTTCAACCCCACCCCGCCGACCGAGCCGGAGGAGCCGGTACTGCGCCACAGGGTCAGAGTGGATGCCTCTGAGGGGGGTACATGGTCGGGCACAACGGGACTGATTTACGAAGGTAAGTCTTTCTCGCTGACCGCATCTGCCAACACCGGATACACGTTCGAGGGGTGGTATCTGAACGGAGAGCTTTACACCACGCTGAGGAGTTTCTCCTACACCATGGAGAAGCAGGACCTCGACTTCTATGCCAAGTTCAAGTTCAACCCGGCGTCGCCGGCGGAGCCGAACATGCCGGCACTCGACCTCTACTCCTTCTATCTCATGACCGTGAACGGGGCGCCGGGATGGAATATCGACTTCCCGCTCTATTATGTGGGCAACGCAGATGTCTATGACATGAATTTCCGACTCACCTTCCCCACGCAGATGATGCCCGACATGAGCAACATCACCGTGTCGGAACTGGCGGAGGGCTACGAGACCTCGATTTCCGCTCTGAACGACTCCGTCTATCAGATTTCCCTCATCGGAGGACACACTCCGGTCTGCACCACAAAAATGCTCACATTCCATGTAAGCATTGGAGAGGATATGCCGACTGGCGTGTCGTATCAGGTGAAAATCAACCAGATATCCGTCACAATGGAGGATGGGACCACTGTGACCACCCGTACCCGCAACGGACGGATGGGCGTCTATAAGCTAGGCGATGTCAACGGCGACGACAACATCAACATCCTCGATGTGATTTCAGAGATAAGCCTGATGAAAGGGTCTGACGACGAGAATCTCATACGGGAGGTGTCCGACACGAATCTCGATGAGGATCTGAACATCCTGGATGTGGTGGGTATTCTTGAAATTATGAAATCTAACACTGAAACAAACGACGACAATGAATAAAAAAATATTGTTTTTATTTGCCGCTCTTATGGCTGCAGTCAATGCGGTAAGGGCGGAAGACGTGCTGAATGTCACCCCGTTCACCACCGAGGCGGGTGTGGTGGAGGATGACTTTGAGACGTTCAGCATCGAGATGACCAACACCCGAGAGTTCACAGCGATGGAGTTTCATCTGTATCTGCCTGAAGGACTGACACTCATCGAGGACACGCAACTCGCCATGGAACTGAGTGCCGACCGTTTTCCCGGCACAATCAACAAACGCACCGGGCTGTTTATCCCTAATCACAACTACAGCGTGGACCTGATGGAGGAAGGACATTATTATGTCACCATCTATAATGCCGACTTGGAGACTATTAGTCAGAACGAGGGCGAGCTGCTGATTTTCTACTACGAGACGGCAGCCGACCTCCAACCGGGCATCTACCCCATCACCATCTCCGGTGCCGTTTTGGGTGTGGACAGCCACACGGGAGTCTATCCGCCCAAATCCACGTCCTACGTGAAAGTGGGAAATCCCGAAAACGTCACCTTCGCACCCGAAGGGTATATCCCATCGTTCGTCAATGCGGCACTGGCACAGGAGACCGCCATCACCAAACTGGACTGCAGCAAGGTCACCGGGATGGGTGGAACGCTCTCGCTCATGGACAACCGCAGTTTCGTTCCGCCCACAGAGAGCGTCACGGCTCCGGCTGTCACCTATTCGCGCGACATGGCCAACGAATGGGGAACGGTCTGTCTGCCTTTCCCGCTCACATCCGACGAAAACGTACAGTTCTATGTGCTCAAGGAAGAGACTGCCAGCCAGATGATTTTCGACGAAATCGACAAGGTGGAGGCAGGGCAGCCGGCGGTGTTCAAACGGTCAGGAGCACAGCAGGTGACGTTCTCTGCCGAGAATGTGGATCTGGCAACCGAAATCAGCAATGTCAACAGTCTTTTCACACTTATCGGCGTGTATGAGGAGACTAAAATCGAGGTGGATGATGCCAATCCCGCCTATTATGTCAAGGACGACAAGTTCTGCAAAGGCGAGGGTTTCTTCACGGTGCCCCCGTTCAGGGCCTTTTTTCTCTCAGACGGTCCGAATTTCGTGACAGCATACAAAATCGGCATTGTTGGTGACGAGCCGACATCCGTCAAGGCGGTTGAAGCTGAGAAAACCGACGCAAAAAACCTCTACAGAGTGAATGGCCAGAAAGTAAACGAATGTTCAACTCCAGGCATATATATCATCAACGGTGAGAAAATTTTTGTAAAATAAGCAGAACTATGAAAAAGAATTATATTGCCCCGATAACGAACACGAACAACGGGCTTCTTGCCGAGACGTTCATGGAGACAATGAGCAAGGATGAGGGAGCCAGCGGCGACATTGCCGAAGCAAAGAAAAGACAGGAAGAAGAGGAATTAGAAGAGGAGGAGGAATTCATCGAATTCATCATCTCGCAGGAAAACCAGCCGACAAATTCACTTTGGTGAAAACCAATCCTTCCCATAACGAAAAAGAGGGTGAGCACGTCTCATCCTCTTTTTCATTAAGTCATTCTTCGCATATTCTTGTCTTCTCATCTTCTAAAAATTCTTTATTCACCATTCTTCATTTAAAAGATTCTTCATTATAAAAACTCTTTTATCATAAAAAGCATTTCCAAAGTAAATAAACTTTTCACTATTCACTTTTCACTTTGAAAAATTCTTCATTCTTCATTAATTTTTCGTAACTTTGCAAGAAATTTCATATCACACGAATCATCAAACTATAAAACAGCGGGAAAATGGTGAACAGAAGCATCGTATCCATCGCCGACTACAGCCACGAGAAAATACAGTATCTGCTCGATATGGCACAGGAGATGGAAGCACATCCCAACAGGAAAA
>JAEEGL017112062.1_pt1 | contig 24141 bp, 20 predicted proteins | sample 9134231 | NCBI WGS metagenome assembly JAEEGL01 (sample SAMN16246548, study PRJNA631951) | gut metagenome | biome: gut microbiome; feature: rumen; material: fiber-attached | host: Bos | place: Iran: Karaj | collected 2018-10
TCCGGCGCCGTCGTCTTCGCCTGGCACCACTACTACGAGGGAACCGCCCTGGCGGCGGTCATCTCGGCCTTCGCGCACGAAGGCGCGCGCAACCGGACCGCCACGCCCGTCCCCGTTCCGTTCGCGTGGCTCGACGACGCCTTCCCGCGCCGTGCCTTCTCCCCCGTCGAGTTCGACGCGCTCGCCCTCTCGGACCCGGACGGCGACGGCCTCGCGACCTGGGCCGAATACCTCTGCGGCACCGATCCGACCGACCCGGCGAGCCGCCTCCTCGCGACCATCGACATCGCCCCCGACGGCGACCCCCTCGTCGGCTGGAACCTCGTGAACCCCCTCCCCGGCTCCTCCTGCGTCGTCGAAGGCTCCCCTACCCTCTCCCCCACCCCCGCCTGGTCCACCAATTCCCTCCCCTCCTCCCCCTTCTTCCGCGTCCGACTCTCCTACCCCGGCCTCGACTGACCTCCTGTTCAATCCCGCTAAAGATTATCTTTCGTTCGGCCTTTTCTCGATTTCGTATTTCTGCTAGAATCCGCGCCATGCAATCCGTTCCGTCCGACTTCACCCTGTCCGTCGTCGTCCCCGTCTACAACGAGGAACGCACGCTCGCGAAACTGGTGGATGCCGTCCGAGCCGTTCCGTTCAGGAAACAGATCGTTCTCGTGGACGACTGCTCGACGGATGGTTCCTGCGACGTCATGAAGTCTTTCGCGGACGACGAATCGACTTCCTTCGTCAAGTTGCACCACGATGTCAACAAAGGCAAGGGCGCGGCGCTTCGAACGGGGTTCGCCGCCGCGACGGGCGACGCCGTGATCATTCAGGACGCCGACCTCGAATACGATCCTGCCGAATACCCGCAACTGCTCGCACCGATCCTCGACGGCAAGGCGGACGTCGTTTTCGGCTCCCGCTTCATGGGCGGCGCGCCGCACCGCGTGCTCTACTACTGGCATAGTGTCGGCAACAGGCTTCTCACCATGCTCTCCAACTGGTTCACCAACCTGAACCTCACCGACATGGAGACCTGCTACAAGGCGTTCCGAACCCCTGTCATCAAGGGCCTCCTCCCGACCCTCCAGCAGGACCGCTTCGGCTTCGAGCCGGAAATCACCTCCCGCGTCGCCCGCGCCGGTCTACGCGTCTACGAGGTCGGCATCTCCTACAACGGCCGCACCTACTCAGAGGGCAAGCACATCGGCTGGCGCGACGGCTTCCGCGCCATCTGGTGCATCCTCAAGTATCGATGACCCCCGCCGCCCGTCGACTCCGTTCCCCGTGGTTCCTCGCCGCGTTGGCGTGGATTGGACTTCTCCTCGTCTTCTTCTTCCCGGTCGTTTTCCAAGGAAAGGTTCTCGCCCCTCTCGACATCCTCGACCACCTGATGCGACCGTGGTCGGACAGCGCCGGCGGATTCGGGGTCCACAACGCCTTCGTCTACGACGCGATTTCGCAGTACTTGCCCTACAACTGGAGTGTCTATCAATCCATCCGCCAAGATGGCTACATCGGCTGGAACCCATATGTCTACGGCGGCTACGCGATTCTCGAGAACACGATGCTCTGCCCGGGAGACTGGCATCACCAGCTCTATCGGTTTTTCAACTTCTGGACCGCCTGGGATCTCGGCATCATCCTACAATTTGCAATCGCTGGGTTCGGCGTCATGATGATGCTTCGCGACGAGGGCCTTCCCGCCTGGGCAGCTCTCGTTGGAGCGGTTTCCTTCGCGTTCTACTCGCAGCACGTCCTCTGGGTCTACCACCGCTGGGTCCTTGGCGCATCCTGCTGGTTCCCATGGATGGTCTGGGCCATTCGTCGCGCCCGACGCAAGAACCGTCTCGTGGACTTCTGGTCCGTCGTTTTCACCGCCCTCGCGTTCCGTGGCGGCAGTCTCCAGTCCTGCCTGTTCGTTGCGACTCTGGTCCTCTGTCTTTTCCTGGCGGAATGGTGGCTGCTGCCGAATAGATGGAAGGCCCGAGTCCTGTGTCGCACGATTCTTCCCTACGCGGTTATCGCCGTCCTTTCCTCGGTGTTGATCCTCGACGTCCTTCTGAATACGGTCCCGCCCTATCTGGAAGGATGTCGCGAGCTTCCCAGGAAAAGCATCCTGAAGGCCCTCCTCGCCCTGCCCACCCTGGTAACGGCGCTCCATCCGACCGCTCTCGGCACGCCCCAGACGCTTGATGGTTTCAAGGCGTTCGGCTGCGATTTATTCGATCTTAAGTTCACCGGCGCAATTCCGCTCGTTCTCTCCCTGTTCGCCCTCTTCCGCAAACGAGCGCCGCTTCTCCCGCGCATCCTATTCGTCCTAGGACTCGCCATCCCGTTCACGCCCCTGACCCATTGGTTCTACAGCCGATCGACCGTTCTCTTCGCTCTCGGCTGTGCCTGGCTCGCCGCTTGGACAATCGCAAAGCCAAAAGAAGCGATTCCCATGACCGCTTGGCGCCGACTGGCCCGACTCGGTTCGGCTCTTGCCGCGCTCTGGATCCTTGCTAGCGCGATACTGCTTGCGTTCGTTCCGAAGATCGTACCGAAGTTGCATCGTTTCGTCGAAAACGGTCTTTCGTCGGACAAATCCTCCCGCCTCAACTGGATGCTGGCGCGCTCGGATGCCTTCTTGGACGAGATTTCCATTTGGAATCCGCACAATCTCGTTCCTGTTCTTCTTGTCGCACTGGGCCTCTTCGCGGTCTGGCGCCTTGCCCGGTCCGAACAGCGAAACGCTTGGACCGCCCTCCTCGTCTTCTGCGCATTCGGCGAGCTGTATTGCTGGTCCCGCACCTGGATAACCTTCTCCGAAAGGCCGGACACCGTCTCGACCGAGACGCTCTACCCCGTTCCCGACTGGGCGTCGGAACTCCGCAACGAGATGGCCGGTTCCGGACTGCTCTGGACGCATGGGGAACTTCCCGACTTCGACTACCTGCAGCTCAATTCTCAATCCGGGCTTGGTATTCCATCCTTGCAAGGATACGAAACCATCCGCCCCATGTCCCTACGGATTCCCACCGGCGTTTCCGAGTACGAACCCGACGTTTTTGCGGCAGCCGGGATTTCCCATGTGCTCGTTCTCCCGGGAATGGAAACACCATCGGAATTGAACGGCTGGATCGACGCCATCGACACGCCCGATATCCATCTTTTCCGCAATCCGGCGTTCCGCAGTCGGTTCGTCGCGAAGCTCGCCGACGGTTCCGATGCCCCGCTCTGCTCAATCGGGCAGACCCCCAATTCCATACGTCTCGAATTGCCATCCGGAACCCGATCCCTTCGAATCGCCAGCTCCTACCATCCCGCCTGGCGCTACCGCCTAGGCAACGGCGATTGGACACCAATCTCTCCATCCTCCGACGGCTATCGCGCCTCCGAAATCGTGTTTCCCGACCCGTTGCCAAAAGAAACATCTCTCCATTTGAGATTCCGCTGATTTGCAAAATGCCCGCGCTTCTCGCAAAGACCGTCCGTTCGTTGATTTCCAGCCCGTCCTCTGCTAGAATCAAGCCACATAAGCAAGTGCAATCCTCCATTCGTCCTGCCGCGCGACGGCAACGCCGTTGCGCGGCTGAACAAATTCCTTTCGCCTTCCACCTACGCATTCCATGACCGAAAACCGCCGCATTCTCCTGAACATCGCCGCCACATACGGGCGTAGCCTGTACGCGCTCGCGGTCGGCTTGTTCTGCGGTCGATGGACGCTGATGGCTCTCGGCGAAACGGACTTCGGGCTGTTCGGGGCGGTGGGATGTCTGATTGCCTTCATCGGATTCTTCAACAACGTTCTCGTCGGCGGTGCAACGCGTTTCTACGCAATCTCGATCGGCCGTGCACAAGTCGCCGAAGACAAGGAGACCGCGCTCGAGGAAAGCCGGCGTTGGTTCAACACGGCCTTGACGATCGAAACCGTTTTCCCCATTGTACTGCTGGCGATCGGCTATCCGATCGGGGAATGGGCCGTGCGCCATTTCATGGTCATCCCGCCTGACCGAGTCGGAACGTGCGTGTGGATATTCCGCTGTTCGTGTCTTTCCGCGTTCGTGGGCATGGTGTGCAGTCCGTTCAATGCGATGTACGGAGCCAAGCAATACATCGCCGAACTGACGGTCTACAGTTTCGTCTCGCAGACGCTGCACGTCGTTTTCGCTTGGTACATGGTGACCCACCCGCAAGCCGACTGGCTGCTTCCCTATGCTGTCTTTTCCTGCGTTGTCGCCATCGCCCCGAATTTGATCATCGCGTCTCGCGCGAGACGGCTGTTTCCCGAATGTCGCATCGTTCCCAAATACATGTGGGACGCCGACCGTCTCAAGGTGACGCTTGGCTACACCGGCTGCATCGTCATGGGAGCCGGATGCTCGCTTCTCCGCAACCAGGGCATGACGGTTCTTGTCAACAAACTCTACGGCCCCCGCGTCAATGCGGCCATGTCGATCGCAAACACGGTCAACGGACACGCATCTTCTCTATCCAGATCGTTGATGAACGCCTTTTCTCCTGCCATCATGACGGCCTACGGAACCGGCGACTACCGCGCGGCGAACCGGCTCGCCCTCCGGGGATGCAAGTTCGCCCTTCTTCTTTCTTTGCTCTTTACATTACCCTTGTCATTGGAGCTGCCGGAAGTGATGCGGCTGTGGCTGAAGAATCCACCTCAATACGCGACGGGCCTTTGCTGGATCATGATCCTCTACTATCTTGTCGACGTCTGCACAACGGGACACATGGTCGCCGTCAACGCCCACGGCAAGATTTTCTGGTACAATCTCGTCCTCAGCTCCATCTCGGTTTTTACCCTGCCCATCGCCCTCGTGGCGGGGTTGATGGGCGGAAACGTCTATTGCGTAGGTTGGACATTGACGGTCATGGCGGCCATCAACTCAATCGGCCGTGTGCTCTTCGCCCGCCATTACGTGGGAATGTCCGTTCGTCACTGGATGTTCAAAATAATCGTTCCAGCAATCCTTCTGATAGTTGTTTGTGGTGGCATCGGCTTCCTGCCGCATTTCGTCTTGGAAGAATCGTTTCTTCGCGTGTGCCTTACGACTGCTATTACTGAGAGTGTTTTTATCCCGCTGGCATGGTCCGTTGTTTTTGACTCCGAAGAAAGAGAATACGTTCGGGAAAAGTTGTTCTCGAAGATATTTGGCCGTTTCTCAAAACGTTCGCGAACTCTGGAGAACGAATGAATCTTTTGCTCGTTGGAGGAACAGGTGTTTTGTCGAGCGCCGTTGCGGAAACCGCATTGGCGAAGGGAGATTCCGTGACAGTCATCAATCGCGGAAATCGAAATGCGATTCCGGGGTGCGAAGCAATCGTGTCGGACAGGCACGATTACGACAAGATTGAAAATGGCCTCGTCAATCGGCATTTCGATGTTGCAATCGATTTTCTGGTTTTCAACCGTGAAGATTCGATCCGCAGTTTTGAATTCTATTCAAAGCGATGCAATCAATACGTACTGGTTTCTTCCTGCTTTGTCTATGACTTTTCAAAGGGCAGATTCGTGCACGAGGGTTCGCCGCGCGGTCTTTCCTGCTGGAAGTACAGCAGCGGCAAGTGCGAGGCAGAAGACGCTTTGGTCCGTGCGGCCGCAAGGTCTGGCTGTGGCTACACCATTGTCCGTCCCTTTGTCACCTACGGAAACACGAGAATTCCGTATTCGTTGGCGCCTGCCCATGGCTTCGACTGGACGATGGTTTTCCGTGCGCTTGCGGGAAAGCCGCTTCTCGCTTGGAATGGCGGAAGAGGACGTTGCAATATCACTCGAGTCGAAGATTTTTGCACAGGTTTGTTTGGATTGTTGCTCAACGAACGCGCATACGGAGAGTCCGTCAACGTTTGCGGAGACGAGGCGCCGCGATGGATAGATGTGGTAGCCGCGCTGGAAGAAACGTCGGGCACGACAATTCCTTTGCTTGATTTGCCAAAGGAATTCATACAAGAGCATTACCCCGAGCGCAAAGAGGAAATCGATGGCCGTTCATTTGACGTTTTCGCATCCAATGAAAAGTTGAAGAGTCTTGTTCCTTCATTTCGCTCGACAATCCCCTTGCGGGACGGCATTGCGAAAACGGTTTCAGCATATCGTGCGAACAACTTTCAGCAAGGGGTTGACTGGGGTTATGACGCCAAATGCGACGAAGTCGTCAATGCTTGGCATGCAATGAATCGTATAGGAAAGAAATACGGTTTCGTGAACTATCCAAGAAGGCGAGCCATGAACCATTATTTGCGATACATAAATGCTTCTTCAAATTCCGACCTGGGCTTTCGCCTATTCCGAAAGTGCCTGAATGCCGGAATGAGGTTTGCTGGAGGCTTGAGATGATTTCCATTTCGAAGAAAGCCGATTGTTGCGGATGCAATGCCTGCGGGGATGTTTGTTCTCGCGGTGCAATCCGTTTCTCCCCCGACGAAGAAGGGTTCCTGTATCCCCATGTCGATGCGGACAAATGCATCCATTGCGGATTGTGCGAAAAGGTTTGCCCGCAACTTCACGCCAAAGAAGCGCTTGCCGCCGTTTCGGGAAAGACTCCAACGTGTTGGGCCGCCGTCGCGAGAAATCTGGCAGACAGGTTCGATAGCACTTCCGGCGGTGTGTTCACGACATTGGCCGAAAAGGTGCTTTCCGATGGCGGTTTCGTCGGCGGCGCCGTCTGGGGCGACGGTTTCTCGATTCATCAGATCGTATCGGACAATCGCGACGACCTCCCTCGTTTGCGCAGCTCGAAATATGCCCAAAGCGATGCCAGGGGTTTCTACGCAGCCGTCAAAGCGGCCGTAACATCGGGGCGCAAAGTGCTTGTTTGCGGGACTCCCTGTCAGATGATGGCGGTAAAGCTCCTTGTCGGCGATAAAGACAACTTGTATACAGCGGACTTCATCTGCCGGGGAGTCAACTCGCCATTGGCAATGGGCAAGTATGTCGAGATGTTCGAAAAGAAGACCGGCAAACACGTCGTTGCGGTAAAGCAGAAATGCAAGGAGCTCGGATGGCGCAGACTTGCCACGAAATTCACCTTCGAAGACGGGACGATCGAATGCAACCCATTCTCCGAATCCCCGTTCATGCAAGCATACCTCAGAACCAATGTCAGCGCCCGCCCCTCATGCTATGAGTGCAAGTGCAAAGGCGTGTCGCGGGTAACGGACCTGACTCTGGCCGATTGCTGGGGTGTTGTCGAGAAACTCGACAAATGGAAGTTCGACATGGACCTCGGCACGTCGTCGGTCATGTGCCATACCGCGAAAGGTTCGGAACTGCTTGATTCGGTTTCAGACAAGTTGGAACGGCAGCCGATTTCGGCTGGCGACATCGTCGCCGGAAGCACGACCGTCTGCACCCCGTTGGAAAGGGAAACAATCGACCGAACGGTGTTCTTTTCAAAACTGCGTTCCGAGGGGCTTGAGGCCGCAATGGCAATCGCGGGAGAAAACAAACAATCCAAGACACCCTTCTTCCACCGGCTTCGGTATCGTCTGGGCCGCGTCAAAAGGATTGTCGGGAAGGCAGTGAGACACCCTGCGTCATTCCTTATGAAAATCCGCATCAACGGATTCCTGAACGTATTGGCTGGCCGCCCCTGTTTGACACCCGTCGGGAATGTCCTTTGGCAGGCGGAGAAGGGGTCGTCGCTTGTCGTGGATGGCAATTCGGAGTTCGGCACGTCCCTGTTCCGCGGTTCGAAGCTTGAAAGCCGTGCTCTGCTCACCCCCGGTGCCAAACTGATCCTTCATGGATGCCGTTTCGGATACGGGTGCAACATCCAACTCTTCAACGGCGGCCGAATGGAGGTCGGCAAAAACTTCTATTGCAACATCGGTGCGACGTTTATCTGTAGCGGAAGCATCAAAATCGGGAACGGCGTCATCTGCGGTCGCAATGTCACCATCCGGGAATATCACGGCGACCATTTCATGAATTCACCGGACTACAAATGCTCAGAACCGATCGAGATCGGCGACCATGTTTGGTTATGCGAGCATTCGACCATCATGCCCGGCGTCAAGGTCGGATCAGGATCCGTCGTGGCCGCCCATTCCTTGGTGACGCATGATGTGCCACCGAATAGTCTTGTCATGGGTTTGCCCGCCCGAGTGGTTCGTTCCAATATTCAGTGGAAAGCATAACCCGTGATTGACCAGACGCTGTCAAACAAGATTTCAAACATGAGCATCGTGTGTGCGGTGCTTGTCGTTTTAATGCATATTTGGCCTGAGGCAAAAATCGGATCTCTGACTTGGTGCATTCACCGATCGCTCAATGACGGGTTTGGGCGTGTTGCTGTACCTTATTTTTTTGTTGTCAGCGGTTTTTTCCTTGCCAAACATGTCGAAGAAACCGGTTGGTGGAGACGTGCGGTTGGGAACCGCATTCGTACATTGCTGATCCCTTATCTGATTTGGAATCTTTTATGGATGCTTTTTCCGCTGGCACATACCATCTTGAAAAATCCCGCGGCCCTACAACAGTTGCTTTCTCATTCGCATTTTCCCGCGCTTCGAGCCATCAACCCCCTCGTCTTGCCTCCTCTCTATCCGACATGGTACATTAGAGCGTTGTTGTTATTCGTGATTCTGTCGCCTCTTTTTGTCATTCTTCTCAAACAATACCCCAGAACAACCATTATCGTCTTTGTTTTGCTGTACGCAGGTTTTTACCGTTCCGAGGGTATTCCGTTCGGAACTCTGAAAGCTTTCCCCAACACAGTGTTTCCTCTGGAAGGATGCGTGTATTTCCTTTTCGGAATGAATGTGTCCATAAATGGCGGACGTTGGAACATTCCGCGACGCCTTGCGGCAGCCGCCCTCTTCGTTTCTGCCGTTGTCACGTTGTTTCGCATCTACTGCCACGCGGATGGAAAACTTCCTCTGTATAACCACACCCGATTCCTAGTCGTTCCCGGCTTCCTGTGGATGCTGTGGAATTCAATTCCCTCCACTTTATGGCCGAAATGGATAACTTCGACGGCCTTCGCGATTTATCTGATTCATCCTTTTGTCGTCTTTTGTTTTCGCAAACTCACGAGGGCTCCGATCGAAAGTTTTGCGCAATACTGCGCTTGCGCCAGCTTGGCCATCCTAGTTCCAGTCGTTGTGAAGAGCTTGATGTACTTACTTTCTAAAACCGTTTCACGTGTTGTGTTCGGTGGAAGATAAACGGAGTTACAATGCGCATCGGAATCCTAACCTATCACGACGAAGTGAACTACGGCAGTCTGCTTCAGGCTTACGCCATGCAGACAGTCCTCACCGACATGGGACATGACGCCGTGGTTGTCGATCGCTGGTTCGAACCCAAGCAAGACCGGATCTACGGCATTCTCCGCGTTCGTTCATTGCGCGCGTGGCTCAATTGGCTGAAGCGAGCTATTTGGGGAACCGGCACTTGTGCGCTGTTGCTCCGTCAATGGCGCTCCCGGAAGTTCATCCGCCGGTATTTGAAATTGACCCCCTACCACTTCCACGACTGCAAAGACGCGCCGAAGGATCTCGGCCTCGACTTGATTACGGTCGGTTCCGATCAGGTCTGGCATCCCAACGCCCAGCCTCACGTGTATCTTCTGAACGAGCTGAAACAGGTTCCGGGGATCGCATACGCCGCGAGTTTCGGCGCGAACGCGATTCCCGACGAAAAACGGGAGCTTTACCGGGAAGGGTTCAAAAACTTCAAGGCCATCGGAATCCGCGAGAAGGAGGGCGTCGAAATGGCCCGCGGCCTCGGCGCGTCAAACGCCGCGCACGTGGTCGATCCGACGATACTGGTCGATCCCCGGCGCTGGAAGGAATTCGCGGACGATGTCCGTCAGAAGGGAAAGAAACGAATTGCATGCTATTTTCTTGGAGAAGACTCTCTCTCATTGATGGAAAAACTGGGAAAATGGGCGAAAACGAACCACGTGACGATTGACCTTTTCACCCAAGGCTTTTCGATTCCGTTTTGTCGATTTCGACCATGCGGCAACCCATGGTTGAGATACTGGAAGTGCCGCCTTTTTCTTCCGATTCGCTTTCGCTACGCCGCAGGCCCCATCGAATTCGTTCGCCGAGTCGCTACCGCAGATTGCGTCTTCACCAATTCGTTCCATGCACTCATGTTTTCCATTATCTTCAATCGAAATGTCCGCATTGTCAAGCCCACAGCGCCGATTCGAAAGAAGATGGCCGCTCGTATGCAGGAGTTCTCCGGAACGGTCATCAACGGGCCGTTGATCGTGGAGACGCTGGAAGACGCGTTCACGTCCTACGAACAAGGCGAACGGGTCACCTACGATGAAGCGGCATTGAACCGTCGCCGAGCCGAATCGGTGGCTTGGCTCAGGAACGCAATCGATCTGGCGGGAAAGGCCGGCAATGGGTAGCAAAGTCCTCTCCGTAATCGTCCCCTCCTACAACATGGAGGACTACCTTCCGAAATGCCTCGGAAGCTTAGTCGTCGACGACAGCGATCTGCTTCAGAAGTTGGAGGTGATTGTCGTCAACGATGGATCAACGGATCGAACAAGCGAGATCGCCCATGGTTTCGAGACTCGTTTTCCGGACGTGTTCCGCGTTGTCGACAAGGGAAACGGAAACTACGGCAGTTGCATCAATGCCGCCCTGCCGCTGGTTTCCGGGTGCTATGTGAAAGTCCTGGACGCAGACGACTACGTGGATACCATCGCATTTGAAACACTGTTGCGCTGTTTGGAATCCGAAGTTGAAACAGAGCCGAACTCGGCCGACCTTATCGTCACGGACTATGAATCTGTCGATCCGCACGGGAGTGTCATTGATCGATCCCGATACCTGATGCCAACCGGGCCGGGCCGAACCCTGAACGACGTCAAAGCGGAGTCTCCTCGGTTTTCCATCCATTCCATCGTATACAAAACGGCGTTGCTGACGGAAATGGGATACCGGCAAACGGAAGGGGTGTCCTATTCGGACACGGAATGGATTACGGATCCGATGGTTATGGTTGGGCGGGTTACCTATGTCCCAATCGCTGTTAACAAATATCTCGTCGGAAGGGCTGGACAAACCATGGAGGATTCCACGTTCGCCGCCCGTTTCCAACAGGTGATTCAAATCACCGAAGGGCTTGTCAAGCGGTTCCCGGCAGCTTCGGCCCGTTGCGTCCCAACATCGTTAGTTTACTACCGAGCGCGTGTAGAAGAAATGGTCCATATGGTTTACCGGGCATGGATGTTCGGACTGGGCGGCTACAGAATTCGGTGTAATCTTCGCACGCTCGATTGTGTCATCCGAGAGACTCCTGCGATTTTTGACTACATCAAGTCAATTCGGGCTCCATTTCGCAAGTATCCGCTCCGGTATGCATACGCCCGCTTCCAACCCGCTACAGTTTCCATTCTCGTTTTGTTCTCTTTCAGGCTCTATCTACTCCTCCGGAAATACTGGCACCGAATCAAGAGGCACGTTCACCAAACAAAACCGACTGACCAAACGGGTTTTGAAGGCACTGCCGACCCGTGAGATGAAAACTGAACCTGAACGGCAACTCGCATGGTTTGCCTTTCGGGGCCTTTCGTGATAGATTCGAAGACATGTCCCCATGTTTCTCCATCATTGTTCCTGTCTACAACACCGAGCCATACCTCCGCGAGTGTTTGGATTCGGTGTTGTCTCAAACGTTCGCGAACTGGGAATGCATCTGCGTGGATGACGGCTCGACGGATGGTTCTGGCGCAATTCTTGACGAATACTCGAACAAAGATCCGCGCTTCCGCGTGATCCATCAAAAAAATACCGGTGCGTGGAGCGCCCGAAACAAGGCTCTCGATCTGAGCCGAGGTGAATGGGCTCTGTTTGCCGATGGAGATGACTTGATACATCCAGAAGCGCTCACGATGGTTTATGGCTGGGAAAGAAACAACAAGGCAGATCTTGTTGTCTTGCGCCAGCTTCATTTTCGCGATGGCGAACGAGTGAATTGGGGAATGTTTTCTGAAGATGCCACGGTCTTCAACTTACAAAATGAAGTCCTCCCGGATCTTTTCAACGCAGCCTACTTGATTGGCGGCATATGTGTGAAGTTGTCATGCATCCCCAAGCTCCGTTTCCCCTGTCGACGATTGGGCGAAGATCGGGTGTTCGTAATGAATTGCCTCTGTTTGGTTGATACCGTAGTGGTATCAAAAGACCCGTTCGGCGGATACCGACAGCATCCGAAATCCGTTTCGCACGCCACTTGGGATTTGGATCGGTTGTCCGAGGAAATGGATTACAGGATGGATATTCTGTCTTTCGTTTCGACCTGCAGCAAGTTTTTCCCCGTCGAACAGGCATGGTGGTTTCAAGGTTATATTGTGCGAGATTTTTTCAATCGAATCCGTGAACTGCCTCGTGGAATCCAACGAATTGCTTTCGGCGACTGGTTGAAAATGTCAACGCCCCTTTGCAAGCGCCGAAACCTACCGAGATCCGTCTGCATCCGGCTATGTATATGCAACCTATTGTACCGATTCGGGCATACAAACATTAAATTCGTTCGACAGTTGTTTCTCGCACTTTCCTATCTCAGTTCAATTTTCCTTTTCGGATTTCTGCCCAGGGCACGTGATGCAGTCGTTTCCAGACTGAGAAAATGATTCCTTCCTCGATCTTGCCTTCCAATATGAGCAACCGCATCCATTTCCGCAATCCACCTTACGAGGAGCACTCCGCCCTGGCGCTCTCCAAGGCGCCGGACGACGTCAACCGAATCATCCATGGCTTGGGATTCGAGGATCTATGGCTCGCCCGGCAGCGCAAGTCCGTTCTCGGGCACCAGTTTTCACGACTGGTGCGGATGATCCAGAGTTCCTTTGTGCCGCGCCGACTTGCACCGGGAACCGTTGTCTTCTGCCAGACGTTGTTCCCCCTGTCGTGGAGTCCGGCGAACATCGCTTTCCTGCGCAATTCGCGCCGACGCGGGGCGTTCGTCGTCACGCTCTTCCACGACATCGACGTGGCGCGTGGACGGACGCTCGCGGACACGGACGGACTCTCCCGCGATTCGCGCGATTTTCTCGTCAACTCCGACGTCATCATTTCGCATAATGCGCGGATGTCGGCGTGGCTCGTCAACCATGGGGTTCCTGCCGGAAAAATCGTAGACCTCGGTCTTTTCGACTATCTTGCCGACGGATTTGAACCCGCTCCCGACAAGTCATTTGACCATTGCGTGACAATCGCCGGAAACCTAGGTCTCCACAAGGCCGGCTATCTGGCCGAACTAGGCGACATTCACGACGTGGACTGGCGGCTCTACGGGCCGATGTTCGATCCGGGACGGACGAAGGGTCCAACAATCCACTACTGTGGCTGCTTTCCGCCTGACGAACTCCCTCGACATCTGACGGCCGGATTCGGCCTCGTCTGGGATGGATCCTCGATTGACACCTGTGCAGGGGGACACGGCGAGTATCTCCGGATTAACAATCCGCACAAGCTCTCGCTCTACCTCGCGTCCGGGTTGCCCGTGATCGTTTGGGACGGATCCGCGGCGGCCGATTTCGTCCGGGCGAACGACGCCGGTTTCGCCGTCCGATCCCTGCGGGAGATCGGAGCGCGGCTCGCCGACATCTCCGATTCGGACTACGGACGCTTCAAACGGAATGCCTGTGCCGTTTCCGCCAAACTGCGGTCGGGGCATTTCACGAAAACGGCGCTTGCCAAGGCGCTCGCCCTCGTGGATAATACCCCGCCACGGCCATGACATCCGAAGAACTCGTCCCAAACCTTCTTGGAAACCCCGCCGCCCCCGTCTACGTCGTCGGCGCCGGAATCACGGGCTGCGTCCTGGCGGAACGCATCGCGGCGCTGTTCGCGCGTCCGGTCGTCGTTCTGGAGGAGCGCAACGCCGTCGGCGGAAACTCCCGCGCAGACGTCGATCCGGAAACGGGCATCGAGATCCACCGCTACGGCTCGCACATCTTCCACACGACGGACGAAGCGGTCTGGAACTACGTCCGGCGTTTCACGGACTTCAACGGCTACCGGCACCGGGTTTTTCTCCGATCGGGGGGGCGCGTGTACACGATGCCGATCGACCTCAAGACGATCAACGACTTCTACGCGACCCAGTTTTCGCCGGAGGAGGCACGGGCGTTCCTCGCGCAGGAAATCCGGAAGGAAGGCATCGACACGCCCCGCAATCTGGAAGAAAAAGCCGTCTCGCTCGTCGGTCGCGGGCTCTACGACCGCATGATCCGGGACTACACCGCCAAACAGTGGGGGCGGGATCCGAAGAATCTTCCGGAGGGCATAATCAACCGGCTGCCCGTGCGCTACCGCTACGACGACGCCTACTTCGGGACCCCGTGGCAGGGCATTCCGGCGAAGGGGTTCTCCGCCTGGTTCGATGCGATGCTCGCCAGCCCGCGAATCGAAGTCCGGACCGGCGTCGACTTCTTCGCCGTTCGCAACTCGCTTCCGAAAGATGCCATCGTCCTTTACACCGGAATGATCGACCGGCTCTTCGACCGGTGCTTCGGGTCTTTGGAATGGCGGAGCCTCCGCTTCGAGTGGGAGACGGTTCCAGTCCGGGACTTTCAAGGGACGAGCGTCGTGAACTACGGCGATGTGGAGGTTCCCTATACTCGCATCCACGAGTTCAAGCACTACCACCCCGACTGGCATGAGGCATTCGAGGCGGATCGCACCGTTATCTGCCGCGAACACCCAGCGGGATGGACCCCCGGCCGAGAGGCCTTCTACCCGGTGAACGACGAAAGGAACCAGCGGCTCTTCGAGCGCTATCGGAAGGAAGCCGACAAGCTCCCGAATCTACTGCCCGCCGGCCGACTGGGACGTTACCGCTACTGGGATATGGACGGGGCAATCGCCGCGGCGCTGGCTCTTTTTGAAAAAGGAGATGACCGTTCATGACCGTTTCCGTCGTCATCGCCGGCGGTTCGGGCCGCCGCATGGGACTCGGGGTCCCCAAGCAGTTCATTCAAGTGGACGGCAAGCCCGTTCTTGCCTACACCCTGGAGGGATTCCAGCGGCATCCGGACATCGACGCGATTCTCGTCGTCTGCATCGACGGATGGGAGGACGAAGTCCGGTCCTATGTCGACCGGTTCGGGATCGGCAAGCTTCGCTGGGTCGCGCCGGGCGGCGAGACGGGACAGGAGTCGATCCGCAACGGCCTCTTCGCGCTGGAGGGGATCTGCGCGGAGAACGACATCGTCGTGATTCACGACGGCATCCGCCCGCTCGTGGACGACTTCGTCCTTTCCGACGTGATCAGGGTCTGCCGCGAACACAGAGCCGCCGTCACGGCCATGCCCTACAACGAGCAGATCTTCGTCGCCGCGGACGAATTCTCGACGACGAGATTCATTCCGCGCGAAACCCTGCGCCGGGTGGCGACTCCACAGGCCTACCGCTTCGGACTGATCGACGGGGCCTACCATGAGGCATTCGAGAAGAAGATCGGCATCTACGGGTCGGCCTACGCCAACACGATGATGGTGGAGCTCGGGCACCGCCTGTGGTTCGCCGCCGGTTCCGACAAGAACATCAAGCTCACGACCCCGGACGACCTGGAACTGTTCAAAGGATACCTCGCACGAAAACACGCGGGAGGCCTCGAATGACGCGCCGCTTGGATTCCTCCGTCTACCGGGACGACTTGGAGCGGGTCCTCGAGGACGCGCGGCCGGAATCGGTTCTCGGCGGCAAGACCGTTCTCGTCACCGGTGCGACGGGGCTTCTGGGAACGTTCCTGTGCGACGTCCTTTCGGAGGCGAACGGCCGCGGCGCGAACATCCGCGTCGTTGCCGTCGGTCGCGACGCATCGCGCGCCGGGGACCGTTTCGGCGACAGGCTCGACACGCCCCTCTTCTCGTTCCTCAGGCACGACGTCCGGGATCCGTTCCCGGAAGACCTGTCCTTCGACTTCGCGATCGGAGGAGCAAGCCTCACGCATCCCGTCGCCTACGCAACGCACCCGCTGGAAACGATTCTCACGAACATCGAGGGGACGCGGCACCTTCTCGATGCGGCAGCACGATGCCGGGCGACGGCTCTGTTTCTGTCCTCCGTCGAGGTGTACGGAAATTCCCGAGACGGAAGCCCGTTCCGGGAAGAAGACACCGGGGCGCTCGATCTCTCGAACGCGCGTGCCGGCTACACGGAGTCCAAGCGCGTCTCCGAGGCGCTCTGCCAGGCGTATGCTTCCGAACGGGGGCTCGACGTCCGGATCGCACGGCTTTGCCGGGTCTTCGGCCCGACGGTTCTCGACACGGACACGAAAGCCTCTTCCCAATTCCTCGGCAAGGCCGTCCAGGGCGAGGACATCGTCCTCAAAAGCGCCGGAGAGCAGCTCTTCTCCTATCTCCACGTCTCCGATGCCGTCTCGGCGTTGCTGGCGATTCTCCGGGCGGGAAAAACCGGAACCGCCTACAATGCTGCATCTTCCCGATGCAACGTGCGCCTCCGGGAGTTTGCCGAACGTGCGGCGGCCGCGGCCGGAACGCGGGTCGTCTTCGATCTTCCGCCGGAGGCCGAACGGCGAGGCTACTCGATTGCATCCTCCGCCATTCTCGACGCCTCCCGCCTTCGCGCTCTCGGCTGGACGCCGCGGCTCGGCTTCGAGGAAGCCGTCCGCCGGACGATCGACGTTCTGCGTTTCCTCCGCGGAAAGGAGTTCGCGACATGAGACCGATCCTCGACATCGCCGAACTCCGCCGCATCGAGCTGGACATCCTCGACCATGTCGCCAAGTTCTGCGACGAGCGAGGAATCAAATGGTTTCTGATCGGAGGTACGCTGATCGGCGCCGTCCGCCACAAGGGTTTCGTCCCGTGGGACGATGACATCGACATCGGAATGCTACGCCCGGACTACGAGCGTTTCGTCCGGGAATATCCCGACGGCCGCTACGCGCTCCGGTCTCTCGAACGCAATTCATACTGCCAGGCATTCGCAAAGATCGTTGACACGAAGACCGTCGTCAAGGAGCATGGAAGCGCCATCCGGGGAATGGGCGTCTGGATAGACATCTTCCCGTTCGACGGCGCCCCGTCCAAAAACTACTGCCCGAGTCGGACGCGGACTTGGCACTGGATCCAGGAATATACCAAGACCGTAACCCTTCCGTTGTCGGAAAACGGATGGAGATTCCGGCGACGTCTCGCCGCGATTCTGCTGTATCCTTTCCGGTTGGTTCCGTTCAAATGGACGGCTGGGCTCCTCAAACGAATCGCCATGCGCCACTCCGTCATGGATTCCCCGTACATCGGGATTCTAGTCTGGGGATACGGACTTCGTGAAATCATTCCCAGATGCGCTTTCGACGGCATCGAAACCGTGATGTTCGAAGGTCGTTCCCTCCCGGCCATGTCTGGCTGGGACCTATACCTCTCTACCGTCTACGGCGACTACATGACTCCTCCCCCGCCGGAGAAGCGGCAGTCCACGCATCGTTTCCTAGCCTGGGCAAGCGAGTGAACTCCTCCGCCATGAAATTCCAGAACATACCATACCACATCCTGAAAGGAATCGGGTTCTATCGCGAAATCCCGTTTCGAGTCAACATCTCCACGACATCGGGGGCCGAGAGCCCCTTCTACATCGCCAGGCGCGCGGCCCGGTGGGGAGACTCCGGCTTTTTCGCCAACTATTTCGTTGCTTTGTACCACTTCTTTCACGCGACGAGACTGGGGTTCCGTCCCGTCATCGACATGCGGAACTACAAGACTTTGTATTCGGAAAACAATCCCGTCAATGGAACGACGAACGCCTGGAATTACTATTTTCTGCAGCCGCACGATACGGCGGAAGCATACGGAAGCGGCCGTTTCATCTTGTCAAACGCAATCGAACCGCCTCTCAAAGAGCGCCCCATTCGGGAAACGGACACCACGTGTGAATTCGACCCGGAATCAGGGCCTCCCATGAGACGACTCGCCATGTCCGATCTTTCCATTCGGCCCGAATTGCGGGACGCCTTCGATGAAGAGTTTTCCCGGCTCTTCCGGGCTCGTAAAGTTCTCGGCATCCATTTTCGCGGAGGCGACAGGAGGAATCCGCCGCCCGGCCATTGGCGCGCCGTTCGCCAAGAAGACATTGCACGGGCGGCCGAACAAATTAAAGAGTGCTCACCCGATGCCGTTTTTCTGGCTTCGGACGAAAATGGAATGGCCGAGCTTCTTTCACGGAAACTGGAACTGCCCGTTACGCAATTGCCCGGATTTCGTCTCCCCCCCGGCTCGCAGGCCGGCGTGCATTGGAGAGGCCCCCGGCATCGCAAAATCCGGAAGAATCACAGGTATCTGCTCGGTCTGGAAGTCCTGAAGGACGCCTATTTCCTTTCAAAATGCAACTGGCTCGTCCACGGTCATTCGAACGTGGCGAATGCGGCGATCTTTTTCCGGGGAAAACCGTATGAAAGGAAAATTCTCGTTGCGTCCGGGGAACCAACCTCTTGGTAATAATGGCGATCGAAACATGAAAAAAATTGCAGTCGTCTTCGGCACGCGTCCCGAAGCCATCAAACTCGCCCCGGTCATCTTGGCGTTGCGCAAAAGCCGGCGTTTTTCCTGCAACGTCTGCGTGACCGGTCAACATCGGGAAATGCTTCAACAGGTGCTGGGCGTTTTCAAAATCGAACCGGACGTCGACCTGGCGCTGATGAAGCGGGATCAGACATTGGCCGAATTGACCTCAAGGTCCGTTTCGGCGTTGGATCGATACTTCGCTGAAACGCGTCCTGACGCAGTGGTCGTCCAGGGCGACACGACGACGGTTCTTTGCGCGAGCCTAGCCGCGTTTTACCACCATGTTCCAATCGCCCACGTGGAGGCCGGACTTCGGACGCGAGATCTTGAATCGCCCTGGCCGGAAGAAGGAAACCGGCAAATGGTTTCACGGTTGGCGAAATGGCATTTCGCTCCGACCGAATCAAACCGGAGAAACCTTCTGGACGAAGGCATCCCCGATTCGTCCATTTTCGTCACTGGAAACACGGTCATCGACGCCTTGCTCCTTGCCAAGAGCCTTCCCGAAACGACTGGCCGAACGATTCGGGGACTTCCCGGCGATTCTCTGACATTCCTCGAATCTGAGCGGATGGTGCTCGTGACGGGCCATCGTCGCGAGAATTTCGGGAACGGATTCGAGAACATCTGCCACGCAATCGGTCATCTGGCCGCAGATTTCCCGAACGTTCATTTTATCTATCCCGTGCATCTGAATCCGAATGTCCGAGCTCCGGTTAACCGGATCCTCGGAGGAACGGCTCCCTCGAACGTCCACCTGATCGAACCACAGGACTATCTTTCGTTCGTGGCTTTGATGAACCGGTCGGCCGTCATCCTCACCGATTCTGGCGGCGTCCAAGAAGAAGGACCGAGCCTCGGGAAACCCGTTCTGGTCATGCGGGACACAACCGAGAGACCGGAAGCCGTCGAAGCTGGAACGGCAAAACTCGTCGGAGCTTCCGCCGATACAATCGTCGCGGAAACATCCGTGCTTCTTCGGGATTCGACCACCTATGCCAAAATGGCCAATGCCGTCAATCCATATGGCGACGGAAAGGCGTCACAAAGGATTTTGGAGGTTTTGTCGAACAACATATGAAAATCCTGTTCGTTTGCAAATCGGGTGCGGCATCAGCGCAAACCGGCGAAGGGACCCAGACTCGCGAAACCGCTAGATTCATCGCCGCACTCGGTCATTCCGTCACCAAAGTGTTCGTCTCGCCAAATCCATTTTCCGCAATGGACGAACGGGGACGTCCTCTCGACCGGAACGATCTTCGCGAATTGGCCCGTTCGAATGACATCGTCCATCTGATGCCGGCCGGGCGGCGGATTGTCGGCCTTTGGCGAGATCTTTCCTGCGACGTTCCGATTGCTGGCTCGACCGTATTCTGGTCGGGCTGGGAACGGTTGGGAGTCACGAGACTTTCCCTTCCCTTCGGCTTGTCGCGATATCGCCGGATGATTACATATCTTCGAATGATGATTCCCGTACTGCAGGACTTTCGAGGAATTGACCTTTTTCTTCCGAACACGACCGCCGAGGGGGATCGTTCCAAGGCCTGTTTTCGTCATGACAAACAAGCTCATTTCGTTCCGGTTCCGAACGCTTTCGTCCCGCCTCCGTTTCCCTTGGAACGGTTGACACGACCGAGTTTTGCGCCTCCGGATGACTATCTGGTCGTCCCCGGCATTTTCGCCCTGCGAAAGAACCAGCTGGCGTTGATTCGTGCACTGAAGAGATACAAGATCGGCATTCCCGTTGTTTTTCTCGGCGGAGTGTTCAACCATCCCCTGGACAGGGATTTCTATGCCCGTTGCAGGCAAGAAGCCACGTCAGACATGCGCTTTGTCGATTTCCTCTCCAATACGACCGAAGAGTACTGGGGTCTGTTGCGACACGCCCGCTGCGCCTGTCTTCCGTCAGATTGCGAAACGCCCGGCATTGCGTTGCTCGAAGCGGCTTTCGCCGGAGCGCGCCCAGTTGTCACGCGGTTCGGGGGAACGGAAGAGTACTACGGAAAAGACGGAGAGTATTTCCATCCGTGCCGACTTGACGAAATCGCCCACGCGGTGGAACGTGGTTGGCGACGTGGGCGACTGCCTCCAAAGGAATCAGCACGCTACAAATCCTTTTCTTGGTCGTCATGTGCCGAATCGACCGTTGCTGCTTACAAGACGGTTCTTTCCGGGACTGGAACCATCTCCGGACAACTGCGACGATCGAGTATTTCCTTCGGCTCCGTTCAACACTGCTAGCAACAAACCCGTCCAGACAAAAATCTGCTCGGCGGTGTGAGCCGTATGTCCTCCGTTAAAGAACGAATTCAGGAACTCGACAACAATCATGACATAGAAATACATATACATGGTCTCGTTCCAACTTCGAGGCGCGACCTTCTTCCGGTTCCCATATCCGAACCAAAGGATGCCAGCCGTGAAAAGCGCCCACGAGACGGAAAGAGGTATGCCAAAGTCGGCCGCCATCCCTAGCCAGACATTGTGCCAGTTGCGGGCAATCGAGTGGGAAATGATGACATTTGAAAAAGTGTCTTCGCCCATCCAGGCAATTTGGCTGACATCCAAGGCGAATCCGCCATCTCCGAACCATGGCCTCGCGCGGATGTGATCACGTGCGATGCGACGAAGTTCCGAGCGGAAATCGTCCTGAAATCCATAATTTTCCAATCGGCGCTCCCACTTGCCCGGAAGAAAACTGAGCGACCGCTGGACGGAATACGGAAGATGCCATATCGAACCGTGCCCGATAATCAAAACCGCCAATGCCAATGCTCCGAGGACACCAATAACCATGGTGGACGCCCGTCTTCGTCCCACAAAAAAAGGATAGAGGAGTCCGGCTACGGCCGGACGGGCCGCCGACGTCCGGTTTCCCGAGAATACCGTCAATCCGAAAAGAATCAGGAACAATGGAAAAAGCACGGGCCTCAACATCAGTTCCAAGGGGGCGAATCGGCAGAGAATCAAGGAAGTCAGATAAGAAAGATGGTTGTATTTGTAATGGACTTCCGTTCCGTAAATACTGTTCTCTTCGTCCCAGAGCCATAATTTGAGCCCGACGTCGAGGACGATGCCTGCCACGAAGGACCAAAATAGCAGCTTACTGTCCCGTTCGTCGATGCAAGTAACGGAAAGGATGACTAAAGAGAAGAAAGCCAGCAAGACGTCAAAATAGAATCTCCCACCGAACGTCGACGACCCGAAAATCCGCATGCCCGTCGGATGAAGCCCCCAAACTAGCATCATCCAAGCCATAAAGGGAAGAGTTAGGAGAAGCGGTCGAAATTGTGGTATTGGAAGGCGTTCCCGACGAAGGGCCAGTCGCACAAAAAAAGTTGCAATCAGAATCAGGGCACCAAGCTCCATGCCCGTGAATTTGATTCGGGGAAGAACATCGTGGAATGCGAAAAGGGCGGCGGGAAGAATCCAATAGTTCTTGTCGAGGAACAAGACCAGCCCTGAAACGACCACACCGCAGGCGACCACACCGGGAATCATCCGGCCGCCCCACATCAGGCTTCGAACGGCATACGTAACAACCGCCAAAAGACCCAACCCGAACACAATGGGAAGTAGTTTGGCGTGAATGGCAGAATCAACCTCTCGAGCCATGTCAGGCAGCCTCTATTCTTTGATTTGGGACAAGTGAGAAAAAAAGCCGCCCAAACACCAAACACGCAGAAAAACGATTGGCGCCGAGCAAAAAACTGAAAAGAGAGATGGAACGGTTCGCATGGTTGCAGAAACGCGGTGAATTCTATCACAAGAGATAATCTGGCGCAACCGCCATCGCGTCTCGCGGCGGTTGCGCCGATGTGGGTGGCGAGGGCGCGCCTGCGCGCATCCCTATCCGGAACGACCCGCCTCGATTCCTTTTGCCAATACCGACACGAGCGATGCTTGTCCCAGACGATCGAAGATGTTGTCTGGATCCCGGGCTCCGGATTCCCAGGCGTCCATCTCGCTACGGATCGCCTCCGCGAGAGAGCGGCCGGTACGGTGTCGCGACATCGTCCCCGCTCTCGCGCGGACAATGAAGTCCAGATGAACCTGCTCGGGCGGAAACACGACGGAGCATCCGGAAGCGAGCGCCTCCTGCACGACGTTCGGCGCCTCCTCCGCGCCGGACGCCGTGACGAAGATCCTGGCCTCCTTGTAGATCGGTTCCAGAGCGGAAGCATCCGCTTCCAAGATCGGCCGGACCAGGCTTTTTGCCGTCGCGGTTCCGTCCGCAACCTCCTCGGCGTGTTTGCCTACAACGATGGTATCCCACCCGGAACCCGGAAGGACGCGGGCGAGCGCCTTCGCGAGCACTCGCCCGCCCTTGCGCGGATTCCTCCAATCGAGCGCCACGCAGACAATCCGGTTCTTCTTCACAATCTGAGAATGGTCCCAGGCGTATGCGTCGGGTACCGGATGCGTCGCGAGGACGATGCGCTGCGCCGTTTCGGCTTGATGCAACGAACGGAGCCTCTTCCGGATGTTCTCCAGGGCCATCTCCGATTCCACGCGGATGGAGTCGCAGAGCGGAAGAGAACTCCGGCAAAACCCATTGCGAGTAAGGCGCAACCAACAACCGTATGTCCCGCGGAACGCCTTCGCCCGTTTCAGGGGAAAGAAGGACCATCTTCGCGGAAACGCCAATGCTTTCCAGATGCAGAACGTAACGGAATGCGTCCCCGTTTCACGTAAGACGCATCGTTTCCTACGAACCGGCTCGGCACCGAAAATAGAATTCCGCGATCCACCGTTGTCTCAAGGACTGGAAAGCCTGCTATCGCGGTCGCGAACGATCTTTGCGGGAACGCCGACGGCCGTAGCTCCCTCGGGCACGTCGGTCAAGACAACGGCGTTGGCGCCGATTTTCGCGCCGTTTCCGATGTGAATGGCGCCGAGAAGTTTCGCCCCCGCGCCGATGTCCACGCCATCGCCGAGAACGGGAATGTCATCCAAAGATTTCCGGTTTCCGATGGTCACGCCCTGCCGGATGGTGCAGTTCTTTCCGATCACGGCACCGGGACTGATAACGATGGCGCCAAAATGGTCGATTCGGAGGCCGCCCCCGATTTCCGCGCTTCGGGGAAGGGCGATGCCGACAAGACACGTCATAAAACCGTAGACAGGAACGAAAACGCAATTCAGAAGAAATCGAACGGGGGCGAATCGAAGCGAACGTATCCATCGGCCCCATCGGTACAAAGCGACAACGAGGATCGAGGGTTCGTTCCAATCGAACTTCCCCGTCTTGCGATTGCGGTACCGCTTCAGGTCTTCCCGAAAATCAGACATCATCCGTCCTTTCACTTGCCATGGTCGTTTGTCTGGAAAAGGAGCCGGAATACAACAAGAATCCGCCGCCACTGATGTGCAACCAATGAAACGGCTCCGTAAACGATCCGCTCGAACGGCCGAATCCAAGAAGAAACGGGAACGATGCCCCGGCGAATGCGAAGCCATTCGACCGACTGGATTCCCCGGTTCAAGACCATCACGTTCAAATCGTGGAAGGTGAACGCGGCGACGGTGGCGGGGAGGAAGCGGAAGCGGTAGCCGGCCTTGGCGAGGCGGCAGTAGTATTCGCCGTCCATGATGACCTTGTAGGACGGGTCGAGGTAGTGTCCGTCGTCGAGGACGCGGCGGCGCCAGA
>JAEEGL016029111.1_pt1 | contig 24140 bp, 19 predicted proteins | sample 9134231 | NCBI WGS metagenome assembly JAEEGL01 (sample SAMN16246548, study PRJNA631951) | gut metagenome | biome: gut microbiome; feature: rumen; material: fiber-attached | host: Bos | place: Iran: Karaj | collected 2018-10
ATTGACTGTTGCCGGTTTATGATGGAAGCATGATGAACAAGTGTTACACCCACAAGTGGAAGAATCTGAAATTATAGGATTTAGTGACCTATAAACTGAATATTCTTTTAAAAGCATTAGTAAGAAGTTTCTTAGTAAGAAATCTGTTACTAATAAACTTCTTACTAATTGTTTTCTTAGTAATAAGTTTCTTACTAATAAATTTGTTACTAATAAATATATTTTATATCTTTGCACTTGAAAACAAAATACTGAATTTTTTCAGTTCCAAAAAGCTTGATGATTGCTCGGCTTGTGGACTTTTTTAGGGTGATGACTCCGTAAAATTTTCATTTGCAAAACTATCGTCCACGAGCCGCAGGCTCGTTAACTTCCTTTTATAACTTCCTTTTTTACCTCCAGAACTTAAATAAATATAGCTTATGACAACCGAGAATCCCTTTGTTTTTGGCAAAGCAGCCGAAGGCGATTATTTCACAGACAGGGCAGAAGATGTCAAGCGTCTGACTGCCAATCTTACTCATGGAGTCAATACGATTCTCATTTCACCACGCCGATGGGGCAAAACATCGCTGGTGAAGAAAGTCATCTCGGAGATAGAAAGCAGTCGTGTCAAACCCGTCTTTATTGATGTGTTTCAATGCAAGTCGGAATATGAGTTTTACCATGCTTTTGCAACGGCTGTCATCAAACAGACTTCCTCCAAACTGGAAGAATGGGTTGAGATGGCAAAGACATTCCTGTCCAATATCTCTCCGAAATTCTCGTTCGGTTCTGACCCGATGAACGACTTCTCACTCTCTTTTGAGTGGGATTCAAAAGCTGAAACAGAAACCGACATTTTACAACTCCCGGAGAAACTGGCTCAGAAAAAGAAAGTACACATAGTGGTTTGCCTGGATGAACTCCAGCAGATTGCTGATTTCTCGGACGCTGTGACGTTCCAGAAAAAACTCCGTTCTGTGTGGCAGCATCAGCAGAACGTCACCTATTGTATGTTTGGAAGCAAGAAGCACCTCATGGAATATATCTTTAATGATAAGAGTATGCCATTCTACAAATTCGGCGACATGATGTTCCTGAAGAAGATTCCTACTGAAGAATGGGTGTCTTACATCTGTGCTAACTTTCAGAAAACAGGGAAACGTATATCAGCGGAACTGGCTGTTAAAATCTGTGAGGTGACAGAAAACCTCTCCTCCTACGTACAGCATCTCGCATGGGTGGTTTGGTATAAGTCGGGAAAAGTGGTCACCAACAAGGACATCTCCAATGCCATTGACGACTTGTTGGAACAAAACAAAGTGTTTTTTCAAAGGGAAGTGGAACAACTGACAGAGCATCAGTTGAATTTTCTTCGCGCTTTGGCGAACGGTGTCACCACTGGGTTCAGCAGCAGGGAGATCATCCGAAAATATCGCCTTGAATCGTCTGCCAATGTGCAGGCTGTGAGGAAGTCCTTGCTGAAAAAAGACCTTATTGATGTGGATGGACAGGAGATTTCCTTCAACGACTCACTTTTTAAACTGTGGCTCAGACGACAGAAATTCTATGAATAAAATATGATTATACTTTTATGTGATGGTAAAAGATAATCAACTTTTGCTATGAGTAAAGTATGTAAAAAGAACTTTTCATAGTGGGTTCATTTATAGATTGTTCAAAATTTGGAAAACAAAGATGGTGTGTCGCAGACACACCATCTTTCGTCTTAAAAGAACAAACTGTTTTAATTTTTACCAGCAATAATATTAATTACAGTAACTATGTCTGAAATGTCCACTTTATTATCAATGTTCACATCTGCAGTACCATAAAAAACATAATCCTTTCCGTATGCTATAGAGTTTATTATTGCAACGATATCAGAAATATCTACGACGTTATCATTATTTACGTCACCACGAGTAATAGTACCGAAATTACCTTCACGCGACAACGTCTTTTTTTCAACATTGCCCGCTAAGTCGGTGGCTACAACACAAAAACCATAATTGATATCCTTCTTACCCACAAATTTATAGAAAGATTCAGTTATGTTTTCTCCGGTCAACCTCCATGGTGCATCCTCTCCTTCCTGTACATATACATTATAATGCCAAATACCTGAGCGGTTATCACTTCCATTCAGACGTAGTGTCATTATCGTGTCGTTTACTACAATCTGTTGGATATAAGACTCTGGTGCCACGGCATCCACAATGTTTGTCCAGGAGGGTGTCATGATGGGAGCTTCATAATCAAAGGTGATGCTGGCTCGGTTGCTGATTTCTGCGCCATCACCCTTATTGGGTTTTACACCTATCTCGAACATAACTTCACCGATTCCCACTGTGCCATTGTAGTTTACGGGTAGTATGCCTTGCATGATGTCATCTGTCGGCTCCATCGTCATAGGATCAAGACTTGTGAATGTCCAAGTGGCAATACCTGTCTTCTGACTGTAATTGCACTCCACTTGAGCTATAGCATTGATTTCAGAACGCATATCTATGGTCTTAACAAATGTTAGCACACCATTTGATATTTTCAAGTCATTATCCCTATTTAACAACAATTCATGCTCGCCAATCTTGATACCTGTAGGAACAAATGTCATTAGGTCAAAATAGTGGCTGTCGAGAGTGTCCCGAACGATGATTGTGTGAGCCGAAGCAGTTGCTAATGTCGTGTCGTTCTCAAATTCAATGGTATAGTTTATGGTCTCTACTGAATCTGGCATGAATTTGCTGCCGGCTTCAGAGAGGTAGCCATAGATATCATTGGGGTCAGCGGGAGCGTATGGATTGGCTTGATGAGGTGGCGGGTCCGGACAAGGGTTGTTGCCACGCATCTGTTGACTGGAATTATAGGCAGAAGCCGCTTCGCCAGCATGTCCAGGCAGACAGTGTTGCAACCAATACCACCATAGGTCAGCTGGTGAGGGCAGGTAGCGGTCTTGAAAGTTATCATATGCATCATCCCGCAAGCCATTTCGTATCAAAAAGTCTCGCGAGCCACGATTATACCGATTATGAAGTGCATTCTGAATGCCTCCCAATGTTCCACCAAGAGCCAAAGCTGTTCCACACGCACATTCTGCGGGTACGCTAAGGGGACCAGCCAGACTGCAAGGGTCATCTTCACAACCATCAAATATTCCGGCAGCACCTGGTGCACGTTTTTTTGACTTAGACATAATCTTTGCATAATCATTCATGACGAAGTCGATAGTCTCTGGTGCCATCATGTTCCAAGGACGGCTTGTCCATGCATAGACTTTGAATGGTTGTCGATTGCTGAATGTGACAGACAATGTATAAACTTGTGTCTCTCCTGGCATTATTTCAGGGATGAGTGCAGGAACAAGTGTTGTCTGGCTTTTACCGTTTTTGAAATTGTCATAATCAAAACTTAGTTGAAGACCGTTTTCATACAGTTCCGTTGGACAGCACAATGAAAAATCCACGAATCGTATGTTTTCTATGCAATCCATGTGGTCAATGGCAAAATAGAATGGAACGGCCTGGTATGCAATATTGCTGGGATTCTTTAACGTGATGGTAACCGGATATGGGGTAATGGTAGATTGAGGTGTGTTGACAGAAATCTCGATGTTTTCAAAAGATGGCTCACAGAGCGTTACATACTTTTTATTAGTAATGGTACGAGCATCTTCTCCATCGTCGAAATTGAGTACTAAATCATACTTTCCATAGGGTTCATCACCATTGAGCAACATATATAGTCTTGCTTTTGACTTGTCGATACAAGCAATTGAGTCTACTTGAATAATGTTGTCGCCATTGCACAACTGGACTGATTTCAGGTTGTCGAACCCGTTTCCGTCAATTTCAAGGATTTGAACACTTGGAAGCACCCCAAACACCGCATTAGATGAGCCAAAGAAGTCGTATTTGTCAATATGCTGGTATTTCAAGCTCATGTCGGTCTTCGAACCTGTCACATCATGCAATGCAATATAGTATATACCATTCTCATTCGTATGGATTCCATCCATTTTGACAGATTCTGAACCGGAGACATTGAACATTTCCGCTCCTGTTGGAGAGAAAATCTGCATGGTGGTTGCCTGAGATGACTGGATGGCTATGCTGTCACCTTTAGCGCATTCCATGGTGTACCATACAACTGTGTTTTCTTCAGGCTTCTCCAATTGAATAGTGCCGATACGATCGTTCAATGATTGAGATATCTCAACTTCCTGTCCCACCTGATAGTCAATAAATTGTTCTGATGCATCGGTAAAGCGACCAGCTGAATCGTAAAAACGCATGTGGAGTTCGTTCTTAGCATACATCATCGGTTGACCGTCCTTTACGTCGAAGTGAAATAGGCTGCTGCGTAAGGGCTGTTGCTCAATTGGTAACATCGTGATGAGACTGAGGGGGTCTGTCACCTTGTTTTGTGTTACCAAATGCGCTTGGTCGTCGTTGTCATTCAGCCAGTATTGATACTTTTTGATGGAATTCCCTCCAAGAGGTTGCTTGATGAAGTATTGTGACTTAACAGTTGTCTGAGATCCCTGACCATTTGTCAACATATAGGAAATTTTGTGCAGGCCTTCTGACAATGAGGCTACGTCGAGGTCGCAATGAAAAACACCATTGCTTATTCCACTTTCCACCGTCTTATATGGTTTTCCATCTATTGAAAACAAACATGAAAGGGCATTTAACTCAGAATCCATAGCATTACGCAGGAAGAATGCCTCGCGTATGGAAGTGGAAGCACCGTTCTCCATAACGGCTCGAACTTGCATCCGGTGAAAACCAATTGGTAGTTCGCTCACGTCAATTTGCCAAGTTGCAGCTCCATTGGTTGCTTGCATCTTTTCTTGTTTGAACACTTTACCGTCAACCGAACAGATGCATGTCATGGCATCCAGTTCGGAGTCCATAGCACTGCGCAAAAAGAAAGCTTCGCGATTGGAGGTGGAAGCACCATTGTCCATGATGGCTTTCACTTGCAGTTTATGGAATCCTATGGGTAGTTCTTTGACGTCAAGCAGACATGTGGCTTCACCGTTTTCAGCCAAAATACGTTCATTCTTGAAAAGTGTTCCATCAATGTAAAACATAAAATTCAGATACCCCATAGCCTGATCACTTTGCACCTTGTAGAAACTACGAGTTACTATCTGAGAATAGAGTCCGTCTGTACGTAGCACCTGGTAGTGCAGGGTGTGGAAACCTTCCTGTAGTTCTGTTATGTCGAAAGTCAGAGTGCCTTGTGGGTCTCCTTTAACAGTTCGCGCTTTTTTCTCGTTGTCAAACCAATAGAATCCTTTCTGAAGCCTTCCATCCTCGCGTGACAAGAAGAAACAACGAGAAACGGGTGGACTGCTCACACCTTTCTCATCGGTTACTTGTAGGTGGATGGTGTGGAAACTTTCGGTTAGACGGTTCAAGTCCACTTCTAGATGCCATGCATTGGAAGTGGTGCTGCCTGTCTCTGCTGAGGAAATATCATCATCGAACCAGTAACGGTATTCGTATGATGTCTGCCCGCGGGCTGAATAGTGCAGACACAGCAACAGTATGAATATGATTGTTTTTTGCATCATAGCACTCCTTTCATTATTATTCAGCAGCCTTCACTTCAATGTCAACGCTCAGCTTACCATCGGCAGTCGATTTCGACGCAACGTTAAATTTGGTAATCTTAGGATTGGTCGGATTGGGAGAGAATGGCAGATTCCCGCCGTAAATGCCAACTTCTTTTTCGTCATCGCCAAGGTATTTTTTCTTGGCACTGTCTGTCAGTTCAAAGTCTTGTAAATCACTATAGGTTCCGGTCCATGTTTTGAACACATCAGACGTTTTCTCGGCTTTATAGTTCATGCTATAGTCGTCGAATATGTTCACCGAGCTTATTCCCACGCAGTTGTATAGCAGATTTGTCGAATTTAAAGAGGAAGAATCTCTGATGATGGAATTCCTAAAGATAGCATAATATATGTTTAGAGAGGTGCCCGTAGCCCCTACCACACAATTCGTAAACTCAAAACTGTTGTTGGTATAGGTCGAATATCCCAATCGGGGATTCATTATTACACTGTTCACGAAAGATAGGGTGTTACTACTTTTTTCATTACTAAACATAGATGCAATTTTACAATGAATAAAAGCCACATTTTTCATAAAACCATAGCCAAAAGTAGATGTGGACGATGAGTTTGAAACAAATTTATAAAACCTCGTTTTTATGAAAGTAGCATTACTAAGTGTGTGATAGACTGTTACAGTGTAATCGTTACAATAAACACCCTCAACGGTCAGCCTCTGTTCTAGACTGTCGGCTATATCAATGTAGAAGCTGCCCACGATGACACTTGGATAGATTTTGGAGATGGAGTCCGTCTGCATTCCCGCACCACGAATTGTAATTGCTTTGGTGATGTTCACAGCCTCGAACGAGCCGGACGACAAGGTGATGATGTCACCATGTTGGGCAGCGGCATGAGCCGATTTCAATGCACTGGCACCATAAAATGTTGAGATTTCTCCATCGTGGCTCAATGTGGCCAATACAGAACTCTGCGCAAAACTCAAGGTTGCAACCATCAGTGCAACCATTGTAAGGAATAACTTTTTCATTTGCTCATTTTTTTTATTGGGTTAATACTAAAAGGTCTTATTGACGGCAGAGAAGCACTAACCTATGAGCATAGAAGAAGCGCAGACCTCAACCCTATTCTCTAGCTGGCTTGGAACTAGCCACAAATACCCTATGGAGAAGCCTGCGCTTACATGCGCTGACTTCATGGGTATTTGTATAAGAAGATGTGGAATTTCCATACATCTACTCTTTTTGCTCGTTATCTTCTTCCGAGGTTCCAATTCGCTAGAGGAATGAGCAAATAAAGGCTGTGTCCTCATAATTTGGGAACACATTGCAAATTTATGCAAAAAAATCAGAATTACAAAATCATTTTGTGAAAAATAAATGTTTTTTATAAAACGTCTTGTTCTTCCATCATAAATTCAATCTTCGTTGATTTGTGATAATGCATGAAAGAACAATAGCAAAAAGGGTATCTTGTTGGTGATAAAATGGTTAAAAAGTGACCGCCGTTGGCTGCCAGACAATATTTTCACGATTAAAGCTGATGATATACCTTTCGCCTTTGCTTCCTGTCGGAATCATGGATGAGATGTCGCATTGATACTGTCCCAGTGCTGTCTCGAATGCTTTTTTGATACGGGATATCTTCTCGTTGGCGGAGTTCTTGGTGGAATCCACCAGGCTGTCGATGCTTTGCAGGTTGATTTGCTTGTATGCCACCTGCTTGTAGAATTCAATCAGTTCGTCGCGGTAGTCCGACAGCTCTTTGATGGCTATTCCTTCGGGATGTCTCAGATAAGTGAAATAAAGAATCTTTGAGAGCGTCGGCATCTTCACTTCCCCAACCACCTTACCATCGCTGTCGGTCACCGTGATGTTGAATTTCTTATCCACCACAATCTTTGTCTGCGTATCAAGCATTTTCTTCCCCGTCGTCTCTTCAACGGACTTTCCTGTCACAAATGCGATGAAGGCATTGAATGCCCGTCCCCAGTCAGTTCCAGGTCGGTGGGGAAAGATGATATACCTGTATGACTGGTCCCTGAAGATGCTCAGCGGCGGAATCCGCTGGAGGAATCCGGCACAGTCGTCGGGCAATGATTCCTCAGAGAAGATAGACTCCCAGTAGATATTCTCGTTTCTCTTGTTCTCCCACTGCGTTCTGTCGGGTATGTTTCCCGTCCCGTACTCTTCCATGTTCGACACCATGATGTCAATCTGATCCCTGAAATCGTATGCATGGGCTGGCAGATACACGAACTGGAACCCGTTTTTCCTGAACAGGTCTTTGATATCGGCAAAATGTCTCTGGATGTAGTTGTTGAGCTCCATATGGACATTCTTCTCCAGAAATATCAGCTCTTTCTTGTTGTCGAATACATTCTCGTTTCGGATGGCAACATCATACGTGGGAAACACAAAGCTGTCGAAAGGAAATCTCACCTCTTCCTCGGCTTGTGTCTCCTGGTTTTCCAGCTTGTATTTCTCATCTCGGTCCTCTGGCTCCAATTCATCATCAGTGGGGCAGAACGGCACTATTCTGTCGATATTCGGATTGAATACGGCTGCTGGTGCCTGCTGCTCGTGGTCTTTATCTGAACAGAAAATAAAGTCCAGTTCCGGAGCCTGTTGCTGGATGACAGTCAGCTTCTTCCTTAAATTGTATGGCTGCTCCAGCAGCCTGTCGCACACCTTGATGTTGTTGAAAGCCGGGATGAGATCCAGATGTCTGATATCATCCTCATGACCTTTCTCTAACTCCTTTGCCATGAGAAAATATTTTCTTGCCGTGTGGAAATAACCGGCATCGGCATAGAGCACCCCAAGGTTGACAGCGGCAAAACCAGCCCAATATTTCGTTTCGGAACCGTCCTCCTGCGGCAGTTTTAGCATTGCCTTATACCATCTTGCCGCTTCTCCATAGTCAATTTTGGTGATGGTGCCAAACTGATAAGAGATGCCCATGATGATGATGCCTATCTCATCACCCAGCTCCGCTCCTTTCCTCACCCATTCACATCCCTCTGCTACGTGATGCTCCAGATACAGATGTATGCCGTAGGTGACCATGCCTTCCTTTACCCCTGCTTCGGCCGCTCTTTTCATATATTCTTTTCTGTAGCTGAAATTGTTGGTGACAGAGCCGGCGATAGTCCAGAGGTCGTCGCAGTCGTCGCGGTCGCGCAGCAACGTCAATAAATCAGAGAGGAGTAAATTGCATGCCTGCTCATTATCAAGGAAAAATTCATTATTATAGGGCTTCAACGCCTCAAATGCACCGGGTATCTGTTTGTACTTCTCCGGGCCGATGCTTCCCCTCTCACTGAGAATCTCTCTCTTCAGACTGTCTGTGCATACGGGATATTTATACGTCAGCAGCATCGGACCGACGGTGTGGAACGTGTAAAGCGGATTACCTGCCGGGGTGTCATCATCGGATTTTTGGTCCATTTCCCACAGCTTGTCGAGCGGACTTTCTTCTCGCTGCTTTGCCTCCTCAGCCAGACGCTCATTTTTCAGCAGTTGCTCCTCCGTGAGCAGATTGTCACCGAACAACATGGAATACATCGGTTCGGTCATATAGTTATACACATATTGTTCCCATGTTGTGAGCTTGATAAAGAAAAGCTTTTTCAGGCGTATTTTGAATTTAACGTACCACTTGATTTCAGACAGTTTCATAATAGATAAAAAGGTGTTTTAGGGTCGGATTCTTTATAAGAATGGTTTTTCAATGCAAAAGTCAGCATTTTTTTTGACTTATGCAAATGTTTTAGTACTTAAATCACATTATTTCCCGATTTTGTGTGAATGATTATTTAAACGATTGTTTTTAAGTTGTTTGTGAGAATTTAATATCTGCTCAAACATTAGCATGATTTGTGTGAAACCGGCAAGTGCAAGGAGATGTGCAAGTCTTGCAGATGGTTTTTCCGACATAAAACTGCCATTTCATCGTATCTTTGCATCCGGTTTCCACAACGACTAATAAGATTGCCTAAATGAACAGAAATCTGACTGTCAACAAACGTATTTACAAGGTTGTGCTCTTCATCCTGAAAGTGCAGCCCGCGTTCGTTGCGTTCATTTATGCCGTCCACCCTTTTCTTCGCTTTTTCCATGCCGATTGGTCTCCTGTCGCTCAACTGGCTCATTTGTCAATCTTGAATATTATTCCCTTCTATATATTCTCTTATCTTTTTCATTTCTGTGAATGTCACAGGCTGTTTCTGCATTACATCACTGTCAATGAGCTGATCAGCATGTATGACCGGTGTTGGGGGATATGCATAAGGGAAGATGTGCGGTTTGGCATTCATTGTTTGTTGATTCTGATTACAGTAACCCTAATAACTTACAGCTATGTTAACAGTCATAAAAAAAATACTCTTGCAGCTGATCGATGATATCGATGCGGGTAATTCCAATCTTTCCGAGAATGAATGTGTCCAGATTATTGACACTCTGAAAAGTGTGAGCGATCCCTACGTGAGCAAATATGAGGCATGTCAGATGCTTGGCGTCAGCCGTGCCACTTTCGACAATATGGTGCGTGAAGGCAAACTGCCGAGAGGAACCAAACGGAAAGGCTTTAAGGAACTGGCGTGGAAAAAGCACGACATATTGAAATATAATGCTAATTGCAAATAGTTGTATGTCAGATGGATTTGCGATTTCTTGGCATTGTTGTGCTGCTTACGTAATTAATTGTAATTTTGCAGAAAAAAACAACGAAACAAAACATAAAAAACTAAAGGGTGGTTCTATAAATTAGCTTCAGACGATTTACAGTTTATTAGCGAGTAGATTTGTTCTTGCAGCCGCAGAAGCATAGCGAGCTATGCTTCAAGGCAAAAGGACAAAGATGCCGCTAAGAAACGTAAAGCGTCGAAGCACAATAGAGCACCCATGAAATATTAAAAACTAATTTATAGAAGTACCCTAAAGTATTATGAAAAAAATGATTTTGGCGGGATTGATGATTTTATCATCCCTGAACATGAGTGCCCAGCTGATGCGGGCTGAAGAATTAGAGAGTTATGCTGAGAAACAGTATGGAAAGAAATGGACCGATGTGGCTGCAAATCTCAAGCAGGAATCTACCATTCTGTTGGATAAAAACAATTCACTGACCTATGTGCAAGTTGTTGAGGCACAGGGAAGGAGCGCGGAACAGCTGTATAAAACGCTGAACTATTGGTTCACGGCTACCTTCAACGACAAGAATTCCACAATCAAACTCAACGATAAAGAGGGTGGATGCATCATTGCACAAGGTTCTGTAGAGGGTATCGCCACGCATTCGGGCGGCAACAACAAATATGATGTGAGCATCCGTCCGATCATTCGTGTTGACATCAAAGACGGTAAATGCAGGGTGACCTATTCCATCCAGTCTTACACGGTAAAAAAGACAAAGGGAGGCGGTCTTATCGGACAGTTCAACAAGGCTTTGGGAGCCGGAAATGATGAACAGGAACAATTTGAGACCTGGCCGTTGGACCAGACCTATCCTTTCGCTGAGAAAGATGCTTTTGGAGCGAAGAAAACCTCTTCGAAAGCCATCATTATGACGTATTGCTATTCTCAAATCGTTCTCGACAAGATTGAGTCTGCTATCAAGGATGGTATGACGAATGAGGACTCCGACTGGTAAGACTAATATTAGATGAGAACATACGTCTTATTGTGCATCGCTCTGTTTTGCTCATCTGGTATGGTGAGTGCCCAGACAAGAAATGATTATGACAGGCAAAAAGCCAGACTCGGCAGGAAAATGGGCAGGCAGATTGTGGAGAGTGATTTAGTCCGGACGGTTACAACTAACAAAATCAGCTTTTGGGGAGACGACACGGGCAATCATGGTTTCACTTCATTCGTTGGAGCAGCCGATGGCTTGGTGATGGGCTCGCTGGCTAAATACTATTCCTATCAGCACTATTATCATGGTCCACGTGGCATCAATATCAGGCATAGTAGCACTGACAGCGATGATATCTCTGCCTTGGAAATCATGAATGTCACCTATGCGGATGAGGATGGTGATGGTGCGCTTGGGAAAAGAGAGTCTGCTCAAGTGTATTTCGACATTATCAACACGGGAAATACGCCTTTGTATGGTATCGTTCCAGTTCTGATGGCGGACAAGACCCGTCATGTGAGGATATCAGCTGCTGTGCCAGTCGAAGTGCTGGATGCCGAAAGTGCCCTCCGTTATGTGATTGAGCTGGAAGGGGACGGAAAAAGAAATCCGGGTAAAATCAAACTCTTGCTGAGAATTAAATATGGAAAGGGGCAATACTGGGATGTCGGTCAGTTTTTCCTTGGAAAATGAATGAACAGTAAAACGCTTATTTACTTCTCACAAGCATAACCGTCAGGCGCATATGTCCGTAGATATATGCGCCTGACCATTTTGTAGTGATGAGTATGTGAAAGGGTATTGTCAGCTGAGCCCCACAATTTTGTCGTCGATGACGTCGATGTGGGTGGCACCCGGCACTTTGGGCAGTCCCGGCATACGCATCATGTCGCCTGCCACTGCCACGATGAAACCGGAGCCGCGGTTGATGACAATCTCGCGGATTTTGATGGTGAATCCGAATGGTGCGCCGTGGCGTTTCGGGTCGTCGGTGAAGGAGAACTGGGTCTTTGCCACGCATACAGGGAAGTCCTGGTAGTGCGGGTCTTTCTCCACCCCTGCGAGCAGTTTGGCAGCCGCACCGCTGAACTCCACGACCTCGGCACGATAGACACGCTTGCATACCGCCTCGATTCGTTCCTTGATGGTCATGCTGCCGTCGATGGAGTAGATGCCGTCGGGCTTTGGACGGGACGGGTGCTTTTCAATTTCGTCAACCACCACCTTCGCCATCTCAGCCGCGCCTTTGCCGCCTTCTGTGAATGCGTCGTTCACCACGCACTTGATGCCGAGCTTCTCGGAGCAGTGGGTGACGACCGCTTTGATTTCGCCCTCGTTGTCATCGCCATAGTGGTTGAGCACAACCACCACGTTCTGGCCGAATTTCTTCAGGTTCTCCACGTGACGGTCGAGATTGCCGAAGCCTTTGGTGAGATACACCATGTTGAGCTCGGTCATGGTCTCTTCCGTGGCGCCGCCGTGCAGTTTCAGGCCGCGGAGAGTGGCCACGAGCACAGTCAGTTTGGGATAGACACCCAGCTTACGGCATTTGATGTCGAGGAATTTCTCCGCACCGAGGTCTGCGCCGAATCCAGCCTCCGTCACCGTAAAGTCGCTGAGGCTCATGCCCAGTTTGGTGGCCACGAGCGTGTTGCAGCCGTGGGCTATGTTGGCGAACGGACCTCCGTGCACGATGGCGGGGGTGTTCTCCGTGGTCTGAACCAGGTTCGGTTTCATCGCGTCTTTCAGCAGCGCGACGATGCCGCCGGTGATGCCCAGCTCTTTCACTGTGAACTCCGAACCGTCCTGACGGTAGCCCAGCAGGATGTTGTCGATGCGGTGGCGCAGGTCTTCCAGGTCGGTGGCGAGACAGAGAATTGCCATGATTTCCGATGCGGGCGTGATGTCGAATCCCGACTCCGACACGATGCCGTTGCCGACGGGTCCGAGGCCTGTGACAATCTGCCGCAGGTTGCGGTCGTTCACGTCCATCACACGTTTCCAGAGCACCTGCTTGAGCGGAGGAACCGTGGCGCGGTTCTGATGGAAGTAGTTGTCCATCATTGCGGTAATCATGTTATGTGCAGCGGTCACGGCATGAAAATCGCCGGTGAAGTGCAGGTTGATTTTGTCCATCGGCAGCACCTGGGCATAACCGCCTCCGCATGCGCCGCCCTTCATGCCGAAGCAGGGGCCGAGCGACGGTTCACGGAGCACCACGATGGCGTCCTTCCCGATATGGTTGAGTCCGAGCGCCAGGCTGATGCTGACGGTGGTCTTGCCGATTCCCGCTTTCGTCGGGCTGATGGCGGTGACCAGGATAAGGTTTGACTTCCTGGCTTTCTCTTCATTGATATAAGTCAGCGGCACTTTCGCCATGAAATGTCCGTAAGGCTCAAGGTCCTCATATTTGATACCCAGTTTCGACGCGATGTCTTCTATCTGTTCCAGATGCGCACTGTTGGCGATTTCAATGTCTGATTTCATGTCTGTTTCTGTTTTTTGCAATAATTTTGCAAAATTACGAATAAAAAACCGAATATCAATGTGTTTGGGCGTTTTTTTGATGATATGGTCAGTAAAGCTGCTCGACAAAACCAAATTAAAACGGCGTTTTATTTGGTTTTGTGCTCGCTTAATCGTATATTTGCATAAAAGAATGAGAGACGATGACTATAAGAATGGATAAAAACTTAAGATTGAAATCGTTAAGATTGTTGATTGCAATGGCTGTCATCGTGTTGTCTGGCTCATTTGCTTTCTCTTGCTCTGGCGGGGCAGGAGGAGAGGCTGCATCTGGAGAGAAAGCTCCTCGGATTGTGGATTTGGACACGGTCAGCGGACGGAAGACGCTCGATACGGTCACTGCTGAGTCGTGGCTGCTGGTGGAAGCCTCCACCGGTTATCCGATTTACGGTAAGGACTGGAACAGGCGTCTGCCGCCTGCCAGTCTCACGAAGATGATGACCTGTATCCTGGCGTTGGAGAACGGTGCCGACAAGATGGATGACACAATCAGGATTACAGAGGATGTGTATGTGGCAAAAAACTCCCGCGTGCGGCTCAATGATGCTTACTTGATGAAAAACCTGCTGGTGGAGATGATGCTGTTGAGCGACAACGACGCGGCGTTTGCCATAGCCAAGCATATTGCGGGCGACACGCTGAGATTCTGTAAGATGATGAACCGGAAAGCGCAAGAGCTGAACATGACCGGCACACATTTCGCCAATCCGAACGGAATACCGAACGACAGTAACTACAGCACAGCCCAGGACCTTATGCGTCTGATGACTTACTGCATGAGAGACCCGCGTTTCGCCAAAATCGTGGGGACCCTTGAGGAGGATATTCCGTTGGCGGACGGAAGGCATATGCCCAGCAAGAACACCAACCGGCTGCTGGAGGAGTATGAGGGATGCATTGGGGTGAAAACCGGATTCATCAACTCTTCGGGTGGCTGCCTTGCCGTTGCTGCCCGCCGTGATGGGGTGACCCTCTATCTGGTGATGCTGAAAAGCCGGTATGGACGGCGGTTCAGTGAGGCGCCGCTCATTCTCGACTACGGATTCAATGTGGTAAAGGCGTCAAAGCAAAAAACTACTAACTAACATAATTGAAAAAATGAGGAAAATTATTGTATTGATTATGTTGCTGACATTGGTGTCGGCAGACATGGAAGCGCAGTCGTCACGTGAAATCACATGGGACAGCCAGAGTCTGATCATTGCTGGCAAGCGGGTGGTTCCCGTCATGGGTGAGGTGCATTATTCCCGGATACCCGAAGACGAGTGGGAAGCAGAGGTGAGAAAGATGAAAGCGGGCGGGGTGACCATTATCGCCACTTACATTTTCTGGAACCATATAGAGGAGGAAGAGGGCATTTTCCGCTGGGACGGACAGCGTAACCTGCGTAAGTTCCTTGAGGTATGCAAGAAGGAGCAGATGCCGGTGGTGCTGCGGCTGGGTCCGTTCTGTCATGGTGAGGTCCGCAACGGCGGCATTCCCGACTGGGCGTTCAATTTGAAAACAGCAGACGGCAAGAACGTGCGTATGCGGTCGCAGGACCCCCTTTTCCTGAGTGTTGCGGAGCGGCTTTACCGTCAGATTTTCACACAGGTACAGGGTTTGCAGTGGAAGGACGGCGGGCCGGTCATCGCCGCACAGTTCGACAATGAATACAGGGGGAGAGGTGAGTATCTGATGGCACTGAAGAAAATCGCCACAGACATCGGGTTCGACCTCCCGTTCTACACCCGCACCGGATGGCCGGAGCTCTCCACTCCCGTGCCGTTCGGGGAGATGATTCCCCTTTATGGCGACTATGCCGACGGATTCTGGGACAAATCAACGAAAGAGGCGACTGGCAATTATTATCAGGCATTCAACTTCAAGCAGTTCCGCTCCTCAACTGCTATTGGTACCGACTTGCTTGGCGAGCAGCAGGCGAGAATCAACAAAGGCGACAACCAATACCCGTTCTTCACGTGTGAGCTGGGTGGAGGAATGGTAGCAGCCTACCACCGCCGCCCGTTCATCTATCCTGAGGATGCCTATTCCATGGCTGTGGTGAAACTGGGAAGCGGCTCCAACCTGTTGGGGTATTACATGTATCATGGCGGCACGAATCCGGAGGGAAAGCTGCATACGCTCAACGAGTGTCAGACATCCCCGGGCACGGCAAACAACGACCTGCCTGTATGCACCTACGATTTTCAGGCTCCGCTCGGTGAGTTCGGACAGGCCTATCCGCAATATTACATGCTCCGCAAACTCCATCTGTTCCTTCAGGACTGGGGCGATGTGCTGGCGCCGATGGAGGCGACATACCCATCACCGCAGAATCTGGCCAAAGGCGACGACAGCCAGTTGAGATGGGCTTACCGCTCGGAGGGTGACCGTGCGTTCGTGTTTGTCAACAACTACGAGCGTCTGCAGACGATTTCCGACAAGAAAAACGTGGAGATTGAGGTGTGTGGTGTGAAATTCCCGAAGATGACCATCCCGTCGGGAACAATCTGCGTTTTGCCGGTCAATATCGACGGAATCCGCTATGCCACGGCACAGCTCATCGCGAAGCGCGACGGCAAGATTTTTATGGAGCAGCTCAAAGGCATCCCGACAACGATTTGTATGGCCGACGGCAAAGTGCTGAAAAACGTGAAAGCGGGAGGAACGGAGAAGCCGGTTTATCAGAATATTTATCTGGTCGATTCCGGCACGGCAGAACGACTGTTTCTTGACGGAGAGACATCACCGAAGCAGTTAGGCACAGTGACTTTCCGTAAAACACAGGAGGCAGGCACACTACGGTCGATAGCCATCGGCAAGGCAAAGGTGGCAGAGGCTCCGGCGGATGCAGACTTCGCTCAAGCGGCGGTGTATGAGATCAGCCTGCCCGAAAACAGGGATGCGCTGATGAGCATCAGCTACCGTGGCGATGTGGCACGGCTTTATGCCGACGGCAAGCTTGTGGCAGACAACTTCTATTACGGACGTCCGTTCTTTTTCGGACTTTGGCGACTGCCTGCCGACTGCCAGAAACTGGAACTGAAAGTGCTGCCCCTTCAGCCCGACATGCCTGTTTATCTGCCCTGCGAGGCTGAATCCGCACCCGGTGAGGAGGTGAGAAACATTGAATTGCTTTCCCGCTGAACGTATCTGAACGTACGCCCTCTAGGAGCTGACGTTTTCTTACGTCAGCAGCACTCACTTGACATTTTCTTACGTCAGCAGCACCCACTTGACGTTTTCTTACGTCAGCAGCACCCACTTCTCTGAACCGCACTTTGCCCGCCAGTCATCGGCTGGGGGCATGGACGTCTCGTCCGTGCCAACCGTCGAGGGCTCGATGCCCGAAGTCGGTTGAAAAACTCCAAACTCCAAACTCCAAACAAAAATCCCCATCACCAAAACACCTTCCAAATTCCAAAAATAAATCTTTAAATCATAAATTTAATGTCGATGTTTACCTTTTGCCCATTTCTGGAATTATATGTTTGAACCACTTAAATCTTTTATTTATTAAATCTTTTAACCATTTAAATCATGGAAATAACCTTTAAGACAACTTCGTTAAGACTTTTCAACAAATTGCGCCAGTACATCCTCTGCACGCGAGTCCATGCCTCTGTGTCGTGTGAGAACGAACAGTATATGATCTCCGTATTCGGGCTTTCAAACGATGAGGCAGACAAATTCATTTCAAAAATGACCGGTCGTCTCCATCTTAAGCCGAAGAAAGAACACGCTGCCTGATTCTTCAGTATCTCTTAGGATGTCTTAGGATTACCCGAAAAAAACTAAAAATCCTTAGAAAAATCGGGAGTACGCCCAAAAAAACATAAATAATAACACCCTGTCCCACGTTTTGAGACAACGTGGGACTATCTTTGCATTATTTAAATAGCACATGAATGTTGCTAAAAACAAACGATAACAAACATTTTTATGCCCAATTTAGCCTCCATACTAATAAAATAACAAACAAATCATAAATTGTTAATAACTTCTTTTGTTGAAAATTGATTTTTTAACCGAAAAAATGTAATTTTGCATTTGTATTATTATAAGGTGTAAACCTGTGTTTCACCTTCCTCCATAATGACCAACTGAAATCTGCCTTAAAGTTGAATAAACAAAACTAACTATGCTTAATTTTTGTCACAACGTGGCAGATTCACTGAAAAGTAATCATGCCGACAGGCATATAACATACATGAAACTCCCCCCAGTGTAAATAAGGGTTTGGTCACCCGGGAGGCACTGACGGGGAGCTTCTGCCTATAACAAATAACCAATTAATTGCCGCCTGGTGCGGACGTGAGCCACACGTAAAACTGTCATTAAAATGAAACGATTTACAATCACTTGCTACGGCGAGACAAAAAGCTACCCTGAGAGTCAAAGAAAAGAAATGATGGATTATTATCTGGAAGGTATGGCTTGTTGTGAAGGAAGCGAGCAGGAACGCTACGCCCATATCGTTGCGGACCTGGCTGCTGGTATGCACCATTGTTTCGATTTAAGTTTCGACGAAAGGGTTTGGATGAAACGTTCAAATGGAAGAAACAAAAAAATCTGAGATTAAGCAGAAACAACCGGTTTATGTAGAAAGGCCCGACAAAACAATAGTTAGAACGAAGCATCCAAGACTTGAAATCACGTGCAAGGCGAGTGCAGAGTTTCAAGCTCGTCTGAAAACTCTGCCGAGCCTCAGCCGTGATTGGGATATTATCCAAATCCGAGTCTTGGACGCTGACTGTACGCGCAAGCAACTGGAGCATGCGCTTAGGATGGCGTATGAGTGGCTCAAACATCAGAATAAAATTCCAGAGGAGGAAAGAGATTGAAGTACTGAACAAAAGTTGTAAGTTTGTTTGAAAATATAAACATATAAAGTGATTGGTCATACTCCAACAGCTGCTCAACGGGCAAAAGGTGATAAGAAACGTGATCCGGAACCATACTTGTTCTTCTCATACAACAATGGTATCTCAACTACTGCCACTGATGGCACACCAATGGCAAATCGCAGGTGGCACTATCATTTCCTCGGTCATGAGACAGATCCGCTCGCTTATAACGATGGCACAGGATTGACCAGAGACATCATCTTTGAAGAACGTGAACCCGACTATAGTGAGGGAAATGAGCAGATGACTTTGGTTGAGCATGCAGAAGGTGGACGTCAGATACGAAAAGCTGAATCGGAAGACGCCAGTCATGGCATCGGAGACTTCAATGTCTTCAAGAAATTCTAGAGCATAATTCTGCTGGTTTCCGTACCACCCCAGGTACTCAGTTAAAACGAAGCAGTGATGGAACAGTTGTATACACACCACCTCAAGATGGCGCTGAGATTGTGAACTATATGTCCAACTTGGAGCAGTTCATAAATAATACACAGTTAAGTCAACTGGATCCACTGATCAAAATGGCCATTATTCATCATCAGTTTGAAAGTATCCATCCTTTTTATGATGGTAATGGAAGAACAGGACGTATCATTAACATATTATATCTTGTAATATCCGATTTGCTCGATTTGCCTATCCTGTATTTGAGTCGGTATGTCACACGAAACAAGGGAGAGTATTATCGTCTTATTCAAGCAATAAGAGACAAGAATTCCAACAATGCTGCAGAATGGGAAGCTTGGATTCTGTTCATGCTAAAAGGTGTGGAAACAACGGCAGCTGACACTATCACTTTGGTGAAGAAGATTGGTGAAATGATGGATGATTATAAGCGCATTATCCGACCAGAGTTTGGAGGAAAATATAACCATGAGTTGTTGAACAGCTTGTTTTATCATCCATATACCAAGATCGGTCATATTGAAGCCAACATGCAAGTTTCCCGTCAGACAGCATCAAGATATTTGGACAAGATAGTTGACTTAGGACTTCTTAAGAAGGAGAAGATGTGGAAAGAAAACTATTACATCAATACCAGACTGATGAATCTCTTTATAGATTTTGGCAAGTATGAAGTGCAAGACAACGATAATAGTATAGAATCTGTTCATGTTAAAGAAAAGAAGGAAACATAACGCGAGGAACTCCTCATGTTACAAAATAAGAGATTCTTTAACATGATACAATTGATCGTGTTAAGAATTAACATAAAATGAAACATGAGAAAAATTCGTTTTGTGCCTACCCACACCCCTAATACGTACCAAAGCCCGTCCGCATGGCGAAGATTCTGGAGCAGCGAATACAATGCCAAGCTCGCTTTGAGCATTGTTGAAACTTCCGATTAAGCCGAACGTAATGCCAAGCTTGCTTGAGCATTACTGAGGCGTAGGAAGTTCGCCGTAGGCAATCGCGACGGAATCCTGCGAAGCGAAACTTCAAACCTCGATTCTCGTGCAAGCGAGAGCAGAATGAAGCTCGCTTCAATTATGCCGAGCGCAGCCGAGAATCATGTCAATAAATTTCAAATTCTTTCTCCCCCTGTCCCACGTTTTGAGACAAGATAATATTTACTTTGCAAAAATTTGAAATTTGAAATATTTTTCATAACTTTACAAGTTGAACAAAGAAAATAATTAACCAAAGTTGTGAACTAACATAAAATCAAATATTTGCGATATTATTTTGATAGTCTGAGGATTCTGTGTTTTGCTGTATGTGTTATCGTAAATATTCTTATATGAGTGATATGGCGGCAAAAAGATTTTTTTATTCTGACACAATATCTGATTTTTTGATAACGTCAAATGATGAGATTATTGGTAAACTGACACGAGCTGATGTGCATGATATCAATCAAGAAACATCTTCCTCATGGGTTGAGGAGATTAACACTCTTAAGGACTCGTTGAAGGATTATAGCACGCGCGGAAGTGTTTATTTTGAGTACAACATACCACGTATGGGCCGTAGGGCTGATGTAATTGTACTCATTGACGGCATTGTTTTTGTTTTGGAGTACAAAACTTCAGAGCAAAAATTTACTCGTGATGCTGAAATTCAAGTCTGGGATTATGCACTTGACTTGAAAAATTTTCAGGAGGGAAGCCTCAACAGGATAATTATTCCGATTCTTATCTGTCCTAGTGAAAAGGATAGATATTGCAAAATTCAACTTAATCATTTCGAGGATAATGTATATGAACCAATCCTCACAAATGCAAAACGCATTAAAGAATGCATCGAAGTTGTTTTGCAAAATGTTAAGCAAGAAACTTTTTATCCAGTTTCTCAAGATGATATTTGGGCAAAAAGTGGTTATGAGCCGACCCCAACCATCATAGAAGCTGCTGTGGCACTATATACTGAGAACACCGTTGAAGATTTGACTAAGCATGATGGTGATGTTAAGTCTACAAGCGATTGCCTCTCGAGCATAATTGAGGAATGCCGAAATAACAAACGTAAAGCGATTTGCTTTGTTACGGGCGTACCCGGAGCTGGAAAGACACTGATTGGCCTTCAAACTGCAATCGACCAATTTCAAAAAGATGAAAAAGCAGTGTATCTATCAGGAAATTTTCCACTTGTAGAAGTTCTTCAGGAAGCTCTTACAAGGGATTATGTGCGTAGAAGTAAAGAGGATTATAAAATGAAAAGGACGAATGAAAAACCTTGTACCAAGGCAGAAGCCAAAAGTAAGGTGAAGGCTTTCATTCAGATGATACACCACTACAGGGATTTGTATTTAGAAGGAACTGAAGTCAAAGATGGAGAAATAGTCCCGATTGAAGGATACTTCCAGAGTCATACAGACAAAGCGTACATTCCTACCGAACATATCGCTATTTTCGATGAAGCACAAAGAGCTTGGACAAAAGACGAACTGGCTCGTTTCATGAAAGAAAAAAAACATATTAGTGACTTTCCTTATAGCGAGCCTGAGTATCTTATTTCTTGTATGGATCGACAGTTAGATTGGGGGCTAGTAGTTTGTTTAATTGGAGGTGGCCAAGAAATTAACAAAGGTGAAGCTGGCATACAGGAATGGATTCATGCGCTGAATCGCCGGTTCCCTCATTGGCATGTATACATGAGCGATAAACTGACAGAGAAAGAATATGCTGGAGGAAAAGCGATAGAAATGATTGGCTCTAACGAACAACTTCATATAGAGCCTTCGCTCCATTTGTCTGTCAGCATGCGTTCTTTCCGGGCAGAGAAAGTTAGCTTATTTGTCCATCAACTTTTGGAATTGAATAAATCAGAAGCGGCTGCGACACTAAAAGAATTATCGAATTACCCAATCGTAATGACACGCTCGCTTGAAACAGCAAAGTCATGGCTTAGGAGTAAAACCCGGGGTAGTGAACGAATGGGTCTTTTAGCAAGCAGTAAAGCAGAAAGGCTGAAAGCAATATCAATAAACGTCCGTTACCAGCCAGATTTTGTTCATTGGTTTCTTGAGGATGACACCGACATACGCTCTTCGAATGCGCTTGAGGATACCTTGACTGAATTCAAAGTTCAAGGACTTGAAATTGACTGGGCATGTATTGCCTGGGACGCAGATTTGCGCTTAAACCGTGAACATAGTGCTTGGCAACATTTCCAACTAAGGAGTGGAACCAAATGGCAAAAGATTAATAAGCCGATAAACCAAGAATATCAAATTAACGCTTACCGAGTCTTGCTTACAAGAGCTCGTCAAGGACTTGTCATCTTGGTTCCTTATGGTGATACAAGTGTACCACCAGATGAAACACGCAAGCCAGAATGGTATGACGGCATCTACAACTACTTAAAAGAAGTTGGTATTGAGGAGATATAATTATTTAAAAGTTTAATTTGTCCACATTGATTAAAATAAATGAGAAAACAATTATATGGCATCGATATATTTTCTGGAGCAGGAGGTTTAAGTTTGGGAGCTGAAATGGCTGGTATAAAGGTGAAACACGCCATAGAAATAGATGAGTCTGCAGCTTTGACTTTTAAAAAAAACCATAAAGACGTAACTGTACATCAAGGAGATATAAAAGAAATAAAGTCTTCAAAGTTGAAGATTGATGAAGATCCTGTTTTTATTATAATGGGAGGACCACCATGCCAGGGCTTTTCACTTTCAAATACCAGAACTCGAAATATGAATAATTTAAAGAATTTTCTTTTCTTAGAATTTGTACGTATAGTGAGAGACCTTAAGCCAACTTGGTTTGTCCTGGAAAATGTTAAAGGGCTTACTAACATGGAGGATGGAAATACACAGAAACTGATAGAAAACTGTTTTAAAGAATTAGGATATGAGGTGAATTCACAAGTATTATGTGCTTCAGATTTTGGCGTACCACAAAATAGATATCGGTTTTTCATGGTAGGAAGCCTTAGTGGCATTAAATTTGAATTTCCCCAAAAACAAGGAGAAGTGATTACGGTTGAAGATGCTATTGGTGATTTGCCTGATTTAGAAAATGGCCAGAAACTTGAAATCGGAAGTTACAAAGTACCATTTGAAAATGCGAGCAGATATGCTCAGGCGATGAGAAGGAATTCAAGTTGTCCTACACAGAACTTTGTCTCTAAAAATAACGATTTAGTGATTCAACGTTATTCTTATATAAAGCAAGGAGAAAATTGGAGTGTAATTCCTGATGAACTGATGCAAAATTATAAAGATAAGAAAATGACGCATAGTGGAATATATAAACGACTAAAGGCGGATGAGCCGTCCGTTGTCATTTCAAATTATAGAAAAAGTATGTTAATTCATCCATATCAAAACAGAGGTCTTTCTGTTCGTGAAGCTGCACGTTTACAGAGCTTCCCTGATGATTTCTATTTTTGTGGTCCTATTTCACGAATTCAACAACAAATTGGAAATGCTGTTCCTCCACTACTTGCATATGCTGTTTTCAAACAGATAATCAAATTAACTCATAATTATGAGCAAAGATAGACGACACATACCCAAAGCATCTACTTTAATGGGCTCACTCCGTTCAATGGGCTATACCTTCGAGTCTGCAGTGGCTGATGTTATTGATAACAGCATCAGCGCACATGCTCAAAATGTACGCATCCTTTTTCCGACCAATCCTATGGACGAATTGGCCTTGGGCATACTGGATGATGGAGACGGAATGGCTGCAGATGTCCTATTTGAAGCCATGCGTTATGGATGTTTGTCGGCAGAGGAAGAACGCGCAGAAGAAGACTTGGGCCGCTTTGGAATGGGAATGAAGTCAGCATCTCTATCACAATGTCGTTGCCTTACCGTAGTAAGCTATGAAGGCAAGACTTTAAATGGATTTACCTGGGATTACAATCACATTCTTGAGACTCAGGACTGGATGATAAAAGAATTGGAGGCAAAAGAAATCGACGCACTACCCTATATTGCGAAATTAAAGGAGCAAAACAAAGGTACTATCGTTATCTGGCAGGACTTCGATGTATTGTCCAATTCAAGTGGCGGACAAGTTTATTCGACATTGATCGATTTGCGTTCCTCA
>JAEEGL015990986.1_pt1 | contig 24137 bp, 18 predicted proteins | sample 9134231 | NCBI WGS metagenome assembly JAEEGL01 (sample SAMN16246548, study PRJNA631951) | gut metagenome | biome: gut microbiome; feature: rumen; material: fiber-attached | host: Bos | place: Iran: Karaj | collected 2018-10
TCATTGCACTTTCTGATGGTGTAATGGTTGCTCGTGGTGACTTAGGTGTTGACGTTGATGCATGGGATTTACCAGAAATCCAAAAGGAAATGATTTTCTTAGCTCAATCTACAGGTAAGATTGTTATTACAGCTACTCAAATGTTAGACTCTATGCAACAAAATCCACGTCCTACACGTGCTGAAGTTTCAGATGTTCACAATGCTGTATTAGATGGTACTGGTGCTACAATGTTATCAGGTGAATCTGCACAAGGTGATTATCCATTCGAAGCTGTATCATATATGTCTAAGATTGATGAAAAGGCTGAAGAATCAATTGATCATCAATTAATGATCGACAATGTTGTTTACAACAAGGAAAACCAAGATGAAGCTGACGCTTTAGGTCTTGCTGCTGCAACAATTGCAAATCAATTCGAAATCCCAGCAATTTGTGCTGAAGGTTCTGTTGAATTAGCTTTAGCTATTTCTCAGTATCGTCCAGCTTCTGATATCTTCTTCGCTGTTTCAAACAGAGATGATGCTAGAACTTTAGCAATCGTTTGGGGTGTTCAGGCTGTTGTTGGTACATTAGCTGATGCTGTAAAGGCTGCTAATGACGCATTAAAGCTTTCTAAGGATGACAAGATTGTTACAATCATTGACAAGAAGTTAGAAATCGTTGATGCAAAGTAATTATTAAAATAATATTTTAAGTGTCAAACACATTGTTTGGCACTTTTTTCTTATATTATGATATAATTATCATAAAGTTATTGATAGGAGTTTTTATGCTTAGAATTGGTCCACATTTATCATTTCAAAAAGGTTATAAGGGTGCTCTTTTAGATGCAAAAAGGATAGGAGCAACAACATTCCAATATTTCTCTCGTCCACCTCAGGGAGGTAAGGCAAAGGAATTTGATGATAATGATTTTAATTATTATATGGCAAATAAGGATTCTTTTGGTGTAGATAATATTTTATGTCATGCACCATATACCCTAAATCCTTGTTCAGCTAAAGAAGAAACAAGAGAATATGCATTAATGGTGTTTAAAGAGGATTTAGAAAAGTTAGAGCATTTTCCTTCAGCAATGTATAATTTCCATCCTGGTTCATCTACAACCCTAGATAGAGATTATGCAATAAAGCTTATTATTGATTGTCTTAATAAAATTATTACACCAAATCAGAAAACTACAATTTTACTTGAAACTATGTCAGGTAAAGGTAGTGAGGTTGGTAAGACTTTTGAAGAAATAAAAATGATAATTGATGGAGTTTTATATAATGAACATTTAGGTGTATGTATGGATACATGCCACATATATTCAGCAGGATATGATATAGTTAATAACTTTGATGGTGTATTAGATGAATTTGATAAAATAATAGGCCTTAATAGATTAAAGGCTATACATTTAAATGATTCAAAGATGCCTTTTAATTCATTTAAGGATAGACATGAATGCATTGGGAAAGGAACAATAGGTCTTGAGGCAATAAGAAATATTGTTAATAATCCAAGGATTAAAGATATTCCATTATATTTAGAAACGCCTAATGAATTAGATGGATATATGGAAGAAATTGAATTAATTAAAAGTATGAGGGGAGAATAATTATGGTATTAGATTACGATGATATGCTAGATCATGTAAGAAATGTTTTAGAAGATAATAATAAAAGAAGACCTAATAATCCAAATCATCAATTTAGAGATAGATTTATGCACACTAAAAGAGTTGTTGCATGGTCAAAAAGATTATTAACTGATTTTAAGGATTTAGATGAAAAGGTTATAACAACAGCATGTATTTTCCATGATGCTGGATATGCATTCTCTAAAGAAGATCATGCCTTATATTCAGCAAAAATATTTAATGAATATGCTTGTGCACATGGTTTTGATCAAAAATTTAAAAAGGATGTTGAATGGATTATATTAAATCATTCAGATAAATCTTTATTAAAAAAGACAGATAATCATAATTTTATAATAGTTTTAGAAGCTGACCTACTAGATGAGGAAGGAGCCCTTGGAATATTATGGGATCTTTTAGCGGCAGGTAAGAAAAATGCTTCAAGCTATTATCAAGCATTAGAAGAATTAGAAAAGCATTCACTACACATATTAAATCAGGATTTAATGGTGACTAATAATGCAAGATATTATTGGAGTGAAAAGAAGGAATTAGTACGTGATTTTATGGATCAAATTCGTGCTGATTTATTTTTAGAAGAATAATAATATTAGACTAAAAAGTATATAAAAAAGTAGTAGGTATTAATATGAAAATTAATGTTATAGGAGCTGGACTTGCAGGATGTGAGGCAGTTTGGTATTTATCAAAAAAAGGATACGATATAGATTTATATGAGATGAGACCAAATAAGATGACTCCAGCTCATAAAAGTGAAAAGTTTGCAGAGCTTGTATGTTCAAATTCTTTAAGAAGTGATTCTTTAGAAAATGCATGTGGAATTCTTAAAAAAGAAATGGAAATGCTAGATTCTATAATCATTAAGGCTGCAAGAACACACTCTGTTGAAGCAGGTGGTGCTTTAGCAGTAGATAGAGAAGGTTATTCATTATGGGTTACTGAGACTATTAAGGCATTACCTAATGTAAAAGTAATTAATGAAGAAATAACTAAAATAGATACAACTGTACCAACTATTTTAGCAACAGGACCTTTAACATCAGATCCTTTATGCGAAGAAATAAGAAGATTATTTAATGTAAATGATTTTTATTTCTTTGATGCACAAGCTCCTATTATTTATGCTGATTCAGTTGATTATAGTAAGGTGTATTTAAAGAGTAGATATGATAAGGGTGTTGCATCATATTATAATTGCCCTTTTACAAAGGAAGAATTTGATGCATTCTATAATGCGTTAATTACGGCTGAGGGTGTTGAGCCTAAGGATTATGAATTAAAGGTTTTTGAAGGATGTATGCCTGTTGAGGTTATGGCAAAACGTGGACCTCAAACATTAACATTTGGTCCTATGAAGCCAGTAGGACTAAGAACACCAGACGGTAAGACTCCTTACGCAGTTGTTCAATTAAGACAGGATGATGCTGCAAAAACAATGTTTAATTTAGTTGGTTTCCAAACTCATTTAAAGTTCCCAGAACAAAAAAGAGTATTTTCTATGATTCCAGGACTTGAAAATGCTAGATTCGCAAAATATGGAAGAATGCATAAAAATACATATATTAATGCACCTAAGATTCTAAATCCTACATACCAAACAAAGGAATATCCTAATTTATTCTTTGCAGGACAATTATCAGGTGTTGAAGGATATGTTGAATCTGCTGCATCAGGTATATATGCTGCAATAAACATGGATAGATATCTTAAAGGTAAAGAATTAATAGTATTACCTAGAACTACAGTTATGGGCTCTATGGCTCAATATATATGTAATGCAGGTGATGATTTCCAACCAATGAATGCTAACTTTGGTATTATGGAAGACTTAGATTTTAAGCATTCTAAGCATGATAGAAAGATGCTTTATGGTAAAAGAGCTTTAGAAGATATGGAAAAAGAGGTTAGAAGAATTAATGACTGAAGATGACGCTTTGTTAGAGTTTTTATCTGAAATATCAAATGTTAAGGGCTATTCAATTAATACTGTTGAAGCCTATAGAGAGGATATTAATGAATTTAAAAACTTCATACATACTGAGCATATGGCACGTGATCTTTTTGGTGTAAAAAAAAGAACATTACAAAATTATGTTGCTTATATGAAAAGAAGTAATAAAGCATCATCTATTCATAGAAAAATGTCTTCCTTATCTTCGTTTTATAATTTCTTATATAAAGAAGAGATTATGAATGTTAATTTATTTGCTGATAATGATATTGATATGCCTAAAATTGCAAAAAGAGTACCAAAGTTTATTAATGAAAAAGAAATTGGTATGCTATTTGAGACATGTGATATGGATAATAAGTTGGGTTATAGAAATTATTGCTTATTAGGATGCTTATATGGCTGTGGATTAAGAGTTAGTGAACTTTGTAATATGGAAATATCTGATATTGATTTCCCTGAAAGAACTATTCATATTCATGGTAAGGGAAATAAAGATAGATATGTAATTATGTATGAAGAATTAAGAGATGACCTAAAGCATTACATATCTACATATAGAGTTGATATTTTATATAATTCAAAGGATTTAGATAACCATTATGTTTTTTTAAATAAAAATGGTGGAAAGCTTAGTAGAGTTGGTGTAAGAAAAATATTAGAAGGCTTAGTTGATAAATGTGGTGAAACATTTAAAATATCTCCACATATGCTAAGACATAGCTTTGCAACATCATTATTGAATAATGGAGCTGATATTAGAAGTGTTCAAGAACTTTTAGGACATGAATCATTATCAACAACACAAATATATACTGAGGTTTCTTTAGAAACAATTAGATCATCTTATAACATCGCTCATCCAAGAGCTATGAAGGAAGATAAAAGAACTAAGAAAAGAGAAGAAAATGAGGACTAGGCAAAACTATATGTCCTCATTTTCATTTTTGGCTTGTTTTTAGAAATGGATTTTGCTATAATCATTTTGTTTAAGGAAAGTGATTATAATGAAAAAGAGTTTATTAGCTTTACCAGTTTTAGGTCTTGGTGTTTTAGCATTAGCATCATGTCAATCAACTACTGGTGATGATTTAACAAAGGGTCGTAGTGACCTTGCATATTTCGCTGATGATACAACAGGCATTTTAGAACATTATAATGCCACATTTACTGATACAACAGGTTCAGTTTTATTATCTACTGTATCTAAGAAAGCAAAAGAAGAAGCTTCAAAGAAGACTAAATATTTAGAAACTTCTTCACCAGTTGATACTTCAACTGATGAAACATCAACAACAACAGAAGAAGTTACAACAACTGAGGATGGAGATTCTTGGTATAAAATCTTTATTGCAACAGATTATGAATCTTCATTAATTAAAAGAGAAATAACTTCAATTCCAGTTAATTCTTCGGATAATATGATTTCAATTAATGAAGCATTTAAGGATTATAGGGATAACTTAAAATATTTTAATGTTTCTAATCTAACATTAACTGATTTAATTTATTCATCTGAAACATCATCAATTCTTTCATGCTTATATTCTAGTGATGAAGGTATTGGAAATTTAACTTTAGGTGAATTTGAAACTGATACTACTGAAAGCTGGGTTAAGGCAGTTCAATTTGATAATGCTAAAGAATATTATGATAAGCATAATGATGCTGAATTTAAGCTTGAAGTTGTATACTTACCTACATTAGTTGTAAGAAAGTATAATAACATGATTGTTTTAAGAAGCTATTTATATGTTCCTGTATATTCTACAATCACAGTTGGTGGTAAGGAATTAGTTAAGAATGACGATACTGTTGAATTAGAAAATTCAGCAGTTGCTGAAGTTAAGACAGTTGAATTTAATTTCAATTCTAATGGATTACTAAACGTTAAGTCTGATGCTCCAATTGAAGAAACAACTACAACAACAGATAATTCTAGCGAAGCAGAAAATACTAATAATAATTCTACTAAGGTATTCTGGATTATTTTAGGTGTAATCTTAGGTGTTGCTGCAGTAGGTGGAGTTATTGTATTCTTTGTATTTAGAAAGAAAAATTAATTTTAGACTTTTTAAGCATATAAATTTAGACGCTTGTTTACAATAAGCGTCTTTTTTTATACTTTATAAAATTAAACAAAAAAACGCTTTCAATCTTAAAAATAAAGTAGTATAATACGAGTATGATTTTTTGAAAAGAGAGAGGAACAAAAAACATGAGAAAAAAGAGAATGGCGTTTGCCCTAACGGCAATATCAACTATTGCGCTAGCGTCATGTACGACTAGTGGAATTTCAAAGGCTGGAAAGAATAACAATAATAATGATGTTGTTACAACAACTCAAACTGAAACAGAGAGTGTATCTGATTCAGGAACTGTTGTTTCAACAACAATTATTACTACAACTTCACCAGATAGTACAACAACTGAAACAATAGTTGAAACTACTACATCTAAAGATACAACAACAGCTGAAGCAACTACTGTAGAATCAACAACTGCTATACCTTCAACTACAGTTGTACCTACTACAACAGCAGCTACAACAACAGTGGCACCAACTACGACTGTAAATACAACAACAGTAGCACCAACTACGACAGTAAATACAACAACAGTGGCACCAACTACAACAGTAGCTACAACAACAGTGGCACCAACTACGACAGTAAATACAACAACAGTGGCACCAACTACGACAGTAAATACGACAACAGTAGCACCAACTACAACAGTAAATACAACAACAGTAGCGCCAACTACAACAGTAAATACAACAACAGCAGCTCAAACTACAACAGCAGCTCAAACAACAACAGCTCAGACTACAACAGCAGCTCAAACAACAACTACAGTTCAAACAACTACAAATCCTGTTACAACAACAATTAATACAACTACAGTTAATACAACAACATCAAATAATACAACTACAACATCAGAGTCTAGTGAAGAAGCTTTAGATGTTGTTGCAATTAGTAATGTTGGTGGAGATCAAGAATCTATATATCTTGAATTCTCTCCTGTAAAGAATGCTACAGCATATACTGTATATGTTAAGAAATCAACTGCATCTACATATACTGCAATTGATTCACAATTAATTAGAAAGTATAAGGATACAGAAGGTAATTTCTACTATCGTGCAGATGCATTAGGCCTTGAGGCAGGCAAATATGATGTTAAGGTTGAAGCAACAACTCCATCAGGAAATGTTACTGCAGAAGAAAAGTCTATTGATGTAGTTTCTTATGATAGAACAGGTTTCGCATTCTCATCTGATTCACAATATGGTAGTGGTTCAGGTGCATATAATGATGATGGTACACTAAAGAGTGGTGCTCAGGTTATTTATGTAAATGCGCAAAACGCAAAAACTGTAACTGCTACAGTAAATGGTAGCCAAGTATCAGGCTTACAATCAATTCTTGATGCTAAGCAAAAGGCTGCATCATCAAGTGATATTCTAGATATCAGATTAATTGGTGAAATTACATTAAATGATCTTGACCATATCTCAAGCTCATCTGAAGGATTACAAGTTAAGGGCGCAAATAAATACCAAAATATGAACATTACTATTGAAGGTGTAGGAGAAGATGCATGTGTTAATGGATTTGGCTTCTTACTAAGAAATTGTGGTAATGTTGAAATTAGAAATATTGGCTTATTAAATTTCTTAGATGATGGTATTTCTATGGATACAGCTAATACTAACCTATGGATTCATGATAATGATTTATTCTATGGTGGTGTTGGTTCAGACGCAGACCAAGCTAAGGGTGATGGTTCAACAGACCTTAAGGGTGATTCTAAGCATTTAACTATTTCTTATAACCATTATTATGATTCAGGTAAATGTGTATTATGCGGTATGAAGAGTGAAACAGGTCCTAACTATATTTCATTCCACCATAACTGGTTTGACCATTCTGATTCAAGACATCCAAGAATTAGAACTATGTCAGTACATATTTATAATAACTACTATGATGGAAATGCAAAATATGGTATTGGTATGACATATGGTGGTTCAGCATTCTCTGAAAATAATGTATTTAGAAATTGTAATCATCCATATTTAATTTCAATGCAAGGAACAGATGCATTAGGAGATGGCACATTCTCTAGTGAAGATGGTGGTGTAATTAAGTGTTATAATGACTCAATTACAGGTGGACAATCTATTATTTATGCATCAGAAACTAATACAAATGATTTCGATGCTTATAAGGCTACAACAAGAGATGAAGTAATTCCTTCAACTTATGTCGCAAAGCAAGGTGGCACTTCATATGACAACTTTGATACAAAGGTTGATTTAGGTGTTACATTAGAACAAATTACTCCAACTGATCAGGTTGTTAATGTTGTTGAACAATATGCTGGTAGATTAAATGGTGGAGATATTAAATTTGAATTTAATGATTCAGTAGATGATTCATCATATGCAATCAATACTGCATTAAAGACAATTGTAACAACATATACTAATATTTATTTAGTTGAATCTTTAGGTGCTACAAATGAAAATAGTAGCTCATCAGGCGGAAGTGGTGAAGAAACAACTGAAGAATATACAGTATCAGAGGTTATTGCTTTAATTGATAACTTACCTTTAGCTTCTAATGTTACATCAAGTGATGCAACAGCAATTAATAAGGCTAAAGCTGCTTATGATTCATTATCAGCATCTGATAAAGCTTTAGTTACAAATTCTTCTAAACTAGAAGATTGTGTTACTGCACTAGAATCTATTAAGGCTTCTGCAGTTTTAACATTTGCTGATGGAGAAGCAGTTACATCAGGTGATATTTCATTCACAACAGCAGGCTCAATTCAAACTGATAAGGGTAGTGCTACTATTAATGGTACTGAGTATAGTTCTTGCTTAAAACTAGACTCTAAGGGTAGTATTACATTTACAATTACAACAAATCAGACTGTTACTATTTATGTTAAGGGTAAGGCAGCTGGCAATACATTAACAATTGGTGATAATACAATCAAAACAACTGCAACAGTTGATGGATATAGCTATACTTTATCAGCAGGTACATATACTATTGCTAAGAAGAGTGGCGAATCTTATGTTTATATGGTTGTAATCGAATAAAAATAACTTGTTTAAGATGCTAGATCATTTCTAGCATCTTTTGTTTATATTAAAAAAGGTTAATGGTTGTGATTCTTTATTAGAAATTACATGTGAAGGTACAATAAATTCTAGTATTCAAAAAGTAATATGTACTGATAGAGACATTGATTTAACAAATTTAAAATAGCGGTTAGAGAAAGATAATAAGGGGTTACATATAGGACCACTTTTCTAATGGAAAAATTATATATTGCAATTTGAACATGTTTGTGGTATTATTTAAAAGCACGAAAAAAAATACACATACCTTTGGAGATCAGGCATCGGGTGCAAGTAAAATTGATGGGGCCGATCGTAGAAGAAGGTAGAGGACAAAAAACAAAAATAAAATGGAGGAATTTTTAAAATGTCTGAATCAGTAGTTTCAATGAAACAATTATTAGAGTCAGGTGTTCATTTCGGACACGCAACTCGTAGATGGAATCCTAAGATGGCTAAGTACATCTTCACATCTAGAAACGGTATTTATATTATCGATTTACAAAAGACTGCAGCTTGCATCGAAGAAGCATATGCAGCATTAGCTAATATCGCTAAGGATGGCGGTACAGTATTATTCGTAGGTACTAAGAAGCAGGCTCAGGAAGCTGTTAAGGAAGAAGCAGCTCGTTCTGGTCAATTCTATGTTAACCAAAGATGGTTAGGTGGTACTCTTACTAACTTCAAGACAATCAAGAAGAGAATTAAGAGATTACAAGACTTATATAAGATGGAAGAAGATGGCGACTTCGCTAAGTTAACTAAGAAGGAAGTTGTTAAGCTTATTTCTGAAAGAGAAAAGTTAGAAAAGTTCTTAGGCGGTATCAAGGATATGAAGAAGTTACCAGATGCTTTATTCATCGTTGACCCTCGTAAGGAACACAATGCTATTTTAGAAGCAAGAAAGTTAAACATCCCAGTATTTGGTATTGTTGATACAAACTGCGATCCTGAAGATGTTGATTATGTTATCCCTGCTAACGATGACGCAATTCGTGCTGTTAAGTTAGTTACATGGGTAATGGCTAACGCTGTTGTAGAAGCAAATGGTGGTGTTGTTGAAAAGTATGAAGATACTAAGGAAGCAATCGACCAATCTCAAGATACTTCTATGCCTGAAAGAGAAAACAAGAAGGGCGATAGACCTCAAAAGAGAAATTATAACAAGGATGGCAAGAAGCCATCAGCTAAGAAGCCTGCTCAAAAGAAGGAAGCTCCTGCTAAGGAAGCTACAACTGAAGCTAAGGCTAACTAATTAGGAGGAACAACATGGCTACAATTACTGCATCAATGGTAAAAGAATTACGTGAAAAGACATCTGCTGGTATGATGGACTGCAAGAAGGCTCTTACAGCATCAGAAGGCGATATGGAAAAGGCTATTGTTTGGTTACGTGAACATGGTATTGCTAAGGCTCAAAAGAAGGCTGGCGCAGTAGCTGCTGAAGGTCTTTGCTCTTTTGCACAAAATGGTAACAAGGTTGTTGCTTTCGAATTAAATTCACAAACTGACTTCGTTGCTCAGAACCAAAAGTTCATTGACTTATTAGATGAAGTTGGTACAGCTATTGCTGCATCTAATGCTACAAATACTGAAGAAGCTTTAAAGGTTACAGTTAATGGTAAGACTTTAGAAGAAGTTATTCTTGAAGCTTCAGGTGTTATCGGCGAAAAGATTTCTTTACGTCGTGTAACAGTATTAACTAAGAATTCTGACCAAGTATTTGGTTTATATAAGCATATGGGTGGTAAGATCGTTGCTATTTCATTATTAAATGGTAATGATGAAGCAGTTGCTAAGGACGTTGCTATGCACGTTGCTGCAAATGCTCCTAAGTTTGTTAAGAAGGATGACATCTCTGCTGATGTTATTGCTCAAGAAAGAGAAGTTATCTTAACTACAGCATTAAATGAAAATGCTAAGGCTGCTAAACCAAAGCCAGAAAATATTATTGCAGAAAAGATTGTTCCAGGTCGTTTAGACAAGGAATTAAAGGCAATCTGCTTATTATCTCAACCATTCGTTAAGAATCCAGATCAGACTGTTGAAGAATATGTTTCAGCTGCTAAGTCAACTGTTGCTACATTCATCCGTCTTGAAGTTGGTGAAGGTATCGAAAAGGTTGAAGCTGACTTCGCTGCAGAAGTTGCTGCCCAGGTTGCTGCTGCTAAGTAATTTTTCTTATTTAAAATAAATGAGGGAATATTAAATTAAATATTCTCTCTTTTTTTTAGGCTTAAAAAAGTGTAAAATATATCTAGTATGAAACTAGGAGGAAAAAGAAATGTATAATCGTGTTTTATTAAAACTTTCTGGTGAAGCTTTAAAGGGTAATACTGAATTTGGTATTGATCCAATTACAGTAAATGAAATAGCAAAACAGATTAAAGAAGCACATGATCTAGGAGTTCAAATTGGCATCGTTGTTGGTGGCGGTAACATTTGGAGAGGAAAAACTGCTGAAGGATTAGGTATGGACCGTGCTCAAGCTGACTATATGGGAATGCTTGCAACAATTATGAATGGTCTAGCTGTTCAAGATGCATTAGAACATTTAGGTGTTCCAACAAGAGTAATGACTGCAATTACTGTTAACCAGGTTGCAGAGCCTTATATTAGAAGAAAAGCTATTAGACACTTAGAAAAGGGTAGAGTATGTATTTTTGTAGGTGGCCTTGGTTCACCATACTTCTCAACTGATACTGCATGTGTATTACGTGCAACAGAAATTGGGGCTGAAGTTGTATTGATGGCTAAGAATGGTACTGAAGGTATCTATGATTCAGATCCTAAGACAAATCCAAATGCAAAGATGTTTGAACAAATTACATTTAAAGACATTCTTGCAAAGGATCTTAAGGTTATGGATTCAACAGCTGCATCTTTATGCAAGGATAATAAGTTACAATTAATTGTATTTAACATGAATAAGAATGGAAACATTGTTAAGGCTGTTAGAGGCGAGAAGATTGGAACATTAGTAATAATTTAAATTGGAGGATGACATGGAAGAAATGTTAGAAATGACCCTATTAGAGGGCGAAGAAAAGATGACAAAGTGCTTAGAAGCATATCATCATGAATTAACAACAGTACGTACAGGTAGAGCTAATCCTGCATTATTAGACACTGTACAAATCGATTATTACGGAGTTCCAACTCCAGTAAAGCAGGTTGCATCAATTACTATTCCTGAAGCAAATCAGCTTTATATTAAGCCTTATGACAAGAGCGTTATTAAGACTATTGAATCTGCAATATATGCATCTCAATTAGGATTAACTCCTCAATCTGATTCAAATGGTATTCGTTTAGTTTTACCTCAAATGACTGAAGAAAGAAGAAAAGAATTAGTTAAGAATGTAGGTAAAATGGAAGAAACTGCAAAGGTTGGCGTAAGAAACGTAAGAAGAGATTTAAATGATGCAGTTAAGAAATTAGAATTACCAGAAGACACTGAAACAGGTGCTTTAGAAGAAGTTCAAAAGATGACTGACTCTTATATTAAGAAAATTGAAGAAGCAACTGCTGAAAAGTCTAAGGATTTATTAACTATCTAATAAATTTGAAATACTCCCCTAGTGGAGTATTTTTTCTTTTCTTTTACATATATAAATGTTATAATTAATTTGTATTTTTATGTAATAAAAAAAGAGGTAATTATATGAAACAAAGAATAATTACTGGAATTATCATGGCAGTAATATTACTTCCACTTGTTTTAGTTCCTTCTGAAACAATGGAAAGAGTATTTGAGTTTGTTGTAATGCTTTTTGCAGTCATTGCAATGCTAGAGCTTCTTGCTATGTTTTCCAAAGAAAAAAGAATAGGCATACCTATGAGAATAATTAGCATAATATTAATGCTATTCTTATATTTATCTGTTACTTATATGGCATCAGTAAATTTAGGTATACCATCTATTGTTACAAAAGGTATTGAGCATATCCATTTATCAACAGCATTTCAGCCTGTCACAGTATTATTATTTATGCTTGTGGTATTAATGTCAGGCTTAGTGTTTGTACCAGGATATAGTGTTGCTGATTTAGGAAAATTATATATTGCAATCATCTATGTTGCATTATGTGCAGGTTCATTATCAGTATTAAGATTATTAGGTATTAGATTTATTGTTTATTTATTTACTATAACAGTTGCAACAGACATTTTTGCATTAGTATTTGGAATGCTTTTAGGAAAGCATAAAATGGCACCAGAAATTTCTCCTAAGAAGACTTGGGAAGGCGCTATTGGTGGTACAGCAGTCGCAACAATATTAGGTTCTTGCTTAGCAATATTCTATCCATTTGTATCTAAGCTTATGGGATTTGGTGATACTACATTCTTTAATGGTGTTTTTGATGCATCTAAGCTAGGTAATGTTGGTTTAGTATTCTTTATAATAGTATTAACAATTTGTCTTTCAATTTGTTCTCAAATTGGTGATCTGATTGCTTCAAAATTAAAAAGAAACTTTGGTATTAAGGATTATTCAAATCTATTCCCAGGACATGGTGGAGTATTAGATAGATTTGATTCAGCATTCTTTGCATCAGCAATTTTCTTGTTATTTATATTTGTAATATCACATTTATTACCAGTTGTAGCATAAGGTGATTATAATGAAGTATGTATATTTAGTTGGTGCCTCAGGTTCTATTGGAACACAGACACTTGATGTAATAAAACAAAATATTAATGATTTTAAGGTAGTAGGTATGTCTTTAGGACATGACCTAGAATTAGCCCAAAAATTAGTAGAAGAATTTAAGCCTGAGATAATATGCTTACGTGAAAAGAAGGATATTAAATTATCTTATTCACCAATAATTGTTTATGGTGATAATGGTCTTTTAGAAATAGCTAAATATCATAAATATGATAATGAAGTATTCGTTAATGCTTTAGTTGGTATATCTGGATTAAATCCAACTGTTTATGCAATTAAAGCAGGAAAAAATATTGCTTTAGCTAATAAAGAAACATTAGTTGTTGCTGGAGATATTATTAAATCATTAGTTAAAGAATATAATGTTTCTTTAACACCTATTGATTCAGAGCATTCTGCAATATTAGAATGTTTAACTGGAGAAGATAGAAAAGATGTTAAGAGATTAATTATTACAGCATCTGGTGGTTCATTTAGAAATAAAAGAAGAGAAGAATTAATCGGAGTTACAAAAGAAGATGCTCTAAAGCATCCTAATTGGAAGATGGGATCTAAGATTACAATTGATTCTGCAACAATGATGAATAAGGGATTTGAGGTTATTGAAGCACATTATTTATTCGATATGCCTTATGAGAAAATAGATACTATCCTACATAAGGAATCTATTGTTCATTCATTAGTTGAATATGAAGATGGTGTAATTAAAGCCGCAATTGGTTCTGCAGATATGAGAACACCTATCGCATATGCATTAAGATATCCATCTCATAGTAAGCTTTTATCAAAGCCATTATCCTTAACAGGATTAAATTTAAGTTTTGATGAATTATCTAAGAAAAGATTCCCTTGCTTAGAATATGCATATATAGCTGCAAAAAAAGGTGGATGCTATTTAGCAGTATTAAATGCTGCTAATGAGGCTGCTGTATGGTTATTCTTAAATGATTATATTAAATTCTTAGATATTGAAGATATTATTTATAATGAGATAAATAATCCTAAATATAGTAAGATTGAATATAATTTAGAAAATGTATTAAATTTATCAAATAGCTTGATAAAAGAGATAAAAGAAAGGTTTGTTAAATAATGTTTTTAGCAATAGAAGGATTTTGGCTAGTTCTTTTAGCCTTAATCGCATTTATATTAATAATTGGAATAATAATTTCACTTCATGAGCTAGGACATTTGCTTGTTGCTAAAAAGGCAGGAATTCTATGCCATGAATATTCTATAGGCTTCGGCCCTATTATTTATAAGCATCAGTTTGGTGAAACACTTTTCTGTATTCGTGCTATTCCTTTAGGTGGATATGTACAAATGGCAGGTGAAGCAATAACTGATGGACTTGTTAAGGTAGGAGAAGAGATTGGAATTAATGTTAGTGATGATGCTATCGATGAAATCATATTAGATGAAAAGGCTGAAGCTCAAATAAGAGGTGAGGTTTCATCATTTGATTTAACAGGTAAAGATGGAGAGCCTCTTTATATAACAATAAAAGATGGCATACAAGAAAGATATTTCAATGTTCGTAAAAATGCATATTATGTATTTGAGCAAGGAAAGAAGCTACAAATTGAACCTTATGAGCGTTCATTTGATTCAAAGCCTTGGTATATGCGTCTTGCAACCCTATTTGCTGGTCCTTTTATGAATTTTATATTAGCTATATTTGTATATTTAATTGTTTCTTTTGGAACAGGTGTTGCAAATATGGATTCAAATGTTATAGGAGAAGCATCAGCTAATTATCCTGTTTCTGGCATATTAGAATCAGGAGATACTATATTAGAAATAAATGGTATTGAAACATCAAGCTGGTATGATGTTACAACTGCGTTTGATCATGAGCATTTATCATATGTAACAACATATAATATCAAATATAAGGATAATAGTGATAATAACGAAATAAAAGAAGCTTCATTTGAAGCATTCTCTTATGTTGTATCTATTGGTATTTCTAATATTGGTGTTTCTAATGAAGAAAGAATAAATAAGACATATACTATTAATGTTAATGATAATAATGTTATTACAGAAGAAAATATTTTAGGTTTAAAGCTAGGTACAGTATCAATTAGATATAAAGGTACTTCAGGTAATATTTCAAAAGGTGATATTATTACATCTATGACAGATGGTAATATAACATTAGAAGGTGATGATTTAACTTGGGGAAATATTATTAAATATTTCTATGAATCTGATGATAAAGCATTACCTAATGTAACATTCTCTTATTACCATTATAATGAGGTTGATGATAATTATACTTATGTTGCTAAATCAGAGATTGTAGAGCCTTATACACATGAGGTTTTATCAAGCCAGAATGTTTCTTATTTTAAGATTTTAATTGGTGTTTCACCATCATATCATTTTTCATTCTTTGGATGTATTGGTGATGCATTCATGAGATTTGGTTCTGATTTTACAATTATATTTAGAACTCTAAAATTATTAATTTGGCCTTCTACAGTTAGACAAATTGGTGTTAATAACCTATCAAGCTTTGTTGGTATATTTGCGATGATTGAGCAATATATTAATTCAGGATTCTTAGTATTATTAGCATTTATGGCTATGCTATCAGTAAATATTGGTATAATGAATCTACTTCCTATTCCAGCACTTGATGGTGGAAGAATGGTTTTTGTGTTAATAGAGGCAGTAACAAAGAAGAAGTTAAATAAAAAGGTTGAATCTATAATTAATACAGTATTCTTTGTATTATTATTGATGTTACTTTTATATATTACAGTACATGATATAATGAGATTTTTTTAAAAATTAGAGGTGCCATATGTTTTATAACAATCCAATAATAAATTCAGATTATTCAGACCCTGATGTCATTCGTCATAAGGGCACATATTATCTTATTTCTTCATCTTTTTCAGATACACCAGGTATCCCAATTCTAAAAAGTAAAAACCTTGTTAATTGGAAGATTTTAAGGTATGTATATAAAGAACTACCTTTTAGTGAATTTGATAATGTAAGACATGGTGAAGGAGCTTGGGCTCCATCTATTAGATATCATGATGGTATATTTTATATTATTGTTCCTATTTATGGTAAGGGTATATATATTTATAGAACAAATGATATTGAAAAAGGTGAATTTGAATTAAATAAATTAATTGATGATACTGGTGTTATTGACCCATGTCCTATATGGACTAAGGATAATAAATGCTATTTAGTTGTTGGATTCGCTAAATCAAAATGTGGATTTAATTCAGTATTAGGCTTATATGAGGTTTCACCTGATTTAAGAAATAATATATCAGGAAATTATAAAATAATATTTGATGGGCATAATACACAGCCAACTATTGAAGGACCTAAATTCTATTATAAAAATAAATATTATTATATTCTTGCACCAGCTGGTTCAGTTAAGTCTGGCTGGCAGGTTTGCCTAAGAAGTAAAAATATTTATGGTCCATATGAAGAAAAAATAGTAATGCTTACTAATGATGTCCTAAGCATTAATGGTCCACATCAAGGTGGTATGGTTGAGGTAGGAAGAAATAAGTTTGCCTTCATACATTTCCAAGACAAAGGGCCACAAGGAAGAGTATGTCACCTAGAGCCTATTAAATGGGTTAATGATTGGCCATTAATTGGTGATGTTAAGGATGACTTACTTGGTGGTTCACCTGTATTAAGTCATGAATATTTAATTAATAAGAAAAGTAATTATAAAATACAAGTATCAGATAATTTTAAAGGAAATAGTTTATCTTTAATGTGGCAAACTCCTGCAAACATTAAGGATGAATGGTTTTCATTTGATAATGGATTAATATTAAATCCAGTTTATAATGAATTAGGCAGCGTTTCTTTAAATATGCAGCCTAACCTACTTTTAACAAAGCTTTATTATGATGAATTTACAATAAAATGTAAAATAGAATTTGATATGATAGATAATAAAAGTGATATTGGATTCTGTTATATGGGAATGGAATATTATTATTTAAGAATAATTAAATTAGATGATGGTAATCATATAGAGCTTATGAAAGGTAAATTTAATGAAAAAGATGTTGTTTTAGAAGATCATAAATATGGTAAAAATGATATTATATTTATGATGAAATATAGTAATAGAAGTTATAAGCTTGGCTACAATAATTTCTATTTTGATACTATATTTGAAGCTAAGCCTGGAAGATGGATTGGTGGTAAATATGGTATATATGAAAGGGGTCTTGACCTTGGCTCAAAAAATAAAGCTAAAGTTAAGTACTTTAAGGTGGTAGATTATGCAAATTAATGATGAATTTATTTTAGATATTAAAAGATTAGGAATAAATGGTGAAGGAATAGGTTTTTATAAAAAGATGGCTGTATTCGTTCCTAATGCTATACCTGGTGAAGGAGTTAATGTCAGAGTAACTGATGTTAAAAAGAATATGGCTTTTGCAGAAGTAATAGAATATAAGCATATTAGTGATGATAGAATTTTAGGCATTGATCCTAAGGATTATTTAGGACTTTCATGTGCACATATTAAATATGATGCAATGCTAAAATTTAAAAAAGAATTATTATTAGAATCACTAACTAGATATAGTGGTCTAAAACCTAGATCATTCCAGGTTAATGATTGTCTAGCTTCACCTAAGGTTAATGGTTATAGAAATAGAAGCTTACTTCCTGTTAAATTTGGTCGTGACATGCACATGCATGTATGTATGATTAAACCTAATTCAAATGAATTAGTTGAAATTTCATCTACAATAGACCAAGATCCACTAATTGATGAACTAAATAATAAAATCTTAAAAGCATCAGAAAAGCTTAGAATTAAAGCTTATAATGAAAAATATAATGATGGACTATTAAGATATATATCAATTAGAGTTAATGAAGCAAAAGAAGCTATGGTTACATTTATTGTAACTAAGGATCAGGATGATATTCGTAAGCTTGCAAAGGAAGTAATTTCTTTTGATAATGTTATTTCAGTTTATCTAAATATTAATGATAAAAAGGATCCTGGACAATTATTTGGTGATAAGCTTATTAAGCTTGAGGGTAAGGATTATATTATAATTGAGCTTGATAAGATTAAATATCAGGTTTATCCAAAAACATTCTTCCAGCTTAATACATTACAAGCAAAGAATATGTTTGATTTAATTAAGAAGGCTTGTAAGCTTTCATTTAAAGAAAGAGTATTAGATGCTTACTGTGGTGTTGGTGCAATATCTTTATATTTAGCACATAATGCTAAAGAAGTAGTTGGTATTGAATATAATTCTGATTCAGTTTTAGCTGCAAAGGAAAATGCGTCATTAAATAAGATTAATAATGCATCATTCTTCCAAGGGGATGCTGGTGAATTGATGCTTAAGCAAATAAGAGAAGGAAATACATTTGATGTAATAGTTGTAGACCCTCCACGTCAGGGATTAGATGATAAATTCATAGATGCAATCCTAGCTTCTAATGTAAAAAGAGTTGTTTATGCATCATGTAACCCACAAACTTTAGCTAAAAACTTAAAGAGATTAAGTGAAAAATATAATGTTAACTCAATTACTCCACTAGATATGTTCCCAAATACTCCATTAGTAGAGTCAGTAACAACTTTAACATTAAAGAAATAGTTATTAATTTGTAACAATGGAAAAATGTAATAGTTTATGCTTTAATTTTTAGTCAATTCTTAGTTTTTTATGTGTAAGCATAGCAAAACATTTTTGTTCTTCTTGTTGACAAAAGTCTGAAAACAAGCTATCATTAAGTTAGGAAAAACGATAAAATACAAATTGAATAAATAGTAAATAACCTTGCCTCCTCCGAATTTGTCGGGGGGGGTAATATTATTTATTGAAATTATCATCCTAAGGGATCTTGGTAAAAATCAAGGTCCCTTTTTTGTTTGGTAAAAAGCAAAAAAGGAGGACATTAGATTATGAAAAAGAAATTATTATTTGCAGCACCATATTTAATGATACTCTTTGTATTGGTATCATGTGGTGGTAATAGCATATCTAAAAAGTTAATAAATGAAGAAGAGAATTCTAAATGTAATCATAAAGTAGATGATGTGATTTATAGTAATATACATAATCATCTAAATTATGAAAATCATATGGAGTATAATGAAAAGGTACTATTAGTAAAGAGTTATTATGAAATAGATAATATAGATATAGAAGGAATTGAGTATGAATCAATTATTAGATTACATAAAGACTCAAAATGGTATAAAGTAATCTTAAAAGATACTACTAATATTCTTACTGCATATAATTTAGCTAAAGAATCAAATATTTTTGATGCAGTAGACTTAGATTATATTATGTGTTGTGATGGTAAATTAGAAACAATTGACACTTTGTACAATAGTATTTCAGATAATCAAATAACATATAGTGTTTCAAATAATAATAAAAAACATTCTAATATAGAAATAACAGGTGGAGATCCTGATGTTGTTGTTGCAGTAATTGATACTGGGGTTGACTATAGGCATAAAGATTTAAGTAATAATATTTGGAAGAATATAAATGAAATACCAAATAATGGTATTGATGATGACAATAATGGATATATTGATGATTATATGGGATGGGATTTTGTTAATTATGATAATGATCCTATGGATGATAACGGACATGGTACACACGTTGCGGGAATTATTGGTGCTGAAAATAACACTTTTGGTAGCGTTGGTATAGCATATAATTGCAGTGTTATGTGCTTAAAGGCTGGTAAATCTACAGGTTCATTTTCTAATGATGCTATTGCAGAAGCTATTAAATATGCATATATGAATGGTGCATCAGTTATCAATATGTCATTTGGTGGCTCTTATATATCTGATGCAGTAATAGACATATTAAAGGAAGCGTCTAATTATTGTATTTTAGTAGCAGCAGCTGGTAATAATAAATTATGTAATCAACCTAATTGTCCATTCTGTGTTAATTCAATGCCTTATTATCCAGCTTGCTTACCATATGTAGTTGGTGTTATGTCATGTAAAGCAAATGGTAGTGCAATTTCTGTCTTTTCTAATTATGATCATACCCCTAATATGCATAACGATTATGAATATGATTGCTATGCCTGTGGCGAAAATGTTTTATCAACATGGCCTTATGACCTAATAGGAAAATGCTCAGGTACATCAATGGCATCTCCAGTGGTTGCAGGTATAGCTGCTTTAGCAAGAAGCTACTATCAAAATAGAGAAATATATTCTAATGATTTTATAAAATCTTTATTATGTAATACTGGTTGTTGTAATACATATCAAAAAGTAGGAGGAACTTTAATAATAGATGAATATCATCCGTTCTGTACTGTATATGATACTTTATGTCATACACTAAAGACTGTTAAAGAAAACATTATAGAATCTACATGTGATAATGTGGGACAGTATGATTTAGTAACTTATTGCACAGAATGTGATAAGGAATTGTTTAGAGAAACTAAGATTATTGAAAAAAAGGGCCATAATTGTATTGAATGGAATGTAACTATAGTTCCTACATTAAATAATTCTGGATTATTAACTAAGGTATGTCAAAATTGTAATGAGCATATAGAAACATATTTATTACCTAAGCTTAATAAAGATGATTATATATATAATGAAGAAATGTGTGGCTCTTGTATATCAAAAGGAAAGGATAACTATAGAATAGTAGTAGATGGTTTTACTTTTGAATTTAAAATAGTAACTGATTATATTCATAAACCAAGTGATGCTATAAAAGAAAATATTATAGAACCTACATGTGAAACTGATGGTTATTATGAATTAGTAACATATTGTAGTGAATGTGGTAAGGAATTATTAAGAGAGCCTAAAATTATTGAAAAGCTAGGACATGATTTTAGTGAATTTACATATTCGTTACAAGGTGATGAAGGTATTATTACAAGAATATGTCAAAATAATAATGAACATATTGAAATTGAAATAGTTAATGCTAAATTCACATTTAAAAATGAATATGATATTAAAGAATTAACTCAAGCTGAAGTAGTTAATGAAGTTCAAAATGAAAAAACAGAAATTAATCTAGGAATGAATGCAAATATTAATATTATATTTAATAGTATAGTATTTGTAGATAAAAAAGATGTAATTCTTAATGAACTTGATTTAGATGAATTAGAAGATATTATTACTAAAATAGATAACAATGATGCTATCGTAATTATTAATAATTCATCAAATATGTTAGAGAAAAATGATTCTTATAAAGAAAAAAAGAAAGAATTTGATAAATTAGACAATTTATTCAATGTGAAAAAGAGAGGTAGTTTAAATAATAAGAGCTTATTAATTATAAAAAGACATGGAAAATAGTTATGAAATAACATATTTTTAATGTATAATTAATAATGCTTTTGAGGTGATTTTATGACATATGTGATTTATAAGAAGGATGATGAATATTTCTTTTGTTTTTCTACAAATAAAGAATTAGCTGATTTCATGTTATATGATTTTGGAGATAAACTAACTAATATTAAATCATTATCACCTCGTGCTTTCCCATTACAATTTCAACAATTTTGGTGGGATAGATTAAGAGATAATACTATTACTGATAAAGAAAAGAATTATATAAATACTATTAGATTATTACTGCAGGATGAAAAAGGCTTATCATTAGAGCTTATTGATAATATATTAGATATATTAGGTGACTCTTATGATATAAGAAGATTAAATGATGATGAATATGCATTAAATATAAGATATTTAGATGATATTAATAATCCTATTTCATCTATAATCTATACAGATGCAGATGAATTAAGAATATTACTTACTAAAATATATTTAATATACTTTGATAAATTTGAGCCTAAATTTAGTATTGTAGAAGAGTATAAATTATATCAAGAGCAGTATCAAATTGCAGTAGAGTTCCAATTTTTTGAGACACTAGATGAAGCATATGAATTATTAAGTAGATTTCAAGAAATAGCTGATTTAATTAATTATCCTTTATATATTAATGTTTTAAAATAGAATTAAAAGAGTCCTTTTTTGCAAAAGTACTCTTTGGTTATTGTACGCTAACTTTAAAATAGTTTACTTTATTTTTCATTTGTGATAAAATAAGTTGATAACATTGGGAGCACAAAAAAAAGGAGTGGTCTTTTTTTATGTCAAAATTTGATAATGTAAAACATAGAATACCTATTAATGAGGATAATTATAGTATACGCTGTAACGACGATTTATGTAAAAAGTGTCAATTATGTAAGAAGGCGTGTACAAATATTGCGGGTGTATTAGGTACTTATAATTTAGAAGAAAATGGCGATAATGCTGTATGTATTAATTGTGGTGCATGTATTAACGCATGTCCTTTTAATGCATTAAAGGAAGTATCTAATATTGATCAAGTTAAAGAAGCTATCAATAACCCTAATAAGAAGGTTATATTTATGACTGCCCCAGCAGTAAGAATTTCTTTAGGTGATGCATTCGGCTATCCTTCTGGAACTAATGTTCAAGGACAAATGGTTGCAGCAATAAGAAAATTAGGTGCAGATACTGTAATGGATGTAACCTTTGGTGCTGACTTAACTATTATGGAAGAAGCATCAGAATTATTAGAAAGAATTAATAATGGTGGTACAATTCCTATGTTTACATCTTGCTGCCCAGGTTGGGTTAAGTATTGCGAGATGTATTTCCCTGAATTATTACCTAATCTATCATCTTGTAAATCACCTATTTCAATGCAAGCTACTATGGTTAAAACATATTATGCAGAAAAGATGAGATTAGATCCTAAGGATTTATTCGTTGTTGCTGTTGCACCATGTACTGCTAAGAAGGCTGAGGTTAAGCGTCCTGAATTATGGGCTGGTATGAAGTCTCAAGGATTAAATGGTCCTGATTGTGATGTTTCTTTAACTACAAGAGAGCTTGCACAAATGATTAAGGAAGCTAATATTGATTTTAATAATATTGAGCCTGAGCATTATGATCCATTTATGGGTAGAGGTACTGGATCTGGTATTATTTTTGGTAACACTGGTGGTGTAATGGAGGCTGCGTTAAGAACTGCATTCTTCTTTGCTGAAGGAAGAGATATGCGTGATGATGAAATGCCTGAATTCTGGCCAGTTAGAGGTTTAGGTTTTCTAAAAGAAGCAGAAATTAAAATTGCTGGTAAAAAGCTTAATGTTGCTGTAATTCATCAAATGAGTGAGGCTCAAAAGATTATAAAAGAAATAATTTCTGGCGATAGACATTATGATTTCGTTGAGGTTATGGCTTGCCAGGGTGGATGCGCTGGCGGTGGAGGACAAATTAAGATTTTAAAGAAGCCTCTACAAGAAGAAGCTAAAATAAATCGTAATAATGCAATTTATGAAATTGAAAAGAAATCAAGAATTAGATTCTGTCATGACAATCCTGAAATAAAGGACATTTATTTTGATTTCTTAGATCAACCATTATCTCATAGAGCACATGAATTATTACATACTACATTTGAAGATAAGTCTTTTGAAATAAAGGGCAAAAAGTAAGAAAAATAGGAACTTCCTTGAATAAAAAGGAAGTTCTTTTTAATGTGTGCCGGGCATGGCACTAATCTCACTGGTGAAAGTCCAGTCACGGGTATTTACCGCCAAGTGTAGCGAACCTCAAGCCGTTAGGAGTAATCCTATGGGTGAAGGAAGAGGTGTAGCAAAATCTCCGAGCCTACGA
>JAEEGL012663166.1_pt1 | contig 24136 bp, 22 predicted proteins | sample 9134231 | NCBI WGS metagenome assembly JAEEGL01 (sample SAMN16246548, study PRJNA631951) | gut metagenome | biome: gut microbiome; feature: rumen; material: fiber-attached | host: Bos | place: Iran: Karaj | collected 2018-10
AACTACTAAATTATAATATTCTGGTCTAATAGTCATATCATGAACAACTTTTTCTTCTTTCATTTACCTTTACCTCCTTAATGATTTATTATAAATGAATTAAAGAATATATGCAATAATAATAATAATAATAATACTTGATGTGCCATTAAGAATATCAGTCGAACTATTGTAGTAGTTCGATTTTTTTATGATATAATTGTTTTGGGTGAAAGATTATGTATAAAATTATTGAAAATGATCCTTTCTTTGAAGATATAAAAAGTCAAGAAGCAAGAGATAGTTTTGATAATTTGGTTGACTATCTATGTTCATCTTTAGTTCCAAATGGAAATGTAAGGAGTATCGATAGTAGGATAATAGTTGAAGATGAAATATTAATTGATGGCAATTATGAAGCAGAACATTTATCATTTGCTAATGTTTTCTATAGCCCACAAAATTTAAAATTGGTAAATGAAGTATTGAAAAATAGAACAACATACAATAATGTAGATTCTTGTGATCCATATTTAATTGATGGTTATTCATATATTTATGAATTAGATAGAGAGAAAATAATGGAATTAGGAACAATGAGGTTTTATAACAGTATTGCTGTAATGGAGCACGAATTAATTCATATAATTATGGCTCTTAATAACAACAATCCTCAACCACAACATAATGAAATACTAAGTATATTTGGGGAATTATTGTCACTCAATATGTTTAGTCAAAATAATGATAATCCAAATATATATGAAAATGCTCTAGTTAATAGATGTATTTCTAGGATGTCTTATAGAGTTTTTGCAAGTGAATTTAGTGATGAATATATTAAAGAACATAGTATTTTTATGAATAATGCTCTTCGTAATTCATATCCATATATGTTAGGATTTATTTATGCTAATAGACTATTAAATATTTATCGTGATAATAGAGAAATTGTGTTATCAAAGATAAATGATATATTAAGTGGAAAAAGCAGTGTTAAAGATTTGCTTAACGATTATAGCATTTCATTAACAGATAAAGAAACATGTAGAGATTTTATTAATCTATGTAATCAATATAGAGATATAGTGGAAAGCAGATATTCTTCTTCTCAATTATATAGTGTAAGATAATAAGAAAAACACTAGCTAATAACTAGTGTTTTTAAGTTATATTGTAATATCCTAAATCTTTTTATATATACCTATAAATTTACGTATTACCATTCCTATGCTAAGACCAATAATAGATATAATTAAATACCATAATGAATGAACTAATGCAGAATCATTATAATAAATAAATACTGATGGTATAAATAGTATTGCGATTACTATTGGATATAAATACTTTATTTTTTCTTTTGATATAACACCAAGTATAATAGATAAAACCAATACAGATATTATTATTAATACAATTAATCCCATTGTATCTGCTGGACCAGCTGATAATGGAAGAATATAAAACATTAGTAACTGTATTATTAATATAATTATTTCTTTAATATATTTTTTCATTTTTTTTCTCCTGTAATATTATTATACTACATACTTATAACATAATTAGAAATTGATTAATTCTTTACACTTAAAAAGTTATTGTACTTGTAAAAAAAATATTTTAACAATACATCATATTATTAAAATTGCTCATGGTGGACCTTTAGATGATTATTTAATTGAAGAGTCAAAACAATATAAAAAAGCATTAGTTAAAACTTTATATAAATAACTCAAATAATTATTATTTGAGTTTTTATTTTGAATTATAGTATAATGATAGTAAGGAGGAATAAACATGAGAAAGTATATTGCTGAAGCTGTTGGAACTATGTTACTTACACTTGTAGCTTGTGGTATTGCTGTTACTTCTGGAGTTGATCTAGTTGGAACATCACTAGCATTTGGTTTAGTAATTGTTGCTGCTGCATATAGCATTGGTAATGTATCTGGATGTCATATTAATCCAGCTGTATCAATTGCTTTATTAGTAGCAGGTAAAATGACTACTAAAGAATGTCTTCGTTATATTGCAGCTCAAGTTGTTGGTGCATTTGTAGGTTCTTTATTACTAGCATTACTTTTAGGTGGATTTGGTGCACTTGGAGCAAATGGTCTTGTGGGTAATACTACAGTATGGGTTGCATTAGTTGTAGAAGTTATTTTAACATTTGTATTTACTACTACAATTTTAGGTGTTACTGATAAAAAAGAAAATGGTCATGTAACTGGTATAGTTATTGGTCTTACTTTAGTATTAGTTCATTTATTTGGTCTTCCATTTACTGGAACAAGTGTTAATCCAGCTAGAAGTTTAGCACCAGCTGTTTTACAAGGTGGAGATGCTTTATGTAATGTTTGGATTTTCATTTTAGCTCCAATTGTAGGTGCAGTTCTTGCTGGATTATTCTATAAATACGTTTTAAAAGAAAAATAATCCTTAAAAGAATCAAACTTCTAGTTTGATTTTTTTAATGCAGTAATATTTTTTATTTACAAAGAAAGTATAGTGTGTTAGTATAAATAGCTAAGAGGTAGATTATGAGAAGAATAGATACAAAAAACTTTGGATTAAAAAATCTTTTAGGAGAAGAAGCTATTGAAGACACTGGTCTTTATATTGGCGCAGTAAGTGATAATAAAACAAAAAAATATGGTGTTATTGATGAACTAGATAGAGAAGTAATACCATTTGGTAATATACCAAAAATATTAGGAATAAGAGTTATAAGTAGAACTACTGTTATCATTGATTATATAGTTGCATATGGAACAGTAGCTGGAAGAGTATTAGGATCATATTTATGTAAGTTTAAAGATGGAGAATTTAAGGTATATAATTCTAATGCGGCAGTAATGCTTGTAAATGAAAACAAAATGTATGGAGCTAATTTTTTAGGAACAGATTCTATTTATTATGGTTTAGAATATCCAGTTCAAACTTTTGAATATGATTATAAAAAAGGTATAGTTGAAAATAAAGAAACACTAGATCAATACTCATTCCTAAATGGAGGACTTCAAAAGTATTTATTAACTCAATATTTACCATATGCAAAAGTTAATGATCAAATTGAAAGATTAAGATCAAGAACAACAATAGAAGAATTACAAAGTAAACTAGATTTATATGCAGGTAGTAATGTTGCTATGGGATTGCTATTTAAAAAACACCAAGATTAATTGGTGTTTTTATTTTACTCTTATTGTTTTTTCAAATTCTTCAAAACTATTTTGACAGTAATCATTATCATCATTATATATAGTGAAAATAATTATATTATAATTATTATTATCTTTTTTCTATTATAGTTATAACATAATAATTGATTTTTTTAAAAAAGAATATATAATATTAAGACGAGGGAGAAGATATTGTGAATTATATTGAAAGAAACGAAGAATGTGAAAGGGTTTATGAAATATCTTTTGATAGGAGTCAATTAGAATCTTTAAAACACACTATTATACGTTTTGGTAGTTATGAAACAGATGAAGCTGTTCCATTACCAGTACCACCACTTGGTGCTCCATTTGATGAAGACATTTATGATTCAACTTTAAGTTTTGATTCTAAAAAAGGTGAAGATGAGGCTAGTACTAAAAAAGTGGAACCTGTTCTTGCTAGTATTGTCGGAAGATTACTAGACGGTGATCCAAACAGTATATATGATTTAATATGCTATAAGGATAGTGAAGAATTAGTTTCAATAGATGAAAGAATTAGACGTGCTAATAATGATGTTAATAGTATTGAAAATTCAGACTATGTAAGAAAAGTTAAAGCATTAGACAAATTAAGAGATTTATTTGATCAAAGAGAAAAACATGAATATTTTGATGTAGATTTTTTAATGAAAATGTATAGTGATGTATTATCTGCAATTAGTTATCAATTGATAAGTGAAACAACATACAAAAAAGGTGAGAGAAAGTTACTATTAAATTATATCCCATCACTTTCAGAATAATATAAATAAAAAACACTAATTATTAGTGTTTTTCTTTTTGCTTATTATTGTACTTATTATTAGAATTATTATAAACAAAATAACAATTGGAATTATTAAACTCATAAAATCAAATCTAACATATTCAGAAGTTCCACCAGAGTTACCATCTATTCCGAATAAAAATATTTTTTCCAGTAATACTCCAAATCCTTTTTCTCCAATATATTCACCACCACTAAGTGTAATTCCAAAAGGTAAACGATGAATTGTATAAGCACATATTAGATTAATTACAAATAATACTAGATTTGTTAGTAGTGATGCTATACCCGAAATTATTATATTCTTTTTCATTTATTTACTCCTTATAATTATATGTTCAAAGTATTGTTCTTGAAATTCAGTTAATGCATTTATTTGATCATCTGTGTATTCTTTATTTTTAGGAACAATAACTAATTTATCATCATCGTCATTTGTTCTATGTATTATAGCAATACATTTTCCAGTGTATTCTTTTACTGGTTCAAATACTCCTAAAAGATATGCATCTAATTCTTCACCATCAGCACTCTTAGTATTTGGTACATATCCATAATTAACTGGATAAATAAAACCATGTTTAGGATGTTTAGAACCAAATTGTCTATCAATTTCTATTTTTATTATTTGATTTAAGTATTTAGTATTATCCATATTAGCACCTCACTTACTATTAAATTATAACACATTTATTTACAAAACGAGGGTTAAATGATAGAATTTATTTTGATAAAGGAGTATGTTTATGAATACACATGATCAATATAAACTTTTAATTGGAGCATATTATGGTGTTAAGTATTTGGATGAATATGCTCTAAAAGAATATTTATTAAGTGATATTAGAAAAGTAATAAATGATTTTATAAATGAAAATAAAAATTCAGGATTAAATTTTGATGAACTAGAAGATACATTTGAACAAGAATTAAGTCGAAAAACTAAATTTCAAGATGCTTTAATTGTACTTCAAAATATGAATGCATCTCTAGAAGCAGTTTTATTAATTAGAGCAAGATTAAAAGAAGAGAAATAACTAACTTTAATAGTTAGTTATTTTATGTTATAATAATCTTAATAGAGGAGTAGGTATGACAGAAATCAATAGTTATTTTATTGATCAAAATAAAGATAAGATTTATATCTTATTAGAACTAAAAGATAAATCTGAAAAAAATTTATCTACTTTTTACTATCAATTAGTTTTAAAAGAAAAAGAAGCTAAGAATAAGAAAAAATATTATGAGATAGATTCACTAGAAGAAATATTTAATATATTTCAGTTTTTGTATAGTAAATTTGGTCCTGTTGATATTAAGAAAAGAAAACTAGATAGTACTACAAATGACTATATTGTTAAAATGTTAAATTTTCAATCATATAAAAAAGGGTTCAATGAAAGGCTTACTAATAGGCTACTAGCATATTATGATAATTATATTCATAATGGTGGTAATGTTGAAAGAACTTTAGAACATTAGGGTGTTATTATGAGAGAACAATTAGATAGAATAATTGAAGAAATTAAAAGACATCCTAGCTGGAGTAAGAATGTTATAATGAGGTATGCTTATATAGCACTAGGTAGAATAGTACAAAAAGATACTATGTTTTTTTATACTATTCAAAACAATCTTTTATCAAAGGAAAAAGATGATTTAAGATATTCTAGAGATGAAATAAGTAGATTAATTAATACACCTGATTTATTTGATTATAAAGTAGTATGTAGAAATTCTGCTGAAATGCTTGCTTATATTTTAAATAATTGTGGAGTAGAAGCAGAGGTAAGAAAAACTCTAGTTGCAGCAAATTATAAAGGTATTATAGTTAATCATTACTTTGTAGTCGCAACAGGTGATATGGATAAAAAATACTTTTTAACATTGAATCCAGATTTACCAAATATAAAACTAGGTAGAAAAACATCTAAGTTTGCTTACGAAGTTAAATATAGAATAGATAATGATTATATTGATGGTGGGGGTAACTTTGGAAAACAATATTATGAAGGCGATGAAGTAGACTTTAGTGTTTTAAGTGAAGCAGAAATAAAAGAGTTAGATAGGCAAATTGGTTATCCTGATAATTTAGTAATGAATAGTGATGGAACAGTTAGTAATGAATATACAGATATATTTATGGAAAAACTAATTGAGATGTATAAAAACAATAGTGATTATATTGACTATGTAACTCATCAAACTAGTTTCTATGAAATAATATCTAGATTATTAAATGAGAATAAAACATTAAATGAAGTATTAAAAGAAAAGCCAAGTTTAAATAAAGAAGATATTTATGCTTTAGATTTCAAGATTAGTGATATAAGTGATGATGTATGGGAAGATGTTAAAACATTTATTCTAAATAGTATAATATCTAAAATATATAAAGAATATAATGTTAGAAGCGGTACTGATTTTGATGCTTTATTAGCGGATAGAAACTATTCTGAAATTAGTAAAACATTTTCTAGGGAATTATTAACTAGAGTAGATACAAATGAAACAGGTAAAATGGGTAGCTTAAATCCATTCTTCACAATGAGAAAAATGGTTAAGTTATTTGGTGTTATAGATGTATTTATTGACAATAAGAGCCTATCTAAAGAAGATTATAAAAAGTATAAAGAACAATTTGGTAAGTGCTTAAGTGATGTATTTGTTGCTTTTGTTGATAAAAAGATATTGCCAAATGAAGGAAGTTTATCAAGTACTTATTTAACTAACAAGATAATTTATGCATTTAATTCTATATTTGATATTGGAATGAAAACTGATTTTAATGAAATAGGGTTAGCTGAACAAGTAGCAGTAATAAAAGAATTACTTGAAATAATATTATCTGATATAAAAAGAGATGAAAATTTACCAAATTATAATGATCAAAAATCACCTCTTAGAAATAGAATAATTTCAACAGTATTATTTGAAAAAGAAACTAAATCACCATATTATTTAATATATGTTAAGAATACTACATATGGTGATAATGCTAATATGATAATTGTTTATGATTTAACAAATAATCAATTATATTTAGATAAATCTCCAATAGATATCATGTCAGATTATTACGTTATCAAAGATGCTGATATGAAACTAATTATTGAAGAGTTTGCTTCCATACCAGAAGTAAGTGATGAAGATAATTTTCAATTATAAAAATCTTAGTATAAAACTAAGATTTTTTATTTCAATAAAAAAAATTCATAAGAATCTTTATATTTCATCATCAGCTAAAGATCTAGTATCTTTTTTATCTAGTGTTATTGATTTAACTTCTTCTTTACCAGTAAGGCTTTGCATAATATTTGTTGTTAAATCTTTTGTTTTAGAAGTATTAGCTATACTAAATTCAATTATTGTTATTGATTCTGATTCATCTACTACTTTAGTAGTAACTATTTTGTTTTTAGTTTTTTCTGCCATAGTTTTAATTATATCTAGTAATTCTTGTTCTTTTTCAGTATCACATTCTATTCTAAAGTAATATATATCATAGTTTTCATGACCAGATATCATATTAATTCTATTATCAACTTGTCTTAATATAATATTTATAAATAATATAACTACTGTACCAATAGCAGCTTCAATAAGTAGGTTAGCTCCACATAGAATACCAATTGCAGCAGAACACCATAATGTAGCAGCAGTAGTTAATCCTTTAACACCTTTGTCATCTTTTATAATAACTCCAGCACCTAGAAAACCAATACCAGCTACTACTTGAGCAGCAATTCTATTCATATCAGAACCTGGGAATGATTTTTGAAATGTTACAAATAGGAAAGAACCTATACTAACTAGTATTATTGTTCTAAGTCCTATAGAACGTCTTCTATATTGACGTTCAAATCCTATTAAAAAACTCAATAAAAAACATATAATTAACTCATATAAAAATGATAAATATTCCATGTCTTCACCTTCTTATTCTATTAGTATTATAGCAAACATATTAGTTAAAGTAAATATTCATTATATTGACAAAAAAGTGTTTTTGTGCAATAATTTACTTGTCATTTGATTAAATCTATGATTTGGAGTAGTAATTATTACAAGTTATTGTAGAGAGAAATGGTTAGGTGAAACATTTCATAACGGATAATAATGAATGGACCAAAGAGAGTTTCCTTGAATAATAGTAGGGGAAAACGGTATTTCTTCCGTTATAAGAGAACGTATATGATAGTATATGATTAGGTGGCAAAATAAGAGTATTAAATCTTATCCTTTTCGGATAAGATTTTTTTTATTAAAAAGGAGTGAAAAATATGGAAAATATAATATTAACTGGTGATAGACCAACAGGGCGTTTACATATAGGACATTATGTTGGATCTTTAAAGCAAAGGGTATTATTACAAAATGAGGGAAACTATAAAGATTTCTTTATTTTGATTGCTGATACACAAGCATTAACTGATAATGCTGGTAATCCTCAAAAAGTAAGAGATAATATAGTTGAAGTAATGCTTGATTATTTAGCAGTAGGACTAGATCCTAAAAAAGTAACATTTTGTCTTCAATCTGAAATTAGAGCTTTAAGTGAATTAACTATGTATTATATGAATTTAGTTACATTACCTAGAGTACTTAGAAACCCAACTGTTAAAAGCGAAGTTAAGATGAGAGGATTTGATGATAATGAAGAAGGTGTACCTGTTGGATTTGCAACTTATCCAATTAGTCAAGCTGCTGATATTACTGCATTTAAATCTAATTTAATACCAGTTGGTGATGATCAAGAACCAATGATAGAACAAACTCGTGAAATAGTAAGATCTTTTAATAGAATATATAATACTGATTGTTTAGTTGAATGTAAGAGCTTCTTACCAGAGAATAATGTATGTATGCGTTTACCAGGAACAGATAATGCTAAAATGAGTAAATCACTTGATAATTGTATTTATTTAAGTGATGAAGATGATGTTATTAAAAAGAAAGTTAATTCAATAGCTTCATTCCCAAGAGCATTAGAAGAACCTGGAATATTAGAAAATAATATTGCTTTTATCTACTTAGATGCATTCGTAACAGACGAACATTTTAAAAAGTACTATCCTGAGTTTAATAATCTAGATGAATTAAAATCATCTTATCAAAAGGGTGGTATTGGAGATGGAACTATTAAGAAATTCTTATGTAATGTAATGATAGATACAATTACTCCAATTAGAGAAAAAAGAAAAGAATTATCTAAGAATATAGAAGAAATATTAAGAGTTTTAGAAGATGGCACTAGAAAAGCAAATACAGTAGCAGATCAAACTTTAAAAGAAGTAAAAGAAGCTATGGGTATTAATTATGATGATACTTTTAAAAAAGAACAAATAGAAAAATATAATTAGTGTTGACAAAATCAAAAAAAAAGAGTAAAGTTATTTCATATTTTATATTGGTGATAGATATGGAAAAAATTAATTTTAGTCACAATTCAATATGTAAATCTATAAAAAATGTTTATTTTGTGCGCCTTTAAAGAGACCTTCTTTAAGGGCGTTTTATTATAGTATAGGAGGATAAAATGAACAGTATTTGTTTAAATGATTTAATTAATGAAGTCAAAAAATATAATACAAATCAAAAAGATATTGATTTAATCATTAAAGCATATAATTATGCTTCATTTTATCATGATGGTCAAAAAAGAGAAAGTGGAGAAGAATATATTACTCATCCATTAAATGTAGCATTTATATTAGCTGAAACTCATGCTGATACTGATACCTTATGTGCTGGTCTTTTACATGATACCTTAGAAGACACAAAAGCTACAAAAGAAGATATAGAACATGAGTTTAATAAAAATATAGCAGAACTAGTAGATGGAGTTACTAATATCAAAGATTTAGAATTTTCTAGTGTTGAAGAAGTTAATAATGCTAATATGAGAAAAATTATTGTTGGGGTTACAAAAGATGTTAGAATTATTTTGATAAAACTTGCTGATAGACTTCATAATATGAGAACTCTTAATTATAAAAAATCAAATAAACAAAGAGAAAAATCAATAGAGACTTTAGAAATATATGCACCATTTGCATATTATCTTGGTGCGTATAGATTATATTGTGAATTATCAGATTTATCATTTATGTATTTAAAACCCAATGAATTTGAAGTGTTAAAACAACAAAGAATAAATATTAAAGAACAATACATGCCATTAGTAGAAGAAATGTCATATAAAGTATCTAGAATACTAAATGATAAAGAAATACCATATGATATTAGAATTAGAGTTAAAAATGTATATGGTATTTATGAAAAGTTAAGTGAAGGAAAGAGACTTGTAGATATTCATGATTTGCTTGCTCTTAAAGTGATAGTAGATAGTGTTGATAATTGCTATTTAACTTTAGGTGTAGTTCATAGTTTATATAAACCATTAAACTATAAATTTAGAGACTATATATGTACTCCTAAAACTAATGGATATCAATCATTACACACAACAGTCTACTCTGGAGATAGATTTATTCATACTCAGATTAGAACTCATGATATGGATAAAATAGCATCATTTGGATTTAATGCTTATTGGGATGTACAAGGTGATACAAGATCAGTAATGCAAAAAGAAATATCTGATAAATGTCAGTTCTATACATCTTTAAAAGAAATAGATTCAATATTTACAAATAATAATGAATTTGTTAAATCAGTAAAATCAGAAGTATTTAGTGAAAAAGTTTATGTATATGATACTCTTGGAAATGTAAGTGAGCTTCCTAAAGGATCAACTATTATAGATTATGCATATAGAGTTAGAGGACCAGAAGCAGCTAAATTAGTTGGTGCATTAGTAAATGATAAGAGTGTTAGTTTAAATTATGTTCTTCAAAGCAAAGATAGAATTAAATTAATAATAGATAATTTGTCAAAAGGTCCATCATCTGACTGGTCACAAATAGCACATACAAGTTATGCTAAAAGTTTAATATTAAAAAATAAACCAACTAATTATTAGTTGGTTTCTTTTTAACTTTTACTATTTTTACTGTGTATCCTAAGGGACCAATTATATCAAGTAAGTTCTTAATAGTAGGAGAATGCATACCTGATTCAATTCTAGCAATTTTAACTCTATTAACATGAGAATAAACCCCAAGTAATTCTTGAGTTAGGTTATTTTCTTTCCTAAATGAGATAAAATTCTTGATGAAATCTTTATTCAATTCTTCAGGAGTTTTATCTACTTTAATAAAATTTACATAATCATACATGTTTTTCATGCAATATATTGTATCACAATTGTTACAAAAATCAAGAGTTTATTTATTTTTTTATATATGTTATAATGTTTTATATTAGTAGGTGAGTATATGAGAGATGTTAATTATTTAAAAAACATGGGTGTAGATGTTGATAAAAGTTTAGAACTTTTAGGTGACATGAACATGTATAATGAAGTTATGCATGATTTTCTTGGTATGATAGAAAATAAAGTTAATCTTTTACAACAATACAAAAGTAAAAATGACATGGCTAATTATGCTATTGAAGTACACTCACTTAAAAGCGATGTAAGATACTTAGGTTTTATGGCACTAGGTGATCTTGCATATGATCTTGAATTAAAAAGTAAAGCAAATGATTTTTCTGGAGTAGATCAAAAACATGATGAATTAATTAACAAAGTAAATGAAACTATTAATATATGTAACAATTATTTATATGGAGAAGCTAATAATAATGCCCAAAATATAAGTGTTAAAGAAACTATTAAAAATAAAGATTTTAATGATTTAGATCCAATGAGTCAAGCATTAATATTCCAAGATAAAAATATAGTAGTAGAAGAAACAGCAGGTCCTAAAGATGGAGTAATATTAATAGCTGATGATAGTGAAATAGTTGCTAATTTTGTAAGAAGTGTTTTTTGTAATAAATATGATGTAGTTATATGTGATGATGGACAAAAAACAATTGAATTATGTAGAGATCAAGAATTTAGAAGTAAAATAAAAGCATGTTTAATAGATTTAAATATGCCTAATGTAAATGGTCTTCAAGTATTAGAAGATTTTAAACAAAATAATTATTTTGTACGTCTTCCAGTAATAGTAATATCTGGCGTTGAAGATCAAGAAACTCTTGCTAAAGCAAGAAGTTATCCAATTATAGAAATACTTCAAAAACCATTTAATGAAAGAGATATTAAATATTGTTTAGAAAAATGTTTAGCATTATATTTTTAGCTAAACTTTTTTAATACTTGATTTTTATAATATTATTTACTATAATTATGACATAAACGAAGAAGGAAAGAGTATAAATAATCATTGATTATAGAGAGTTAATGGTTGGTGAAAATTAACACAATGTTATTTAGAAAGACATCCTGAGTGCTTAAAGAATTAAGTAGATTAAGCCGGTTAAAACCGTTATCAAAAGTAAGTAAATAAAAGGATGGTACCGTGATTTTATTCACTCCTTGTACTATTCTTTTTTTATTTGAAGGAGGAAATTATGAAAGAAAATATTTATAGGAATGTTTATTGTGGTAATGTTGATAAGAGTTATGTTGGTAAAGAAGTTCGTTTAGCGGGTTGGGTAAACTCTGTTAGAAATCTAGGAGGACTACTTTTTATAACATTAAGAGATGAAAGTGGAATTGTACAATTAATCAGTCAAGATTTAAAATATGCTAATGTTAATAGAGAAAGTACTGTAACTGTTACAGGAACAGTACAAGCAAGAACAGATGATATGGTTAATAAAAATATGAAGACTGGAGAAATTGAAGTAAAGATTGAGTCATTAGAAGTATTAGGTGAATGTTCAAATGTTTTACCATTTGAAGTATCAAGAAGTAAAGAATCAACAGAAGATACTAGACTTAAATATCGTTATTTAGATTTAAGAAATCCAGAAGTACATGAAAACATATTATTTAGAAGTAAAGTAATTGATTTTATTAGAAATACAATGAAAAGTATGGACTTTGTAGAAATACAAACTCCAATTATAACAGCCACTTCACCAGAAGGAGCAAGAGACTTTATAGTTCCATCAAGAAAGTTCTCTGGAAAGTTTTATGCTCTTCCTCAAGCACCACAAATATTTAAACAATTATTAATGGTTTCAGGATTTAACAAGTATTTTCAAATCGCACCATGTTTTAGAGATGAAGATCCAAGAAGTGATAGATTATATGGTGAATTTTATCAATTAGACTTTGAAATGTCTTTTGTTACAGAAGAAGATGTTTATGATGTAGGACAAAAAGTATTCTATGATATCTTTAGTAAATTTGGAAATAAAGAAGTAAGTCCAATTCCATTTAGAAGGATACCATATACAGAAGCAATACTTAAATATGGTAGTGATAAACCAGATTTAAGAAATCCACTTATCATTGAAGATATAAGTGATATTATGACTAAGAGTGATTTTGAACCATTTAAAAATAATACAGTTAGATGTATTAAAGTTGAATCAATTGATAAATCAAATTCATGGTATAAATCTATGGAAGAATATGTTAAATCAATTGGTGGAGTACTTGGATATATTAAAGTAAATGAAGATTTAACATTCAAATCTAGTTTAGATAAATTCTTTAGTGATGAAGTAAGAAATGAATTAAAAGAAAGATTGTCTTTAAAAGAAAATAATGTAGTATTTATTATTGCTGATAAAGAAAGATGCGCTAAGTTAATGGGACAATTAAGAATTAGACTTGGTCAAGAATTAGATTTAATTGATAAATCAAGATATGAATTCTGTATTATAAATGATTTCCCATTCTATGAATTGAATGAAGATGATGGATCAATTGAATTCTCACATAATCCATTCTCAATGCCACAGGGTGGACTTGAAGCACTTAATACTATGAATCCACTAGATATAAAAGCATACCAATATGACTTTGTATGTAATGGATATGAAATGGCTAGTGGTGGAGTAAGAAATCATAGTACTGAAATACTAAAGAAAGCATTTGATATAGCAGGATATAATGAAGAAGTAGTTAAATCTAAATTCCCATCATTATATGAAGCATTTAAATATGGAGCACCTCCTCATGCTGGTATGGCTCCTGGAATAGATAGAATACTTATGCTTTTAAAAGACGAAGAAAATATTAGAGAAATGGTTGCTTTCCCACTTGGAGCAAATGGTAGTGATGCTATGATGGGTTGCCCGGGAGAAGTATTTGATAAGCAATTAAAAGAAGCTCATATAAAAATAGCTGAATAAAATGCCTTTTTAAAGGCATTTTTTATTTATCTAATTGTATTTTTATATATTTCATTATAAAATGAATATATGATAGAGGTGTCCTATGAATAAAAAGGTAATGAAAATATTAACAATTATTTTTTATGTATTCGTAGTTTTATTATTAATATATGGAATATACTTTTTTTATACTGATTCATATAGTATTTATTTAATGGAAGAAGAAGTAACATTAGATGTTGGTAGTTCTTATCAAATGAAGATAATTCCTTCAAATGTTGAAAAGTTTGATTATGATAATTATATCTTTAGTTCTAAAGATAAAAGTATAATAGAAGTTAATGATCATGGTGAGATAAAAGCATTAAAACAAGGTAATTCTGAAGTATCAGTAAGATTTAAAAATGGAATAGGTAAACAAAAACTAGCAATAAGCGTAGTTAATGTTGAAGTAACGGATTTAGAACTTGAAGGGAATTTTAGCGTTAATGTTAATGATACTAAAAAAATAAATGTTAAAGTTAATAATCAAGATAATATAAGTACTTATTTAACATATAAAAGTGAAGATGAAACAATAGCTAAAGTAGACGCTTATGGTAATGTAACTGGTATAAAAGAAGGAAAAACACATATTACTGTTACTAATGGGGATGCTTCTAATAGTGTAGAAATTACTGTTATAGCAACTGACATAAAAATAGAAGAAATAAATATAAATGAAAATGAATTAAATCTAAATGTTGGAGAAAAGAAAACTCTTAGTGTTAATGTGGTTCCAAGTAATGCTAGTCAAAAGGAACTAGAATGGTCTAGTAGTGATACTAGTGTTGCAAAAGTAGATTCAAACGGAACAGTATTTGCTATATCAAAAGGATATGCAATCATTAGTGTTAAATCTGATGATGAAATAAACTCTCAAATAACAGTTTATGTTAATGAAGAAGAAAAGATTATTCTAAGTAATTATAATATCGAAATGGAAGTAGGAGATACAACTAAATTAAGTGCTAACATTCCGGTTAGATTTACTAGTTCAGATACTAGTATTGCAAGTATTGATCAAGATGGAAACATTAAAGCATTAAAAGCAGGTAAAGTAACCATAACAGCAAGTGCTAACAATAAGAAAAATACTTGTATAGTAGTAGTTAGTAAAAAAGAAACACCGATAAAACCAACTCCAATAGTAGAAGTTAAATCAATTGTAGTAAAAGAAAATAATATTAAATTAACAGAAGGAGATACTAAAACTTTAATAGTTAATGTTAATCCAAGTGACGCTACTAATAAAATAGTTAAATATACTAGTGAAGATAGTAGTATTGCTACTATTAATAGTAATGGAGTAATTACTGCTAAGAAATCTGGTAAAACTAAAATAATAATTACAAGTGTAAGTAATAAGAATATTAAAAGTGAAGTTTTAGTAACAGTTAAAGCAAAAGTTATTGAAGTAAGTAGCATATCATTAAATACATCAAGCAAGACTTTAATAGAAGAAGATAAGTTTTCACTTGTTGTTACATATGTACCACAAGATGCAACAAATAAAAGTGTTACATGGTCTAGTAGTGATACTAGCGTAGCAACGGTTGATTCTAATGGAAAAGTAACTGCTAAGAAAAAAGGTAGCGCTACTATAACAGCAAGTACATATAACAATAAAACTGCCTCTGTTAAAATAACTGTTAATAAAAAGACTGTTGACGTAACAAGTGTTAAGATTAATAGTAATGTTTATTCTGTTTATGAAGGCGATAATATTACATTATCAGCAACAGTAACTCCAGATAATGCAACAAATAAAAAGGTAACATGGTCTAGTAGTAATACTGGTGTTGCTGTAGTAGATTCAAATGGAGTAGTTAGTGCTATAAAATCTGGTAGTGCTAAAATAACTGTTAAATCTGTTAGTAATCCATATTTAACAGATAGTAAAACTATAACTGTTAATGTTAAAACTATTCCAGTTACTAAATTATCAACAGATGTAACAACTAAAACTTTAAAGTATAATAAAACTTTCCAATGGGATGTAACTGTTTTACCAACAAATGCTACAAATAAACAAGTTATATATTCAAGTAGTGATACTAGTATAGCTTCAGTAGATTCTAATGGTATAATAACTTCAAAGAGTAAAAATGGTACTGCTACAATAACAGCAAAGTCTAAGGATAATAGTGATAAAAAAGTTACAGTAAAAGTAACAGTCTATGAAGACAAACCATTAAATGTAGAAAGTGGTCTTAAATCAACTTATTTTCAAAATGATAGTGTCTATAAAGATAACATTTATATTCCGAAAAATGCAGTAGAGAATATGCCTATGCTTGTATTTATACCAGCATCTGATTATGCTGTTTCATTAGATGTTAATAGATTAACTGCAGGTACATCAATTTATATAAAATCAAAAGTATTTATATATTTACCTAATATAAGTTATGGTGGTAGTTGGAGTACTAGTTTAAGAAAGCATATTAATGATATAGTTGATAAATATAAAATAAATAAGAATAAAATATCAGTAACAGGATGTAGTACAGGTGGATGGTATATGTATAACTTTGTTGCTGAGAATAAAGACTTATTTAGTGCTATTTTATCTACTAGTACAGGACATGATAGTAGTTCTAATGTAATAAAAAACAATTATAATTACTTTAAAAAGATTCCAATGAAAGGATATGGAGAAACAACTTCAACTTCTACTTGGGTTAATGGAAAACGATGTACCGGTACTACAAGTGGATGGAATGCTGCTAGAAATATGGAAGATTTATTTACATATTTAGGTAGAAAAAGTGATTTTACAAATGTAGGTGAAATGTGTCATAGCGATGTAACCGATTATGCATTTAGTATTGATAAAAATTCAGATGGTAAGTCTGATATTCTAGAATGGTTAATTAGTCAAACAAAGCAATAAACCATTAAAATTAAAATATTACTTGAAAATTACGAAATTATGTTGTATACTTATTTTCGTAATTCGAGTTGTCCTCGTAGCTCAGCTGGATAGAGCAACGGCCTTCTAAGCCGTCGGTCACACGTTCGAATCGTGCCGGGGACACCATATTTGAAAGAAAATGTCTTAGCAATAAGACATTTTTTGTTGTTATGATATAATTAATAATAGGTGGATAGTATGAAAGATATTCATAGTTATAGTATAGCTGATAAAATTGCAATGGCAACAAAATTACCTGAATTGTATGAGATAATGACAACAGGTTTAGGTAGATAAAAAAGAAAGTTTAAAACTTTCTTTTTAATTGCCTGTTGCTCTTTTATAACCAGTTGCCGTATAACCAAATGGATCAGAATGACTAGTTGGGAAACTATAGAATGTGTATGTTCCACCATATTTGTTATATAAAACTGTTTGACCACTTATATAGTTACTTCTATTTTTAATATCAGACATACTTTCCATTGTTCTACCATTTGTTACTATTTTACAAATGTCACCTCTGTTACCATTTGAACATAATGATTTATTACAATCAAAGCAGTCATGTTCATCTACATATAGAGGTAGGGTTCTAACTCCATTAACAATTACATTTCTAACAGCAGCAATATGTTCGTCTTTAACATTTATCGTTCTTTTACTTTTAGCACAAGACCACCATCCAGAGTTTCTTACATAATCAGTTATTGTAGAATATTTATTCTTTCCATATAAATCATATCTATTTGCGATTAGAGAAGCTTCAGCAGCCGCTCCGGTAGCATCACCTTGTTCACATACAGATACTTTAGTTATAAAGAATAAATCATCTTCACTAACAGTAAACTTATTACCATTAAATGTTCCACCTGGATTATATCCTGGTCCTGAAGGAGGATTATCTGCTTGTTGTTTCTTTTTTCTTTCTTCTTCCTCTTTCTTTCTTTTTTCTTCAAGTTTCTTTTCTAATTCTTCTATTTCTTTTTGATATTTTTCTATTAAATCTTGATCTTTGATATTAACAAGATATCCTTTAGCATCACCAATTGAGCTAGTTGATTCATCCTCTTTTGCTTTTTCAATTAGTTTATCCATTGTTTGTATATTTATCTCTCTTATTCTTTCATCAGTAGCATTATTAAAGCATTTTTGATATTCATTTTCTGTCATTGTAATAGTTAATATAGTATTTACAAATGTTGGTATTAAAAATACCAGAACAGCCGCAATTACTTTATTTATAATAGGTTTTGACATTTTATTAAGTTCTGAATTAGTAACTGCTTTAACTAAATCAAGCATTGCTGCTATTATTAGTAGAATAGGGACAGCAATCTTGATTATAGTGATAACTATCTTTAATATTTTTAATACTTTTAACACTGCTGGGACATCACAAATTGATAATATCATTTAAATCACTCCATTATAATTATAACAAATATATAATATTTTTGTTATTATTTTATCTAAAACTTGATTTTTTAAAGCGTTTATGATATAATATGAGCCGTTCGAAAGAGGGGAATACAAAATGGCTAATATTGAAAATAATACAAGTATTGTAGATATAATTTCTAATTATGCTAAGAAGCATTTTAAATCAGGTGGTTCCTTAGTTCAAATGAGAAACTGTAAAGATTTAATACAATATATTGGTGATGATAATAGTATCGAATTAAGCGATGCTGAATACTTAATAGATAATGATAAGAATATCAGTTTTATGGTTTCAGAAATATTAAAGTTAAATGATTATAGTACTTTTTTAGGTAATAATTTATTTTATGTTTTAGCTTTAGTATATGCTGAGAGAAATGGAATAGAATTAAAATCAGAACAAGTAGAAAATGAAGATTTTACTAAAGCAACAGCTGATTATTTCAGTGATGATAATGTAAAACAATATTTAAGTGAAATAGGAGCTATTCCATTATTAACTGCTGAAGAAGAAAAAGAGTTAGGATATAAAATTCTTGAAGGTGATGAGAAAGCTAAACTAAAACTAATTGAAGGTAACTTAAGATTAGTTGTAAGTATTGCTAAAAAATATACTGGTTTGGGATTAGCATTCTTAGATTTAATCCAAGAAGGAAATATTGGTTTAGATAAAGCTGCTACAAAGTTTGATGTAAATAAAGGATATAAATTTTCAACATATGCAACCTGGTGGATTAGACAAGCTTGTGCTCGTGCATTAGCAGATCAATCAAGAACAATTAGAATTCCTGTTCATCTACATGATGAAATGAATAGAATTAGAAGATTTATTCGTAATTATGAATTTGATAACTGTGGTGAAGAACCAAGTGATGAAAAAATTATTGAAGAATTAGGTGTTAGTCAAGAAAAACTTGATTTCACTAAAAAATTTGAAAACCCTGTATCATTAAATGCGCCAATAGGAGATGGAGTAGAAATGGATACAAGTGAACTTGGTGATTTTATAGAGGATACTTCTTTAGACGATCCATCTGATTTAATATTTTTGAATGAATTTAGAGAAGCATTCTATAATGCTAATAATCTAACTCCTAGAGAAAAATCAGTAATTGCTTTAAGATATGGGCTTGAAGATGGTAGAGCTAGAACTTTAGAGGATGTTGGAAGAGAATTCCATGTAACTAGAGAAAGAATTAGACAAATTGAAGCAAAAGCTTTAAGAAAATTAAGAAGAAATCAAACAATTAAAGGATTCGATCCAAATGATTGCGCTAAATTGTCATATAGAAGATAGTTTATAAACTATCTTTTTATTTTGTACTATTGTATAATTATAATGAGGTAAATATATGAGAAGTGTATATATTCATATTCCATTTTGTAAGAGTATATGTTCTTATTGTGACTTTTGTAAATTCTTATATAATGAAGAATGGGCACAATCTTATTTGAATGCCTTAAAAAATGAAATATATGAATATTATGAAGGAGATACTGTTAAAACAATATATATTGGAGGTGGAACTCCTTCATCACTTAGTCTTGATGATATTAATTATTTATTTAAAATATTAGATGTATTTAAGAAAAATGAAAATGCCGAAATCACATTTGAATGCAATATTAATGATATAAATAAAGATTTATTAATGCTATTAAAAGAAAAGGGTGTTAATAGAATTAGTATTGGCATTGAGAGTTTTGATTCAGTAAATCTTAGATTTTTAAATAGAAAACATGATAAGAATATGATCAAAAATAATATTAAGTTAGCTAAAAAATATTTTAAAAATATTAACGTTGATTTAATATATGCTCTTCCAACAGAGACAATGCATATATTTAAAAAAGATGTAAAAGAAATATTAGCATTAGATGTAACTCATATAAGTACATATTCCCTAATAATAGAAGAACATACTGTTTTATTTAATAAGAATATTAAGAATATTGATGAAGATTTAGACGCTAAGATGTATAAATATATATGTAAGAAGTTAAGAAGAAAAGGATATCAACATTATGAAGTAAGTAATTTTGCTAAAGAAGGATATCCTAGTAGACACAATCTTACTTATTGGAATAATGAAGAGTATTATGGATTTGGACTAGGTGCTCATGGTTACTTAAGCAAGATTAGATATGAGAATACAAGAAACTTTAATAAGTATCTAAAAGGTGAATACAAGTTTAATGAGTTATTAGTATCAACTCAGGAAGAAATGGAAAATGAAATAATACTGGGACTTAGAAAACTAAATGGTGTTAACATATGTGAGTTTAATAAGAAATATGGTGTTGATATTTTAGAAGTATTTCCTAAGATAGGAAAGGTTATTAATTCAAAAAAAGGATTACTTGAATATAGTGTGGTAGATGATACTCATAAATTTATATATATACCTGAGAAAAAGATATATGTTATGAATGAAATAATCAATATGATAATGTAACAAAAAAGCATTATAAAATAATGCTTTTTTATTTGCTTAAATATGATTATTGCTATATACTTGTATTGTATGATAGGAAGTGTATTATATGAAAAAAGTAATATTTATATTTATAATTATGGCAGTTTGTCTAATTAACTGTGGCTGTGAAAGAACAATAGTATTATTTGTTAATAATTGCTCAGGTTTAGAAGAACATATATGTGATGTAAAAAACAAAAAGTTAGATTGTACTTTTGATATGCCAACATGTGAAAATAAAAGATTTGTAGGTTGGTTTGATGATAAATCAAAAGGAAATATTATTAATTTAGATCAAGACTTTAATGGTAATACTACATTATTTGCACATTGGGAAGAAGAAACAGAGACTAGTAAATCAATTGTTATAAATGAGCCTGAAAAAGAAACATTATTTAATATTACTTTTAATCCAAATGGTGGCGAAGGTGGACAAAAAGATAATATATCTATTAAATATGGTGAAGAATTAAAAACTATAAGCAATGAAATACCAACACGTGCTGGATATGTTTTTGCGGGATGGTATGATAATTCAAATTACAAAAAGGGAACAAAATACTATAATGATAAATGTAAACCAGTAAAATCATATGATTTAAAAAAGAATGTTATTTTATATGCTGGTTGGAAAAAAGAAGCCTCTAAGAAACAACAAGTAGAAAATAAAAAATATGATGTTTCATTTAATCTAAATGGAGGTAATGTTGAAAAAGGTAAATCAATTAGTATTAATAATGAAGGTAATACTGAATTGAATTCAAGTGTAGTACCATATAGAACAGGTTATAAATTCATGGGATGGTATGATAACTCAGATTATACAAAAGGAAAACAATATTACGATAATAATGGAAATCAATTAATTAATGACGTTTTAGAAGATTTAATATTGTATGCTGGATGGGAAGCAAATAAGTATAATATTAGTTTTAATTTAAATGGTGGAGAAAGTACGCAAGCGTATGGCGCTTTGACTGTTAAATATGATGAAATGCTACCAACAGTTAATTATAATATTCCAACTCGAAGTGGATATACTTTTACAGGTTGGTATGATAATACAAATTATACAAAGGGAAAACAATACTATGATAATAAGTTTAAACCAGTTAGAACGTATGATGTTGAAAGAAATCTAATTCTATATGCTGGATGGAGCAAAGTAGTAACAACAACTAAATATACAGTTGGATTTAATATAAATGGTGGTTCTGGTAGTGTTCCAAAAAATGTTCAAGCTGTGTTAGGTAAACCTATGCCAGCAATTTCTTCTACAATACCAACAAGAAGTGGTTATAAATTTATGGGATGGTATGATAATACAGATTATACAAAGGGAAATCAGTACTATACAGCACAGAATACATCAAATATGTCATATGATAAGAAAAGCGATACTGTATTATATGCAGGATGGAAGAAAACTGATAATACCCCAAGTATAACAGCAACATGTACTGGAGAATATGAAAATGGATATGGACTTGCTAAATTAAATGTTAACGTTACAAAAGGAGTAGCTAAAAACTATAGATTTATTTCTGATAATAAAACACTTCAAAATAATTCTAATTGTAATTATAAAGCTACGAGTAATTTTACTTTATTAATAAATCCAAAGGTTGAAATAACAGATCAAGATGGAAAGAAAGTAACAGTTAATTGTAGCGTTAGTCATTCAAATTACATTACATATAATAAAAAAGGATATTACTTTAGTAAGAAAGCATCCAAAGATAAAGAAAAATTGGTTGATAATCCTTTTAATAAAAATAAAATACCTTACTATTTATATGTGGGTCCAAACGTATCACCAACTGATAAATTACCTTTAATAATTGCACTTCATGGTGGATATGGATATGAGTGTAAAAAAGAAGATTTAAATGAGAAAAAGCAAAATAATCATTATTTAAAAAAAGCATTATATTATAGAACAGAACCAATAAATAATGATAAGAATGCTGATGTTAGAGCAGTAATAGTTGCTCCATCTAGTACAACATGTAACTGGGAAGATTCAATATTTAATGCTATTGAAATAATGTATTCTATTATTAAATTATATAATATTGATTTTGATAATATTCTTGTTACTGGAAGTAGTCAAGGAGGATATGGAACATTATTCTTAGGATTCTTAGAAGAACATATTACATACATTGCAAGTGATAATAATACTACATTAGATAGTATAGCAAAAGAATATGGAACGACTGCTGCAGAAGTTAAAGAATATAATAGTATTTTAGGTAGAAGTATTTATTATAGTGATAGTAAAAAAACAAAATTAAAATCAGGAAAAGGTGTTATTATTAGAGCTAAAAATAATAATGATCAAAGAAGCCTATTCTCAGTTTTAATTCCAATGAGTCCTGCTAAGGTTTATTCAAGGTGTGCATTTACTCCAAGTACTATTTATGATAGGGCGTTAGATGGAGGAGATGATAATCATAAATGTGATACAACTCCACCATATGATTTAAAAACACCAATATGGGTAATATCTTCAAATGACGAAAACTTTAATATTATTAACTTTTCAAAAGAATTAACTGCTTATTATAGAAGAAGAGGTAATATTAGATATACTAATTTAACTAATTTACCAAATATTGGAATTGCTAAGCATTATACTCAAAATGCTATTATAGGAAAAACAAATGCTATTAATTGGATGTTAAAGCAAAAATATGGAAAAGTTAATGTAGATAATAATAATGAATTATCAGCAATTGAAGCCTCATTAGGCAGCAATTTTGCTGGGGTATGGCAACCATAAAAGTTAATTTGTTAAAGACTGTTTTATACAGTCTTTTTTATTTGACGTAAAACTTTACAAAATGTGTAAAAAATTTAAAAAAATATCTTTACAAATATAATGATTAATAGTAATATAGTGGTAGGAAGTGAAACAAAGTGGTAGAAAGTGGGGTGCTTTGATCATGTTAATGGGTGAATATCATCATAATATTGATGAGAAGAGTCGATTAATTATTCCTTCTAAATTCAGAAGCGAGCTAGGCGAAAGATTTGTAATCACTAAAGGACTTGATAGATGCTTATTTGTTTATTC
>JAEEGL017211442.1_pt1 | contig 24136 bp, 27 predicted proteins | sample 9134231 | NCBI WGS metagenome assembly JAEEGL01 (sample SAMN16246548, study PRJNA631951) | gut metagenome | biome: gut microbiome; feature: rumen; material: fiber-attached | host: Bos | place: Iran: Karaj | collected 2018-10
CCGCTCCAACTGCATCAACTGGGGTATCGTGCCGTTCACCATCGACAAGAGCACTCCTTTCAATTATGAGGTAGGGGATTACGTGTTCGTGCCTGGCATCCGCGCTGCCATCCTGGGTGGAGCCGAGCAGATTGAGGCCCGTGTCATTACCCGTGACGGCCGCTCCACGCCCATTACCCTGTACTTCCAGAACCTCACCGAAGACGAGCGCCAGATTCTCGCCGACGGCTGCCTGATGAATTATTACAAAAACCGCAAATAACAATGGAAAAGATTAAAATGACCACGCCGCTCGTGGAGATGGACGGCGATGAAATGACCAGAATCCTCTGGAAAATGATCAAGGATGAACTCATCCTGCCCTTCGTTGACCTCAAGACCGAGTATTACGACCTGGGTCTGCCGTACCGCGACAAGACTTCCGACCAGGTTACCATTGACTCTGCCAATGCCACCAAGCGTCTGGGTGTAGCCGTCAAGTGCGCCACCATTACCCCCAACGTGCAGCGTATGAGCGAATACAATCTGCACCAGATGTGGAAGAGCCCGAACGGCACCATCCGTGCCATGCTGGACGGTACCGTGTTCCGTACACCTATCACCATCCCCAGCATCCATCCGGCCGTGAAGTTCTGGAAGAAGCCCATCACCATTGCCCGTCACGCTTATGGCGACGTCTATCGTGATGTGGAAATCCAGACCACCGAGCCCGGTGTGGCCAAGCTCGTTTTCGAAGGCGTTTCCGGAGAGCGTATTGAGGAAGTCATCCACGAGTTCGCCGGCCCTGGCGTGATTGAAGGCATGCACAATACGGATGCCTCTATCCGCAGCTTCGCCCACGCCTGCTTCAAGTATGCCCTGGATGTGAAGGAGAACTTGTGGTTCGCCACCAAGGACACCATCTCCAAGAAGTATGACGGCCGTTTCAAGGCCATTTTCGAGGAAATCTATGAGGCCGAATATAAGGAGCAGTTCGAGGCCGCAGGTATCGAGTACTTCTACACGCTCATTGATGACGCAGTGGCACGCGTAATGCGCTCCGAGGGCGGTTTTATCTGGGCTTGCAAGAACTACGACGGCGATGTGATGTCCGATATGGTTTCCACCGCCTTCGGTTCCCTGGCCATGATGACTTCCGTTCTGGTAAGCCCCGACGGCAAGTATGAGTACGAGGCTGCCCACGGCACCGTAACCCGCCACTATTACAAGTACCTGAAGGGTGAAGAGACTTCTACCAACCCTATGGCTACCATCTTTGCCTGGAGCGGCGCCTTCCGCAAGCGCGGTGAACTGGATAACCTCCCGGAACTGGTGAACTACGCCAACCAGCTGGAGCAGGCTTGCTTCGACACTCTTAACGAAGGCCTGGAGACCAAGGACCTTGTGAACCTCTCCGAAGGTATCACTCCCAAGGGCCTCACCTCCCTGCAGTTCCTTCAGGAAATCCGCAAGCGCCTGGCTGCCCGTTTAGGTGCTTAATTGTCCCTTCAGCTTATGGGACGAATGTAAACAAGCCAATTCATTCGTCCCAAAAACGGACATTTCGTCCCAGAATAGCTAATTTTAGTCACTTGTGTCCGTCACAAGTGACTTTTCTTTTTTATGGTAATAATTATACAGTATCTTTGCATTAAACAAGTTACTGATATGATTGCGTCCATTCCAGCCCGACTCAAGCTAGACAATGCGGCAAATATCTACCCTGCATCCATGTCAAAGGAGTATTCTTCTCTTTACAGGATGCTGGTAACCATGGCGGAAAACATTGATGTTACATTGTTACAAGAGGCATTAACAACCGCGGCCGAACGTATTCCGACCTTCCGTTGCACCTTAAAAGCGGGTGCTTTCTGGTGGTATCTGGACCGTTGTGGGAATGAGCCCGTGGTAAGACCCCTGAAACCCCTCAAATTTTTCAGTTTTAAGGATCAGGACGGCCTTCTATATAGAGTTAGTGTCGACGGGAAGGTACTTTCACTGGATGTCTTTCATGCCCTGGCCGATGGCGGCGGCGCCATAGTCTTTTTAATGACCCTGGCCGGAGAGTATATCCGCCTCAGATATGGTACAGCCATCCAGTATAATTCCCTGGTGTTGGACCCTAAGGATCATCCGGCTTATGCAGAAGTGGAAGACAGTTTCAAAACCGTCTTCACTGGCCGACACGGTCACTTGGAGAAGAATGTGGACGCATATCACATCCGTGGCACCGTTATGCCCTTCGGCACCGTAAAGGATTTGCGGGTAGAGTTGCAGGCCGAGGCAATCAAGCAGATAAGTCGGCAGTACGAATGCACGGTAACCGAACTGCTCACCGCGACTATGCTTTATGCCCTTCAGCAGGAACACCGCATGGATCCTGACAGAAAGAAACGTTCCGTCCTTAAAGTATCTGTTCCAGTGAACCTGCGCCCCCTTTACCACAGCCGTACTGTGAGGAATTTCTCGTCCTATGTCAATCTGGGAGTGGATATAAGGGACGGTTACATGACCTTCGAAGAATTGGTCAGAGCGGTCAAAGAGCAAAAGGAACATGACCTTAGGAAAGAAAACCTGGAACCCAAGATAGCCGCTAATGTGGAGCTGGAAGAGATGTTTCTGATTCGTATGATCCCCCTGATCATCAAGCATCCCATCATTGATATCATCAACCTCCTGCATGGAGACCGCTATTGCTCCCAGACTCTATCTAATATGGGCAACCTGAATGTGCCTAAGGCCCTTTTACCTTATATTCAGGGTGTGGATTTCGCCTTGGGGCGCCAGAGGGGCAACAGCGGCGCCGTGTCCTGCGTGAGCTACAACGGCCGCCTTTGCCTGCATTTGACCCGCAAAATCTTCAGCGACCGTTTTGAGCAGGCTTTCCTTCATCAGCTCCAGAGCCTGGGACTGACCTTTCAAACATCTGTTTCCGATCTGGCTTGACGGGTCGGGTTACCCTAAAGGATAATACAAAGAATCGTAGCGGCTGTTCCAGCTGCGGTCATAGTGCTTGCGGATGACGCGGGCGCTGGCGAAAGCGTTGAAGTTGGACCAGGCCTCGAGGAAAAGGACCGCAAAATCTGTCCTGTTGTGGAGCGTGAGGGCGAAAAGCGTGTAAACGGCTACGATATAGACCATGGCGCGCTCCCGGTCATCGGCCTGGGGATTGGAAGGGGTGACCAGGGTGAGCCGCTCTGCCTGGGCGAAGGCCAGGTCGGCTATGGCATCGGCCAATAAAGCCTCCTCGGCGGGGGTGTAAAGCTGAATGCAGTAACGCTCGCCGGCGCATTTGCGGGCCACGGCCTCGGCCTCCAGGGATGGCATGGGGTCCGGTAGGGAAGATTCAAAATAACGCGCAAAAGGGGCTTCTCCCCGCAGGAACTGCAGGGCCAGGACGCAATAGTCTCTTACACTGGCCTCTATGACCATTGAATAAGGAGCCTTTTCGTCTATCCGGGACAATATTTCTTTTACACTTGCCATTACAATTTGTAAATATACAAATAATTCTTGTATTTTTGTAAAAAACAGATCCTTCGGCCAAAGGCCTCAGGATGACAAGACTCCGTTATTATGAAGATAGTTTTTCTTGATGCCATTTCCATGGGCGATACCTCCCTGGAAGAAATTGCCTCGCTGGGCGAACTCACTACCTATCCCTCCTCCACGGCCGAGGAGGCCCGTGAAAGGGCAAAAGATGCCGAAGTGGTTCTTCTGAACAAAGTGGTTGTGGATCAGGCTTTCCTGGATGCCACTCCCAAGCTCAAACTCGTTTGTGAAGCGGGCACCGGCATCAATAACATAGACGTAAAGCTCTGCGAGGAGCGGGGCGTAATTGTGCGAAACGTGGCGGGCTATTCCACGGATTCCGTGGCCCAGACGGCCTGGATGCACATTCTGAACCTGGTTGGGCACGCTTTCCATTATCAGGATTTCGTCCAGTCCGGAGAGTACAGCAAGAACCCGGTGCACGTGGACTATCGCCATCCCTTCGTGGAGTTGGCCGGTAAAACCCTGGGAATTGTGGGAATGGGCGCCATCGGCCAGAAAGTGGCCCAGATTGGCCAGACCTTTGGAATGGAGGTCATTTATTACTCCACATCCGGCACCGGCCACTGCAAGGATTACCCCTGCGTGGGCCTGGAAGAGCTTTTGAAGCGTTCCGACGTCATTTCCATCCACGCCCCGTACAACGAGCGCACTGCCGGGCTCATTGGTTACGGGCAGTTCAAGCAGATGAAGCCCACAGCCTACCTTGTTAACACCGGCAGGGGAGGCATAGCCGTAGAGGAAGATCTGGCCCGCGCCCTGGATGAAGGTCTCCTGGCCGGAGCCGCCCTGGATGTATACGTCAAGGAGCCACTCCCGATGAGCAGCCCCTTAATGCATCTGGTCCATCCCGAGCGCCTGCTGTTTAGTCCGCACATTGCCTGGTATTCCCAGGAAGCACGGGCCCGCTTAGCGCATGAGATGGCCCAGAATATCCGTAAAGGATGGTGACTGACTAGCTCTGTTTAACTAATTCTTTGGTTATTGTAGTGTATGGACCGCCGTTGCACCACGCGGCGGTTTATTATTAGTCTTTCCGGATGCGGATGCTGGCTGCGCCCGACTGGCTTTTGTCAATCTTGGGGCACTCCAGTTCCTGAGCATCGATGTCTCCGGCGCCGCTTACATGCATCTTGGCATAATCGGCCTTTCCGCTGACATCCACGTCTCCTGCGCCATTGATGCTGATGTAGAGATTCTTCACGTCAATATCATCGGCATCCAGGTCACCGGCACCATTGATGGTGAAGGAAAGGGTGGGCACCTCGATATCTTCCAGTTCCAGATCTCCGGTCCCATTGACGGTCAGGCTGAAATCCTTATCGGCCGAGTAGGACTTCATGACCGCATCGGCCGCACCGTTGATGGTCACGGTCTCCAGAGCAGGGGCGTATACATAGATACAGAAGGTCTGGGCCGATATATTGACGGATTTTCCGTCCTTCTTGGTCTCCAGGATGAGGACATCGCCTTCTACCTGGAAATCCAGGTATTCGAACACCTCTTCATTGGCTGTCACCTTGACGGAGCAGTCTTTGCTCTGGATGATCTCCATATCGGCCGCTCCGTTCAGGCATACCTGGCTGAACGCTCCCAGGTTCATTTCCTGGGTCTCCACCTCACCTTTGCAGATGATGCGGTTCTTCATCTTCAGATTGACGGAATAGATGCAGCTGGTGGCCATGACCAGAGTGCACAGGGCAAATATCACTTTTTTCATTTCTCAATACTAGTTAAAAATCTTGGCATCCAGGCCCAGCAGTTCCATCTTGCGTTTGATGGCAGGGACCTCCTTTTCCAGAAAATCGGCCCTTTGGACCTCTAAAATCTTTTCACGGGCATCGGGGGATACGAAGTAACCGATTCCGCGCTTGTTGTAGATAATTCCGTCGGCGGTAAGCTTCTCATAAACTCGCATGACAGTATTGGGGTTTACTCCAATCTGAGCGCCGTACTCGCGGACCGACGGAATTCTGTCATCGGCCTTCAGGGTACCGGACAGGATGTGCTCGCAGAACACGTCCGCTATCTGGAGGTAGATGGGTTTTTCTCCGTGGAAGTCCATAATCTAGTGTTTTAAGGTTTTGATTCTGTAATAGATACCGCCGGCGAATCCTGCGGCCAGCACACCGCTGGCAATGGTGCTCCAGCCAATCATGCTGCGGATAAGCTCTTCTGCCTCGGCCAGTTCATTGACCTCGTAGTAGTCGCTCTGCAGACCCATCGTGGTCATGATGGTGGAGAAAGCGATACTGGCAATGGACAGAATGATGAAAGCCCAGAGAATCTTGTTGCGTTTGAAGGAGATGCCGCAAAGCAGGAAGTACAGGAAATTGCAGATATAACCAACAATGGCAGGTAAGGCAAAGACGCCAAGGCTCCAGGTGGTGGAATACTCGTCATTGGCCTCAGCCAGGGATTGTTGTGCGTTGGCGATGGTCGTTTTGGCGGCGCCGATAAGGAGCTGTCCATACGTAGGATCGGCCAGGGCCAGGATGGCGTCAATGATGACATAGGTGGCGAGGAAGGCCACGGGAATGACCACCAAGGTTATGAGAATCATGGACAGCCACTTCTCGAAGGTGGAAGCGGGAATCATGAGCCAGGCAGCACCTTCCCTGCGTTCGGTCAGATAGCCGTAGGTACGGGTCTGGTAGAGCTCCAGGGCAAAGCAGGCAATGAAAAATACCACTACGCGGGAACCAAAGCCCGGAGCAGCCCACACTCCGTTGAATACGGCATTGAAAGCAATGCCCAGGATGTAGAGGATGAGGCCGGAAAAGCCTATGAGGATGGCCGCCTTGACGTGGTTGCGCCACATTTTGGTCAGGTCATATTTGAAATAGGTCCAGAAACGCTGGCCGTTGAACATTTCATTTTTCATAGGGCAAATAGGTTAAGCAAACAAACCTTTTATTACATCTTTGTGGGAATGCACGGCGTTGAAGAGGGCTTCCAGATTGACTTTGGACTCTTCGCCGGTGGTGTTGGGATAAACCTGGATGGCACCGGAGGGCGTATTCTCCAGATAAAGGGCGCCTTCATGAAGCTGGTTGCCATAGTCGAAGAACAGCTTCTCCGTAATGGTTTGCAGGCTGGCGCTCAGCAGCACATCCTCCTTGTCCAGGATGATGATGGGGTCGATGATTTCTTCCAGATCACGTACCTGATGGGTAGAGATGACAATGGCGCTCTCGTCGGAAGTGTACTTCATGATGGCCCTGCGGAACTGGCTCTTGGAAGGGATGTCCAGGCCGTTGGTGGGCTCGTCCATAAAATAATGGCGTGCGTTGCAGGCCAGGGCGAAGGCAATCCAGGTTTTCTTGAGCTGACCGGCGCTCATGGAGTCCATGCGCTGGGTGGCATCCACCTCAAACTCATTCAGGAGGGTGAGGAACTTGTCCATATCGAACAGGGGCCAGAGGGCACCCGTCTCTTTGCCGAAGTCCAGGGCCTTGTAAGGCATGGGGCTTACCTCGTCGGGGAGGTAGAACTGTTCGGCCAGCAGGGAAGGATCCCGGTCGAAGGGAACGCGGCCATCGGTGACGATGCTGCCGTGCTGAGGTTTTTTAAGACCGCACAGGAGAGTGAGGAGGGTGGTTTTGCCCACGCCATTCTCTCCCAGGAGGCCGTAGATATTGCCTCCCTTGAGTTCCATGGAGATGTTTTTGAGCACTCCTTTTGACCCATAACTGAAGGATAAATCTTTGACGGTAATCATATCTTTTTAGTGTATTAGTTCATTAGTACACTGCAAAGGTAAGAAGAAAAATTGAATTTCCAAATAAAATCTGGAAATTTTCAAAAAAAGAGGTGAAAAATGGGAAACTACAGCGTTTGACGCCACTGATAGGGCGTAAGGCCGATATGCTCTTTGAAGAGGCGGGCGAAGTTGCTGCGGTCCGAGAAACCCACGCGGCGGCCGATGGTGGAAAGGGGAGTGTCAGGTTCGGCCTTCATCTGCTCCATGGCATCTTCAATGCGAAGAGCCGTGCGCCAGGTACGGAAGTCCCTTCCATCGGCCGCAAAATACCTATATAATATAGAATAGGTGGTGCCGATGCTCTCTGCGGCTTCCATGAGGGTACGTTGGGGCAGGCGGTACCCTTTGTTGTTCACCCAGGTCTGGAGGCGGGCTTCCACGCGGGCCTCTTCCTCCGGAGAGAGCGGAAGAAAAGAAAGAGCCTGCTCTCTGGAAGGGAACAGGCTCTTGAAAAGATCTTTGACAGATTTCTTACCAGCCCAGGACATAAGCGAAGATAAGCGGTGCCACGATGGTGGCGTCGGATTCTACTATGAACTTGGGAGTTTCGGGTGCCAGTTTTCCCCAGGTGATTTTTTCGTTGGGGACGGCTCCGGAGTAAGAACCATAGGAGGTGGTGGAATCGGAAATCTGGCAGAAATAGGCCCACAGCGGGGTGCCGGTCCAGCCCAGATCCTGTTCCATCATGGGAACGCAGCAGATGGGGAAGTCACCGGCGGTGCCGCCGCCAATCTGGAAGAAGCCAACGCCAGCGCCCTGGCTGTTCTTCTTGTACCAGTCTACCAGGAACATCATAACCTCTACACCCTGGATTACCATGTGGGGATCGTACTCACCGCGGATGACGTGGGCGGTGAAGATGTTACCGGTGGTGCAGTCTTCCCAGGCGGGGCATATGATGGGAATGTTCTTCTCACAGGCGGCTACCACCCAGCTGTCCTTGGGGTCAATTTCATAATACTGCTCCAGGACACCGCTGCGGATCATCTGATAGATGAACTCGTAGGGGAGATATCTCTTGCCTTCGGCCTTGGCCTTGTCCCAAACCTCTACCAGGTGCTTCTCCAGACGACGGAAAGCTTCTTCCTCGGGGATGCAGGTATCCGTTACGCGGTTGTAGTGGTTGTCCAGGAGTTCCTGCTCCTGCTTGGGGGTGAGGTCACGGTAACCGGGAACCCTGTAATAGTGGCTGTGGGCCACCAGGTTCATGATATCCTCTTCCAGGTTGTTGGCGCTGCAGCAAACGAAGGCAATCTTGTCCTGGCGGATCATCTCGGCCAGGGAGAGGCCCAGTTCGGCGGTACTCATGGCACCGGCCATTGCGAGAAACATCTTGCCACCCTTATTGAGGAGGTCTTCATAGGCTTTTGCAGCATCTACCAGGGCTGCGGAATTGAAGTGACGGTAGTGATGGGTAATGAATTGAGAGATAGGTCCCTTTTCCATTTTTTTACAGCTTACCGCGGGCGAAGCCAGTCTGTGACTTCCAACCAGCAGATTTGTGCAAAATTAGGAAAAAAACTCGAGAAACGCTATATTTGCAAATTATTTTGTGTGTATGAACCTATTTCCTAACATTGAGAAAGCATATACCCGCGAACATCTGAATGCCCGGGAGGCCCAGCGAATGGCAGAATTCATCGCTTTCGGCCCCGTTGTCTTTCAGGTGAGCCGGCTTATGATCAAGTTCGGAATTCTGGATCGTCTTCGTGAAAGAGCCATGACTTTGCCCCAGATTGCAGAAGCAGCCGGCCTCAGCGAATACGCCGCCAAGGTTCTCATGGAAGCCTCTTTGTCCATCGGCACGGTTACCATAGATCCCGAGAAGGATGAATATCATCTGACCAATGTGGGCTGGTTCCTGCTAACGGACAAGTCTATCCGTGTCAATATAGCTTTTAACCACGATGTAAACTATGAAGGTTTCTTCCGTTTGGAAGAGGCCCTGAAAGAGGGAAGACCGGCCGGTCTGACTCACTTCGGTTCGTGGCCTACCATCTATGAAGGTTTATCCTCCCTGCCCCCTCAGGTACAGGCGAGTTGGTTCGGCTTTGATCATTATTATTCCGACCTTTCTTTCGCGGAGGCCCTTCCCATCGTATTTGCCGGCAAGCCCCGTCGCATCATGGACGTAGGCGGCAATACGGGCCGATTCTCTCAGCAGTGCGTCGCGTATGACCCGGATGTGGAGATGACCATCGTGGACCTGCCTCAGCAGATCGGCCTTATGAAGGAAGCGGTGAAAGAAGACCCTAACGCAGGGCGGATCCATGGATATGGCACCAATCTGCTGGACCTCTCCAATGAATTCCCGGAAGCCGTGCATCCGGACGTGATTTGGATGAGCCAGTTCCTGGATTGCTTCAGCGAGCCTCAGATCCTGAGTATCCTGCAGCGGGCGGCCCGGATCATGGACGGCCATACGCGTCTGATGATCATGGAAACCTTCTGGGACCGTCAGAAATTTGAAACTGCCGCCTTCTGCCTAACCATGACCAGCCTGTATTTCACAGTCATGGCCAACGGCAATTCCAAGATGTATCACTCTGACGATTTCATTAAACTGATAAAAGAAGCCGGACTGGAAGTGGAAGCCATCCACGACGGTCTGGGACAAGGACACAGTATAATTATTTGTAAAAAGTAATAATTATGACCATCGAAAAAATCAACGAGATTGTGAAGAACTTCCTGGTGGAAGATTTGGAAATTGAAGAAGAAAAGATCGAGGGCAGCGCCCGTCTGAAAGAAGACTTGGGTATCGACTCCCTGGAAGTGGTGGACGTGGTAGTGCTGGTAGAAGACCAGTTCGGCTACAAGATGAAGCCCGAAGACTTCCGCACCCTCATCACCCTGGACGATTTCTGCCAGTTTATCCAGCAGCACATTGCCTAGTGACGGATACCCGTAACATAGATGTAGACGGCTTCATCCTGCAGCAGCCGCCGTTCCGTTTCGTGAGCCGGTTGGATGCATTTGACCCGGGCGAAGCGGTGGTTTCTTTTACTCCGGGCTCCGGCAACCTCCTCATGGAGAACGGTTGTCTGAGCGCGGCCGGGCTCATGGAGCACATGGCCCAGGCCAATGCCGCCCGTCTGGGGTATCTTTGCGTCTATGTGTTGAAAACTCCCGTGAACATTGGCTTTATAGGCCAGATCCGGGATTTTACCCTTCACCGGCTGCCCCGGGAAGGGGAGACCATCACCACCCGTGTATCGCTCCGCTACGAAGTGCTCAACGTTTCCCTTTGCGAAGTGGAAGTACGGAGCGGAGAAGAACTGCTGGCATCGGCCACTATTAAAACGGCTATCAAGGAATGAGGAAAGTCGGGATAGCAGGTGTGGGACTGGTTACGCCGCCGGGCAACCGGCCGGCGGATGTCCTGACTGCTGTCCGGGCCGGAAAAAGTGCTCTGGCGTTGCATCCGGGCTTCCCGGAACCGTATTACGCATCGCTTTTACCCCGTGAGGGGGCTTGCGAGGAGCATTTCTTCGAACAGGTGTCGCTCCAGGCGGCACGTATGGCCGTGGAAGACGCCGGAATCAATCCCTCCGACCCTTCCACCGGTTTTGTGTTATCTTCCATCAAGGGAGACATCGAGCATTTTGGCCAGAATGACGTTTCCCTGGCTTACAGTGCCGGGAATATCGCCCGGGCATTAGGCGTACAGAACCCGCCCATTGTGGTTTCCAATGCCTGCATCTCCGGGTTGGCGGCCCTGGTTCAGGGTATGCGCATGATCCGTTCCGGTCAGTATAAACGGGTAATCGTAGTAGGAACGGAGCTCCAGTCCCCGTTCATTGTAACGGGCTTCCAATCCCTCAAGGCCCTTTCGGTAGAGCCTTGCAAGCCCTTTGACGCCCATCGGGTGGGTCTCAATCTGGGAGAAGCATCGGCCGCCATGGTCTTACAGGCCGATGAAGGGGAGTGGGAACTGGTGGAAGGCGCCATCCGCAACGACGCCAACCATATTTCCGGTCCTTCGCGCACGGGAGAAGGCAGCTACAATGCCCTCCGGGCTGTACTGCCCCACTGCGATAAGAAGGAGCTGGCCTTCGTGAACGTACACGGAACGGCCACGGTATACAATGATGAGATGGAAGCCATCGCCCTTAGCCGTGCCGGGCTTCTGGATGTGCCGGTGAATGCGTTGAAAGGCTATTTCGGCCATACTATGGGTGCCGCGGGCATCCTGGAGAGCATCCTTTCCATGAAGTCCTTGGAGGCGGGCGTGGTGCTGGCCACCCGGGGCTTCTCGGAACTGGGCGTATCGTTCCCTGTGAAAGTATCGGCCCAGGAGCAGAAGGCTGCAGGCCGGTCCTTTATCAAACTGCTTTCCGGTTTTGGCGGAGTGAACGGTGCTCTGCTTTTCAGAAAAGGAGGAAGCCTATGAGACAGGTGAACATTCCTTGTGGCGCAGACCTGGTGCAGCTTTACCGGCAGGTGGTGGGGGATTATCCCAAGTTCTTCAAGATGGACACCCTCTCCCGCCTGGGCATCTTGCTTACCGAGCGTCTGGTGGCCGGTGAACCGGAGCGTTTCCAGCCCCGGGAAGACCGTGCCGTGCTGGTTTTCAGCCGGGAAGGCTGCCTGGCCAACGACCGCCACTATGTGGCTTCCATGGAAGATTTTCCTTCCCCCTCGCTGTTTGTTTATACGCTGCCCAATATCGTAGCCGGAGAGATTTCTATCCGGAACAAATATGCCGGGGAAACATCGGCCTTTGTCCTTGAAAAATACGACGAGGAGGCCATCTTTACCCTGGTACGCCAGGCTTTTCTGGATCCCGTGACGCAGTCGGCCGTAGTTATATGGGCCGATTGTGCCGATGACACGCAGTGGGATGCCCGGGGCTGGCTGGTAGAAAGAGAAGAATTATGAGTGAAGAGCGTCAATGGAGCGGAAAGACCGACGGGACTTTGTGGATGCACAAGGCCCTGATTGGCTGTTTCAAATTCCTGCCCATGGCTCTGCTCTACTTTATTATGGCTCTGGTGGTACCCTTTTATATGCTCTTTAATCACCAGGGCTACCTGTCTATTTATCATTATTTGCGCCAGCGGCAGGGCTGGGGGCCTCTGAAAGCCTTCGGCGGCTGCTATGTCAACCATTTTCTATTTGGTGCATCGCTCATGGACCGCTTTGCCTCTTATGCCGGCCGCAAGTTCCGGGTGAAAAAGACAGGACTGGAAGTGTTTGACAACCTTGCCGGGCAGGAGCAGGGGTTCATTATGCTGTCCTCTCATATCGGCAATTCCGAAATGAGCGGCTATATGCTTTCCACGCCCCTCAAACGCATGAATGCCATCACATTCCCGGGAGAGAAGGCTACCGTGCGCTCCAACCGGGACCGCATGCTGGAGGTCAACAATATCCGCCTTATTTCGGCTGATGGCCTGGACTGGCTGTTTACCCTGAATGCCGCGCTTTCTGACGGGGAGATCGTAAGCATCCACGCCGACCGCCTCTTCGGCTCCAGCAAGGCCCTCAAGGTTAAGATCCTGGGTGCCGAAGCCCAGATTCCCATGGGACCTTTCAACCTGGCAGCCACGCGTTGCCTCCCCGTGACGGCGGGCTTTTGTATGAAGACGGGATTCAAGAGCTACGAGGCCCTCCAGTACCGTCTGGATACGCCGGAAATGGAAACAATGTCCAAAACGGAGAAAATGGATTACCTGGCCGCCCGTTATGCGGCAACCGTCAACGCGATTCTGGAGAAGTGGCCCCTGCAATGGTATAACTTCTTCGAATTCTGGAAATAGCGAACTTGATAATAGAGAATTAAATCCATACATTTGTATATAATTTGAAAAGAAAATATGGAAGACCTTAAACTCGAACTGAAAGAGAAGATTATTGATGCTTTGAACCTGGTGGATATGACCCCCGCCGATATTGAAGATGATGCCCCCATCTTTATGGAAGGTCTGGGACTGGACAGCATCGATGCCCTGGAACTCATGCTCCTGATGGAGAAGAATTATGGCATCCGCCTGAGCAATCCGGCCGAAGGAAAGCAGGTCTTCAAGTCCATCAATGCGATGGTCGAGTATATCAATGCTAATCGTACCAAATAATTGATTGTGAACGGGAAAATCTGCATTACCGGATGTGGCGTTTTAAGCGCCGTCGGGGTTGGTCAGGCGGCCAGTCTCGAGAGTCTTCTCCATGCCCGTGTGGGGGTGGGACCCGTCCGCTATGCAGAAGGTTGGACTTCGGAATTCCCGGTTGGGGAGGTCCCCCTGTCCAATGCCGAATTGGCCTCTCTTTGCGGCGCCCCTGCTGACTGGCCCCGCACCACGCTGCTTTCCATAGTGGCCCTGCGCGAAGCCTTGGATCAGGCGGGCCTGGCCGATGGAAGCGGCATGCGCCTCATTGGAGGAACCACCGTCGGGGGAATGGACGTGACGGAGAAAATATTCCCCAAGTATTCGCCCAACCATGGCTGCGGGGCGTCTACCGACTTGGCCGCCTTGCATATCGGTGGTTTTGAAGACGCCACCACCATTTCCACGGCCTGTTCATCGGCCGCCAATGCCATTATCTTTGGCGCCAATCTTATCCGTACCGGACAATGCGAAAGGGTGGTTGTGGGAGGCAGCGAAAGCCTGAGCCGCTACCACTTGAACGGCTTTAATTCCCTGATGATCCTGGACCGGCAGCCTTGCCGTCCGTTCGATGCCACCCGCGCCGGACTCAATTTGGGCGAAGGGGCGGCTTATCTGGTTCTGGAAACGGCCGACAGCGCCGTCAAGCGCGGAGTAAAGCCCCTGGCCTGGCTTTCCGGCTTTGGAAATGCCTGCGATGCATTCCACCAGACCGCTTCTTCCGAGAATGGTGAAGGGGCATTCCTGGCTATGGGCCAAGCCCTTGCCAGGGCGGGATTGAAACCCTCCGATATAGACTATATCAATGCCCACGGAACCGGGACTCCCAACAATGATGCTTCGGAAAGTACTGCGCTGAGACGCATTTTTACTGAAGGGGTTCCGCCGGTTTCTTCCACCAAAGCTTTAACTGGGCATACCACCAGTGCTTCGGGTTCCATCGAGGCGGTTTTCTGCCTCCTGGCCCTCCAGCACGGTTTCATTCCGCCCCAGCCCAACTGGCATACACCGGATCCTTCCTGTGTTACGCCTTGTACATCGGCCCTTAAAAAACCGCTGAGGCATATCCTTTCCAACGCCTTTGGGTTTGGCGGGAACGATTCCTCCTTAATCTTCAGTGCTTATGAGTAGGGACGTGTACATACGGGCCGTCGTCAAACTGGGGGCCGAGGATCCGGACTTCCGTGAGGTGATTACGCCCATGGAGGCCCGCCGGATGGGAAGACTTTTCAAAAGGGCCGTCTGGTGCTCCAGCAAAGCCCTTCAGGAGGCCCATCTGGAAATGCCGGATGCCATCATAACCGCTACCGATTACGGTTGCATGGAGAACTCAGAAGCATTCCTTCTGGGCGTCCTGAACCCCGAAGAAGGGGCCATGAGTCCCACCCGGTTCATGCAGAGCACTCACAATACCATTGGCTCCCTCATAGCCATCCGGATGCACTGCCATGGCTATAATGCCACTTATTCCCATACCGGCTGCTCTTTCCGCAGCGCCCTGGAAGATGCCATGATGCAGCTCCAGCTGGGAGATATCGACAGTGCCCTGGTGGGCTGGTACGACGAGCGTACACCCGCCATGGACGCCATGAGGCTCCCGGGAACGGAACATGCGGTGGCGGTAGTTTTATCTGTTAATCCTAAGTAAGACAAATATGTTCAGGCTTTTAACCCTGTCTGTCATCCAATCCATCCTGATGTGCAGTGCACAGTCCCTGTTCAAGGTGGCTGCTTCGCATATGCAGCCCTTTGCTTTCACCTGGACTTTCTTCAAGGACAGCGTTCTCCTTAACTGGTGGCTGCTGGCGGCAGGAATCTGCGGTATCGCCGGTGTGATAGAGTGGATGTATATGCTCAAAACCTATCCGTTCAGCCAGGTATATCCGCTTTCTTCCATGAGTTTCCTCTTCGGCATGTTTGTTGCCATTATCTTCTTCAAGGAGACCGTGGTTTGGCAGCAGTGGGTGGGAGTATTCCTCATTTTGGCCGGTTGCGGTCTTATAGCTAGATGAGAATAGGTCCTAAATATCTTCTGGTGGCCGTATTGGCCCTGGCATGTGCCTGGAAGGCGCAGGCCCAGGAGGATGTTTGGACCCGAGTGAAAGAAGTCAATTTCCCCAAACAGAGCCTGCAGGCTTCCTGGCAGCGGATTTACAAGTCCCCCATGCTGCAGGACGCGGTGGAGAGCGAAGGCAAGGTAGCCCTGACGCAGCCGGATCAGGTGCGCTGGGAAACGCTTAAGCCCGTCCAACACTTGACGGTGCTGGATGGTACCCAGCGGGGCCGTTTCCGCCTTCCCACCGAGAAGGATTTCAAGGTAAGTGTTCTGGAAGGGGATCAGTATACCATACAACTGGAGCCTGTCCGCCGGGACCTGAAACAACTGGTCGGCCAAATTGCACTGACCGTTGAGAAGAAGACGTATAAACTCTTGTACGTTACAATATTGGGCGTCGACGGAGATTGGACTCAAATTACTTTTACCAACGTAGTGATAAAGTAAAATGCTGGAAGGTTATTTATATCAGGTTGTGAGCAAGGAAGAGGGGAGCGCCGTGGTGCGCCTTCTTCCCGAATGCCCTATTTACAAAGCCCATTTTCCCACTTATCCCATAACGCCGGGGGTTACCCTTGTGCAGATGGCCCTGGAACTGATTGGCAAGCCTCTTGTGGGTGCCAAGGACATCAAGTTCGTGGAACCGGTGCTTCCCGGTTCTGACGGCACTCAGCTCCGCTACGAGTGGACGTTCAAGGACAACGGCCGGGCCGATGTGAACGTCTTCCTCCCCGACGGGACCCTCAGTGCCAAAATGGTCCTGGGTTTATGATTGATACCCTGATCATAGTTCCTACTTACAACAATGCCGGTACGCTGGAAAACGTGCTTCAGCGCTGTCTGAAGCAGGGCTTGCCCGTGCTGGTGGTAGACGACGGCAGCACCGACGGAACGGCAGGGATCCTGGATGGGATGAGGGACTTGGAGGGCGTTATGGCCGACTCCGATCGGCCATCTCTTTCCATTGTCCGTCACCCGGAGAATAAGGGAAAAGGCTGTGCCCTTAAAACGGGTTTTGAGGAGGCACGAAAGCAGGGGTATAAGTATGCGCTGACCATTGATTCCGACGGGCAGCATTTTCCCGAGGACATTCCGGCTTTGCTGGATGCGAAAGGGGAGCGAACGCTGGTGGTGGGCAGTCGCAGCCAAATGGGGGCCGATGGTGGCGGTTCTTTTGCCAACCGTTTTTCCAATTTCTGGTTCCGCCTGTACACCGGAGTTAATTTGCCCGATACGCAGACCGGCTTCCGTTTGTATCCGTTGGTGGAACTGCCTTCGCTGACGCTTCTGAGCGCCCGTTATGAGGCCGAACTTACCTTGCTGGTCTTCAGCGCATGGAAAGGCTTGGAATTGAAGCCCGTACCGGTCCATGTGGATTACCCCGAAGACCGCGTTTCGCATTTCCGCCCCGGTGCAGATTTTATGCGTATCTCCCTTCTGAACACGCTCTTGCTTCTGGTGGCCGTCTTTTACGGCTGGCCGCGGACGCTCCTTCGCCGCCTTGCCGGCAAGTAATCTTTCGCTTTTCCCTGGATTTTTGCTACATTTGTAGATTAGAAATCTACAACTCGGGTGAAAAGCATCGTCTTGAAGATATACGACTATCTGTCGGCCCACAAAGGGCTGGCGGGGCTGTTGTTGGCTGTGCTCCTGGCTCTGAGCGCCTGGAGTGCTTCGAGGCTTCATTTTGAGGAGGATATATCGGCCTTTTTGCCCAAAGATTCCAGGGAGCAATTGCAGGCCTCCGGAGGGGACGAGAAAATGGCGGTCTTCTTCCGGGGCGGTACGGCGGAAGAGCGTAAAGAGGCTCTATATGCTTTTCAGAACCGCTGGGAAGAGGCTTTTCCAGATATCTATGTCTATGAAGGTTCGTCTGAGGCGGCCCAGGTGTTTGATTTCCTTAATTCCAACTGGCCCTATTTCCTGCAGCCGGAAGATTATGTCCGGATGGACTCCCTGCTGGCTGCTCCGGGCTACATTCCGGCCAAACTGCAAGAGGACCGGGAAGCGCTTGTCCTGGGCAATCCTTTTACGGCCAAGTATCTCAGAAGCGACCCTCTGGGCCTTTATTCGCCCGTTCTGAACCGTCTTCAGGCTGCACAGCCCGATGCCCTTCAGGATACGGATATCCTCTTTTTTGACTCGCCTTACGGCAGCACGGAAAGTGCCCTTAACGGAGAGCTGCTATCGGCCCTGAAATCCTTGAAAGAGGAAACGGCCCAGGCTTTCCCTTCGGTTCAGATTACATCTACCGGCGGGCCCGAGGTGGCTGTGGAGAATTCTTCCCGCATCAAAACGGATTCTTTCCTGGCCCTGGCTGTGGCCCTTATTCTCATCTGCGTTGTGCTGTGGCTGAGTTACAAACGCGTGCAGGATGTCCTGTGGATCCTTGTTTCCATTACGGTGGGGGCTGTTTTTGCCCTGGGCATCATTGCCTGTTTCAAGGCCAGCGTAAGCATTATCGTACTGGGAATAGGTTGCACCGTCATAGGGATTGCCGTCAATTATCCGCTCCATTATATTGACCATCTGAAGTACCAGCCCAACCGTCGGGAAGCCCTGGCAGAGCAGGTGAATCCTCTCCTTACCGGCAACATCACTACGGTGGGTGCCTTCCTGGGGCTGCTTCTTCTGAAATCGGAAGCCCTGCATGACTTCGGGTTCATCGGCGCCATGATGCTGGTGGGAACCATCCTCTTCGTGCTGTTCTTCCTTCCGGTGTTTATGCCGGTATATCAGGGGGAGAGGAAGGTTATCAAACTGGATCCGGGCCGCTATTTCCACGCGGGAGAGGATACCCGCCGGTGGATCTTTCTGGCTTTCCTGGCCCTTACCGTCGTGTTCTTCTTTACCGGTAAAAGACTCCAGTTCGACTCCAACCTGCACAATATCAATTATATGACGGCGGAACAGTCGCAGGGATTTGCCCTTCTGGAGTCCCTGTCTCCCGCAGCGGACGCTTTCCCGCTTCCTTCCCTTGAAGAGCAGCAGGTGAGAATCGGCCTGTGGAAGGATTTCTGGAACCGTCATCAGGAGGTGCCGGATCTTCTTATTGACGAGGGGCTCAAGGCGGGCTTTACCGCTCACGGCTTCCAGCCTTTCTTCGATGCCATTGAAGCCTCCTGGGAGCCTCAGGAAAGGGCTTACTTCCAGCCCGTGGACTTTGCCCCGCAGGAGAATGCCGCCGGGGCCCTGGTAAACGCCCTTTCGGAGGATTTCGACACCATCGGCCTGGTATGCAGCCTTATTGTCCTTATTTTCCTATGGATCAGCTTTGGGTCTCTGGACCTTACTCTGATTGCCTTCCTGCCGCTGGCGGTGAGCTGGATCTGGATCAGGGGAATCATGGGCCTGACGGGGCTGCAATTCAATATAGTGAACATTATCCTGGCCACCTTTATCTTTGGCATGGGAGACGATTACAGCATCTTCATTACCGAGGGGCTGGAATACGAGTACAAGACCGGCAAGAAGATTCTTCATTCCTACAGCAATGCGGTTGTACTCAGTGCCATTATCATGTTCATCGGCATCGGTGTCCTGGCTTTTGCCAAGCATCCGGCTTTGCGCTCGCTGGGCCTGGTGACGGTGATAGGTATGATTACCGTGGTAGCCATGGCCTGCTACCTTCCTCCCATCGTCTACCGCTGGCTTCATTTTAAACACGGAAAACCTCGCCCGCACCCGCTTACGATTGGCGGAATGCTGGCTACGGTCTATATTGCGCTCCAGATGGTTATCTGGATGTCCCTGCTGTCGCTGCTGGCGCTGTTTTTCCCTACGGGACCGGCATTTAACAAAGTTGTTAGGCGCGTGGCTTCCTGGGCCATTCACATAGTTCCGGGTTGCCGGTATACTCTTAAAAACCCTCACGGTGAGGACTTTAGCAAACCTGCGATCTATATCTGCAATCACCAGAGCCATCTGGATGTGCTGGCCTTGATTGCCCTCCATCCCAAGCTCATTTTCATGACCAACGACTGGGTATGGAAATCTCCCTTCTATGGGGCCGTCATCCGCAAAGCGGGGTATTTCCCCGCATCCTGGGGACTCTCCGTCAATAGCGAGCATGTGAAGAAGATGGCGGCCGAAGGATATTCCGTGGCCATTTTCCCCGAGGGGACGCGTACCAACGACGGCAGGATAGGCCGATTCCACCGCGGTGCTTTCCTCGCAGCCCGGGAGCTGGGAATGGACCTTCTGCCCATCCTCATCCGGGGATTCCATGAAGCGCTGCCCAAGCATGACTTCCTGCTTCGGCCGCATCCCCTGACCCTGGAGATAGGGGAGCGTGTGCAGGTTCCCCAAGAGGCCGATATTGCCGAGTTTACCCGGCAGATGAGACATTTTTACGTGGATTGGTATGAAAAGGACGCTTAGTCTGCTGCTACTGTTTATCACTCTCCCGGTGCTTGCTCAAGAACGCATCTGGGAGGGGACGAAGTGTCATAACCGAAGCGTAACCATGACGGCCTTCTTGCCGGAAGGGGAGCCCAAGGCGGCGCTTGTGGTTTGTCCGGGCGGCAGCTACCATTGGCACGATATGGATACGGAAGGCAGCAAGGTGGCACAGTGGCTGGCTTCGGAAGGGTATGCGGCCTACTTGCTCAAATACCGTGTGGCGGGTCAGTTCGAATTTGTGACCAAGTACCGCACGGTTCTGCGCGGCCATCGGCATCCAGACATGATTTGCGATATCCAGCGGGCCATAGAACTGATCCGGGAACGCTATGATGGCCCTGTGGGAGCCATCGGCTTCAGTGCGGGCGGGCACCTGGTGATGAGTGCGGGAGAATACTTCGGCACCAATTTCCTGGCCCGGTATGGCATTGAGCCTGAGGTCTCGCTGAGGCCGGATTTTGTAGCCCCCATCTATCCGGTGGTGACCTTATCGGCCCGGCCGGTGCATAAACGCTCGCGCCTGGGACTACTGGGTGAATGGACGGTGTTCCGGCAGGAAATGCGGGATTCCATGTCCCTGGAACAGCACGTTAAGGCCGATACGCCGCCGGTTTTCCTGCTCAACTGCCTGGACGACCCCATTGTGGATTATCGGAATTCGGTATTGCTGGATTCGGCCTTGACGGCGAAGCATGTTCCCCATCTTTATACGCAATACGAGACCGGAGGTCACGGCTTCGGGGCCAATCCCCAAAAGCAGAATGAGAATACGAAGAATTGGCAGGAATTATTTATCAATTGGCTAAAAGAGATCCCCGGTCAAGCCGGGAATGACGAATAGGATATGGACATCGAATTTAAAAAACCGGAAGAGATCAAGGCATTCCAGGAAGGATTGCTGCACGAGGCGTTGGTTTACTTGAAGGAGAATTCCAAGTACTACCAGCGGATGTTTGAGAAGTATCATATTGATATAGAGAAGATTCGAACCATTGAGGATTTGCAGAAGATTCCGTTCACGGAGAAGAAGGATTTGCAATTGTTCAACGACGAGTTCCTCTGCTGCCCCAAGGAGAAAGTGGTGGATTATGTGACCACTTCCGGTACGCTGGGAGATCCCGTGACCTTCGGCTGCACCGACAAGGACCTGGAGCGTCTGGCCTACAACGAGAAGAAGAGCTTCGAGTGCGCAGGTCTGGGACCGGGCAATATTGTGCAGTTGATGACCACCATCGACAAGCGCTTCATGGCCGGTCTGGCCTATTTCCTGGGCATCCGGAAACTGGGCGCCAGCATCATCCGCGTGGGCAATGGCATTCCGGAACTGCAGTGGGACACCATCAACCGGCTCAAACCGGATACCATCATGTGCGTGCCGTCCTTTATTCTGAGGCTTATCCAGTATGCCGAGGACCACGGCATCGATTATAAGAACTCCTCCATCAAGCGCATCATAGGCATTGGCGAGGGGATGAGGGATCAGAACTTCGACCTGAACCTTCTTGGCCGCCGCATCAAGGAGAAATGGGATGTAGAGCTTTATGCTACCTATTCCTCCACCGAAATGGGCGCCACCTTCTCCGAGTGCCCTTACGGCTGCGGCGGGCATGTGCATCCGGAACTTATCATTGTGGAAATCATCGGCGAGGATAATCTTCCGGTGCCGGATGGCGAGGTGGGAGAGATTGTGATTACCACGCTGGGCGTGGAAGGTATGCCCCTTCTGCGCTTCCGCACCGGCGACATGGCTGCCAAGATTACCCGGCAGTGCAAATGCGGCCGATACAGCTACCGCCTCACCCCTCTTGTGGGACGAAAGAACAATATGATAAAGCTCAAGGGTACTACCCTCTATCCGCCGGCAGTGAACGATGTCCTGGACAACACCCCATATGTAGAGAATTACGTGGTGATAGTGCAGGATTCCGATGCCGGAACCGACGATGTGGTAGTGCAGCTGGGCCTCAAGTACCAACCCGAGTTCGACGCCGTCAAAGACCTCAAGGACCGCTTCCGTTCCCGCATCCGGGTGGCTCCCAGGATTGAGATCCTGCCCGTCCCCGAGGTGGCGGCCATCAATTTCCCGGCCAAGAGCCGCAAGCCCGTTAAGTTTATTGATAAACGCGCCAAACATGTTTGATGATATTCGGCCTTATGTAGATTCTGAAATCCCTGCAGCTATGCAGCGGATTGTGTCCGACAAGTATTTCCCTCTGGTGTGTGATTTCCTGTTTCCGGGTACGCCGGTGCAGGAGATTGCGGCTCTTGTGGGCAGCTGCCGCACCGTGGAAGAGTTCCAGATGCGGGTCATGTACAAGGTTATCTATGCCATTGCCCACATAACTACCGACGGACTTACCGTATCGGGAATGGAACGCCTGGATCCGAATAAAGACTATCTCTTTATCTCCAACCACCGGGATATCATGATGGATGCCGGCTTCCTGCAGGTGCTGCTGAGCGACGCAGGCCGAAAGACTTCCGAAATCACCTTCGGGGCCAACCTCATGCAGGGACAGTTGGTCATTGACGTGGGCCGGAGCAACAAGATGTTCCGCATTGAACGGCCTACGACGGTGACATCGGCCCGTGATTTTCTTCTCAAGAGCCAGTATGTGTCGGAGTATATCCGTTTCGCCATAACGCAGAAGAAGGAAAGCGTTTGGATCGCCCAGCGCAATGGCCGCACCAAGGATGGGATGGACTTGACGGACCAGGGGATTATCAAGATGTTCAATCTTTCCGGCGGAGAAGACCGTATAGCAGCCCTGGATGAGCTCAACATAGCCCCGCTGGCCATTTCCTACGAATGGGAGCCCTGCGACGAATTAAAGGCCCTGGAGCTTTATGCCAAGAGTTCCGGCCAGCCTTATATCAAAAAGCCGGGAGAAGACTTGAACAGCATCCTGACAGGCATCACTCAGCCCAAGGGCCGCGTTCACCTCACGGTTTGCGAGCCTATTCGCCGCGAGGAGTTGGAAAAGTATCATGACTGTTCCAATCCGGACTTCAACAAGGGCGTGGCAGAGCTGATAGACTCCCGTATCAGGTCCGCTTACCGTCTGTATCCCAATAACTACATTGCCGCTGACCTTCTGAGCGGAAAGCGCGCTCATTCCTACACGGACGCCGAGAGAGACGCCTTTATCCAGCACGTGGATACAATAACAAAAGAATATCCCGAAGAGCTCCGGGACATTCTTTTGAGAATCTATGCCAATCCTGTAATGTAGAGATGGCCGGTCAGGCTGGCCATGACGTTATGCCCGACTCCGATCGGGCATCTATCCTCCGATAAATTCCCGCAGCAATGACGTTGCGGGGATTTCTTTATCCGGGACGGGAGTAAAGTAGTGGATGAACTTGAGGAGGCGGTGGGCCTCGGCGAACTCGGCGCAGTTCTGGGGAACGCTGCGGAGGATGGGCTCGGCGTGGTTCTTAAGCACGGCAAACTCAATGAGGTAGGCACTGTTGAACATCACGTCTGCCGTCTCCTGGAAAGGATAAATCCACTTTTGCTCGGCATCCAGTACATTCTGCCAGTGGGAAATGGACTCGCGGGCGGTAAAAGCTCCGGCGTTGTAGTCCCTGACAATGCGGCGCAACAGGCGGTTGTCGCTGGTGGGGATGCTGTTGTGGTCGTCCAGCAGGGTGCCGGTAAGCGTATTGATGAAAATCTTGAATTTGGCTGTGTCGGGAATATGGCTGGTGAGGCCGGGATTCAGGGCGTGGATTCCTTCGATGAGAAGAATGCGGCCTTCGCCCAGTTTGAGTTTCTTGCCATTGTATTCCCGCAGTCCGGTGACAAAATTGAATTCCGGTACCGACACCTCCTCTCCCTGGATCAGTTTCATGATATCGCTTTCCATGAGGACGTGGTCCACCGTCTCAAAGTTGTCGAAATCGAAACTGCCGTCGGGGAATCGGGGAGAATCTTCCCGGTTCACAAAATAATCGTCTGTACTCACGGACATAGGCTTGAGGCCACAGGCCTTGAGCTGGATGGAGAGGCGCTTGCAGAAGGTGGTTTTACCGGATGAGGAAGGGCCGGTAATCAGCACCACCTGCAGGGGATTCTCCTTGTCTTTGTAGCGGCGGTCTATCTCTTCCGCTATCTGGACGATTTTCTTTTCCTGAAGGGCTTCCGCTATCTGGATGAGCTCGCTGGCGCGGCCATTCAAGAAGGCTTCGTTTACGTCTCCCACGGTGCTCAGACCCATGATGATGTTCCAGCGGAGGGCTTCCTTGAACATTTCGAAGGTCTTGGGCTGGTCTACG
>JAEEGL011856240.1_pt1 | contig 24135 bp, 20 predicted proteins | sample 9134231 | NCBI WGS metagenome assembly JAEEGL01 (sample SAMN16246548, study PRJNA631951) | gut metagenome | biome: gut microbiome; feature: rumen; material: fiber-attached | host: Bos | place: Iran: Karaj | collected 2018-10
CGACAGAGCTCTTGACTTCCACGGCTGAACAAGAAAGAATTTTCGGCTGGACGCCGGCAATTCTGCCGTCCAGACAGACTGGTACCCTTGCGCGGAGGAAGCGATGCTCATGTTTGACGACGATGACGACGAGGGCGGGAAGACCCTCGCCAACGCCCTGAGGCCGGGGCTGGCCGCCGTGACGGTCTTTGTCATGGTGCTCCTGATCATGCCTGCCTGGCTCCCCAACATCGAGCACTTCCTCGGTCTGCTGGCAGGCTTCTTCGCCTGCGCCGCAGGCGCCTCCTTCCTGATCGCCTTCTGGACCCTGGGCAGGCGGGACAGGGGCCTGTGCCAGGAGGCCACACGGCTCGGCCTGGTCCACAAGTTCCTCTCCTGCCACTGGGATTTCGTGCGCTGGGCCGTTTCCGGCGTCGCCGTCGCCCTTTCCATGTGGCTTGCCGTGGCCAAGGGCAAGGTGCAGGGCGAAGTGCTGCTCGACACCATCATGCTTTCCCTGTGCGTCGGCGGCTTCCTCTCCTTTGTCCGCGTGGTCTTCATGGCCATGAAGGTCTATTCGACGAAGGATCCCGTTTCCGAGTAGCCCCGTTTCCGGGCCGTCCCGTTTCCGAGTAGCCTCGTTTCTGCGCCGTCCCCTTCGGGCAGCTCCGTCCCGCACCTTCCGCGCATCAGCGCTCCCGCCCCAGGTCCGGCAGAGGTGCCGTCGCCGCACCGCCTCTTTGCGCCAGCCCTGCGCTCCCTGCAGCCGGGGCGTTCCTGCAGCCAGTGCGATCCCTGCAGCCAGGGCGATCCTGCAGCCAGGGCGATCCTGCAGCCAGTGTGATCCCTGTAGCCAGGGCGATCCTGCTGCCAGTGCGATCCCTGCAGCAGGCTACTGCTCGCGCACCCGGCGCACGCTGGCCACGGCCCAGAGGAAGGCAAGGACGCCGCCGGCAGCGAGAACGGCGAGGCTTGGCCAGCTCAGGGGTAGCCCTGCCGAGGCGTCGCGCATGGCCTTGGCTGCGTGGGGCAGGGGAAGCAGGCCCAGCAGGGCGCCGGCCCATGCCGGCAGGCGCTCGAGTGGAAAGAAGGTGCCCCCGAGGAAGCCCATGGGCGCGATGACGAAGTTGGCGAGCATGGCCTGGTCGGCGTGGCCCTTGACGTTGAGGGCCGTGGCGCAGGCGAGCGAGGCGAAGAAGAAGGCGTTGAGCAGAAGCGCGGCCCAGAGGCCGGGGGCCAGAAGATTCCCCTGGATGCCGGCGAGGCGGCCTGCCGCGAGGACGAGGGAGCAGGCGCAGACCGCCCTGAACATGCCGGCCAGCACCTCGCCGGCCGCGTAGCCCGAGGCGGAGAGCGGGCAGGCCATGAACTCGTCCATGGTCCGCCAGTAGAAGCGGGCGATGTTGATGTCGGCGGCGATGGCCCAGCTCTGGGTCATGCTGACCATGGCAGCCAGGCCCGGCAGGAGGAACTCCCCGTAGGGGCGGCCGGCGACCTGGGCGCCGTCCATGGCGCAGGTGAAGGCCGTGAAGTAGAGCAGGGGGGAGACGAGCCAGGAGAAGAGCTGCTTGGGCATGCGGGAGCGGATGACGAGCAGCTCGCGGTAGAAGATGGGAAAGAGCCCGGCAAAGGGGCGCAGGCGCTTCACGCAGGCCTCCCGGAACGGGGATGCCCAGTGTCCCGGGCGCCCCGGGCGCCATGGGCGACGGCAAAGTAGGCGTCCTCGAGCCTGACGGCGCGCAGGGATGTCTGGAAGCCCTGGCTGGCCTTGGCCTGCGCAAAGGCGAGGGCCTCGGCGCGCTCCTGGAAGCAGACGGTTTCGGGAAGGGGAATGTCGCCCTGCAGAGGCGCGGCCTGCTGCACGTCCACGGCAAAGGCGCCGAGGCCTGCCATGAGCTCCGCTGGCGTTCCTTCGCACGCCACGCGTCCCTGGTCGAGGAAGACGACCCTGTCGGCAAGCCGTTCGGCCTCCTCGATGTAGTGGGTGGTCAGCAGGATGGTGGCGCCCTGCTCCCGGATCCGGCCGACCAGACCCCAGAGCGTGCGGCGCATTTCCGGATCCAGGCCTGCCGTGGGCTCGTCCAGGAAGAGGATCCGGGGCGCGTGCATGAGGGCGCGCGCGAGCACGCATCGGCGCTGCTGGCCGCCGGAGAGGCTCTTGCAGGGCGCGTCCCGCAAGCCGGCCAGGCCCGTTGCCTCGAGCAGGCGGGAAATGGCGTCCAGGCGCGCCCGTCCCGGCATGCGGTAGAGCCGGCCGTGGATGTCGAGGTTCTGGGCCACGGTGAGTTCCCTGTCCAGATTGAGGTGCTGGGCAGCCACCCCGCACAGGGCCTTGGCGCGCACGGGGTCGTCGGCCACGGCGATGCCGGCGATGCGCACCGTTCCCTCGTCGGGATCGAGCTGGCCCGTGGCAATGCGCACCGTCGTCGTCTTGCCGGCGCCGTTGGGGCCGAGCAGGGCCACGAGCTCGCCTTCGCGGGCCTGGAGGCTCACGCCGCCAAGCGCGGTTCGCGCGCCGAAGCGCTTCACGATGCCCTGCAGCTCGAGCATGGGGGTCGTCACGGGATCAGCTCCTTGCTTGCTTGCCCGGCGGCCCGGCCGCCAGGCTTGTCAGCAATAGCCCATATGGCGCCGGCTTTCCAGCAGCCAGCGCCTGCCTTTCCGCCGTCTTCCCTTCTTCTCGCCACCTTCCCGCCATCTTCCCTTCTTCCCGCCTTCTTCCCCCCGTCTCTGGGCAGGTCTCGGCAGCCCCTTCTGGGGCGAGGCCGCAAGCTCTGGCCGGAGCCGGGGCCTCGGGCTGTGCTGCCGGCAGCTGCGGCCGGGAGCTGCGACAGCCGGCAGACGCGAGGGCGCAGTCTCCTGCCAGCCTCCCGCAGTCCTCCTGCCGGCCTCCCGCAGGCTTCCCGCAGGAATCCCGCCGCTTTCCAGGACGCCTCTGGCAGCTTCCATGCGGGCCAGGGGCGACCTGCCGATGCGCGCGCCGGCGCCCGCCGCCAGGGCCTGCGGGGCCGTGCTGGGACATGACAAAAGTGTCGCGCTGTGGCAGGGTCAGCGCGCGCCGCGTCCGGATACGCTGCCAGCGGGCATCCTGTCTGCGGGCAGGCCCTGTCTGCAGGCATTCGGGGGCTGGCGACTATCCGCATGCAATCACTGGAGGAAAGCAATGGCACTTCGCATCACCGTCATCGGCGCCGGCCCCGGCGGCTATACCGCAGCCTTCGAGGCCGCCCGCAGGGGGGCCGAGGTGGCCCTCGTGGAATCCCGCGCCCTGGGAGGCACCTGCCTCAACCGAGGCTGCATCCCCACCAAGGCGCTCAAGTCCTCGGCCGACGCCCTGGAGGCCGTGAAGCGCGCGGCCGAGTTCGGCATTGCCGGCGCAGGCGCGCCTAGGGCCGACATGCCGGCCGTGCTGGCGCGCAAGGCGAAGGTGGTCGAGACCCTGCGGAGCGGTCTTGCCAAGGCCTGCGCCCAGCGCAGGGTGCGGCTTGTGGAGGGGCGCGCCCGCATCGTCTCGGCAAGCCTTGTCCAGGTTGAAGCGCCCGGCGGCGCGGTGGAGGATCTGGCCTCCGACAGGGTCATTCTGGCCACGGGCTCAAGCGTGCTCCGCCTGCCTGCGCTTCCCTGCGACGGCAAGAGGGTGCTCACGAGCGACGAGGCCCTGGAGCTCGACTGGGTGCCGGAGCGGCTGCTCGTCGTCGGCGGCGGCGTGGTGGGCTGCGAGCTCGCCTTCGTCTTCCGCGCCTTCGGCAGCCAGGTCACCGTCGTTGAAGGCCTGGACCGCCTCCTGCCCGTGCCCTCCATAGACCAGGACATGTCGAAGCTTCTGCTGCGCGAGGCAAAGAAGCGCGGCATCAAGGCCGAGCTCTGCCGCACCGTGGCCGGCGTGCGCATCGGGGATGACGGCGTGGCCGCGGATCTGGCCCCCTCGCCCTTCGTGCCGGAAGAGCGGCTGCCCGCCTCGGCGAAGCAGGCTGCCAGCATCGAGTGCGACTGCGTCTTCTCCACCGTGGGACGCGTTCCCAACACCGGGGGCCTTGGCCTTGCCGAGGCCGGCGTTGCCGTGGACGAGAGGGGCTGGATCAAGGTGAACGGGCGGCTCGAGACCTCGGTTCCCGGCGTCTATGCCATCGGCGACGTGCTTGGCCCTTCGCGCATCATGCTCGCCCACATGGCTGAAGCCGAGGCGCGCTGCGCAGCGGCGGCCTGCTTTGGCGAGACGGCGGAGCCCGAATACGCCGTCTGCCCCTCGGGCATCTTCACGAGTCCCGAGATAGGCTGCGTCGGCCTCACCGAGGAGCAGGCCAGAGCCGAGGGCTATGATGCGGCCTGCCCCCAGGTCCTGTTCCGCGAGCTCGGCAAGGCCCATGCCATGGGCGAGCTCGCCGGCGTCTTCAAGCTCGTGGCGGACCGGGCAACAGGCCGGCTGCTCGGCGCCCACTTTGCCGGCGCCCACGCCACGGACCTCATTGCCGAGGCCGCGCTTGCCCTGCACAAGGGCTGCACGGTTCAGGACCTGGCGGCCACCATCCACGCCCATCCGACCCTTGCCGAGGGCGTGCTGGAGGCGGCCCTGAAGTTCTAGGGGCAGGGGCCGTCAGGCCCCTTCCGCAGCCTGGCCCTCCCTGTCTGCCGGCGGGGAGGGCCAATCCCCTGCCAGCGGGAGGGCCGCTCCCCTGCGGGGGGGAAGCTTCTGCGCCAGGGCGGCTGCGGCAGTCCGGCTACTGCAGCATGCCGGTGCTGATGTTGGCAAAGCCAAGGAACTTGCCGAAGGCTGCCTCGATTTCCTCTGGCTGCATCCACTCGGCGCAGGCTTCGCTGGGAAGGCGCCCCTCGATGTCCCTGGCCGTCGGGTCGGCGCCGGCGGCAATGAGGCAGCGCACCATCTCGGGGGTGCGTGCCAGATGCAGGGCCGTGAGCCCGTTCCAGAGCCTGGCGTTGACGTCGGCGCCGGCGCGGATCAGCGCCTGAACGGCGCTGGTGTCGTCGGGGAAGGTGGAGACGGCCTGGGAGAGCGGCGTGTTCCGATCCTCGTCCATGGCGCAGGGATCGGCGCCATGCTCGACAAGGAAGCGCGCCACCTCGCCGTTCGCGGCCTCGATGAGCGGGGTTGAGCCGTCCTGGGCCCTGGCGTTGAGGTCGGCGCCGGCCTCGGCGAGGACTCTGCAGATGGCGGCTGTGCTGGCTGAGAAGATGGGCGTGCGGCCGTACATGTCGCGGGCGTTGACGTCGATGCCTGCCTTGAGGAGGATGGGAATGATGTGGGGAATAGTATTGTCGTCGCAGTAGCTGATGCTGATCAGGTAGTGGAGCGGCGTCTGGCCGTGCCTGTCCCGGACGGAGGCGTCGGCGCCGCTGTCGCGGATGAAGGGCCCGATGTCGATGGGCGCCAAGTACTCCACGGCATAGAAGAGGACGGTCCTGCCGTTCTCGTCGCGCTCGTTGATGTCGGCGCCTTGCGCGAGGCCCTCGTTCACGCCGTTGAAGTCGCCGCAATGGGCCGAGGAGAGCAGCCAGTGGGTCGCCAGCACCTTGCGGGCCGGGGCGGGATCCACGTTCAGGTCTCGGGCGGCGTCCTGGACGCTGTCGAAGATTTCGGCCGCATTGGTCGAGCTGCAGCGCTCCATGGTGGCGCCGGCATCGATCAGGAGCTGGAGCATGGGAGCACTGCATTGCAGGGCCGCTTCGACGAGCGCCGTGTTGCCGTAGCAGTCGCAGGCATTGACCTTGGCGCCGCTCTTGACGAGCAGGTCGGCCATGGGAAGGTTGTCGTCCATGACCGCGATGCGCAGGGGCGAGACCTCGTCGCGGCAGCCGGGGCCGCCGATGGCGTTGACGTCCGCTCCCCGGGCGAGGAGTGAGCGCACGGCATCAAGGGAGCCCTGGCGGACGGCCCCCATGAGGGGAGTCCAGTTGTTTTCGTCCCGGTCGTCGATGTCGTACCGGGAAAAGTCTCTGCAGAGGGAAAAGTCAGGCATGAAGGCACCTCCCGTGATGCTGGCCGGCACAAGTCCGGCGTATATCCTGACGATACGGCAAATGCGGAACAAGTCAAGGCGCGGCAAGCCCGGGCATTCCCCCCCCTGCCGCCGGCCCGGCGCCCCCCCCTGCCTGCAGCCGCGGAGGGCCATGCCCCGAGCCGCCCGGGGGGCCGGGCAGGCTAGAAAAGCCCGTAGTAGTGGTTGATGCGCGTCCACTTGAGGCTTGGCATGCCGTTCTCGTCGGGCCTGTCGTAGACGGCAAGCGACACGTCCATGACCAGGCGGAGCTCGCCTGCCACCCTGGCGAAGAACAGCCCCTCGGCCTCGACGCAGCGCTTGTGGAAGCGGGGCTCGATCTCGAAGCCCTCGAAGGAGGGCCTGCGCTCCAGAACCTTGCGGCCATGGAGGTACATGACGAAGATCTGGTGCGGCTTCAGGTCGGCAGGGGAGGTAAGCCCGTAGAGCAGCCGGCCGTCGGTGGCGAGGCTCTGCAGGGCAACGTTCCTGGTCCCCCAGGGCGAGGCGAAGACGCGCTCGGCAAGCCCCGTCGCATCGACGGGACCGGCGCCTGCCCCCTTGGCTTCCAGGGCCGCGAAGAGCGCCGCCGTCTTCCAGACGCCGAAGACCCAGACGCCGTCGGCAAGGCGCCGCGCGCGACAGACCAGGGTCTGGCCGTCCGGGGAGAGGCAGGCGTTCATCTGGCAGGGGGCGTGCGTTGCGGCGTCGAAGAGCGTCCAGGAGCCTGCGACGGCCATGGCGCCCCGGTCCTTCTGCCACTCGAGGAGGTTGAGGACGAAGGCCTTGGCCTCCGCCTTCCTGTCCTTGCCCTCGAAGACGCTGGCCTGGGCGAAGAAGCGCACGGGCGCGTCCTTGGCGGGCCGGTAGAGCGCCAGCCCCTGGTGGGGGAAGCGGCCGAACTCCCACTTCGTGTCGGCCACGAAGACCCGGTCCTGCTCCCTGTCGCCCCAGGTCATGACGCGCATGGCTTCGGCGCCGTCCCTGCGGGCAGCCAGGGTGTAGTAGACGCCGTCGAAGGGATCCCAGGCCGAACCCTGGGTTGCCCGGCCCCAGGCGCGGGGGCCCTGGTCGGGATGGCGGCCGGGAAAGCAGCCGCCAATGTGGCGTCCAGGCCGCTCCAGCGGCTTCAAGCGCAGCAAGAGGTCTGCGGGAAGATCCCGGGCAAGGGCATGGCTTTCCTGGGATGCTTTCGGCTTTCCTGGCGCGGCCTTGCCTGGCTTGGCCTGGTCCGGTCTGGCAAGGTCCGGTCTGGCGAGGTCTGGTTTGGCCTGTTCTGGCCTGGCCTGGTCCGGTCTGGCGTCGCAGCCTGCGGCCAGGGGCAGGGCGGGGGCAAAGGCGCCGGCAATGCCCAGGGCAAGGGCCATGGCCAGGCTGGCGGGTGCGGAGGGAAGCTTCATGACTGTCTCCTTGCTGTCTCCTTGACAGGCTTCGCGAGAGCGCGGGGAAGGCGGTGCAGAAGGCCGTCTGGCCGGCCGAAGGCTATCAGATCGCGGCGAAGGCCGTCTGGCCGTGCAGAAAGCCGTCTGGCCGCGCCGAAGGCCTCTGGCGGGCGGACGTGGCGGACGGGCGGTCCAAGGCCGCGCGGGGGTGCTGCGGGAACGCCCGGGAAAAGAAGCCGGGCTGGGCTCGGCTGAGCCTAGAAGAGCACGTAGTAGTGGCTGTAGCGGGAGTACTTGTCCTTGCGGATCGCGCCGGTCTCGTCCTTGACGTTGCACACGCCCAGGGAGACGTCCATCACGAGGCAGGTCCTGCCGCCGACCTCGGCGAAGAAGAGGCTCTCGCCCTCGACGCTGTGCTTGGCGAACTCCGGGTAGAGCTCGAGGCCTTCCGTGGAGGGCTTCCTGTCGAGGAGCCGGCGGCCGTGCATGTCCATGACGTAGACCGAGTGCGGGGACAGGTCGGGCGAGGAGTGCAGGGCGTAGATGCAGCGGCCGTCCGTGGCGAGGCTCTGCATGGCGATGTTTCTGGTGCCCCAGGGCGAGACGAAGACGCGCTCGGCAAGGCCCGCGGCGTCCACGGCCGCGCCGGGCTGGCCCTTGACTGCCAGCAGCCTGTCGACCTTCCAGACGCCGATGGCGATCTTGCCGTCTTCTGTGCGCTTGGCCTGGGCGGCGAGCCACTTGCCGTCGGGGGAGACGCAGGGATCCATGCGGAAGCCGGGCATGTACCTCTTGCCGTCGAAGAGCTTCCAGGAAGCCGCGATCTCCGCCGTCTTGGCGGCCTTGTTCCACTCGAGGAGGTTGAGGACGAGGGTGTTCTCCTTTGCCTCCCTGTCCTTGGCCTCGTGCTGGCTGCCACAGCAGAAGAAGCGCACGGGATCGGCTGCCGAGGGCCGGTAGAGGGCGAGGCCCTGGTGGGGGAAGCGCCCGTACTGGAAGCTTGTGGCATCGACAAAGGTGCGGGCCTCTTCGCCGTCGCCCCAGGTCAGGGCGCGCATGGCCGAGGATCCGTTCTGCCTGGATCCCAGCGTGTAGTAGACCCTGTCGAAGGGATCGTAGGCCGAGCCCTGCGTGGCGCGCCCCCAGCCGCGCCGGTCCGCCTGGCTGGGCGCGCCAGGGAAGGAGCCGCCGATGTGCCTGCCTGGCACCTTGGCAAGCCGTTCAAGGTCGGCGTGGAGGTCTGCCGGCAGGTCTGCCGGCGGCCTGTCGGAAGCCTCCAGGGCGATTTTCGCCTGCTCCAGCTTGGCGCAGCCGCAGAGCGGCGCCTGGGCGAGCGCAAGGGCGAGGACAAGGACAAATGCTTTCAGAAAGCGGGGCATGCGTGGGACCTCCGTGGGACGAGCTTGTCCGGCCTGCGTGGCCGGCAGCCTAAGGAAGGAGAGGCGCTGCCGCCTCATGGCAGCGGCGTTGATCTGGCTTGTGCCATAGTGCTTGGGATCGAAAGCGGTGCAGCTTTCATTCATGGTCTGCTTCTGTCGTGCGCTCCGGCGGATGTGCGCTCCAGAGGCTGCCTTCCGCCTGCCGGCAGCGCGCCAGATATTCGCCGTCGTCCAGGCGGGAGGCGCGCGCCGCGCGGACTATGGCGCGGGCCATGGCGTCCGCGGCGAGCACGCCGGCCACGTTGATGTCGGCCTTCTGCGCGCCGGTAGAGGCGGCATAGATCGTGTCGCCGTCGGCCAGCGTGCCTGCGGGGTGGATGCAGCGGGCATAGGCATTGCGCGTCATGGCCGCAAGCTTCGAAAGCTCCGCCTTGCCGAAGGCCGCGTTCGTCAGAATGGCGCCGATGGTCGTGTTCGTCTGCGCGAAGAGATTGCCGCTGCGGCCGTCCATGCCGTAGAAGGCTGCGCGGGAGTCGGCAAAGCCGCTCCTGCCGGCGTCGAGCAGGCCGGCAACTGTCTCGCCCGTGCGTTCGTCGCAGACGTCGCCCAGGGCGTTCACCGCCACGATGGCCGCCATGACGAGCCCCTTCAGCCGCAGGCAGCAGACGCCGAGGCCGGACTTCATGGCGCGGCGCATGCCGCAGATCTTGCCCACTGTCGCTCCCGCGCCCGCGCCGAACGGGCCGCTGGCAACGGGCCTGCCTTCCCATGCCGCATCGCAGGCCGCGCGGCCCATGGCTGCGTCTGGCCGGACGGAGGCGCTTCCGTAGGCCAGGTCGTACAGGCAGCTCTGGACCACGATGGGCACGCGGGCCGCCCCGGTGTCGAAGCCGATGCCCCGCTCCTCGAGCCACTGCATCGCGCCGTCGCCTGCCGCAAGGCCGAAGGCGGAGCCGCCGGAGAGCACGATGGCATTCACGGGGGTGCCGGCCGCGAGGGGCGAGAGCAGGGCGCTCTCGCGGCTTGCCGGGCCGCCGCCGCTCACGTCGATGCCGGCCATGGCTCCCTTGGGAAAGATCATGACGGTGACCCCCGTCGCGGCATCCGCGTCCTCGGCATTGCCAACGAGCACGCCTTCAAGGGCGGAAAGGGGAACTTCCACAGGCAGAGGACTGTCTTCTGCGCCGTTCATCACTCGCTTCTCCTCTGGCAGGCGCAAGAGCCGTGCCGAAAGGCATCATATCCGGCCGAGGCTCCAGGCACCACATCGGGCTGCCGGCCGCTTCCGCCCGGCGGAGAGCTCCGGCCGGGACGGCTTGCCCCCAGACTGGCCCAGACTGCCCCAGACTGCCCCGTGCCGCCTGGATGCTTGGCCTGCTGGACTGGCCGCAGGCGGCACTGCGGCGTATGCTCGCCGCGGCCGCCCCGCGCCGGGGCGGGAGAGCTCGGACAGGAGGAAGCCCATGCCGGACTACAGGAACATGACGGCCGTCGAGGCCGTGCGCCACGCCAAGGATCTGAGCGGAATGACCGCCGGGGAGATAGCCGAAGCCAGCGGACTGGGGCTGGCCTCCGTCACCCGCTACTTCCGCCAGGACGGGGAGTACAGCCCCGGTCTGGAGTCCATCCCGAAGCTGTGCCGGGCCATGGGCAACACCGTCCTCGTGGACTGGCTTCTGGCCCAGACTGGCCGGGACGCCCCGGTCGAGCCTGCAAAGAGCCGGGCCGAGGTGCTCACCTCTGTCGCCAGGGCGGCGGCTGCCCTCGGCGACGCCAGCCGGATCCTGGCCGCCACGGAGAGCGGAGGCATAACTGCCGCGAAGGCGCGGGAGATCCGCGCGGCCCTCGAGGAGGTGAAGACCGCCTGCGCCCACGTCCAGGGCCAGCTGCAGAAGCTCGCCTCCTCGCCGTCCGGCGAGGGCGTTACGCTCTACCAGGGACCTGCGCCCCGGAACTGACCGCCTTGCCGCAGACAGGGGCGGGCGGCCGTCCCATGCGGCTGCGCACTGGACCTTGACGCTGCCTGAGGAGGACAGGCGCTCCCGCCTTTTTTCCAGAAGAAAAAGGAAAGCTCGGCACGGAAAGGCTTGTCTGTTCAGGCCCCTGGCAGCCGAGCGCCTTCACAATGCGCCTTCACAATGCGCCTTCACAATGCGCCTTCACAATGCCTCGGGTGCTGCCGTGCCTGCGGGCCGCCTGCGACGGCGCGGCTGTCGCAGGAACGCCGCAGGAATGCCGCAGGAACGCCGCAGGGAAAAAGAGCCCGCAGGGCGGCCAGGCAAGGCCGCGCGGCAAAGCATGGCCTGCGGGCATAGCCGGGAAGGCGCCCGCTGGCGGCGAGGCAGGCGGGGAAGGGCGCATGTTCTGCCCTGCGCCGCCTTCAGACAGGCCTTGGGACTAGGCCTGCTTCTTCTCCTTGGCGAAGATGCGCTGGAGCGCCTCTGCGTCGAGGGGCGTGAGGTTGTAGCGCATGCCGGCCTCGTCGAGGAGGGCGCCGAGGGACGCATTCGGATTGGCCGCAAGCTTTTCAGCGATGTACTTGGCGGCTTCCTGGACTTTGGCGGAGGGGGAGATGACTGCCATGGCAAGGCTCCTTGCTTGGGGGTGGAAGGGCGCTGGCGTCAAATGGACAGCCAGCCGTCTATCTGCTAAAGCCTAGCATCCTTCGGACCGGCCCACAAGGCGGGTCTGCCATCTGCCAAGCAAGGAAGCCTGCACGTGGACAGCATCTGGTCTGCCGTCGTCCTCAGCATCGTCGAGGGGCTGACGGAATTTCTCCCCGTCTCCTCCACGGGACACCTCATCATTGCCAACGACCTTCTGCACTTCACCGGCGAGAAGGCCAACGTCTTCGACGTGGTCATCCAGCTGGGCGCCATCCTGGCCGTCGTCGTCCTCTACTGGGACCGCTTCATCGGCCTGCTCGCGCCAAGGCCGGGCCGGCGCTTCGCCGGCCTCAGGGGCATTGGGCTCCTGCTCCTGACCAGCCTGCCGGCCAGCGTCATGGGCCTGCTCTTCCACAAGCAGATCAAGGCCTTCCTCTTCACGCCGGCCACGGTGGCCGTGGCCCTCGTCGTCGGCGCCGTTCTCATGATAGCCGTCGAGAAGCTCTTCCGCTTCCGGGAGAGCTGTCCGACGCTGGACGACATGACGCCGGGACTGGCCTTTGGCATAGGCTGCTTCCAGTGTCTGGCGCTGTGGCCCGGCTTTTCCCGCTCCGCCTCCACCATCATGGGCGGCATGATCCTGGGCGCCAGGCGCCCCGTGGCAGCCGAATACTCCTTCATTGCCGCCGTGCCCATCATGGTGGCGGCAACGGGCTTTGACCTGCTCCGCAGCTGGAGGCTCTTCACGCCCGACGACTTCCTCGTGCTCGCCGTGGGCTTTGCCGGCTCCTTCGTTTCGGCCCTTGCCGCCGTCAAGGCCTTTGTGGCCGTTGTCGGCCGGGTGACGCTGGTGCCCTTCGCCTGGTACAGGCTGATCATCGCTCCCCTCGTCTGGTGGTTCATGGTCCACTAGGCCATTCGCGGGAAGCCGGCGCTGCGGGCGCCGTTCCCTTCAGCCCTGCTTGCCGCCGGCAGCGGGCCGGAGGCCTTGGCCAGGGGCCGGCCTGCGGTGCGGTGGCCCCCACACTGCCCCCCGGATCGCAAGTGACAGGCGGCGGATCGACAGCGGACCGGACAGGCCGAAAAGGCGTCTTCCTGTGGAGTCAGACCGCTCCGAGGCGCTGCGGCATCGCTTCCCCTTCCCGACAGCATCGCTTCCCGGCGGTCCCGCTTCCCGGCATGGCGGCAGGACGCTTGGCTGACGGCAAAGCCCCGGACGCCGGGGAAGCCTGCCGGCAGGCGTGCATCGGGCTGGCTGCATCGGGCTGGCCTGCAGCGGGGAAGGGCAGGCGCGGACAGTCTGGCCGGCCCCGGGAACGGCAGGATTGCCGGCAGGGACGGCTGAGGCCAGGGACGGCGCCGCTGACGGGATGGAGATGCGGGTGCAGGACGCACCCATGGCCTGCGGGCGCCCTCGACTGGCCTTCCCCGGGATCTGAAGCCGGGTCTTCCCGGGGATCTGAAGCCGGGTTCTGAAGGCTGGGGACGCCGTCTTGCGCCTGCCGGGAAGCGCAATGGCCTTCGCGAGGAAGGATGTCGCCGCGCAGCCTCTTGCCGTCGGGGGCTGGAGCTGAGCGCCCCGCTGGTCTTTGCCTCGGGAGGCGTGCCTTCGGCGCCGGGGCCGGCGTGGCTTCGCCGGCGACGGAAGGGGCAGGGCCGAGCTCTGGAAGAAGGCGCGGCTGGCGGCGCAGAGCCGGCAGGAAAGACAGCGCCAGGGAAGGGGTAGGGGCCTTGCGGCTGGCAAGGCCCGCTTCAGACGCCAAGGGGTCCCGCGTCTACTGGCCGGCTTCGTCCATCTGGCTGAGGCGGTTGCAGGCCCGCTGGAAGCCGCCTTCGCAGGACTTTGCGTACCATTCCCTTGCGGTCTTCCTGTCCTGGGTGACGCCGCGGCCTTCTTCGAACAGCCGTCCCAGGTCGCACTGCGCCTCGGCATGGCCCTGGGCCGCGGCCAGCTCCCACCATTCCTTGGCCTTGGCAGGAGTCTGGGGGAGTCCGCGTCCTTCGGCGTACATCTCGCCGATGCTGTGCTGCGCCTCGGCGTGCCCCTGGGTTGCGGCCTGCTTGAACCAGAAGAAGGCCTTCGCGTAGTCCTGGGGGACGCCTTCGCCTTCGTAGAGCAGCTCGCCCAGGCTGAACTGGGCGTCGGCCTTGCCGGCATCGGCATCCTGCTGCAGGGAGGCGATGAAGTCGTCCATGAGGCTCCCGGCACGGGCCGGGTTCGCTTGACATATGTACAGGGAAAGCAGGATCGCCGGCAGGGCCAGCAGCGTGAATGACAGATTCATGGGGTCCTCGCTCCGGCCGGGATGCCAGCCTGCAGAGTGTATACACTGCGCAGGGGCTGAACGCTAGCCCTGCAGCGGGGGAGCAGGGCTGGCTTCGCGGCCAGGCCAGGAGAGGGTCAGGGGAAGACGGAACCATTGCCTTCTCCGAGGACGGCGGGTAGCGTGGCATGCGCCCTTCGGACAAATGCAAGCCGGCGCAAGGAGGAACAGCCATGAAGCTCTACGTTGTCGATGCCTTCACGAAGGAGCTCTTCCGGGGCAACCCGGCCGCCGTCTGCGTGCTGGACGGCTGGCTGGACGACGGGCTCATGCAGAGCATGGCCATGGAGCAGAACCTTTCGGAAACGGCCTTCGTCCATCCTCTGGAAGACGGCCGCTGGGCGATCCGCTGGTTCACGCCGGGAGGCGAGATCGACTTCTGCGGCCACGCGACCCTCGCCTCCTCCCATGTCCTCTTTTCCTATGTCCAGCCCCAGGCGCAGACCGTCTGCTTTGCCTCGGAGTGCAAGGGCGACCTGCCCGTCGTGCGCCGGGATGGCCGCTACGAAATGGACTTCCCGGCAAGCCGGCTCCAGTCCGTGCCCGTCACGGCGTCCATCGTCGCGAGCCTCGGCGGCGCCGTGCCTGCCGAATGCTGGTTCGACAGCGATCTGCTCTGCGTCTTTGAAGACCCTTGCGCCCTGGCCGGCATCAGACCCGATCTCGAGGCCATGCGCCTGCTCGAGGCGCGTCTCGTGCACGTGACGGCGAGGGATGCGCCAGGGGAGCAGGCCGACTGCCAGACGCGGTCCTTCGGCCCCAAGTTCAACATTCCCGAAGATCCCGTCTGCGGCGCCGCCCACTGCCTTGTCGCCCCCTACTGGGGCGGCCGTCTCGGCCGGAAGGAACTTGTCTGCCGGCAGGCCTCGGCGCGGGGCGGCCTGCTCTACTGCACCCTGCGTGGAGAGCGGGTGGGCATAGCCGGACATGCCGTGACCTACGCCGTTTCCGAGGTGCTTCTGTAGACGCAGGGATAGCCGGCGGTTCCGTCTGCGCCTGCGGTTGCAGCCTGCCGTCCTTTCCGACCTGCGGGGGAGTCCTTGCGGGGGAGTCCTGTCCGCCTCCTTGACGCGCGGACCGGCACGGCGTGCGGCCCGGTCGCCTTGCCGCGCAGGGCAATGCGCGTCTTGCCGGTCTCGCGGCATATGGCTCCTCCTGAACAGAGACTACAGCCAGCATCGCGGACCTGCCCTTCCACAAGCAGAGCAAGGCCTTCCTCTTCACGCCGGCCAGGGTGGCCGTGGCCTTCGTCGCCGGCACGACGCTCGTGAAAGCCGCCGAAAAGCTCTTTCGCTTCAGGGAGGACGTCCAGCCCTGGCGGGGCATGCGCCGAGACTGGCCTTCGGCACCGGCTGCTTCCTGTGTCTTGCGCCTGCGGCCCGGCTTTTCCGCTGACATCCGGTTCCGCATCCGCCGTCATGGGGCTGCACCATCCTGCACCATCCTGGCGCCAGACGCCCCGTGTGCGCGGAATGCGCCTTCATTGCGATTCCCTTGGCTTGCCAAGGAGGAATGCCGGTGTGCTTCGGCATGGCCTGTCGCATGGGCAAGGGCTGGGAAGCAGGCGGACAGGACGTTCTCCCGTTCAGGCGGCGCGGGGAAGGGACGCCGTCGTCGCCGGCTGCATGAACGGGGCACGCAGGACTCCGGAAGCCGGGGTGTTCCTGCCGGCAGGCGTGCGGACGGGCTGGGCGGGGAAGGGCCGGCGCCGGGACCGGTGCTGTCGGCTCATGGCGGGGCTACCTCCGGCATCTCGCGAAGCACTCGCGCTGGCACACGATCGTCCGAAGGCGTGGTTGCAGCTAAGGACTGGGGCCGGAATCGTCATCATCCTGTATGGAAAGCTGGCCCCCGTCCTCTGAAAGGCGTCTGCCGACTTCGGAGCCCCTTTTCTCCGGCCAAAGAGCATTCCAGGGAACGTCCGTCGTCTTATCGTTGCTGTCCGCGTTCCGCTCGGCATCGGCCACCCTGACATCCTCGTAAAGCCTTGTCGCGATCGCGAGAGCGACCTGAACCTCCGACCGAGTGCTGCACCGCTGCTCTTCATATCGAGAAAGTGCTTCCCAGCTCGTGATGGCCTCACTCATGGCTCTTAGATCGGCATACCTCTCAGCAAACTCAGGATCGATTTCTTCAAGACGCCTGAAAAGATTCCACCTGTGCACCCTGTGCCGATAACGGCGGTTTATTTGCATAGCCTCCCAAGGCGGGGTGCGGACTTGTTTCCGTGGCCGTGCAAAATAACCGACATTATGAGGGGCAGGGTGCACAGGTGGAAAAGATTCATAAGATTGTGTGTTTTAAAAGTTCGCGTTGTATCATCTATACCGTGTACATTGTGCAGAAAATACTTGATGCTTTTCTCGATTGCCTGTTGGACATGGTATCCAGCTGTATCAATATATTTCGAGAGCTCTTTATTCTCAACATTCAGTAAATAGTGTGCGATCAGTAAGTCTGGATTTAGATTATCAGTATTCATATACTGTTACACCATTTTTTAATACTTCAGTTCTAAGTCGTTCTCCCATACGTTTAAAATTGATGACATCGACTAGATCATCCATAGCGATTTCAAGACCACCAAAAACCTCGCAATATACATTATTTGTTGTTGTGTAGTCAGATACTAGGCATACGTCTATATCGCTTTCTTCAGTGCATTCGTCGCCAGTAGAACTACCAAAGATAATCATTTTGTCCACAACTTTTTCTTTCGCATTGCACTTCTCTATCAGGTCGATCCCTTTCTCGATCTTGGCCCTCTTGATCGGGTTGATTTTTTCGAGGTTCAGTCTCATGGTGCAAATTCCGTTCCAAAGTTTTGCAGGAGAGCCAACCTTGCCCTCTGCTGTTTGTGACACTGTAGTGAAACACGTCGCAACTAGTCAATCGATACAGCGTCCAGTCGCTGAGCTTTCCTCTCCTCGAAGACTGCCGGGCGGTTCAAGGCCATGTCGCGCTCTGCCCAGACGCCGGTCAGCGCTGGAGCGGTTCCTCTGCCGGTTCCTGCGCGCTGCCGGCCGGACTTTCGGCATGTGCCGGTCCCCCTTCGCCGCCCCCGGTAGCTTCGCCTTCCCTGTGGCTCCGTGCACACGCGCCGGCGTGCTGTGCGCCTTTGCGGGCTCCGTCGCCGGACCTGATTCGAGAGGGGCTCTTCGCAGAGGCCTTGGCTTCTTCGGCGGGAGCCGCCTTGGCCGGCGCAGCATCCTTGCCGGCATGGCCTGAAGCGGAAGGCTCTGGCTGGAGCTGGTCTGCCGGGGCCGCCGGAGCGTCGCTGCCGCAGGCAGGAGCCTGCCGTGCGCCGTCGAGGGCGTCGGCCATGGCTTCGCCCTGGGCGCCGCCGCCGGCCATGCGCGCGAGCTCGCCGTGCCGCTCCTGCTCGTTCAGCGGCCGGCACTGGGTGAAGGTCTTGCCCTCGCGCACGGTCTTGGTGATCTGGAAGTGCCGGCCTGCCCGGCTGGCGATCTGGGGCCAGTGCGTGACGAGCAGCATCTGCCGGCTGGCCGCGAGCTGCTCCAGGCGGTCGGCCAGACGGTTGAGCGTGAGGCCGCCGACGCCGGAGTCCACTTCGTCGAAGATGAAGGTGGCCTCCTCGGCGGAGGGCATGACGCCGGCCAGGGCCAGCAGAAAGCGGGAGAGTTCGCCGCCCGAGGCGATGCGGTCCAGGGGCTGCGGGGGCTGGCCGGGGTTGGGGGCCCACAGCAGGCGCACCTTCTCGTCGGCTATGCCTGGCCAGACTTCGCTTGGCGCATAGCGGGGAATCACCCGCACCGCTTCGGAGAAGCCAAGGCCCCGAAGCTGGGCTTCCAGCCTGGCGGCGAAGGCGTCGCAGCAGGCCCTGCGGCGGGGGAGCAGCTTGGCAAGGCAGGCCTTGAGCCGCTCTGCCAGAGCCTCCTCCTCGCGCTGGAGGCGCTTGATGTCCAGGGCGCAGACGTCGAGGAAGGAGATCTTCTCCGCGATCTCGTCCTTCAGGGCCAGAATCTGGGGCAGGGTGCGCCTGAGCCGGCGCTTGAGCTGGGAGAGCTCGAAGAGCCGCTCCTCCACGGCGTCCATGTCGGGCGGCATGTCCTCCATGACGGGGGGCTGCCTGAGGCGGCCCGCAAGGTGCTGGAGCTCCTGCACAAAGGATCCCGTCGCCTCGCAGCTGGGCTCGAGGCCGGCATCGGCCTTGGCCATGCGCTCGAGGTGGCGGTGGAAGGTCCGCGCCATGTCAAGCAGGCCGGGCGCATCGGCGTCGCCGTAGAGGTAGCCGAGGGCCTGGTCGTAGTCCCTGGCCGCCTCCTGGGCCTGGCGGGCGCGGACTCTGAGCGCCTCAAGCTCCTCGTCCTCGTTTTCCTGCGGCTTCACCTTGTCGATCTCGGCCTGCCGCATTTCGAGCAGATCGCGCATTTCGGCAAGGCTGGCCTGCTTGGCCTCGATGGCCTTGCGCTCTTCAAGCTTTGCTTCAAGCTGTGCCTTCAGGCTGTCGCGCTCCTGCAGCAGCTCCGGGCAGTCGAGCGTCTGCTCCATGATCTGGTTCTGGTAGGCGGGCTGGAGGAGCTTCTGCTGGCCGTGCTGGCTCGTATAGGCGACAAGGCTGTCCCTGAGCTCGCGGGCGCGCTCCTGGGGCTTGGGACTGTCGTTGACGTAGAAGCGGGACCGGCCCGAGGCCAGAAGCTCGCGGCGCAGGATGAGCTCTTCGCCGTCCCGGCCGGCGAACACGGCCTCCACCTGCGCCCTGTCGCTGCCGGGGCGCACCATGTCCGGCGAGAGCCGCTCGCCCAGCAGGAAGCCCAGGGCCTTGAGGATGAAGCTCTTGCCGGCGCCGGTTTCGCCGGTGAGCACGTTCATGCCGTCGGCGAAGTCCAGGGCCATGTCCTCGATGAGGGCGAGGTTGCGTATGCGGAGAAGTTCAAGCATGGCGTCACCGCTTCAGCCTGGGATCGAAGTGGTCGCGCAGGCTTTCGCCGAGCAGGTTGTAGCCGAGCACCGTGACCAGAATGGCGAGCCCGGAGAAGAGGGAGAGCCAGGAGGCGTCCTCGATGACGGACTTGCCGTCCATGAGCATGTTGCCCCAGCTGGCCTGCGGGGGCTGCACCCCGAGGCCGAGGAAGCTCAGGCCCGACTCCGTCAGGATGGCGCCGCCTATGCCGAGGATGGCGGCGATGGTGACGGGCGCCATGGCGTTCGGCAGGATGTGGCGGACAAGCACCTTCCAGGTGGGCGTGCCGGCAAGCCGGGCCGCGTCCACGAACTCCCGCTCCCGCAGGGAGAGCGTTTCCGCGCGCACCAGGCGCGCCACGCCCATCCAGCTCGTGAGGCCGATGACAATCATGATGTTGACGAGGCTTGGCTCCAGAAAGGCCACCACGGCGAGAATGAGGAAGAAGGCCGGGAAGCAGAGCATGACGTCCACGAAGCGCATGACGATTTCGTCGATCAGGCCGCCGAAGTAGCCGCTCACCAGGCCGAGCAGGGTGCCGATGGCAATGGAGATGCCGACGGCCACGAAGCCCACCCACAGCGAGATGCGGCCGCCCCAGAGCAGGCGGGAGAGCACGTCGCGGCCGAGCCTGTCCGTGCCGAGCGGGAACTGGGCGCAGGGGGCCTGGAGTATGCAGTCGAGGTGCAGCTCGTTGGGATCGTAGGGCGCAAGCCAGGGCGCCAAAAGCGCTGCCAGGGAGACGGCTGCCACGAGAAAGGCGCCAAGCAGGAGCATGGCGTTGCGGCGCAGGAAGAAGCGCAGGGCGCGGACTGTCATGGCCGGGCTCCTTGCCCCTGCCGGATGCGCGGGTCGGCCAGGCCGTAGCAGAGGTCGGCCAGCACGTTGCCAAGCAGGGTGAGGGCCGCGCCGAGGACGAGGTTGCCCATGATGAGGGTGTAGTCCCTGGCCATGACGGCCGCGTAGAAGAGCTGTCCCAGGCCCGGCAGCGCGAAGATGGACTCGATGATGACCGAGCCGCCGATGAGCCCCGGCACCGAGAGGCCGAGCAGGGTGATGAGCGGAAGCAGGGCGTTGCGCATGCCGTGGCGCCAGACGACGGCGGTCTGGGAGAGCCCCTTGGCGCGGGCCGTCAGCATGTAGTCCTGGTCCAGCACTTCCAGCATGCAGGCGCGCATGTAGCGCGACATGCCGGCAAGGGAGCCTGCCGTGTACACCGTGATGGGCAGGGCCAGATGCTTCGCCACGTCGACGATCTGCTCCCAGGGGCCCATGGCCTTGAAGTTGAGGGAGGTGATGCCCGAAATGGGAAACCACCCGAGGTCGATGCCGAAGTAGAGCATGAGCAGCAGGGCGAACCAGAAGGAGGGCATGGCAAAGCCGATGAAGACCAGCACCGTCACCGTCCTGTCCAGCAGGCTGCCGCGCATGCAGGCCGAAAGCACGCCCACGGGAACGGCAATGAGCAGGGTGAGGACGAGGGAGGCCACGTTCATGCCGAGGGTGAGCGGCAGGCGCTCCAGGATCTTGTCCATCACGGGCCTGGCGTCGGCGGCCATGGAGACCCCGAAGTCGAGGTGCAGGAGGCGGACCAGCCAGTCCCAGTACTGGACCAGCAGGGGCTTGTCGAGGCCGTAGAGCTCGTTGAGGCGCCGGCGGGCGGCTTCGCCGGCCAGCGGATTCATGGTGGTCTCCATGTCCGTGGGCGAGCCTGGCGCCAGGTGGATGACGATGAAGCTGATGATCGTGATGCCCCACAGGACGAGGAGCATCCAGACGAGCTTGCGCAGCACCCGGCCTGCCTGGGCGCGGAAGCGCGCCTTGGCGTGCGTTTCGTTGTCGGTCATAGGGAGGAAGGTGCGGGAGGGAAGGGGGAGGGCGGAGGCAAGGGCAGGGCGGGGCTATTCGACGCCGGTTCCTGCGCCTATGCGGCCTGCCATCCAGTCGTGGATGCCGGACACCGTGCGCCCCCAGCCCTGGGGGTCGAGGCGAAGCTGCAGGAACTGCCGGTAGAGGCTGTCCAGCAGATGGACGCAGGTTTCGACGAGGGCGATCTTCTCGAGGACGAGGGCGTCGGGATCGTCGTCCTTGTCCGTCTTGTCGATCTTGGGCGTCTTCAGGCTGTTGAGCGAAAAGTCGTCGGCCTTCAGGGAGACGTCGAAGGCAAGCTCGTCCTTGGAGAGGTGGACGAGGGCCCGGGTGACCTTCTTGCCGCGGTTGAGGCCCATGCGGGCCTCGCGCAGGGGCGATTCCACCGTGGCGCTCACGGAGGCCGTCTCCCTGGCGTCGCCCTCGCCGCCGGAGACGGTGATGCGCTTTTCCATGGAGACGAGGAAGGGCTCGCCGTTCTCGGTCTTGAAGAAGGCGGGCGCCACGTCGGACTGGTACCAGAGCCAGGTCAGGAATTCCTGGCCAAGAATGCTGTCGGGATTGGAAGAGGGATCGGTGGACATGCTTGCGTTTCCTTGAAGAGATCGGTTTCGAACTAAGAAAGAAGTATCATTAGAGAATTTGTTGCTTCAGTATTGGAACGCATGATAGACAAAAGCAACGTATTTATATTGTGCAGCAATTAGTCTTCGGCTGAGAATTGTGTCGGTTCCAGCATGTTGATTTGGTCCGCCTTGTCGTCGCCAAGCATCTGCAGGGCGAGGGAGCTTGGGGTGAGCTCGCGCAGGTGGAGGTTGAAGGTGTTGAGAAACTTCGTGGCGAAGAGCTCCTTGACCTTGGTCTGCGTGGAGGCGAACCAGACTTCGTTGTTCGAGGTGTTCCAGAGGACGTTGAACTCGCCGGGCACGGGCAGGAAGCGGCTGCGAAGCTTGAGGAGAACCTGCTCCTTGAGCTCCTTCTTGCGCTCGCGGGAGATGAATTTCTTGCCGCTGCGCTCGTTGTCTATCTTCTCCTGCTTGATCGCCTTGTCGAGATGCTTGCGGACCACGCCGGCAGGGATCCGGCGGATGTCGAGGCGCAGGGAGAAGGCGAGGTAGGCGCCTTTCTGCGGCGGAGCCGTCACCCATTCGGTGTCCAGATAGTCGTCGAAGCAGACCCAGCCGTCGGCCTGAAGCTCAGGCAGGTCGTCGATGTCGAGAATGGCGCCTTTTTTCAGGAGCTGGGGGATGTCGGCCCAGAGTTCGGGGGGCACGGGATCGACGATGGCAAAGCGGGTGAAGCTGCAGGAGGAGTTGAGAAAGCCCATGCAAGGTGCTCCTTGGAAGGTGTGCGTTGAAAGTGCCGAAATCTACGCCGTGGCAGGCGCCTCTGGCAAGCCTTGACGCTTGTCGCGGGGAGAAGAGGGGGGAAGGGCAGCCGGCACGCTCTGCACAGAGCGGCCTGTCAGTGGCGTCGGCTCCCGGCCTGAGCCGGCTCAGGCGATGCCAGCCGTTGGTTTCCTGTCAGCCCTGCAGGAGGCAGTCCCCGCTTGGACTTCCGGATTGGACTGCTCTGCCTTGCCCTTGAAGATGGACGGCACGTCCCGTTCCGCAGCGCGAACGGCTGCGCAGGGAGGGAGGACGTAGTGCCGGACACGGGGCGTGGTTTCCTGTCCCGCCATGGGCGCCGTCTGTCCGGCAGGAGTCGCCTATTTGCTTGAGCAACTGGGATTTTTTAAAAAAAATCATTGAAAAACAAGCAGTTATGAGTTATACTGACCCAAAGAGCCCTGAGGGGCGAGCGGGGGCATGGGAAGCGCGTCCGGTGCCGGGAACAGCAGGATGCCTGCAGCTGGCGAGTCTGAATGTCCTGGTCGTCTTCCGCAAGGGACGTCCGGCCGGGCACAGTCTTGTACAGCTTCCTTGGCGCCTTGGGCTGTGCAAGCTGGCTCTGGGTGCGGGAGAGGTTCAGGGTCGGGCCGGAGCGGGATGGCAGGGGCATAAATTTAAATGTCCCATAACGGTAATTATGTAAACTAAGGGCAGGGCTGCCGCGTCCTCCCGCGGGCACGCGGCCCGGATGCGTGCCCAGGCGGCCAGATGCGTGCCTGGATCTGTGCCTGGATCAGTGCCCAGATACGTGGCCCGGCACCTTGAGCGGAGCTCTTGGCGCGGATCCCTTGCGCAGGTCTTGGCATCTTGTGCAAGCCTGCGAGCTTCAGTCCTTGACGCAGGTGGACACTTCGTCCACAGTGCACCTGCGCGCAGCAAGGCCCCCCTGGAAGCTCCCAAGGAGCTCCCAGCAAGGCCCCGGCAAGGAGTCGCCGAGGCTTCTGGAACTCCGGACCCTGTGGCCCCTGTGCGCGAGCGATGCGCGTGGAGGTCGAAGCGAAGCATGTCTGCCTGGAAAGCCGCCAAGGATGCCGGCAAAGCCGTCCGGAACGGGAGCCGGAAAGACGCCCGTCAACACGTCTCCCACGGGAGCTCCGGGAACGCCGGGAGCGCCGGGAGCGGCGCCACGCCGGCTGAAGACGGCTCCGTGCGCCTCAACAAGGCCATCGCCCATTCTGGCGTGTGCTCCAGGCGCAAGGCCGACGAGCTCATTGCCCAGGGCCGCGTCAAGGTGAACGGCGTTCCTGCCTTTGAGGGCCAGCGCGTCCTTGCCAGCGACCAGGTCACCATCGACGCCCAGCCGCTGGCAGCCAGCCAGGAGCTGGTCTCACGCATGCTCAATAAGCCGGCCCAGGCGGTCTCGACGGCCTCGGACCCCGAAAACCGCCAGACCGTGCTCGACTTCGTTCCGCCCAAGTACCGGAATCTGCGCCTCTACCCGGTCGGCAGGCTCGACTTCTTTTCCGAGGGGCTCATCCTGCTCACCAACGACGGCCCCCTCGCCCACCGGCTCATGCACCCGAGCCACAACCAGCGCAAGACCTACGAAGTGCTGGTCAGAGGCACCGCCCCCGAAGCTGCGCTTGAGACCATGCGCCGGGGCATGGTGCTTGCCGAGGGCGACCGCACGGCGCCTGCGGACATCGTCGCCGGCGCCACGCCGCGAGGCAACACGGTGCTGATCTTCACCCTCCGCCAGGGCCTCAACCGCCAGATCCGCCGCATGTGCCGCGACGTGGGCCTCACCATCCTGAAGCTTCGGCGCATCGCCGAAGGCCCCCTTGTCCTTGGACAGCTCGGATCCGGCGAGGTGCGCGAGCTCACAGCCAGCGAGATCGCCAGGCTGAAGCAGGGAGAGTAAGGCCCCCCGCCCTGCTCCGCCGGCCACTGCCCCGTCCCCTTTGGCGCTTCCCGAAAGCCTGCCCCTGCCCTGCTCCCCCTTGGGCATCCCCGGCTTGGCGCTGCCTGCCCTGCCCCTGTCTCCCCGTCCAGCGCGTCTGGGACCGGCGCTGGTCCCGCCCCCAGCCAACGCCGGGCAAGACGCCTTGGCAGGTCTGGGCAGTCACGGCGAATCGCGCCAGCATCGCGCCAGAAATGCACCAGTGCTTCGCCAGGAAGCCTCTCGCTGAAGGCATCGGCCTGACGCCGCATGGGCTGGCAGAGCGCGTCGCGCCTGCCGTTGGCGGCGCCCAAGCCTGTTCGCCGCCACTGAACCGGCAGGCGTTGGCGCAGGCCTTTGACGCCACGAAGGCGCTGCGCTCCCTCGAGCGGTCGCGCAAGACGTGCAG